>CXWK01085447.1_pt2 | contig 15286 bp, 14 predicted proteins | sample 590851 | NCBI WGS metagenome assembly CXWK01 (sample SAMEA3498364, study PRJEB10139) | wastewater metagenome | biome: wastewater treatment plant; material: activated sludge | place: Denmark | collected 2014-08-01 | reverse complement strand
CCTTTTTTTTCACTTAGTTCGCCTTCATAAACCTGGACATTGATATTGGTGGGTAAAATATAATCCTCTTTTTCACCATTAGAGAAGGCTAATGCTAAATGGTTCAAATCATTGAAAGCAAAAAAGTCAGCACCACTGGTGGTGTTTTCCCAAGCTGGATCGGAAATTACCCAGCCTTTTGAGGGATCGAAGAATTCAAGCCAAGTGTGGAGGTTTTGATTGGAGTAAGAAAATGGTTTAACACTGCCGTTTTTTAATGCAAAGCCAATAACTTGTCTGGTGGGTATTCCGGCGGCCCTAAAGAGCGAAGTCTCGAGATCAAGAAATTCGGCACTTAAAGCGCGCTCCGGATTATTTAAAGCCGTGACTGAGCCGAATCTAACGAAGTCATTTTTTTCGATACGGGTCCGGTCGAAACGAAGAAAGTTGGCGACATATTTATCGAGTACTCTGGCTTTTTCAAAATCAGTTTCTGGATTATTCTCTAATAGAATTTCCTGAAGTTTATTGCGAATATTAGGATTATTTTTCTCCCAAAATTCAGTTTCACTAGTGTACATTTCTGTCTCTTTTGAAGAAAGGACATCTTTATATTGCTGGTTGAGAAAAGTGGAGATATGGCCCCGAACTTTATCTTCAATCTCCCGATTCGGATCTATTTTAAATATGGCGATTGAATTACCGAGGGCATCACTTGAGGTATTCTCCGGCCGGGGTTCGATACTTGTAATATATGTTTTTTGATAGGCACTGCCGCTAGGAATGACGATGTTTTGATATTTAGGCAGGATAGAGTTGTTCTTTAGAATATAAGATGTTTCGAACTCAAAGTTGAGAGTATTTCCGAAAATAGCCGAGATGCCTGTGGTTAAAAGTTCGTTGTTGGTAAAGTTAAGATTAATCCGGCCGCCCGATTCGGTAGTTCGTGAAGGCTGAGGAGAAATATAATCGGGATCACCAAAACTGGTAGGAACTGAGAGCGTTAAACTAAGTCCGTCAACCTGGGCTTGTTGACTTATTTTAGGTAAATTAATATTCCAAACAGAGCCTAAATTACGAGTGACTCCTTTATCTTTAAAACGCAATTCCCAATCATATTCTTTGTTGAGACCAATTATTTGTTGGTTAGTAAAAGTGACAGTGACTTTTGTGCTGGAGGAATCGGGCTCAGAAACAACCTGAAGAGGGCCTTGTTTATCAGAGGCTGAGATATCGGAGATTTCGGTACCGGGAAGAATGACTGAAAAACTGGAAGGGAAAAATCTATCAGTTAGGTTTTTGAGTTTTATCTTTTCGACTACATCAGTTGAGCCGTCAGGTTGAACTGAATAATTGATGTCATAGGTTGTGGAGAATTCACCGGCTGCGGAAACAGTTTTTGAAAATATGAATAATAGAACAAGAATCGTAGCCGTCATCCCTGCGAAGGCAGGGATCCATTTAGAAATGAGCGAAATGGTTTTATGCGGATAATCTGAGTTCCAAAGAATCATTGAAAATTGGATTCCAGCCTTCGCTGGAATGACAAATTAATTGTACAGCAATTAGAGCTGCAGCATCAAATATTGCTAAATTATTATTTTGTTTTATACTCAGGAAGATGACACCTGATATTCTTGTTCGAAGAGAAGAAATTATTCAGAATAGGTTAAAACACGCAGAGGAAGTCCTCACTGGGCAAAAACATATCGGACTATACTTTCGTGAGAAATATGGTGATTTTGCAGATATAGCTTTTTTACTAGACAGAAGATCCAAAAACAAAAAAACTTTTAAAGATACGCCGCAGAAAGATTACGCTGCAGCCTTAGGAAGAATATTTGAGGTCCGAGAAACCCAACTGCTACAGTCTTCGAGAGGTACTTCAGGAGAAAGCTGGTGGGCTGCATTTGATTTAAGGAAGCAATATCCAGATGTTCTAGGCGGGCAAAAATAGGCACTAGAGCATCTTGGCCAAATATGTGCCGGTGTGAGATTTTGGATTATCAGCGATCTGTCTGGGAGTACCTTCACCGATCAGAGTTCCGCCACCAACTCCGCCTTCAGGACCGAGATCGATTATCCAGTCGGCATTTTTAATAACATCTAAGTTGTGCTCAATAATTATAACGGTGTTTCCAAGATCAACTAGCCTTCTAAGAATTTTTAAGAGGCGCTCAATATCTGCAAAGTGAAGACCAGTCGTTGGTTCATCAAGAATATAAACCGTGCGGCCTGTTTGACGCTTGGACAATTCTGAGGCTAGTTTAATTCTTTGGGCTTCTCCACCGGAAAGAGTGGTGGCTGCTTGTCCAAGCCTAATATAGCCCAAGCCAACTTCATTAAGAACTGTAAATTTGTTTTTAATTTGAGGGATTTTGGCAAAGAAGTCCAGCGCATCTTCAACAGTTAAATCGAGGACTTGAGAGATATCTTTATCTTTAAAATGAATCTCGAGGGCTTCACGGTTGTAACGCTTGCCGCTGCAGCCTTCGCACAATACGAAAACGTCAGGCAAGAATTGCATTTCGATTTTAATTTGACCATCACCTTCGCAAACTTCACACCTGCCGCCTTTAACATTGAAGCTGAAACGGCCGGGACCATAACCGCGGATTTTTGCTTCAGGAGAGTTGGCCAACAACTCTCTGATGAAGGTGAAAGCGCCGGTATAGGTGGCCGGATTTGAACGAGGAGTTCGGCCGATTGGGGATTGATCTACCATGACAACTTTATCAATATTTTCTAAACCGAGGATTTGCTCGTGTTTTCCGGGGCGTTCTTTAGAGCGATAGAACTTTTGAGCCAATGATTTATATAAAATATCGTGAACTAAGGTTGATTTTCCTGAGCCTGAGACTCCGGTTATGGAAATGAGCTTTCCGAGCGGGAATTTGACTGAAACATTTTTAAGATTGTGTTCAGATGCGCCAACTACTTCGAGTTCACCGGCATTTTCATTTCTTTTGGTTTCTGGGAATATTTCGATTTTCTTTTTTCCGGAAAGGTATTTACCCGTTAAAGAAGCCGGGTTCTCTAAAATTTGCTGAGGCGTACCGTGGGCGACAATATTTCCGCCATGCTCCCCTGCTCCTGGTCCAATTTCAAACATGTAGTCCGATTCAAGCATAGTTTCAGCATCATGTTCATTGACTATCACTGTATTACCTAACTCGCGAAGTTTTTTGAGAGTGGTTATTAATCGAGTGTTATCTCTTTGATGAAGACCAATTGAAGGCTCATCTAGAACGTAAAGTACACCAGATAAACCGGAACCTATTTGAGAAGCAAGTCTAATTCTTTGGGATTCACCGCCAGCTAAGGTCATGGCTGTGCGGTCCAGAGTTAAATAATCGAGTCCGACATCGACCAGGAATTGAAGGCGGGCGATAATTTCTTTGAGAATGGCTTTAGCAATTTGCTGCTCACGGTCATTTAAAACAACTCCTATTTCCAGTTTTTGACTCCACTCTAAAGCTTCTTTAATAGCCATTGTCGTGACCTCGGCAACGTTAAGTTGATCAATTGTGACTGAGAGAGCCTCGTCTTTTAGCCTTGAGCCTTTGCATTTTGGACAAATTTCCCGGACCATATATTTTTCGATTTCAGCTTTGACCCATTCTGATTCTGTTTCGCGGTATCTTTCTTTGAGGTTCTCTACCAAGCCTTTGAAGGTTGAGTGGAAGGAAGTCATTCGGCCCTGGCGGTTTTTGCCGGAAACTGTGAATTCTTTTTTGTCTGCGCCGTAAAGAAGAACTTTTCGAGCCTCTTCAGTTAATTCTCCTAGCCTGGTATTCATACCATAACCGTATTCTTTCCCAACCGCTTCGATCAAACGAGTAAACCAGGTTTCGCTGGTACCAAGCTTGCTCCAGGGAAGTATCCCTCCCTCCATGATCGATAGAATAGGATTTATAACAGCTTCAGGATCTATCTCCATGATTGAGCCGAGCCCTGTACATTCCGGACATGCGCCGTGGGGTGAATTAAATGAGAATAATCTTGGCTCAACTTCAGATAAAGCAATATTATCCACAGGACAAGCAAATCTTTCTGAGTATAAATGATCTTCAAGTTTTTTGGGGTTTTGAGGGAAATCAAGAGACGGATCTAAAACTTCAGAAATTATGACTGAGCCTTCACCCATTTTGGCCGCTGTTTCAATTGACTGAGAGAGTCTTGAGTAATTACTTTGTTCCTGAACAGATTTATTATCCAAAGCTAAACGATCGACTACAACATCAATCGTGTGTTTATTATTTTTAAGGAGCATGAAGTCTTCAGATAGTTCCCGGAGATGACCGTCGATTCTAACTCTGGAGAAACCCTTTTTGCGTAAATCTTCAAAAAGCGAGGTGAATTCGCCTTTGCGGTCGTTAACAACTGGAGCCATAACGAAAAACCGATATTGTTTTTTAGAAGAAGCTTTAATTTTATTGATAGCAGCTTCAGCAATTTGCTGGACGCTCATTCTGGAAACTTCGCGGCCGCAAACGGGACAATGAGGATGGCCGATCCGAGCGTATAACAGTCTCATGTAATCATAAATTTCAGTAGTTGTACCGACTGTTGAGCGAGGATTGTGGGAGGCGGCTTTTTGATCAATTGAAATGGCTGGAGAAAGACCTTCAATATAATCAACATCCGGCTTATCCATCACGCCTAAGAATTGGCGGGCGTAGGAAGAAAGAGATTCGACAAAGCGGCGCTGACCTTCAGCATAAAGAGTATCAAAAGCTAAGGAAGATTTACCCGAACCTGAGATTCCGGTAAAGACTACTAGTTTGTTTTTTGGGATCTCCAGGTCAACATTTTTTAAGTTATGTTGCCTGGCTCCTTTAATAATAATTTTGTCGTTTATCATAGTAAATTTATTGCTGAGATGCGAATTTTAGCCGAAAGAGAATTTGAAAATTCTAACAGATTTAGGAAGTTTTTTAAAGCCCTAACTGAGGGGATACACAAAATCCGGACAATAAATTAATGTCAAGCAGCCGGCTAATTAAGGAGCATGATTAAGTTATGTCAGGTCTTGAGAAGTGTGAGTTTTTTAGAACAGGAAAAACATCCAGGGGGGATCACCCTGTTTCCTGGTGTGCGGTTGCGAATGCGGACCTGTTATGCAATGGATATACTGACGGCTGCCCAGCCCCTTATAATTTTGAACCTGCAGCCAAAGGACCTTTAAGAGATAAATATCCAGAGCCTATACGTTCGGCAAGAGTGGTGAGGACGATAATAATGCTTCCTGTTGTCTGAGGTTAGGATATGGAGCTCAACTCTTTGATCTGATCCCGGATTTTGGCGGCTTGTTCGAAGTCTAAAAGCGAGGCGGCTTCCTGCATTTGTTCTTCTAAAAGTTTAATCATTTCTTTTTTATCTTTTTCCGGAATGTCATCAACAGTAAGAGTTTTCTTTTTACCTGATTGCTCTTCTAATTCTTCCACTTTTTCGATTAACCTGTCTCTTAAAGCTTTGCTGATCGATTTAGGAGTGATGTTATGTTCTTTATTGTATGCCAACTGATATTCGCGTCTTCGGGCGACTTCTTCGATGGCCGCTTCCATAGATTTAGTAGTCCTGTCGGCATACATGATAACTTTCCCTTCAATATGACGAGCAGCACGGCCCATGGTTTGGATAAGTGAGGTTCTGGAACGAAGAAAACCTTTTNNTTTGGATAAGTGAGGTTCTGGAACGAAGAAAACCTTCTTTATCAGCATCAAGAATAATGACGAGCGAGTCTTCAGGTAAATCGAGACCTTCCCTTAATAAGTTAATTCCTACAATTACATCGTATTCCCCCATTCTTAATGATTGGAGAATATCGGCCCGTTTTAAAGTTTCGATATCGGAATGCAAATAAGTTACTTTTACTTTGCGTTCGGCTAGATATTCGGAGAGATCTTCGGCCATTCTTTTAGTTAAAGTAGTTATTAGGACCCGCTCACCTCTCTCGACCCGGGCTTCAACTTCTTTCATAACATCCGGAATTTGGCCTTCAGTTTTTCTGACTTCAATTTCAGGATCAATGATACCGGTGGGACGGATTAATTGCTGGGCAACATTAGGCTGAGCATACCAGTCGGCATCGCCGATTTTAATTACCGGCTTTTCTTCAAAAGGAGTTTCAGGCGTTACGGGATCTGCACCAGCGGCGGCCAAGGATAATTCATATTCGTCCGGAGTGGCAGAAACGAAAATTGTTTGATTAATTCGTCTTAAGAATTCGTCAAATTTGAGAGGCCGGTTATCAAGGGCTGAAGGCAAGCGGAAACCGAAATCAACTAAATTAGTTTTACGGGCCCGGTCACCGTTATACATACCTCTGATTTGAGGAATGGTGATGTGTGATTCGTCGATGATAACAAGGAAATCTTTAGCAAAATATTCCATTAAAGAATAAGGAGGTTCACCGGGTGCACGGCCTTCGAAGTAACGGGAATAATTTTCGATACCATTGCAGTAGCCAAATTCTCTAATCATTTCGATATCATAATTAGTTCTTTGTTCTAAACGTTGAGCTTCGATTAATTTATTTTGATCTTTTAGCTCTTTGAGACGTTTTTCTAAATCTTTTTCAATTTGGGCAATTCCCGGCATTAATCTTTGCTCCGGGGTGATGTAATGTTTAGCTGGATATAGGGTAATAGTGTGAGAAGTTGGAGTGATATCACCGGTTAGAGGATCAAGAATGGAAACTCTTTCGACTTTATTGCCTAAAAGTTCTAAGCGAAGAGCGTGGTCTGTGTAGGAAGGAAAAATATCGATAGTATCGCCTTTGACTCTAAAAGTTGAGCGTTTAAAATCAATTTCGTTTCGAGAGTAAAACATTTTTGTCAGCATTTTAATTATTGAATCGATTGCCAGACTCATTCCGGCTTTTATTTCCATTGTGGCTCCGATATATTCTTTAGGCGAGCCTAAGTTATAGATACATGAGACTGAGGCAACAACGACTACATCACGGCGGGTTGAGAGAGAAGTTGTGGTTGAAAGACGGAGTTTTTCGATTTCTTCATTAATTTGGGTTTCTTTTTCAATATAAGTGTCTGAGGCGGCGATATATGCTTCAGGTTGATAATAGTCGTAGTAAGAAACAAAATATTCAACCGCATTTTCAGGAAAAAGGGATTTAAATTCCTGAGCCAGTTGTCCGGCTAGAGTTTTGTTGTGAGAAATTATGAGGGTAGGTTTTTGAACTTTTTCTATAACGTTGGCCATAGTAAAAGTTTTTCCAGAACCGGTTACACCAAGCAAAACCTGGTTTTTTTCACCTTTATTTAGACCGGAAACTAGTTTATCAATCGCTTGAGGCTGGTCACCAGTGGGTTTGAATTGACTTGAGATCTTAAAATCCATAGTTTTTCATTTTACCACATAAAACCCGAAGTTTTTAATCCAGTAAAACGACCGCTTTAACTTGTATAATAAATGAAGTGAACGAAAAACCTGCCCGTTTTAAGCTGCTTTTATTATTCGGTTTTCTGGCTTTACCTGCGGTTATTTTAACAACCTCGGTCTGGATTGCCAGCATCTATACGCCTTATTTTAAATCATTGGGCCAGATCCTACTGACATTTATATTTATTGTTCCATTATTAATTCTGAGCGGCCAGCTGATTTTAAAATTTATTAGTAAGAGGTATTTACAACCGCTGGAGCTTATTACTTCATCAATGCAAAGTGTTTTGAGCCGGACTTTTAAACCAATCCCTGAGGGGACTGATTTAGGTGATTATAAACAGCTGTATATCATGCTGACTCAGGTTCAAAATTATATGACTCAGAACCAAGGGTATTCAGCTAATTTATCAGAATTTAGTGCGGCTCAAAATAAATTATTTGAAACTTCAGTAATGAATATTAGCGATCCGATAATTTTGCTGAATAAGAAAATGGAAGTTGTTTTTATTAATAATGCAGCGCAGGAGGTGACGGGGATAAAAAGAGTTGATTCGATTGGAAAAAGCATTGACAGAGTCGTAAGGTTTTATGACAAGCAAAATCAGGAAGTTTTAAGCGCTCAATACGTACGCAAAAAGAAAACCTCAGCAGATTCAGGAGTCTTTATTCTACCGGAGGCCAAAATTATCAGCAATATAAATAAGCAAAGTTTTGCCGATTTGAATGTTTATCTTCCGGAGATGGGTGATGCGATAAATATTGCTTGTGTAATTCTTCTGCAGGATAAGACTAAAGAGAAACAACTGGAGGCTATGAAGCTGGACTTTGTTTCAATGGCAGCACACGAATTAAGGACTCCTTTAACATCTATCAAGGGGTATATTTCGGTTTTTATGAATGAGAATAAAGATAAACTCACTCCAGATCAGATGATGTTTATTACCAGGATAAATACTTCGACTCAACAGCTAGCAGGTTTGGTTGAAAATTTGTTGAGCGTTTCGAGAGTAGAAAGAGGGGCAATGACTTTGCATACTCAGGTGATAGATTGGGTAACTAATGTAAAGTCGCAAGTGGATACATTTGAGCACAGGTCTGATGAAAAGCGGATTAGTTTGAAATTTATTGAACCTAAAGATCCAATCCCCCAAGTCCAAGTAGATTTAGTTAGAATTAATGAAGTTTTAAATAATATGATTTCTAATGCTATTAATTATACGGAACCGATGGGTAAAATTGAGGTTTGGATTGATGTAAAAGATGAGATGGTTTGTACACATATTAAAGACACAGGTAAAGGAATACCGCCGGAGGCTTTGCCAAAATTGTTTGGTAAGTTCTTTAGGGTACAAGGAGGATCGGCTGAGCAAGCTTCAAAAGGTAATGGACTTGGATTATATTTGTCTAAAGCAATCGTTGAATTGCATAAAGGAGTTATTTGGGCTGAGTCTCCAGGAGCGGGTCAAGGATCGACATTTAGCTTCAGTTTGCCGGCTGTAGCCAGTAATATAAATATTGATGTTTTAACAAAGAGAATGTAGAAGTTCAGTGTGTTGACTATTTTGACCTTTGGTGAGTATATTAGGGATGTTATGAAGGTTCTTTTAGTTGAGGATGAAGAATTTATCAGGGATCTGTTTAAAAGACAGCTGGATCTTTCCGGCTTTACGACTGATGCTTTCGGGACCGGCCAAGATGGGCTGAATGCAATTTCTAAAAATGCCTATGATCTAGTACTCTTAGATATTATGCTTCCGGATATAAATGGTCTGCAGATTCTTCAAAGTATAAGACAAAACCCTAACACTAAATCAGTAGCTGTAGTTTTATTAACTAACTTAGGACAGGATGCTGTTATAAAACAGGGTTTTGAGTTAGGGGCTGACGGATATTTAGTTAAAGCTGCTTATACTCCTGATCAGATTGTTCAGGAAGTTAAAAATATTATGCAAAAGAAACAGGCTCAAAATCAAGCCCAGCCTCCAGTTCCAGCAAGTGTCCCCCCTCTGACAGATACTAATATCCCACCCGTTCCTCAATCGACTACTGATGTGACAACAACGGCCGCATCATTCGACACAGTGACTCCTGATCCGGTAAATTCTTCTAACTAATAACTTTTTACAGTTAAATTTCTATTGATAATGATTTTAATACAGGGATTTTATAGAGAGCCTTAGACTAAGATTTCTTTTTGGCGACAGCACCAGGGATTTCTTCCCAATCGCGGGCTTTGCGAAGTTCAAGATTTTTCTTCCAGACAGTTTCGAGGAAAGAGGCATCAACCCCTTTTTCTTTAAATAAACCGATTAAAGCGACGATGTCTTTGGGGAAACATTTCCCGCCAAAGCCGCGGAGTGTAGTTATATCTAAATGGGAATCATAAATTCTGTGATCGGCAACTACCATCTTCTTTACTTCTTCATACTTAACGCCGAGCTTCTCACAAAGATCAAACATTTCATTAGCAAAAATTACTTTTGAAGCCAGATAACAGTTAGCCATGTATTTGACCATTTCTGCGGAAGTTGGGTCGGTTTGATAAATCGGAGTTTTTGGGAAATGTTTCTTGTATAAAGATACTAGTCTTCTGGAGACTAAATCGTTATCAGCCCCTATTACAGTCCGATCAGCATTTACAAAATCTTCAAGGAAGTTGGCTTCGGTTAAGAATTCGGGGTTGAAAGCAAATTGAACATCAGGATGTTCTTTGGATAATCTGGCTGTTGTTCCTGGGGTAACTGTGGATTTTATAACTAATACTTTATCAGTGCCTTTGATTTGGGCGGCAATTTCGGCGACTGTTTCGTTAACTATACTTAAATCGATCTTGGTATAGTCTTCTGTCATTGGGGTTGGGACAGCGAGGAAGATAAATTCTGATTTTTCACAGACTTCTTCGAGAGAAAGGTAATTTTTGAATTTATCGTAGATATGGATATCTTCACTTTTAAATCCGTATTCAACAGCCTGACCAACAATTCCATAACCTATGATACCGAGTTGATAATTCATCCGAAAACTATAATAACAGAAATTTTTCTGTTGGCAAATATCCTTATTGGTTAGGGGTGTTGGGCTAGGAAGCCGGTATGGTTTAGAGGGCTAAGAATTGTGTCTTTTGAAGCTTGTCCAGGCCGTGCTGAGTTTGCTGGTAGTTTGGGAATGACCATCTTCATAACGACTAGCATACTTTGATAAGTATTATTGTACACATCTAAATCCCTGAAGCTGCGTATGGGAGTCCTAGTCTCCATTCAATCACTATAACCTACTACCCCTAACCATACCAGCCTCCTAACCTATTCCCCTTTCACTTTCCAATATGCTCATTCTTCGGTTTTGTATTGTTTGATATAGATTGAATGGCTTGACTGATTTGGGTTTTGTTTGGTAAAGTAGATTTCAGTAAGAGCAGTGAGTTGTAAATATATTACAACTCCTCTATCGCCCTTGTCAAAAACTTTCCACTGGAAAGTTTAAGCAAGCGATCTCCCGGCAGATCATCGATAGAATTGTAGCTTTGCTACATAAAAGAAAGGAGGCCGGTCCGATGCCAGCGGTTTTATACAAGAGACAAAAAGATATTTTAAATTTCGTTCGTGACTATATAGATAAGTATGGTTACTCCCCGACTTTAGGTGAAATTGCTGACGCAATGGGACTTTCATCTTTGGCTACTGTACATGAGCATTTAATGGCTCTCGTTAAAAAAGGAGCGATAAGGAAATTTGAAGGTACAGTCCGCGGTATTGAATTATTAGAAGAATTTGATGCCAAACCCCGGACTATTGAGATTCCGCTACTTGGTTTTATTGCAGCTGGACAACCGATAATGCCTTATACAGATCCTTCTGCAACTGTTTCAGTTTCTCCACATATGATTAAAGATAAAAAACATTCTTATGTTTTGCAGGTTAAAGGAGATTCGATGATTGAATCCGGAATATTAGATGGAGATTATGTAATTATTGAGCAGCAGAATCATGCAAACGATGGTGATATTGTGGTGGCACTCCTTGACTCCGGTTTGGCAACTTTGAAGAAGTATTTCAAAGAACCCGGGAGGATTAGACTGGAGCCGGCGAATTCAGCTATGGATCCAATTTATGTGAATATTGGAGAAGTTCAGATTCAAGGAAAATGTACTGGAGTTATACGGAGATTTGAGTAGATTTTGTTTGATATAGAGTATCTATATTGTTTTTTATTATCTAAATGAATTATTATATTTAGCCCCCAATGTCAGACGATGCATTAGTTAAATTAATCCAAAAAGCAGTTAAAGATGAGGTTCGGCCTTTAAAAGAGAATTTGGAGGTTATAAAGAATAAGGTGAGTCAAGTCGAGCTTTTCCAAAATGTTAGCAGCGGACAGGTCAGGGCTATCCGGGACCAACAATCAGTTATTAATGAGAAACTCGATGGGATTGAGGTCATCAAACAAGATCTAGATACAGTGAAAGAAAGCCTTGGTGCAGTTCAACAAGACCTAGCTTTAGTTCAAAAGGACCTTGGTTTAGTTCAGAAAGATGTGGGAACTGTGAAGAAAGATGTCGAAGTAGTTAAGGATCAATTGAATGACCTTAATGAAATTACCGGAAATCGAATGTATCCTTCTGTCGTTGAGATAGAGAATAAAATTACAGCATACGCGGATATGTATAAAATTAATGACAATAATGCTCGAAAGTTAGAAAAGAGAGTCATTGTTCTCGAAGATAATTTACAAATCAAACCCTCTACTGAACTATTACTTGCAGATATTAGTTAATGTGAAAGAGTTTTTAGACTTTGATTCTCTTGATTTAGTATTCCAATCAATTATGACCCCCAAGATCCTGTATATTGACACACTACCTTAACACAATAGTAAGATGAAATAGCTCCGATGTTTTTAGAAGTTGGAATGAAGGAGACAGTTAAATCCCAATTTCAGTTTCAATGTTAGTAAGTACCATAGATCAGTAGGCAAGTGTGTCAGACGATGCTGGTTGGGGAAGCAAACGGAGTATCCTGGGTCTATCAAAGGATTGCAGAACTTACCTTAAAGCCGTGTGTAATAGCGGTTTCAGATTAAAAGAGTAACGTACCTTTTAAGAAGATGTGGGTAATTGGAACAAAATAGATAGAAGAGCCATATGTTATTACAAACACATGGCTCTTTTTTTGTCTTTTTTGGCCTATTCTACAGGACACTTGATTTCTCCAATCTTTAGATTGACTTATAGTGTTAGAAGTTATATATTTCGCCAGATGAGCGAATTACATCCTAGATTTAGAAAAAGAAAGTTAGCAGATAAAACGGTCATAGTTGAGCTACCCGAACCGCAAGACGCAGATGAACAGATTGCTACAGCTGCGGCAGCATATTTTGCTGCAGACCGAATAAGACAGGTCAGGCCTCGCAGGGGCAGTCTGTTTGATATTGAGAATTATGACCAGCTAGCTAAACGGCTCGAGAGAGAGATCCCTCTTGCTGTCATAGCTAATGCACTACCACAAATAAAAATTGAATTACCTAAAAATAAGCATCAAAATATTAACACTCAACTGTCCCTACCTAGGATTCCCGGAATTGCACAGCAATTAGAATTTAATGAGAAAGGTGTATTAGAGGCTACTGCTTTAGTCGGAGCTAGGATAGTAAGAAGAGTCAGGACTGCTGAATAATAATCTTCACTTTAATTATTTAGGATTTTCAGTTAAAATACTGTAATGGGCTTTGGGCCTGGGTATTAATTTTTATGGAAATTTTTGAATTTTTACTTCATTTAGATGAGTATTTAATAACACTAGTTCATGCATTTGGTCCTTGGACTTATGTAATTTTATTCCTAATTATTTTTGCTGAAACAGGACTAGTTGTTACCCCTTTTTTGCCAGGCGATTCACTGCTATTTGTAATAGGAACGTTGTCAGGCAGCGGGTTATTGAGCATTTGGGTCGCTTATTTCACATTAATTGCGGCTGCAGTTATTGGAGATACAGTTAATTATTGGATTGGGCATAAAATGGGGGCTAAAGTTTTCGCAAATGAAAACTCTATGATTTTCAAGAAAGCATATCTTGAGAAAACCCGAGAGTTTTACGCAAAACACGGAAAGAAAACTATTATTTTAGCCCGCTTTGCTCCTATTGTTCGGACCTTTGCTCCGTTTGTAGCAGGAGTTGGAAATATGCACTATCACACTTTTTTTCTATATAATATTATTGGAGCTTTCATTTGGGTGACAAGTTTATTGTTTGCTGGTTATTTCTTTGGGTCTTTGCCTTGGGTTAAAGATAACTTTGAGTATATTGTATATTTCATTATTATTATTTCTGTTTTGCCGATGATTATTGAGTTTATTCAACATAAGCGTGGGCCCCGTTTATCAAAGGAAGAAATGAAGCATGCGAACTTTAAAGATTTAGAAGAAACTATTAAAAAAGCAGATAAGTAATTACGAGTATCCCGAGCGTGTTAAGCAAAGCTTGCCCATTCACTTCGTTCAGGGTAAAATTTCTCCATGCTGACTATTGTTCCGACACCAATTGGTAATTTAAAAGATATAACTTTGAGGGCGTTAGAGGTTTTGAAAGAAGTTGATGAAATAATTTGTGAGGATTCAAGAAGAACATCGGTGCTTTTAAGTCATTACCAAATAACCTCTGCCGATGGCAGTAAAAAGCCACTTATTATTCTTAACGACTTTAATGAATTCCGCTCAGAAGATCTAATCGCCGCAAAACTTAGATCAGGTTTGAATTTGGCATTAGTGTCGGATGCAGGCACGCCTTTGATTTCTGATCCTGGTTATAAAATTGTTAGAAGCATGATTGAGCAAGGATTGGAGGTTGACTCTTTACCAGGAGCATCCTCTGTTACAACGGCTCTAACTCTTTCAGGAATGCCGCCGGATAAATTTATGTTTGTAGGATATTTACCAGAGAAAGAGGGCCGGAGAAAAACTCAATTAGAGAATCTAAAGCAGATTAATGAATTAATCGCCACAACATTTATTATTTTTGTGGCACCTCATAAATTAAAGAAAACATTAGACGAGATTAACGGCCTACTAAATAATCCGAGAATAGTACTGGCTAAAGAACTAACTAAGATGCATCAGGAAGTAAAATCAAAAAAGACTTTAGAGTTTGTTGAAGAGTATAAGAAAAGGGTTCCTAAGGGTGAGTATATTTTAATGCTGAACTTCTCTTTGTGATAATTTTTTAATAGTTTGTTTTTCTAAATAGCTAATATGTTCTTTGAATTTTGCGGCGATATTATTCTTAAAAGCAACGCCNNAAAAGCAACGCCCCAAACTCCGGATCTGATTAAATAATTTAATAGTTCTTCGTTTTGACAAAGATCGCCTTTGATTAAAACTTGCTTGCCGCTTTTTATTATCTTGGGCAACCCAAAGTCTTTCAGGAATTTCTCAATTGTAGTCAACCAATCGACTTTTAAATCTTTAAGAATTATTTCGGAATCAAGTCCGGTGATTGATTTTGCAAGTTTATCGATATCTATAACGACACCATCAAAACCCGCTTCGAAATAATCATTAAAGTTTAGAAAATCCGCCGGGTAATTAAATTGTTTCCAGAGTTTTAGACTGCCTTTACTATAAATTCCTAGTGAAGCGAAATCCCGTTTAAGACTTAAGAATTCATCTTGGGAGAAAGTTTCAGGTAAGATAATTTGAGCATCAAGTTTTCTTTTGTTTTTAAAAAATAAGAATATTTTGGCAAATTCTAAGATTTCCGAATGAGTAAGATTTATATGGGTGTTAAAAATAATCTTAGCCGAGGTATCGAATGTGTGAATCTTCGCAAGCTGGGCGTTTATCTCCTCTGCATCGAGTTTTTTTAGATTGAGGATGATTCCGTCGGAATTATAACTGGTTAGAACATCA
>CXWK01003339.1_pt3 | contig 15287 bp, 17 predicted proteins | sample 590851 | NCBI WGS metagenome assembly CXWK01 (sample SAMEA3498364, study PRJEB10139) | wastewater metagenome | biome: wastewater treatment plant; material: activated sludge | place: Denmark | collected 2014-08-01 | reverse complement strand
CTTCGCTCGCTGCGGCCTTGCTGGACGGCCTTTTTGAGCATTCTGAGGTGTAGAGTGCCACAGTTCCTTCTCTCATCGTACAACGATGTGCGAAGCGGAACCGCGTTTTTCAGCAAACTGCTAGTCTTCAGTCCACAATCGCACGTATCTAGTTGTTGGTGCCCAGAGGGAGGGTCGAACTCCCACTCTCTTGCGAGAACCGGATTTTGAGTCCGGCGCGTCTGCCAGTTCCGCCATCCGGGCGTACCCACACTCACTCTATCAAGCGGATCTGTTTCTAACATGCCGCCGTCCAAGGGTCAATCGGCAACTCTCTCCCCTTCCCCACTGCCACGGGTGGACAAGAGGTTTCAGACTATGACTTCAGTCATAACTCCAACTGAGTCCGTCCATCTCTGTTTCTTCTGTCCTAGCAAGCACTGCGGAACACAGGAATGCTGCTTCGGCCATCAGTGTCCTCCTGTATCAGGGACACCAGACACCGTTTGACGATTCGACAATCTGCGGTACGGTTGTCATCGACGGTGGCTACGCGCATGTGAGGAACGGCGTACGGAAAGCATTCATGACTAAGGAAGAGTTAGATCCGGGACGAATATTTCTTCTGCATGACTTTCTGTCGCAGGACGAGTGTGCGGCATTGATTCGTCGGAGCGAAGGGCTGACCTACGAGATAGGAACTGTGGGTGGCGTAGTTGCTGAGGGAATCAGAAACAATGAGCGCGTCCTGGTTGACGACACCGCGTTGTCCGATACCTTGTTTCACCGGGCTGCTCCGTGGCTCCCATCGGTCGTCGAACATCGTCACCTCATCCGGTTCAACGAACGTTGGCGTTTTTACCGTTATCGTCCCGGGCAAACCTTCCAGCCCCATCGGGACGGATCCTATCTGTCTCTGGAGACCTACGAAAAGAGCGAGGTGACGTTTCTTCTCTATTTGAACGACAACATGGTCGGTGGAGAAACCCAATTCTTTACAGACATGGACCAGGTTGCTCGACGATGTCCCTATCTGACGGTGAAACCGACGACAGGAGCAGCATTGGTCTTCCTCCATTCTATTTGGCACGAAGGGGCTGTGGTCCAGAGTGGAGAGAAATATGTCTTGCGTACCGACGTGATGTATAAATTATAGGACGCTTCAGAATACAAAACGACGGCCTGTTCATTCCTCTTCGTTCATCCTTCGACCTATACAGACCACCTATATATCTCTCATGGAATCAGAAGAGCGGTAGCTGACTCTACATTCTTTCCTCACGCCTCATCTGGGACGAACACATACTCCCCGGTATTCCCCCATTACGATGGACATTGCGTAAGTTGTTTGGATAGCCGAGGGTTATGGCCTTGACTTTAATCAGATAAATGAATAGGCTCCTAGAAAATCGTTCCAAAAGGAAAACTAGGGTTCCGGCTTCCTTCCTTGTCGGATGGAGCGACTGGTCCAAGAGTTTTCGGCCTCGCTAACGAGGCTCCACGGAGGGATAAAAGCCCGGGAGATCATGTACGCAGGTACATGGCCTTTTGGGAAGTCAGCCCTTCACCAGGAGACTTCGTTATGCACCTCCACCCCATCGTTCATCGCTTCGCGTATCGGTCGGACCTGCTGCCGAACTGGAGCGGTCTGTCGTGGTAAGTCACAAAGTTCCGGATCGAGATCTTTCGGCGACGGCGACCAGTACGTCCGAAACCCTGCGTCGCAGTTTGACTCTCTGGAACAGTCTGACCATCGGTTTCGCCACCGTGTCGCCGGTGGCAGGACTCTACGCGATTATCGCGGTGCAAACGGCCGTCACGGGTGGCGGGTGGTTTCCGGCACTGGCACTCTGCCTGATCATGCAGTTATTGGTCGCCACCGTGTATGCGGAACTGTCCTCGCAAATTCCAATCGCGGGAGGCGCGTACAAATGGGCACGGCAGCTCGGAGGCACCACCATCGGCACCTATGCCGGAGCGATCTACGTCAGTTCTACGATCGCCATGCTCACGACGACCGCCTATACCGGCGGGGTCTGGTTGGCGATTTTTTTCGGATCTGCAAGTGGAACGGGGATGACTCTGGTCATCTGGGGCGCGGTGTTTCTGCTCGTCTGCACCGTGCTCAATCTCGTCCATGTCTCGGTCTTCAAGGTTCTCATCTCGCTGGGAGTCTATGCGGAAATCATCGGTTCGTTCGGCGTTGCCCTGTTGCTGTTTTTCTTTTTCCGGCAGCATGGGTTCTCGGAACTGTTCGCCCATCTGGGGACAGGAACCGCTCCCAGCCAGACCGCTGCGTTTCTGGCGGCGCTTGCCATTTCAGGGTGGGCGTTTATCGGCTTCGATGCCTGCTCGACCATTGCCGAAGAAACGCAGGAACCGAAACGGATGGTGCCTCGCGCGATCTTTTTCTCGCTGTGTATGGTGGGGAGCGTGGTGCTCTTCAACTCTGCCGCCCTGACTCTCAGCTTCAACCGCGAGACGTTACAGCAGACGAGTGCCGTATCCGATCCTGTCACCCCGGTGATCGTGGCCAACTTTGGGGACTGGGCAGAGAGTCCTTTTCTGGCGATCGTCATGATCGCATTCCTGGCTTGCGGGTCATCAATGGTGCAGTATACCTCCCGGATTGTGTTCTCCATGGCTCGCGAAGGGAGTATGCCGGCCGTCCTCAGTCGGGTGACCGCTGCTGGCGCTCCGCGCAACGCCGTGCTCTGTACGGTGCTCCTCGCGACGCTCGGCTTGCTCTTTGGTCTCAACGATGAGGCCGTCGCCACGGTCCTGGCATTCGGCACGGGTGGGTTGTATGCCATGTTTGCGATGACCACGGGTGTTGGGCTCTACACTCGACTCACGGGTCGATGGGACCCCTCGTTAGGTCAACTGAACCTGGGCTCGTGGGGCTTGCCGATCAATATCGCAGCGTTTCTCTGGTCGTTGTTTGAATTCATCAACATCGCGTGGCCACGTCCCTACGCCACTTCACCCAACGCTCCCTGGTGGCAACTCTGGGCTGTCCCGCTCGTGCTTGGCAGTATCCTCACGGTGACGACGCTGTATATCCTTGTCGGCAGAAATGAAACATCCGTTCATCCGGGGAAAGCCGAACCACCGTAGGCATGACGGCAGGCCCGGTGCATCGAGCTGTGCGGTACCAGGGGTTTCACAGAGAGTCCGATTCACTTATCCGGTAGAAAGGAGCACTCATGGCAAAGAAGCGAACATACCAAGGCAAGGTTCCCCTACATGACAACTACGGGCCGGAGGCGAAGTTCGCAGTCGAAGCGGAGGCGCTGCTGCCGACCACAAAATATGAAGAGGAAGTCGCCCGGGGACTCGAGCTGGGCTTGCCCGGCGCTGAGTCCATTAAAGATCGTCGCATTCCTACCTTTAGTCGCGGCGAGCTACCGCACTTCGCCGGCATCAACACGTTCACCAAAGCGCCGTATGTCGAGGATGTCCGCAAGTGCGGGGACTACGATGTTGCGATTCTCGGGGCGCCGTTTGATGGCGGGACCACCTATCGGGCAGGCACTCGGTTCGGTCCACAGGGCATCCGCAAGATCTCCGCGTTGTACGGCACCTATAGTTTTGAACTTGGCGTGGATCTCAGAGAGTCGATCTCCATGTGCGATCTCGGCGATGTATTCACTATTCCAGGCAATATCGAGAAGACCTTCGACCAAGTCAGTAAAGGAGTCGGCCATGTCTATGCGAGCGGGGCCTTTCCAGTCGTCTTGGGGGGAGACCATTCTCTGGGTTTTGCCACGGTGCGAGGCGTCGCGCAGAACATGAACGGCAAGAAGCTCGGCATCCTGCACTTCGACCGCCATGTCGATACACAGGAGACCGATCTCGACGAACGCATGCATACCACGCCCTGGTTTCATGCGACGAACATCCCGAACGTCCCGGCGAAGAACCTCGTCCAGATCGGCATCGGCGGCTGGCAAGCGCCCAGACCCGGCGTGAAATCAGGCCGTGAACGGCAAACAAGTATTATGACCGTGACTGACTGTGTGGACATGGGCATCGAGAATGCCGCGAAACAGGCCCTCGACGTGGCGTTTAACGGGGTAGATGCCGTGTGGTTGAGCTTCGATGTCGATTGTTTAGATGCCGCCTTTGTGCCGGGCACCGGCTGGCCGGAGCCGGGCGGCTTTCTCCCGCGTGAAGTTCTGAAGTTCCTCCAGATCATCGCCGACACGAAGCCGCTGGCCGGGATGGAAATCGTGGAATGTTCGCCACCCTACGATGCAGCGGAGATCACAAGCCTGATGGCCACCCGAGTGATCTGTGACGTCTTGGCCTGCCAGGTGCGATCAGGACATCTGGCTAATCGGAAGAAACGCTAAGCGGCATCGATCTCAGGAAAACTAAGATGCCGGCGAGGTGCGAGCGCCGAGTCACTCATCTACGCAGAACACCACTGTCGAGGCGTGGCGCTCTACCTCAGCTATCAGGTCCGGAGAAACTCAAACTATTTTTCATGAGGCCATCTCTGCTAGAATGACATCTGATATATAGTTGGTTTTCTCAACGTTTTCATCCGTCAGGACGTTAACAAAGGAGTAGGACCGATATGGCAGAAGTGGCATGTGTCACATGCGGGCAAACCGGTGAAGCGATCACCGCCCCCTTGTTTCTCGGCAAGCTTGAGGCGGAAGTGAAAAGCAAGGTCTGCGCAGACTGCTGGAAAAAGTGGGAAGGCATGCGCGTGATGGTGATCAACGAATATCAGGTGAATCTCGGTGATGAGAGCGGGCGTGAGCTGGTACGCAAACAGATGAAGGCGTTTCTCAAGCTCGGTGAGGCGGTTGATTCATCAAAAGTTGAGGAGAACTACCGGCCAACGAGTGGTTGACCGTCGCATTCTATCTTGAGTGTTCTAGGAACCAGACTCAACTTTTCTCCTGCGTTGTCGCTGACTTCGTTGACATGGCCAATCTGAAAGTGATACGGTGTACCGATATGTGCTTTGTGCCCGTGAGAACGATTAGGGATACAGATGATTACGCAGATGCAGGTCAAGGGGTTGATGTTCGACCCCTACAACAACGCGTACATCGTCATTCTGCGGGACGATGATCAGGTTGAGATGCTCCCTATTTGGGTCGGCAAAGCGGAAGCCAGTTCGATCAGTCTGGCGCTGGAAAAAGTGGCTCCACCTCGTCCCATGACGCATGACTTCATGAAATCTTATTTGGATGCGTTCGATGCCAAAGTGATCAGCGTGGTCATCACCGATCTGAGCGAGAATACCTACTTTGCAAAAATTCATCTGATGTACGGTGATTCTGAGTATGCCGTGGATTCGCGTCCGAGTGATGCCATTGCGCTGGCGTTACGTACCCAGGCCCCGATTTTTGCCAGTGAGTCGGTGATTCGCAAGCAAAGTTCCGAAGAGCTGGGGCAGTGGTTGGAAAACCTGAAGCCGGAAGACTTTGGTAAGCTCGATTCCTGAGCGAGGTCGATCTGACATGGATGGTAGCTCACCGCACGGTTCCGGACCCTTGATCCAGCTTCAGGTTGATCGTGTCGTCGAGGACCCTGCCACGGATACGAGGATCGTGGTGCTGGCTCGAAAAGACGGCGACCTCGAACACTTCATGGTGTGGGTCGGAGCGTCCGAAGGGGAAGCGATCAAGCGGGCCTTGGATACGTCGCTCACTGCACGACCAATGAGCCATGACCTCATCAAGAGTTGCGGCGAGCATCTTGGGATTACCACCGAACGTGTGGTCCTGACCGACGTGAAGAGCAGTACGTACTATGCGACGGTCTTCCTTGAAAACAAAGGAGTGACCCGTACCCTTGATGCGCGTCCCAGCGATGCGATTTCCTTGGCCCTTCGATCCCAGGCTCCTATCTATGTCACGCAGGATGTCTGGCAGCGGCGAAGCGGGCAACAGCTGGATGCATGGCTGTCGAAGTTGGAAACGAAGAATATCGGTGCACAGGAAGTCTAAGTCCTTTAACGTCGGCTGGAACAGCCGCAGTGGAGAAAGAAGATGATGACGACGTACTTTGAGAATCCGATTCACGTGAAAGAAACCTGGCATCTTGTGGATGCCGACGGTAAGACCCTGGGGCGCTTGGCTGCCAGAGTCGCGGGTGTGTTAAGAGGGAAGCATCGTCCGACATTCACCCCAAACGTCGATATCGGCGATCATGTGGTCATTGTGAATGCGGAAAAGATTCAATTGACCGGTGGGAAATTGGACAAGAAGCTGTATCATCGTCACACCGGATATCCCGGTGGCTTGAAAACCGCTTCGGCCAAACATGTCTTCCAAAAGGATCCGACGCAGCTCTTGATCACGGCGATTGAGGGGATGCTTCCGAAGACACCACTCGGCAATGGTATGGCCAAGAAACTTCGTGTCTATGTGGGGCCGAATCATCCTCATCAGGCGCAACAACCGCAACCGATTTCACTGTAACGAGTTCATGACCCCAACGAGAAGGAGAGCAGGCGCATGGCAGTAGTGACACAGTATGCAACGGGACGGAGGAAGTGTGCGGTGGCGCGAGCCTGGGTCACAGGGACCGCAGGCGACATTACCGTAAATGAGAAGCCGTTGGAGCAGGCGTTTCCTCGGTTAACTCTTCGTCAGATCATTCAGCTCCCGCTTGAAATGGCAGGCCTGATGGGCAAGTACTCAATCAGCGCGACCGTCTACGGCGGTGGCCCGACGGGACAAGCGGGTGCGTTGCGCCATGCGATCGCACGGGCGCTCGTGGCCATGACACCGTCGACTCGCAGTCCTTTGAAAAAGGAAGGACTGCTCACCCGTGATTCACGAGTGAAGGAACGAAAGAAGTACGGACAAAAGGGCGCACGCAAGCGATTCCAGTACTCCAAGCGCTAGACGCAGGAGGCACCGATACCAAAAAGGGAAGGCCTCGTGCCTTCCCTTTTTTATATGGTCGATCTCGACTCTCCGCCAATAGGATGTTGTTGAGCTTCGGGGTTAATTAATGGAAAAGAAGTTTCGAGTTGCCATTGCGGGAGCAAGTGGATACGCCGGTGCGGAATTGGTACGTCTGGCTTCGGCTCATCCTTATTTCACGATCACCGCAGTGACCTCTGAGAAGTCTTCGGGGCAAGCGGTAGCGTCTGTCTTCCCCAGTCTCAAAGGGATCGTGGATCACCAGTTTGAAGCGCTGGCACCGGAAACCTTGGCAGACCGGGCTGATGCGGTTTTTCTTGCTCTTCCGCATACCAAGTCCCAGGATCCAGTTGCCATATGCATCAAGGCCGGTAAGTTTGTTGTGGATCTCAGTGCGGACTATCGGTTGAAGGATGTGGGTACGTATGAGCGATGGTATCAGACCACGCATATCCACCCACAGCTCCTCAAGGACGCGGTCTACGGTCTACCGGAACTCCACCGGCGCGCTATTGCACAGGCGAAACTTGTCGCGTCTCCCGGTTGTTATCCCACGGCTGCCATTCTTCAATTGGCGCCGCTCTTTGCCAAGGGGCTCGTGCAGCCGGAGACGATCGTCATTGACGCCAAATCCGGGGTGTCGGGAGCGGGACGGAGTCCGGCCCTCCCCTATCATTTTCCTGAAGCACATGAATCTCTGGAGCCTTACAAGATCGGACAACATCGTCATACGCCGGAGATCGAGCAGGAGCTTTCTGGTTTACGGAACCAAGTCGGTCCGGTGACCGTGACATTCACGCCACACCTTGTCCCAATGAATCGGGGGATTTTGAGTACAGCCTATTGCAGGCTGACTCACGCAATGCCCCTCGCGGACTTGCGAGGCTTGTACCGAGAGTTTTATAAAAACGAACGCTTTGTTCGGCTGTGCGACGAGATCGTGCCGAATCCCCGCTACATCAAGGGGACGAACTACTGTGATGTCGGCGTGTACATGGATCCGCGGGCTGGATGGGTCGTGACTGTGGCAGCAGTCGACAATCTTGTCAAAGGAGCCGCTGGTCAAGCCATTCAAGCCATGAATCTCATGTTGGGTCTTCCCGAGGAGACCGGCCTGACGGCCCCTGGTAGCTACCCATAAGCCTATTCTCTTTCGCAATCTCAGTCCGGACTGGTCACCCTCACGGAACCCCGTTGTATGAAAGCAAAACAGACAGGCATTACCGCCCCGCAAGGATTTCAAGCGGCCGGTATCCATTGTGGAATTAAAAAACCAGGACTCCTCGATCTTGCGCTGTGTGTCTCTGATGTGAGCGGACCGATCGCCGGAGTCTTTACGAAAAATCGTGTGGCCGCCGCTCCGGTCCTTCTCGATCGTCGCCATCTTCGGCACCGTTGCGGGCGTGCAATCGTCGTGAATAGTGGGAACGCCAACGCCTGCACGGGAGCCCAGGGGCTGGTCTCAGCTACGACGATGGCCAGGACGGTGGCTCAACAGCTCTCAATCCCTGTCCATCAAGTTTTTGTAGGATCGACGGGCGTGATCGGACGCACACTCCCCATTGACCGGATCACGACAGCGATTCCAACATTGTTTTCGCGTCTCAGTGTGACGGGCGGCGCTCAAGCTGCACGGGCCATCATGACCACGGACTTGCGGCCCAAGACCGTCTCAGTGCAAGCAAGAATCGGCGGTCGCATGATCACGATCGGAGGGATGGCCAAGGGATCGGGCATGATTCATCCCGATATGGCCACGATGCTCGCGTATTTTACGACCGATGCAGCACTCACCCCCCCGGCTCTGCAACAGGCCTTGAAGACCGCGGCCGACCAGTCATTCAACTGCATCACTGTGGATGGAGACACCAGCACGAATGATACCGTGTTGTGTTTGGCGAACGGTCTTGCAAGGAATCGGGTGATCGAACCACAGAGCTCGACCTCTCGAGAGTTTGAGCGTCTTCTGACTGAGGCTGCTCAGACCTTGGCCTTACTCATCTGCCGCGACGGAGAAGGTGTGACCAAGATCGTCAAGGTGCAGGTTGAAGGGGCCAAGACCATCGCTGATGCGAAACGCGTTGCAGCCACCATTGCCACGTCCAATCTGGTGAAAACTGCGCTCTTTGGGGAAGATGCCAATTGGGGAAGAGTCATGGCGGCCATCGGACGATCAGGCGTTGCGATCAACCCGGCTAGGGTGACCGTCAGGTTCGACGACATTCAGATGGTCAATCAGGGTATCGGAATGGGGCTCGATGCTGAGCGCAAGATCGCACAGGTCTTCAAGCGGAAAGAGTTTACCATTGCAGTCCATCTTGGCCTGGGTACGGCATGCGCCCATATGTGGACCACGGACCTTTCGTACGATTATGTGCGTATCAATGCAAGTTATCGATCCTAGCCCGTGAAGACCGTTTGTCGCTTGAAACCTCGTTGTGACTATGGTAGCGTCGCCGATCGATATCTGACAAGGGTCGCGTTCACGGAATGTGAACCGGCTGATTATTCAAATCAATAACAGCGCATTGTTCGCTGTGTGGCTTGAGAATAAGGGAAGCGATTCCCTCACCCGTCTTACGGGTGCTCTGTAAGCCTGGAGGAAGGTGACGGCATGGGGGTAGTGGCAATCAAGGAATTGTTGGAAGCCGGTGTACATTTCGGACATCAGACCAATCGCTGGAATCCCAAGATGAAGAGGTTTCTCTTTGGCGAACGCAGCGGTATTTATATCATCGACTTACAACAGACCCTTACACGAATGGAACAGGCCTATGCCTTCGTTAGAGATCTCGTTGCAGGCGGCGACTCCGTCCTCTTCGTCGGGACAAAACGGCAGGCCGCGGAAATCCTTGAAGAGGAAGCGAAACGGGCCAACATGTACTTCGTCAATCAGCGGTGGTTGGGAGGGATGTTGACCAATTTCCAGACCATTCGCCGCAGTATCGATAAAATGAAAAAAATGGAAACGACCTTGCTCAACCCAAGCGAGCATGGCCTGAAAAAGAAAGAAATCCTTCTTATGCAGAAGGATATTGCCAAACTCCAAAAGTACCTGTCCGGCATAAAGAATTTGCGCAGTCTTCCAGGAGCCGTCTTTGTCCTCGATACGAGAATTGAAAAGATTGCCGTTCAAGAAGCGACGCGTCTTGATATTCCGGTCATTGCGATTCTGGACAGCAACTGTGACCCGGATCACATTACCTATCCCATTCCTGGGAATGATGATGCGATCCGTTCCATCAAGCTGATCACGTCAAAAATTGCCGATGCCTGCATTGAAGGCGCCCACGTGAAAGCACAGCGTGAGGAGGCGGAGTTCCAATCAACGCCTTCCTCCTCCGGAGAGAAGAAGCCGATGGTGCGTTCTGAAGGCGTTGCGATATCATAAGCCTCGTGCAGAGCGGTTCATCAATGCTTTTATTTTCAACGCCTACGTGAAGGAAGAATGAATCATGGCAGGATCCAGTCAGTTCGTGAAGGAACTTCGTGAGAAAACCGGGGCCGGCATTCTTGATTGTCAGAAAGCCCTCACCGAGAACGATAATGATATCGAGAAAGCCATCGACTATTTGCGGCAAAAGGGTTTGGCGGCAGCCGCAAAGAAAGCCGGGCGGGAGACCAATCAAGGTCTCATTCATTCATACATCCATATGGGTGGAAAGATCGGGGTCTTGATCGAAGTGAACTGCGAAACGGATTTCGTGGCTCGCAATGAGGAGTTTAAGGCCTTTGTCAACGATCTGGCCCTGCAGATCGCCGCTGCGAAACCTAACTTCGTCAAGCGCGAAGATGTTCCCGCCGATATGGCTGAGAAAGAAAAAGTGATCTACGAGGGGCAAGCAAAAGAAATGGGCAAGCCTCCGGCCGCGTGGCCAAAAATCGTCGAAGGAAAGTTGGAAAAGTTCTATCAAGAAAATTGTTTGATGGAGCAGTCTTTCATCAAGGATCCGGCCGTAACCGTGAAGGATTTACTTGCTCAAAAGATTTCGAAGATCGGTGAAAATATGAACATTCGCCGATTCACCCGCTATCAATTAGGCGAAGTATGAGCTCTGCCAAATACCGACGCCTCCTTCTTAAAGTCAGCGGGGAGATGTTGGCTGGTGAGCAAGGTTACGGTATCCAACCTTCGATTCTGGAAACACTTGCCGCAGAGATCGCCTCGGTCGTGGCCCTTGAAGTTCAGGTGGCTCTTGTCATAGGAGGCGGCAATATTTTTCGTGGAATCGCCGCAAGTGCAGCCGGTATGGAGCGGGCGTCCGCCGATTATATGGGGATGCTGGCGACCGTACTCAATGCCTTGGCCCTTCAAAATGCATTGGAACGCATTGGAATCATTACCCGAGTTCAATCTGCCATTGAAATGCGGCAACTGGCGGAAGGCTATATTCGTCGGAGAGCCATCCGTCACCTCGAAAAGAACCGGGTGGTTATTTTTGCCGGCGGTACCGGCAATCCCTACTTCTCAACGGATACGGCGGCTGTTCTCCGAGCCATGGAGATCGGTGCGCAGGTCATCATGAAGGGCACTAAAGTTGACGGGATTTATGACGCAGATCCGGTCAGCCACCCCACGGCAAAGAAGTATGATCAGATTTCCTTTCTCGCTATTTTGAATCAGAATCTCAAAGTGATGGATTCGACGGCCATCAGTCTGTGTATGGATAATAAACTTCCGCTCACTGTCTTCAATCTCAAGGTACCAGGTAACTTCAAACGAGTGGCTTTGGGTGAGCCGATCGGGACCTCTGTCACGATCGGTAACCGCTGATCCCATTACGAGGTGTGTCATGTCCAACGCTGCCCCGGTTCGCCAGGCCTTCGTCTCCCGTATGGATCAATCACTCGAGTATCTACGGAAGGATCTCTCGGGTCTGCGAACCGGCCGAGCTTCCGTCGCGCTGCTCGATGGGATTCGTGTTGATTACTACGGCACCATGACCCCGCTAAAGCAGATTGCCAGTGTGTCGACCCCGGAAGCTCGATTGATCACCATCCAACCTTGGGAGCCCCAGCTGATCAAAGAGATTGAGAAAGGCATTGCGAATGCCGGGTTAGGCGTGACTCCATCCAATGACGGAAAAATCATTCGAGTTCCCCTTCCCCCATTGACTGAAGAACGGCGCAAGGAATTGACGAAGGTTTGCAAAAAGCATGGGGAAGACGCCAAAGTTCAGCTCCGGGGGTTCCGAAGAGAAGCGAACGAGGAGTTGAAGAAACTTCAAAAAGATGCAAAGCTCACCGAGGATGAACTACGAAAGGCTGAACAAGAGACCCAGAAACTCATCGAACAGTACGGACAAAAAGTTGATGACATCATCAAGAAAAAGGAACAGGAAATCATGGAAGTGTAGAGTTATTTCTTCCTGATGCTTTCCTCCTTCTTACCTATCGAATATCTTGAGCTTCTATCCAACCGTTGCCACAATTGACCTGACTGCCCTGAGCCATAATCTTTCCCAGATTCAGAAGTGTCTTGCCCCGAGCTGTATTGTCATGCCTGTGATCAAAGCGAATGCCTACGGGCATGGCGTCATCGAAATCGCGCAGGCGCTTATTCAGAAGAACCTGAGTCACCTTGCTGTCTTTTCTATCAGAGAGGCGATTGCACTGCGCCAAGCCGGAATTGCGGTGTCGATCGTGGTGCTTGGACCATTCTTTCCTCAACAGGTTGAGGACCTCATTGTCCACAAGCTTACTCCGGTTGTGAGCGATCGGTCCATGCTCGAGGTGATGGCTCACGCCACTCGTACACGGCCTACTCCCTACCCGATTCATCTCAAAGTTGAGACCGGTATGAATCGGCTGGGTCTGATGCAGGAAGACCTTGAGACTCTGTTCACTACACACGCGTTTCCTTCTTCGCTGCACCTCGAAGGACTCATGTCGCATCTGGCTGATAGCGACGGTGATATGCAAGATATGACTGAAGTACAGATCTCCCGATTCAACCGAGCCCTCAAAGTCGCCGGTGATGGAGGATATAACGTTCCCCTGGTTCATCTGTCGAATAGTGCTGGGATCATCCGATTTCCATCGGCTCACTATACGATGGTCCGTCCCGGTATCATGCTGTACGGATACCACACACTTCCACGTGCGATACCGGCGCCTGACTTACAGCCAGTGCTCTCGCTCACAACCTGCATCGCCCAACTCCGTCTTATTCAGCCCGGTGGCCGTGTGAGTTATAACGGAACCTTCATTGCACGGAGATCCACACGCATCGCCGTGCTTCCGATCGGGTATGCTGACGGATTAAGCCGACGTCTCTCGAATCAAGGAGTCGTCCTCATTCGTGGGCAGCGTGTGCCGATCGTCGGACTGGTATGCATGGACATGGTGATGGTAGACGTCACCACCGTCCCTGAGGCGATGATTGGTGATGAGGTCGTTGTGATCGGGCAGCAGGGAAGAGAGACGATTACAGCGAAGGATATTGCCGAGTGGACCGGAACGATTCCGTACGAAGTCCTCTGTGCGATCAGTTCACGAGTTCCACGACGTTATCGTCTCTCTTCATGATGAAGGACCGCTCACAACTAAGCGATGATTCACCGTCTGGAGGAACGAATCACTGGGTCACACCATGAAACAAGTTCTAGAAACTCACCCGGACAGAGAGGCCACCCGCATGGAGGGTGGTGTCGTAGCGCCCATTGACTGGTGCACGGATTCCTGAAACCCCTGAAATGGTGCGTGGCTCGGAGAGGAAGGCTTGGTAGAACAGGTCCAAGCCCACAAGTTTCGGCTTGAGAGGGCCTGCTCCAAGGCTTCCGCACGGTATGAGGCCGAGAAACGAGCCGTTCTCCCGACAGATCAATCCGATCCCGCTTGAAATGACATGGACGTCTGCGGATGGGACCCCAGGATTGAAGGTGAGATCCGGCACTTGAGTTTGCTGGTTGGTATACCCACCTCGCACTGAAATCTCCCATCCTGGGAATCGTTCTAGTTGGAGCCATCTGTACTCCGTTCCCACCAGAATGGCATAGGTGCTTTTCCAATTTTGTGGCTGTGGAATGACGGATCCATTTCCGAGATGAATGTCGAGACCTCTGACGGATTTCCAGCCGACATAGTCGACATTCAACTCCACTTTCCACTCACGTTCTTGATTCCGGACCGGCCATAGCGCGATACCGCCTGTGATGACCTGTGGTAACACCAATGTCGTCGTGGCATCTTGGACTTTGACGCCGTTGGCTAACAATACTCCATCCAAGTGAAGGGTGGCCTGACTTCTGTAGACCACGGCAAGATTTGCAACCGGTTGTCCTGCGCCATTTCGAATCGCGGTATACAGTCCCCCGACATTGAATCCAGGTGCCGTGCCCTTGCCGTTGAACTCAAGCTTGCCTCCGGCTGGCACTAACCCACCTGGTGAGATGGATTGCAATTCTGCATGTCCCTCGCCGAAAAAGCTCGCAAAGGTATAAATATCGGCTCCGACGCCGATTGAGAGATCCTGAGTCACCTGATAGGCAATCGTGGGTTTAATATCAAATAACGGCAGTGCCGTGAATGTGGTGAGCGTTCGAAGGGGACTGTTCTCTGACCATCGCATCACCGATCCAAACGGAGTGGTGATTCCGATCCCGACCGTCACATTCCCCAACGAGGAGAGACCCAGGTCTTGGAGATTCGCCGTCAGGTAACCATGACCAGGACCAGGCCAGGCAACGGTGCCATCATGATCACCGGTGGCCGTGACTCCGGTCGGACTCCGAAACTCGGTAGTTCCTCCGACCAGACTCAGCCCACCCATGAGTTGAATTCCCCGTAGTTGTGTCATGCCCGCTGGGTTGTAATGAAGCGCTGAGGGATTGTCCGCTTGCGCGGCAAAGGCGTTGCCCATCCCAGAAGCAGCAGCCCCCTGCCCATAGACACGAGGAACCTGGGCGGAGACCGGTGCCGTCATGCCGACAATGACTGTGAGCGCGAGAAGCATCAGCACCCATCTCATACCACTCTGAGCGTCATCCACCGTCGATAGCCCTCCTTCCTCTCACAAGGCCTTCCGATCCTGCTTCATATTTTTCACCATTTCGTCAGGCACGGCCAAACCACCGATCCATCACTTGTTGGAGCTGGTGGGTGTCGAATGGTTTGAGCACATAGGCTTGAGCCCCCAACCCAATAGCCTTCATCGCGAGTTCTTGTGATCCTGATGCTGTGATCATGAGAATCGGCAGGCGTTGGTTCGTCATGCGCACCCGCCGTAACACTTCCAGGCCATCAATCTGGCCGATCCCGATATCGAGGATCATCCCATCGAACTCTCGTGTTTGGAGTTCTGACAACGCCTGTCGGCCATCGAGCGCAGAACAAGGGAGGTACCCACCGGCCTTCAATCGATCATGGAGCAGTTGCTGAATATCGGGATCATCATCAACCACGAGGATATGCCGA
>CXWK01004668.1_pt2 | contig 15293 bp, 20 predicted proteins | sample 590851 | NCBI WGS metagenome assembly CXWK01 (sample SAMEA3498364, study PRJEB10139) | wastewater metagenome | biome: wastewater treatment plant; material: activated sludge | place: Denmark | collected 2014-08-01 | reverse complement strand
CTGCCTAATCTGCCCAATCTGCGGATCATTCCTCTGGATAGGTATAGAATCCCTGCCCCGTCTTGCGGCCGAGGCGGCCGGCGGCGACGAGGCGGCGCAGCAGTGGCGATGGCCGGTAGCGGTCGTCGCCCCACTCGTTGAACAGCCCGGTCATCACCCCCAGCACCGCATCCAGCCCGATCACGTCGCCCCAGGCCAGCGGCCCGTGGGGATAGTTGGTGCCCAGGCGCATGGCCCGGTCGATGTCGGCCGCCGCGGCCACCCCCTCCAGCAACAGCCCCGCGGCCTCGTTTACCAGGCAGCACACTATCCGTGCCCGCACCAGCCCCGGCCCGTCGGCCACAACCACCGGCTCCTGCCCCAACCCGCGCCAGAACAGATCGGCCTGGGCCAGCGCCGACTCCGAGGTCTGCAACGCCGGAGCCAGTTCCACCAGCCCGCCGTCGGCCAGCGGCGGCACGATGCCAAAGCCAACGACGCGCTCCGGCCGGGCGACCCACGCCGCCGCCTGCGTGGCGCTGGTGGCCAGCGCGGAGGTCAGAATGAGAGCGTCGGGCGGCAGGTGGTCGCTGAGGGCCAGCAGCAGCTCCTGCTTGGCCGCGGCCGACTCGTTGTGCAGCTCAATGGCGACCTCGGCCCTGGCCAGCGCCTCCCGCGCATAGTCCGCCTCGATGGCCCCCAGGAAGTCCTCGACGAGGAAGATGGTCGTGTCGTGGGCCGTCTGGCGGCAGAGGCGGCCTATTTCATCGATGAAGGGAATTTCGCCGGCAATGATGACTCTCATGGTCTTGTTGTAGGGCGATTCTCCCGAATCGCCGTCTTTAGTCTAGGCGGGGCGATTCAGGAGAATCGCCCTACACCCGCCAGAAACTCCAGCACACAGGCGTTGAACTTCTCCGCCTGATCAATGGGCGTGGCGTGGCCGGAGTCGTCGATGACCACCAGTCGCGCGCCGGGGATGAGGGCCGTATAACCCTCCTTGGCCGCCACCGGCGTGTAGTCGCGGTCGCCAGAGATGATCAGCGTCGGGCAGCGAATCGCCCCGACACGGTCGAGCACGCTCCAGCCGACCAGCGCCCGCATGGCCGCGCGGTAGGCTTGCGGGTCGTTCTCAGCCCACTGGGCCGTGAATTGCCGGCGCAACTGCTCCTGCTCCGGCTTGGGGAAAAGGCGCGGGCCGAGGAACTGGGCCGTGCGCGCCGGCTTGAACAACCGCGCCAGGGCCAGCCGTTGCCAGACGCGCAGCCGCTCGTTGAAGGTGCGCGCCACCAGTGCCGGCCCGCTGTTGACGACAACCAGACTGCGCACCCGCTCCGGCCGGTCGACGGCCATCTGGAAGGCGATCATCCCGCCCATCGACAGGCCGGCGACGTGGGCGGCGTCGATGCCCAGCGCGTCGAGCAGCCCCAGCACGTCGGCGGCCATCATGGGCACGCTATAGGGGCCGGGCGGCTTCGACGTGCGGCCGTGGCCGCGCATGTCGGCCGTCACCACGCGATACCGCTCGGCGAAGGCCGGCAGTTGCAACTGCCAATCTTCACTACGCGAACCCAGGCCGTGCAGAAGGAGCAGCGGCTCCCCCTGCCCGGCCGTCTCGTAGTGCAAATCGATCCCGTTACTCCGTACTGGCGGCATACTCCTCCTGTAGGCTTGTGTTGACGACGACAAGGGCCGGAAACTCCTGCCGCAGCCAGTCGACCAACCGGCCGACGGCCACGTGGACACCGCGCGTCGGCCGCGGGAAGCCCACCTCGGCCAGCCCGATGACAACCTCGCCGCCGACCCGCGGCCGCAACTCCAGCCCCAACCGTTGGCGGATGGGGTCTTCGTTGATGTAGGTCTCGATGAGCAGCTTGCCGTCGGCCAGCGAGCGATAGGCTTCGATGAAGCGGACGAGGCCGCCGTCGAACTCGACCACCGCCGGCCGGAAGCGGCGGCCGATCTCGTCCAGATCGCCCAGCCCGCGCAGAACCACGTGCGGCATGGCAACCTCCTGGGGAATGGGGAATACGGTGGCGACAGGCGCGGCATTGCGTCGCCAGGGGAAGTAGCGCGGCGTCCGCCCCTCGGCCAGGGCTACGCCCTCGTACTTGGTCGTCAGGCGGCCGGGATCGCTCAGCACGAACGGCGCGGCGGCCCGGCTCTCGAAGTGGGGCGAGCGGGCCAGACAGCTCTCGATCTGCGCCGCGTAGTCGTCGTGGTCGGTGGCGATGTCGAGCGCGCCGCCAACCACCATCCGCGACGCCAGCAGGCACAGGAAGTTGTCGTCGATCAGCCGCCGCGCGCCGTGGTGCTTCTTTGGCCAGGGGTCGGGGAAGTTGATGACGGCGGCCGTCAAGTCGCCGGGGGCACACAGAGCGCGCAGCACGGCCGCGGCGTCCGCCTGAATGAGCCGGACGTTGCCCAGCCCCGCCCGCTCCAGCTTGCTGCCCGCCCGGCGCAGGGCCGGGATGGAGATCTCCACGCCCAGCAGGTTGGCCTCCGGCCGGCGGCGGGCCAGGTCGGCCAGGAAGAGGCCGCTGCCGAAACCAATCTCCATCACCAGCGGCGCGGCGCGACCGAACAGCGCCGCCCAATCGGCCGGCCACGGCAACTGCTCTACCTTGTACCAGATCGCCGGGGACATGGGGCCATTATACAATCCATCTCTTATCCGCGTAAATCCGCGCCAATCCGCGTTATCCGTGTTCCATTTCTTATCATGCCTGTTTGCGCCACTGCTTGGCATGGGCCACAATAGGCAACGCGGGCAAGAAACCGAGTTTCTCGGAAGAAACTCGGTTTCAAGTGAACAGCTATGCAACGCAACATCCACATCCTGGGCGTACCGATGGACCTGGGCCAGAACCGGCGCGGCGTGGACATGGGTCCCAGCGCCGTCCGCTACGCCCACCTGCAAGCGCGCCTGGAACGGCTGGGCCACGTCGTCCACGACGCAGGCAACGTCAGCGCGCCCAACCCGGAGGAGGACGTTGTGGAGAGCGCCGACGGCCGCCTGCGGGCCGTGGCCGGCGTCTGCCGCACTGTCTACGACACGGCCTGCGCCTGGGCGGCTGAGGGCGACTTCGCCATCTTCCTGGGCGGCGACCACAGCATCAGCATCGGCTCCATCGCCGCGGCGGCCCAGCGCGGCCCGGTCGGCCTGGTGTGGGTCGATGCCCACGGCGATTTCAACACGCCGGAGACTTCGCCCAGCGGCAACATCCACGGCATGCCCGTGGCCGCGCTGGTGGGCGAGGGCGCGTCGCCGCTGCTGGCCGTCGGCGCCAAGCGGCCGGCGCTCAAGCCGTCGGAGATCGTCCAGATCGGCATCCGCGACCTGGACGCGCCGGAACGCGAACGGCTCATCCGCAGCGGCATCCACGTCTTCACCATGCGCCACGTGGACGAGCTGGGCATGGCCGTCGTCGCCCGCCAGGCGCTCGACCGGCTGCGCCACCTGCCGCGCATCCACGTCAGCCTGGACATGGACAGCCTCGACCCGGCCGAAGCGCCGGGCGTGGGCACACCCGTCCCCGGCGGCCTGACCTATCGCGAGGCGCACCTGCTGATGGAGATACTGGGCGACAGCGGCCGCGTGGCCTCGCTCGACATCGTGGAGATCAACCCCATTCTGGACCAGATGAACCGGACGGCCGAACTGGCCGTCGAGCTAGCCGCGTCGCTGCTCGGCCAACGCATCTTGTAAGGGGAACAATCGACTATGGCTGCACTCATGCGCGGCATCGAAGCCGAAAAGTATGACCGCGCCTACAGCGACCGCGACCTGGTGGCGCGCATCATCGGCTACTTCCGCCCCCACCGCCGGAAGATAGCCGTCGTCGCCATCTGCATCACCCTGATGGCCGCGCTGGGGGCGGTCGTACCCATCGTCATCGCCAACAGCCTCAACGCCGGGGCCACCGGCGCGGGCTTTCCGACGCTGCTGGTGGCCGTGGTGCTGGTGGCCGGCGTCGGCACGTGGGGGCTGGCCGCCGTCCGCCGCTATCTGACGGCCCAGGTCATCGCCGACGTGGTCAACGCCATGCGCAACGACGCCTTCGCCGCCGCCATGCGCCAGGACATGTCGTTCTTCGACCAGTACTCCTCCGGCCGCATTGTCAGCCGCATCACCAGCGACACGCAGGAGTTCGGCGAAGTGCTCAATATCGCCACCGACGTGATCAACCAGTTGGCCACGGCGGGCATCCTCATCGTCGTCCTGTTCAGTATCGACTGGCGGCTGGCGCTGGCCGTGGTGGTCATGACCCCGCTGGTGGCGCTGGTGGCCCTGGTCTTCCGGCGCATGGCCCGCGACGTGACGCGCCAGAGCTCGCGCGCCTTGGCCGAGGTCAACAAGGCCATCCAGGAAGCGGTCAGCGGCATCCGCGTGGCCAAGAACTTCCGGCAGGAGCAGGCCATCTACGACGAGTTCATGCAGGTCAACGACCAGGCCTACAGCATCAACGTCCGGCGCGCCTTCGTGCTGGCCAACATCTTCCCGACGCTCAACGCCCTGGCCGGCGTGGGCACGGCCACGCTGGTCTACTTCGGCGGCCGCAGCGCCATCGCCGGGGCCATCAGCATCGGCGCGTGGTACATCTTCGTCACCACGGTCGATCGCTTCTGGTTTCCGGTGACGAACCTGTCCGCCTTCTGGAGCCAGTTCCAGGCCGGGCTGGCGGCCACGGAGCGCGTCTTCGCCCTGGTCGACGCCGAGGCCACAGTGCGGCAGAGCGACGACCGGCCGGTCGGCCGCCTGCGGGGCGACATCGTCTTCGACCACGTCACCTTCCGCTACTCAACACAGGAGCGGGTGCTCGACGATTTCAGCCTCCACATCCCGCCGGGCGAAAGCGTGGCCCTCGTCGGCCACACCGGCGCGGGCAAGTCGAGCATCATCAAGCTCATCGCCCGCTTCTATGAGTTTCAGGAGGGCGCGATTCGAGTCGATGGGGAGGACATTCGCGGCCTCGACCTGACCGCCTATCGCGGGCAACTGGGCATCGTCTCGCAGGTGCCATTCCTCTTCGCCGGCACGGTGGCCGACAACATCCGCTACGCCTGCCCCGAGGCGACCGATGCGCGGATCGCGGCCACGGCGCGCCAGATCGGCGGCGGTGAGTGGCTGGAGACGCTGCCGGACGGCATCGCCAGTGAGGTGGGCGAGCGGGGCGGCCGCCTGTCGATGGGCCAGCGGCAACTGGTGGCCCTGACGCGCGTGCTGGTGCAGAACCCCAGCATCTTCATCCTCGACGAGGCCACGGCCAGCGTCGATCCCTTCACCGAATCGCAGATTCAGGCCGCGCTCGACCTGATCATGGCCGAGCGCACGGCCATCATCATCGCCCACCGGCTGTCCACGGTGCGCGCCGCCGACCGCATCATCGTTCTGCGCCAGGGGAAGATCATCGAACAGGGCGGCCACAGCGCCCTGATGGCCCAGGGCGGGCACTACGCCGAGCTATACGACACGTACTTCCGGCATCAGTCGCCGCGGTATACAGTAGGTCAGTAGGTCAGTCGTCTGAACTGACTAACTGACCTACTGCCTTACTGGCTACTCACCGCCAAAAAGTCCCGCGCCACCCAGCCTTCGACGCCCGTCTCGGTACGCACCTGCTGCCAGAGCAGGTCGTCGGCCGTCTCCTGGCCGGGGAGGAGGGTGACGATCGTGCCGTCGAGCAGCCATTCAAGCTGCTCACCGGTGGTGCTGGGCGCGCCGCGCAGCCAAACGCCGACGCCGCTGCTGACGGTGGCCGTCTGCGGCGTGGGGGCCACGGTGGGCGCGGCGGTGGCCTGGGCCGTGGGCGTGGCGGGCAGCACGGTGGGGCTGGCCTGGGCCGGCGCTTCGTCCGTCGGGGGCGCGGCCGCCGGCGCAGTAACGTCTGGGGTGGTGGCGGCGGGTAGGGTCGGCGTGGGGGCGGCGGCCGGGCCGCGGTTCGACAACAGCGGCCGCACGGCGAAGATGCCGACGAAGATGAGCGCGGCCAGCAAGAAGAAACCGGCGCGAATCCAGTTCAGCAAACTGGCTCGCCGGGCCTCTACCTGCCCTACGCTGTATGCCTGACGGTGGATGCTGGAACGGGCGCCTAACCCCTTGGCCAGGAAGTACAAGGCTCCCAGAACCGACAACCCCGCCAGCGACAGAAGCACAATGTTGAGTACTGTTGTCACGGTCGGTCTAATGAACCGGGTCTACTCCGGTTCGGCTGTAACTGTACCAGCTACGGCCGAACGCGCAAGCGCCGCCTTGGCCTCGGCCCACAGGGCGTCCAGTTCCTCGAAGGAGAGGCTCGACAACGCCCGGCCCCGCTCGGCCGCCAGCCGCTCCACGCCGCGAAAGCGTTGGCCGAAGCGCTCGTTGGCCTCACGCAGCGCCGTCTCGGCATCGACGCCCAGCCAGCGCGCCAGGTTGACGACGACGAACAATACGTCGCCCAACTCCGCCCGCTTCTCGTCGCTCGTCGCCGCGGCGCGCACTTCAACCACTTCCTCGGTCAGCTTGGCGAACACGCCCTCAATGTCGGGCCAGTCGAAGCCGGTGCGGGCGGCCCGGTTCTGTATCTTCTGCGACCGGGCCAGCGCGGGCAGGGCGGGCGGGATGCCGTCGAGGGTCGAGGCGGCCGCGCCGGTTTCGCCGCGGGCGCTCTTCTCGCGATCCTTTAGCACTTCCCAATTGCGCAATACGTCGGCCGAACTGCTGACCTGCCAATCGCCCCACACGTGGGGATGGCGGCGCTTCAGCTTGGCCTCGATGCCGGCGATGACCTCGGTCAGGGTGAACACGCCGGCCTCGGCGGCCAACGTCGTCTGCATGAGGATGTGGTAGAGCAGGTCGCCCAGTTCTTCGCGCAGGTTGTCGTCGTCGGCCGCGTCCAGCGCCGCCAGCGCCTCGTAGGCCTCTTCCAGGAAGCCCTCGCGCAGGCTCTGCGGCGTCTGCTCCTGGTCCCACGGGCAGCCGTTGGGGCCGCGCAGGACGGCCACCGTCTCGGCCAGCGCCGTCAGCCCGGCCCTGACCGGCAGGGCGGGGACATAAAGGCTGGTCAGGTGGTCAATGTGGCGGCTGTGATCGATCTCGTGCAGGGCCAGGCGCTCGACGATCTCCTCGGCCTCACCGGCGGCGTGGAGCAAGGAAACTTCGTGCCCGGCGGGGTAGATGCTCATCAGCGCCGCCTTCACCTCGCCGGCCAGCAGGCGGCTATAGACCTGGCCCAGCAGCACGGGAACGTCGGGATTGATGGGCGGGTAGAGGAAACCGGCCAACTCGATGGCGTCGAACAGTTGCAGCCCNNCCTCAACCGCGCCGCGAGCGATGGCCGTCACCGTCGCCTCGCCCACGTAGGGGTGGCCGGGCACGGCGTAGACCACGTCGCCGGCCGCGCCTAGCCGCAACACCTCGTCGGCGATATGGCGATAGACAGCGGCGAAGTCGTCGGCCGTGTCGTAGATTTCGTCGAAGCTGTGGAGGCGAAGGTGGGCGGGCAGGCCGGCAACGGCCGGATGGCGGCCCGTGCGCAGATAGACGGCCTCGGCCGCCGAAAGGAGATGCCAGGCCTGACGGGTGATCAGACCGGCATCTCCGGGGCCGAGGCCAATGATGGTGATGGCCATAGCAGTTGTCAGTTGCCAGTTGACAGTTGACAGTCCATGGACTGACAACTGTCAACTGACAACTGTCAACTAACGCTTCGTATAGGTCGGCGCCTTCCGGGCGCGCTTCAGGCCGGGCTTCTTGCGTTCCTTCACGCGGGCGTCGCGGGTCAGGTGGTCGCCGGAGCGCAGCGGGGCGCGCAGGTTCTCGTCGTACTTGACCAGCGCGCGGGCCAGCCCCAACCGGACGGCGCTCGTCTGGCCGGTGATGCCGCCGCCCTGAATCAGCACGGTCACGTCGACGCGACCGGCCAGTCCGGCCGCTTCAATCGGGCCGGTGAGGATCAGAACGTCGCCATAGCGCGGGAAGTACTCTTCCACGGGCTTGTCGTTGACGACGAAAGACGGCGCTTCGCCCTGTCCCGCGTCGCGCACATAGATGCGCACGCGCGCCGAAGCTTCCTTGCGCCGGCCGATTCCTTCGTAATACTCACTCATGTATTCCTCTTACTGCTTACTGACCACTGACCACTGNNATTCTTGGGCAACATGCCCCGCACGGCCGACTCGATGACGCGCTCCGGGTGCTTCTGCAACTGGTCGCGCAGGCTGATCTCCTTGAGACCGCCGATGTAGAGCGAGTGACGGTAGTAGCGCTTCTGCTCCAGCCGCTTGCCGGTGACGGCGATCTTGTCGGCGTTGATGACGATCACGTAGTCGCCGCAATCAACCGACGGGCTATAGATCGGCTTGTGCTTGCCGCGCAGAATCGACGCCACGCTCGTAGCCAGACGGCCGAGCGTCTGCCCTTCGGCGTCGACCACGTGCCAGGCGCGCTCTACTTCCGCCGGTTTGGTTACGTAAGTTTTCATTTCAATTCCTCTCACTCTTCACTCGTAACGCGTCATTCGTAACGTGTCACTCGTGTCATACTCCACAGCTACCAGGTACAGGCCATGGGCCGGCGCGGCCGATGCCGACCGCTTGCGGTCACACGCCGCCAGCGCCGCGGCAAAATCGTCCACCGTCCAACGACCGTCACCCACCTTGCGCAGCGAGCCAACCAGGCTACGCACCATGCGGTACAGAAAGGCGTTGGCGCAGACGCGAAAGACGAGCTGTTCGCCCTCGCGCCGCCACCCGGCGCTATAGACCGTGCGCAGCGTGTTATCGCCGACCGGCGCGCGGCCGAACGTGGCGAAATCATGCGCGCCGACCAGCAGTGCCGCGGCCGCGTTCATCCGGCCCTCGTCCAGCGCCGCGGCCACCTGCCACGCCCGCTGCCGCAGCAACGGCCGCCGCACCGGCGCGTTCAGCACGCGGTACTCATACGTCCGCCGCCGCGCGTCGAACCGGGGATGAAACCCCGGCGGCGCCTCGGCCAACGCCCTGATGGCGATGTCCGGCGGCAAGTCCGCGTTGAGCGCCCGCAGCAGGGCGTCGTCGCCACGCCTCTCCGGCCATTCGATTGTAAATCCGACCACCTGTCCCAGCGCGTGAACGCCGGTGTCGGTGCGCCCGGCCCCGGTCACCCGCACCGGATGACCGGCCAGGCGGGCCAGCGCCTCTTCCAGCTCTTCCTGAATCGAGACGCCGGCGCGGCCTGGGCCGCGGCGTTGGCGCTGGAAACCGAAGTAGGCCGTGCCGTCGTACTCAACGGTGGCCCGGAAGCTCCGGGCCGTCGCGCCGCCCACCGGTTGCGCCTGTTGCCTAGTCGTTAACGAGCATCAGCACGGCCATGTCGGCGTTGTCGCCCGGCCGGCGGCCGATCTTGACCATGCGCGTATAGCCGCCCGGTCGCTCCGCATAACGCGGGGCGATCTCCTCAAACAGCCGGCGGACGACGTCGACCTGCTCGAACGTGCCGTCTTCCAGTTCCAGCGTACGCAGGGCGGGCAGGCGCGAGGCGGCCGTACGGCGGGCGTGGATGACGGCCTCCGGCCGCTCCCCGCCCTTGGCCAGCCCGTGCTTGGCCAGGGTGATCATCTTTTCGGCCTCGGGGCGAATCGTACGCGCCTTGGCCTCGGTGGTTGTGATTTGTTCAAAGCACAGCAAGTCGGCGATCAGATTGCGCCGCAACGCATTGCGATGGGCGGTGTCGCGGCCGAGCCTGCGGCCATGTACTTTGTGTCGCATTTCTAAGTGTCCTCCGCGCGAGAAGCTTCCCGCACTAAGCCGAGCGCTTGACCTCGTCCTCTTCGGCCAGGAAGCCCTTCAGGCGCAGTTGCTGCTTCAACTCATCCAGCGACTTCTCACCGAAGTTGCGGATGGCCAGCATTGTCTCTTCGCCGCGATCGAGCATCTCCAACATCTCACCGACCTTGGTAATGCCGGTGCGCTTGAGCGAGTTGAAGACGCGCACGCTCAGGTCGAGTTGTTCGATCGGCGTGTCGTAGATCTCGTTGGGGATCATCTCTTCGTGGCGCTCTTCTTCGATGGCGGCGAAGCTGTCTTCGCTGACGCCGGCGATGGGCCGCAGGTGCTGCATCAGCAGTTGCGCGGCCTGGGCCAGTGCCTCTTCGGGCTTCAGCGTGCCGTCGGTCCAAATCTCCATCACCACCCGGTCGTAATCGGCCACCTGGCCAACGCGGGTCTTCTCCACGTCGTAGGCTACGCGGCGGATGGGGCTGAAGATGGAATCGACGGGCAGCTCGCCGATGGGCAGGCGGCCGCGCTCTTCGGCCGGCGAATAGCCGCGCCCTGTCTCGGCCATCATCTCGACTTCCAGGAAGGTGTCGTCGGAATCAACCGTGAATAGGTAGAGGTCGGGGTTGATGATCTCCACTTCGGGCGGGGCCTGAATGTCGGCCGCGGTGACGGGGCCGGCGCCCTGCACTTCCAGGCGCATGCGGGCGATTTCGGTATTGACCAACCGCAGGCGCAACTGCTTGATGTGCAGGATGAACTGCATCATGTCTTCGCGCACGCCGGTGATGGCCGAGAATTCGTGAGGCACATCGGTGACGCGAATGGACGTGACCGCCGCGCCGGGCAGCGAGGCCAGCAGCACACGGCGCAGGGCGTTGCCCAGCGTCGTGCCGTAGCCGCGCTCCAGCGGGCCGATCACGAAGCGGCCGTACTCCGCCGACATGGCCGTGCTTTCGATCTTCGGCATGACTAAGTTATTGATTGCCAAGGCGATTACCTCTCCCGAGTTACGAGTGACGAGTGACGAGTGACGAGTTCAGAGCGTTCCCCTGACCCGCGACGCGCCATTCGTCGCCCATATCTCCGCTTTTACCGCGAGTAGTACTCGACGATGAGCTGCTCGTTGAGCGAGATGTCGATGTCCTCGCGGGCGGGCATGTGCAACACGCGCCCCGAAAGGGCGGCCGTATCGACCGACAACCAGCGCGGCACGCGGCGATCGTCCATGTTCTGGCGCAGGCCCTTGAAGTAGGTCCGGCGTGTGCTTTCCGGGCGCACCGACACGATATCGCCCGGCGACACCAATGCCGACGGGATATTGGTCTTGCGTTGATTGAGCATAATGTGGCCGTGCTGCACCAACTGGCGGGCCTGCGGCCGAGAGTCGGCCAGGCCCAGACGGTACACCACGTTGTCCAGGCGCTGCTCCAGGGTAGCCAGCAGGTTATAGCCGGTCAGACCCTTGGCGCGCGAGGCGCTCTCGAAGTAGCGATTGAACTGGCGCTCCAGCACGCCGTAAATGCGGCGGGCCTTCTGCTTTTCGCGCAGCTGCAACAAATAGTCCGAGGCGCGGCCGCGACGGAACTGGTTTTCTTTACCATGCTGCCCCGGCGGATAAGTCCGGCGCTCGACCGAACACTTCGGGGTCAGGCAGCGCGACCCCTTTAAAAATAGCTTTTCGCCTTCGCGCCGGCAGAGCCGACACACAGGACCGGTATAACGTGCCAACTTGCTTACCTCCGATGTCTTAGTGCGGGCTTGCCGCCCGCCAACCAGCCGGGAGAGGTTTACAGGCTTGGCGACCCTTCTTCCCTCTCCGCGACCAGGCCAATTGAATGAACTAGATGCGGCGCTTCTTCGGCGGCCGGCAGCCGTTGTGCGGAACCGGCGTGATGTCCTGGATGGAGGTCACGCGGATGCCGCTGGCCTGAATCGAACGGATGGCTGCCTCGCGGCCGGGGCCGGGCCCCTTGACGACGACATCCACTTCCTGCACGCCGTTTTCCACGGCGATGCGGGCCGCGTTTTGCCCGGCCAGACGCGCGGCATACGGGGTGCTCTTGCGCGAGCCTTTGAACCCCGACGCGCCGGAACTCGACCAGGCCACNNTGGGCCTGCCCCTTGGGCACCATCTTGCGCGCCTTTTTGCGCGTCGCTTGTGCTTGTCTTCTGTTGCGTCCCATCTTTTCTCCAAAATAGTGATTAGTGGTTAGTGGCTAGTGACTAGCCACTAACCACTAATCACTCATCTTACTTGCCGCCCTTGCGCCGACCACGCCCGGCCACCGTCTTCTTCGGCCCCTTGCGGGTGCGCGAATTGGTGCGCGTGCGCTGGCCGCGCGCCGGCAGGTGCCGACGGTGGCGCGTGCCGCGATAGCAGCCGATCTCGCCCAGGCGCTTGATGTTCATCGCCACCTCGCGCCGCAGATCACCTTCGACGGTGTGCTCTTTCTCGACCAACTGGCGCAGGCGCGTCACTTCCGCCTCTGACAGGTCGCGCACCCGGGTGTCCGGGTTCACTTCAGCCTGTTGCAGGATGTTGTGGCTGGACGTGCGGCCGATGCCGTAGATATAGGTCAGGCTAATTTCGACGCGCTTGTTGCGCGGAATGTCGACACCTGCAATACGTGCCATGCTGCCTCTCCCTTAACCTTGACGCTGCTTGTGATTCGGATCGCTGCAAATCACACGCACCACGCCATTGCGCTTGATAATCTTGCACTTCGGACAACGCCGCTTTACGGACGATGCTACCTTCATGACTACTCAACTCCTCTGCAAGGCAAGTCTTGCTTGCCCTACGTGGCCTGCCCGATTACACGACGCAGGTCCCGCTGCACGTCGGCCACACTCTGCTGGCCGTCCACTTCCACTACCAGTCCGCGCTGGGCATAGTAGTCCAGCAGCGGCTTCGTCTGTTCCTCATAGACGCGCATCCGGGTGCGGATGGTGTCTTCGCTATCATCGACGCGGCCCTCGATCTGGGCCCGCTTCAGCAGGCGCTGCACCAGTTCCTCGCGGTCGACCACGATGTGGGGCACCACGGCAATATGGCCGCCGAGGCCCGCCAGCAGCGCGTCGAGCGCGTCGGCCTGCACGGTCGTCCGCGGAAAGCCATCGAGGATAGCCCCGTTGGCCGCGTCCGGCCGCGCCAGGCGATCTTTCACCATCGCCACCGTCACCGAGTCGGGAACCAGTTCGCCCTTGTCCATATAGGTCTGGGCCAGCTTGCCCAACTCGGTCGCGTTCTTCAGATTGTAACGAAACAAATCGCCTGTCGATACCTGCGGCAGGCCCATCGACTCTTCCAACAGTTTTGCCTGAGTGCCCTTGCCGGCTCCGGGCGGGCCAATCAGGATGATGAACTTCACGGCTACCCCCGTAGGAAGTGGCTAGTGGTCAGTGGTTAGTGACCAGTCACTAACCACTGACCACCAACCACTGATTACGACTTCAGGAACCCTTCGTAATGTCGCATGAGCAATTGCGCTTCGAGCTGGCGCATCGTATCGACGACGACGCCGACGACGATGATCAGGCCGGAACCGCTGATGACCAGCACGCTCCGCTCCAGGCCGGGGATTTGCAGCACCAGGGCCACGACGGCCATGATGCCCGGCAGGACGGCGATGAGGCCCAGGAAGAGGGCGCCGATCAGCGTGATGCGACGCACAACCGACATGATATACGTCTCGGTACGCTTGCCGGGCCGGATGCCGGGGATGAACCCGCCCTGCCGTTGCAGCGTCTCGGGCAGGTTCTGCTGCCGGATCATGACGTCGGTATAAAAGAATGTGAAGGCCACAACCAGGATGAAGTACAGCACCCAGTAGACGGTGAAGGCGACCGGGGCCGTGGTCACATTCTGCTGCGTGCCGAAGCTGCCGATGGACGTGGCGATGTTATCAATAACGCTACCGCTACCGGTCACGAACAGGCCGGCGATAAGCGGGAAGAAGGTCAGGATCGACTGTGCGAAGATGATCGGGATCATGCCCGCGGTGTTGACCTTCAACGGAATATAGGTGCTTTGGCCCTGGTAAATCTTACGCCCGCGCACCCGACGCCCATATTGGACGGCAATCCGGCGCTGCCCCTCCTGAATGATGACGATGACCAGCACGGTCAGCACCAGGTAAATCAGAAAGGTAACGATCGAGAAGATGCGCGCCGCCGGCTCCAGCGTGAACATCTGCGCCAGGCCGGGGATGATGCCCGAGACGATGCCGCCGAAGATGATCAGCGAGATACCCTGGCCGACGCCCTCTTCGGTGATGCGCTCGCCGAGCCAGATGGCGAACATCGTGCCGCCGACCATGGCCACCAGCGTCGTCAGCGTCGGCAGCAGATTCGCGCCGGTGAAGCCGAAGTTGGGCATGATCGACTCGACGCCACCGGTCAGGCTGGCCCCGACCAGACGAATCTGGCCCACGGCTTGCAAGAACGCCAGCGGTACGGTCAGGAAGTACGTGTAGCGGTTGAGCTTGTTGCGACCCGATTCACCTTCCGACTGCAACTCCTGGAACTGCGGGATGATGGGTGTCAGCAACTGAATGATAATCGACGCGGTGATGTAGGGGTAAACGCCCATAGCCATCACCGAGAAGTTGCTGACCGCGCCGCCTGACAACAGGTCGAGGAAGTCGACGACCGAGTTGCCCGATCGCTGCGCGGTGAACACCAGCCACGCCTGCAAGTCCACACCCGGCACTGGGATGTTGGCCACCAGGCGATAGATGACCAGCATGGCGATGGTGAACAGGATGCGCCGCCGCAGGTCGGGCAAGGTGAAGGCCGCGCGCACTGATTCGATCATGGCATATCTCCTATACAGTGACTAGTGCCGTGACTAGTTGGCGGCGGGCGATGCCTTCGGACTGTAGGCGACAACCTCGACCGTGCCGCCGGCAGCTTCGATCTTCTCTTTGGCCGAGGCCGAGAAGCGATGGGCCTGCACGGTCAGGGCCGTGGTCAGCTCGCCCTCGCCCAGCACGACGACCGGGTCGGTCGCCTTCTTGATCAGGCCAAAGTCGGCCATGAGCGCCAGCGTCACCGTCTCGCCGTCGAAGTCACACTCGGCCAGCCGTTGCAGGTTGACCACGTTGTATTCGATGCGACGGATATTGGTGAAACCGCGCTTGAACGGCAGACGCCGGGCAAGGGGCAACTGGCCGCCTTCGAAGTAGGGGCCTTTGATGCCGCCGCTGCGCGCGCCCTGGCCTTTGGTGCCGCGGCCGGCAGTCTTGCCCTGGCCGGCGGAGATGCCGCGGCCGACGCGCTTGCGCGACTTCTTCGAGCCTTCGCTCGGGCTTAAGTCGTTTAGTTTCATGTCAGGCGACCTTCTTCGTCGCGACTTCCTGCGCCGCGACCTCTTCGACCGTCACCAGGTGGCTGATCCGATTGATCATCCCCCGGATGGCCGGCGTATCGTCGTGTTCCACCGTCTGGTACAGGTGGGTGAAGCCCAACGCCTTAACCGTGGCCTTCTGGCGCACGGTATAGCCGATGGCGCTCTTGCTATAGGTGATGCGTAGGCGTGCCATTATTTGCGCCCCCAGAACGGCGCGACCGTG
>CXWK01000158.1_pt2 | contig 15346 bp, 10 predicted proteins | sample 590851 | NCBI WGS metagenome assembly CXWK01 (sample SAMEA3498364, study PRJEB10139) | wastewater metagenome | biome: wastewater treatment plant; material: activated sludge | place: Denmark | collected 2014-08-01 | reverse complement strand
GCGTCCGACGACCCGACCGGCGATGGAGCAGGGGTCAAAGGAGCTTCCCTCAGCTTGATGCTGTCCGATCAGGACGAAGCCAAGCGCGTCTTCGCCTCATTGGCCGAAGGTGGCGTCGTCCAGATGGAACTTTCCCAAACGTTCTGGTCGCCTGCGTTCGGATCGCTCGTCGACCGATTCGGCGTGAGCTGGATGATCAACGTGGATCAGCCAGAATCCGCCTAACCGGGCGGTCTATGCGCGGCGTCGGATCGCGACACGCCCCGCATCTAATCGATGGCCGTCGGTTGGGCCTTGTTCCAACCGACAGCCATCGTCGAGTCCGCTAGACGGTCCCCTAGGCGTCGACCTGCGCCGCCAGATACTTGCCGGTCAAGGTGCCCGTTTGAGTGACCAAGTCGGCAGGGGTGCCTTCGAAGACGACTTCGCCACCCTCGTGGCCAGCGCCTGGGCCGAGGTCGATGACCCAGTCGGCGTGCGCGATCACCGACAGGTGATGTTCGATCACGATCACCGATTTGCCGCTGTCGACGAGCCGGTCGAGCAGCCCGAGAAGTTGAGCGACGTCTGCCAAGTGCAGGCCCACGGTCGGCTCATCGAGGACGTAGATGTCGCCCTTATCGGCCATCTGGACGGCAAGCTTCAAACGCTGACGCTCACCACCGGACAACGTGGTCAGCGGCTGACCGAGTCGCACGTACCCCAAACCGACCGATTCGAGCCGTTCCAAGATCTTGTGGGCGGCAGGCGTTTTTGCGTCGCCCGAACCGAAATAGGGGAGGGCTTCGTCCACCGTCATCGCCATGACGTCGCTGATGTTGGCACCACCGAGGGTGTACTGAAGCACCTCGGGTCGAAAGCCGCGCCCCTCACATTCCTCGCAAGGATTCGATACCGTCTCCATGAAGCCGAGGTCGGTAAAGATGACGCCGGCACCGTTACACACCGGACAAGCACCCTCGGAGTTCGAACTAAACAACGCTGGTTTGACGCCGTTCTTCTTGGCGAACTCTTTCCGAATTGGGTCCAACAGCTTGGTGTAGGTGGCGGGGCTGCTCCGCCGAGATCCCTTGATCGCGCTTTGGTCGACCGAGACAACGCCGTCGCGGTTGATGACCGATCCGGTGATCAATGAGCTCTTCCCCGAACCAGCAACGCCGGTGATAGCGACCAAGACGCCGAGCGGGATATCCACGTCGACGTGCTTTAGGTTGTTGGCGGTCGCGCCGCGAATCTCCAGCGCTCCTTGTGGCTGGCGGGTCGCGTTCTTGATGGTCGCGACGTCGCCGAGATGGCGGCCGGTGGCAGTGTCACTGGCTTTCAAGCCAGCTAGGTCGCCTTCAAAACAGACGGTTCCACCTCCCGAACCAGCGGCAGGCCCAATGTCGACGATGTGGTCGGCAACCTCGATGACCTCGGGTTTGTGTTCGACAACCAGCACCGTGTTGCCCTTGTCTCGGAGTGCCAACAGCATGGAGTTCATCCGGGCGATGTCGTGGGGGTGAAGTCCGATCGTCGGCTCGTCGAACACGTAGGTGACGTCGGTAAGCGACGACCCCAAATGGCGGATCATCTTGGTCCGTTGCGCCTCACCACCCGACAGCGTCCCCGATGCACGATCCAGCGACAGGTAACCAAGTCCTACCTGGACGAACGACGACAACGCGTCGCCCAGGGCGGAGAGCAAAGGCCCCATGTTGGGTGCGTCCAAACCGGCGACCCAATCGGCGAGGTCGGTGATCTGCATAGCCGACGCCTCGGCGATGTTGACGCCTTGAATGCGCGACGAGCGGGCCTGGTCGTTCAGGCGAGTCCCACCACATTCGGGGCAGGGCGCGAACACTGCGACGCGGTCGACGAACGCCTTGATATGGGGCTGCAGAGCTTCGCGATCTTTAGACAGGAACGATTTGGTGACTTTCGGGATCAGCCCCTCATAGGTCAGGTTCATCCCCATCAAGGCAATCTTGACGGGCTCCTTGTATAGGAAGTCGTTGCGTTCTTCAGCCGTGAAATCCTTGATCGGCTTGTTCGGATCGAGGAACCCTGACTCGGCGTACATCCGCACCGCCCAGCCATCGGTCTTGTATCCGGGGATTGTGATGGCCCCCTCAGCGAGCGACTTCGATTCGTCGAACAGGCCCCTCATATCGAGGTCGGGGACGGTGCCACGGCCCTCGCAGTTTGGGCACATCCCGCCGGCCACACTGAAGGTCCGGCTTTCGCGTTCCGCGGTCTTGCCCTTTTGTACCGTGATCGTTCCGCTTCCCGTGACGGTCGGGACGTTGAACGAGAACGCCTTGGCGGAACCGATGTGTGGTTCACCGAGCCGGCTGAACACGATCCGAAGCATCGCGTCAGCGTCGGTCGCCGTGCCGACGGTGGATCGAACGTTGGCTCCCATGCGCTCCTGATCGACGACGATCGCCGTCGTCAGCCCTTCGAGAATGTCGACGTCGGGCCGTTGTTGGTTGGGCATAAAGCCTTGAAGGAACGCGCTGTAGGTCTCGTTGATTAGGCGCTGCGATTCGGCGGCGATGGTGCCAAAGACCAGCGAACTCTTCCCCGAACCCGACACACCTGTGAATACCGTCAGACGCCGCTTTGGGATGTCGACGCTGACGTCCCGGAGGTTATTCACGCGGGCTCCGACCACGCGGATCAGTTCGTGTGTATCTGCGACGTGCATGGGCAACGATCACTTTCTCTACAGGTCGGTGAGGACGAGTCGTCTCGGCGGACTTCCGTCTCGGTCGGCCAGCCCGGAAGGGTTGTCGGAACGGATCGCCTCGGTGGGCGGTGCGAGTTTGACGTGAGTTCTGACGAAACGTTTGCAGGGCGAGGCTAGACCGTCCCAATGGCGGTTTGGCGCCCCGAATTGGTGGGCCGGAGCGATCTCGCCCTCAGGGCCGGCCACATCAACGCGGCTCCATTTCTGCCACATCCCGAAACAAAAGGGCCCCCAGATTGGTTGGACGCTTCATGAGAATCGATATCTGGAGTGATGTGGTGTGCCCGTTCTGCCTGCTCGGCAAACATCGTCTTGATTCCGCACTTGCGGAGTGGGAACACGCCGACGAAGTTGACGTGATCTGGCACTCCTTTGAGCTGGATCCGAACGCGCCACGCGAACTGGGCGGCAACCTGGTCGAAAAGATCGCAAAGAAGTACGGAATCACTGAAGCGCAGTCCCGCGCTTCGCAACAGGACATTGCCCGGCAGTTCGCCGCCGAAGGGGCGTCGTTCGACTGGGAGCGAGCAAAACCGGGCAACACGTTTGACGCTCACCGCGTCTTTCACCTGGCGGTTGAACGCGGGCTCGGCAATGAGGTGATGAGCAGCTTTATGTCCGCGTACTTCGCGGAAGGCGCATCGATCGGCGATCCGGAAACCGTCGGTCGTCTGGCCGTCGAAGCGGGCCTCGATGCAGACGAAGTCCAAGGAGTGCTTTCGAGCGACGCGTATGCCGATGCCGTTCGCTCGGACGAAGCAATCGCTGCCCGGATCGGGGTCACCGGCGTGCCGTTCTTCGTCTTCGATGAGCGTTTGGCGGTATCAGGCGCCCAGCCGGCCGAACTGTTTACCTCGGCACTCAACCAGGCGTGGGACACGCGGGTCACCGTCCCCGAACAGTTCGTCGGTTCTGCCGACGGAACCGATGACGGCGCTATTTGCGGACCGGACGGCTGTTCGGCCTGACCACCCTGGAGCCACGAGGCGTTGGCAGACCGGCGTCGCCGTGAGCCGTCAGCCGGCCCGGTAGCTCGTCATCGAGAGGGAACCCATGGCACAGCCGTCGGTGATGACCGAAGCCGGCAATCCTGCTGCGCTTGCCGCTCCCGCCACATAGAACAGCGGCAGCAGGTGGTCAGGAGTCGGCGCCGCCAACGCGTACGCGTCGTGGTCGACGAGTTCGGTTACCCGACCCGGATCGTCGGTCATGATCGAGGTTGCCGCGTCGTCAAACGACACAGCCCAGTCGGTGCCTGAATCGGGCATGTTCCAGTCCATTCGACCCAGGTTATGGACCGTGTTTCCGCTCCCGAAGATCAGCACGCCTTCATGGCGAAGCGGTTCGAGGGACTTGCCGAGGTCCAGATGGAACGACGGGGGTTTGGTCGCGTCGATCCCCAATTGCACGACGGGAACGTCCGCGTCCGGGTACATGTGGACCAGAACCGACCAGGTTCCGTGGTCGAGGCCCCAGCTGCCGCCGTCGCCAAGGACGGGAACTGGGTCGGCCAGGGCCGCTACCCGTTCGACAAGGTCGGTGTCTCCGGGCGCTGGGTACTCGACCGCAAAGAGTTCGGGTGGGAAGCCAGAAAAGTCGTGGATCGTCCGAGGCTGGTCGGCCTGGGTGACCGCGGTCGCGTTGATGTACCAATGTGCGGACACCGCCAAGATCGCCCGAGGTTTGGGGAACGACTCAGCGGTGTTGCGCCAGGCCCCTGTCCAACGGTTGAACTCAAGGGTGTTCATCGGGCTGCCGTGCCCGACAAAGATCATCGGCAGCGGCTGGCCGGTCGGGGCGTCAGCGGTCATTCGAACTCCCTCATCGTCGGTCAGGACCAGCCGCGACAATACCGCCGCATGTTTGCTACGACTTCGCCGTGTCCGTGCCGCTGTCGTCGGCGGTCACAACCTCGGTTGCTCCGTCGTCGATCGGGATGCCCTTTGCGAGCACCTCGTCCCGTAGCAGTTCGTCATCTTCGGCCAAATGGAAGGGGACCGTGACGACGACCGTGTTCGCCCGCAGCTTCAACGCGAGTTTGAGCGCGAGGGCCGACTGGTTGTGCATGATCCCCTGCCACCAGTGCGGAAGTACGAACTCTGGGATGACCACCGTGATGTAGTCGTGGCCCCAGCGTTCTGTCAGGACGTCCAGATACTCCTCGACGGTATTGGTCAGGTCGCGGAACGGCGACTCGATGATGTCGAGCGGGAAGTCGACTCCAAGTTTCTGCCAGGACTCGCGCATGGTGTCTGCGTGGCCTTCGTCCATTGCCACACTCATGGCCACCATGTCGGGGGCGTCGACCAAGCGTGCGTATTGAAGAGCGCCGATTGACGACTTGTTGACCCCGCCGATCAGCACGACGACGCCGTGCCGTTTGGGAAGGGCGGCTAGCGCGCCTTCGGAAGGGGCGAACTTAAGTTGCTTGGCGACGGTCCGGTAGTGAGCCTTGACGGCGCGGAACGCCAAGACGATGCAGGGGATCAACAGCACGATGATCCAGGCGCCGATCGCGAACTTCGAGATGATGACGACAGCGGCGACGATGAAGGTCGCTACGGCGCCCACCGCCGAGTTGACGACAGAGACGTGCCACCCCTTCTGGCGCACTCTCAAATGTCGCCGGACCATACCGGTTTGACTGATCGTGAAGCTCGTAAAAACACCGACCGCGTAGAGCGGGATCAGCAAGGTCACGTTGCCCTGGAAGGCGATGAGAAGAACGGCCGCGGCGCCGGCGAGGATCAGGATGCCGTTGGAGAACACCAGCCGGTCGCCACGGTTGGCGAACTGTCGTGGCAGGTAACCGTCGCGTCCGATGATCGCGGCGAGTCGTGGGAAGTCGGCGAAGGCTGTGTTAGCCGCCAAGATCAGAATGGACATCGTGGCGATCTGCAGCAAGAAGTAGGCAATGCTGTCGCCGCCGAACAGAGCCCGACCCATGGTGGACAGGGCTGATTCGGCCTCGGAGGGGATTGGTCGCATCCACGACGCGATCACGCTGATCATGAAGAACGAGGTGCCCAAGATGGCGGCCATCCAGCCCAGCGTGATCGCGGCGTTCTTCGAAGTCGGCTTGCGGAAGGCGGGGATTCCGTTGGAAATCGCCTCTACACCGGAAAGGGCCACCGCTCCCGACGCGAACGCCCGAGCAAACACGAACAGGCTGATGTGACCGACCGCCGGGCCGTGCTCGGCTTGGATTTCGCGGATCTGCTCCCGAGCGGCCTCAGTTGTGGCGTCGAAGACCGGCAGGGTGCCGCGGGCCTTCTGAATGCCAGCCCACACGATGAACGCGCCCAGCATCACGATGTAGACGTAGGTCGGTACCGAGAACACGCGACCCGATTCTTTGAGCCCGCGGAGGTTGCCGACGGTGAGCAACGCCAAGAACGCAAGACACAACTCAACCTTGTACGGCGCCAAACTGGGGAAAGCCGAATAGATCGCCAAGACACCGGCTGCGATCGACACAGCAACCGTCAGGACGTAGTCAACCAAGAGCGATGCGCCGGCGACGAGCGAGGGTGTTTCGCCGAGGTTCTCGCGTGCGACGACGTATGCGCCACCACCGTCGGGGTAGGCGTGGATTGTCTCGCGGTATGAGTTGACGACCAACGCCAACAAGATGACGACGAGGACTGCAATCGGGATGAGCAGATTTGTGGTGAGTTGTCCGCCCGAGGAAACCATGCCCGCCGAGCCGACCAGCACGATCAGGATTTCACCGGTGGCGTAGGCGGTAGAAGAAATCGCGTCGGAGGAGAACACCGCCAATCCGACCGTCTTTGAGATCCGCTGATGATCTGCCTCGCTATTTGCGAGGGGCCTACCGATCAGCAAACGCTTGACTGTGGACGCCATTGAGCAGCCTCCGAAGGCCTGGGCACGCGTACGACCGAATTGTGCCGCGGGTTGCGCAGGCTTGCCGAATAATGGGCGACCTTGTCCATTTCCAGGAAACGCCACCGAGCGTCGAACTACGCTCGCGGGCTTTACCCGCATCCCTCTCCGGACATATGCCGTCGGATCGGTGCGACTGGTCACAATGGATGACACATGGCGAGCGACGCAGCGATCACCCTCGGTGTTTTGGTCTTGGTCTTCGGGACGCTTGCATCCGATCGGTTCCCGCCGTCGGGAGTGCTGCTCGGCGGGCTCGTCGTCCTGATCTTTGCCGACGTGATCGACCCCCAGACGGGGGTGTCGGGCTTTGCGAATCCAGCACCGCTAACGGTCGCCGCCCTCTATGTCGTCGCCGCCGGAGCTAGGCGGACGGGCCTCTTGGCCGGGTTGACGGGCCGGGTCCTGGGCGGCAGCGGCGGTCGCGCATCCATCGCTCGGCTTTGCGTGCCCGTCGCGGGGTTGTCGTCGGTGTTCAACAACACGCCCCTCGTCGCAATGCTGTTGCCGGAAGTGTCGTCATGGGCTCGCTCGAGGCGGCTTCCGGTGTCGCGTTTTCTTATGCCCCTGTCGTTCGCAGCGATTCTTGGCGGCGTCATCACCCTCATAGGTACATCTACCAACCTGGTCGTCTCCGGGGTCCTTGAACAACAGGGGCACCGGCCGTTCGGACTCTTCGAACTCACACCGGTCGGCCTTCCTGCTGCCGTCGCTGGGCTGTTTGTTTTGGTCTTTGTTGCCCAGAGGCTGATTCCCGACCGGTCCGACCCGACAAAAGAAGCGTTGGAATCGCTTCGAAACTTCGCGTTGCACCTGGAGGTGGACGAGCGCGGGCCGCTGGTTGGGCAAACCGTCACCGACGCTGGCCTTCGGCATCTTTCTGGCGTGTACCTGGCCGACATCGTCCGCGATGAACGACACATCGGCCCGGTTGCGCCCGACGAGGTGTTAGAGGCCGACGATCTGCTCATCTTTGTCGGCGATGTTTCCGACGTGCTCGACCTGCGCTCCCGCGCGGGCTTGGTCGTCCCGAAAGACCAGGCAGCTGTGCTGGAATCAGCGCGCGAACCGTTGTACTTCGAAGCGGTGGTCGGACGGGAGTCCGAACTGGTCGGCCGAACTTTGAAGGAAGTCGGTGGACGCGAGGGCTACCGCGCGGCTGCCGTAGCGATTCATCGGGCCGGAGAGGCGGTGGCGGGCAAACTCGGAAACGTCGAGTTGCTGCCAGCCGACACCTTGGTGTTGTTGGCGGGGCGGGACCTCAGAAAGTCCCTGCGGGCACAGAAAGACTTCCTGGTTATTTCGCCGCTCGCCCATTCGGTGCCAGTGATCTCTCGAAGAGCGCGTTGGGTAGCGTTGGCCCTCGCTGTCTTTGTGATCTGCGCGTCGTTCAAGCTGACGACAACGCTCGAAGCGGCATGGCTCGCTGCTGGCATCGTGGTGTGTGCACGAGTCGTGACGTACTCCGAAGCCAAACGGGCGATCGATCTCGACGTCATCTTGATGATCGCGGCGTCGCTCGGAATCGGTGCGGCCGTCGACAGCAGTGGATTGGCTCAGGACATCGCCGAGATGCTGACCGGCAGCCTGGGATTTGCCGGCACCCTCGGAGTGATCGCCGGCATCTTGCTGACCACCACCCTCCTCACGGAGATCGTCACCAACAACGCTGCGGCAGCGGTCGTCGTGCCGATCGCCATTCGAGCGGCCGAAGATATGGACCTGGACTATCGGGTAATGGCAGTCGGTGTTGCCGTCATGGCTTCGGCATCGTTCTTGACCCCGATCGGCTATCAGACGAACGCCATGATCTACGGGCCTGGCGGCTACAAGTTCTTCGATTTCGTCCGGGTTGGCGGACCGATCAACCTGACGTTCCTGGTGATGACTACCGCGATGGTGTTCTTGCTCGGCTGATCGGCTTTTCCGACCCGCCGCGCACGTCCGCTGGTGGAGCGCGCGTCGACGAGTCGTGGGAACATCCAGAGCCAAGACCGGTAGGAAGGTGGGTGCGTCGATGAGTACTCGGGTTTCGGGGACACCATCTGGGCGGGCCCGGAAGACCGGGCGCGACCGCTGTGGTCCTGCCCCAACGGGTAGCGACCCGACGTCGCTTTTGCTCCGTGATTGCGGCGGATCGATCGAGGGTCGCGCCTCTCGGTCTTTCGGGCTGGCGATGCTCACGTGTCTTTTGTGGCTCGTCGGACTGGCCGCTTGTTCCGATGGTGGCGACGACGGCTCGACGCCGACGCAAGCTCCGACGTCGATGGCCGCTCCAACATCGTCTGCTGGTTCGGTCTCGCCCGATCTGTCAGGCGCAGGCGGGTCCGACGGTGTGACGACCACCTGGGTTGATGCTGCCGGCGACGCTGGGCGCCGAGCGCCGTTTGGCGCCGTGACGGTGTTTGCAGCGTCATCGCTCACCGACGTGTTTGCGCGCATCGGCGACATGCTCGGTGAGCGGTATCGGGGGTTCGACATCGAGTTCAATTTCGCGGGTTCGTCGGCGCTTCGCGAGCAGATCGACGCGGGCGCTCCCGCCGATGTGATCGTCTCGGCAAATAGCGACATCGTCGAACAGCTCCGAGAGGCTGGCGATCTGGCGAGCGAGCCCCAGGTGTTTGCCCGAAATTCCCTGACCTTGGTTGTGCCCTCGGGAAACCCTGGCGATATCGACGCTCTGGCTGACCTGGAACGGCCCGAAGTGCTCGTTGGAGTCTGCGCCGCCGGAGTCCCATGCGGTGACCTCGCACGTAACTATTTCGCACAGCAAAACATCGACCCGACCGTCGTCACCGAAGAACCCGACGTTCGATCGCTACTTGCCAAGATCACGGCACAAGAGCTCGACGCCGGATTCGTCTACAAAACCGACGCTCTTGCCGCCGGCAACGATGTCGAAGTCATCGACGTGCCCGGGATCGCCGCGATGACGACTGAGTACTCGGCGGCGGTCGTCGCCGAGGCGTCTAACCCGAACGGAGGGCAGGCCTTCGTCTCGTTGCTGAGCGATCGCGACGTCCAATCCGAGCTACGTCGCCAAGGGTTTGACCTGCCGTGAACGGGCGGCGCCGGCGGACAACCCCGCGTCCACCCCCTGTAATGCTGGCGGCGGCAGTGGTCGCAGCAGCGTTGATCATCCTGCCGCTCATCGCCCTCGTGGCGCAGGCGCCGCTCGATGACCTCGATGAGATCTACCGGTCGTCGGTCGTGCGGGACGCGCTGCGCATTTCGCTGATCTCGTCACTCGGCGCGGCGGCGCTCTGCGGCCTGTTTGGTGTGCCGCTCGCCTTCGTGTTGGCGCGCTATGACTTTCGGCTCAAACGGCTGCTGCGCGCACTCGTCATCCTCCCGATGGTCCTCCCTCCCGTCGTCGGCGGCACGGCGCTGTTGCTGGCCTTCGGGCGGCGTGGAGTCATCGGCGAGTCACTGTACGACGCGACCGGGTTCCTACTGCCGTACACGATCTGGGGTGTGATTCTGGCCAACGCGTTTGTGGCGCTGCCCTTCCTCGTGGTGACCGTCTATGGGGCCCTGAACAGCCTCGACGGCGAAGCGGAGGCCGCGGCATCGACCCTCGGTGCGTCCGATCTGTACATCTTGACCCGCATCACAATGCCGGCAATTGCGCCGTCGATCGCTGCCGGTCTGGTGCTGTGCTGGGCGCGGGCTCTGGGTGAGTTCGGTGCGACCGTGACGTTCGCAGGCAACCTTCAAGGGCGTACGCAGACGCTTCCCCTCGCCGTGTTCGTGTCGCTCGGATCTGATCGAAGCGTTGCCGTTGCGATGAGCCTGCTGCTCGTCGCTCTCTCGACCGCAGTGCTGATGCTTCAGCGCGATCGCTGGTGGGGGCAGATGTGACCGAAGGTCTGACCTCCACCATCGTGGTGCAGCGATCGAAGGATTTTTCGGTCGACATCGAGCTTGCGGTGGGGCGGGCTCAAGTTCTCGCGCTTGTCGGACCCAACGGTTCCGGCAAGTCAACGGTGGTCGCTGCTCTGGCAGGCTTGCTACCCGTCACAGCGGGGATCATCCAGGTCGACGGCAACGTGCTGGACGACCCGGTGAGCGACACGTTTGTGCAACCGCGCTTTCGGCGATTCGGTGTCGCGTTCCAAACCCCACGCCTCTTCGGTCACATGTCGGTCCGAGCCAACATCGACTTCGCCCACGCCGCTCGGCGAACCAATTCGGGACACTCGGCGGCCAAGACGGCGGAGCTGATCGAAGCATTCGGTGTCGTTGATCTGCTCGATCTGAAACCAGGGCAGCTTTCGGGCGGGCAGGCACAGTTAGTATCACTGGTTCGCGCGCTCGCGTCCGACCCCCGACTGCTCTTGCTCGACGAACCGTTCTCCGCGCTCGATGCGGCTTTGCGCGGGCAGGTCAGGGAGGCGCTCCGCAGGTGGCTGGACAACTTTGACGGCCCGACCGTGATCATCTCTCACGACGCTGTCGATGCGTTTGCGTTGGCCGACGAGGTTGCCGTACTCGAACGTGGTCGTCGGACGCAGCTCGGCCGGCCGGACGACATCCGCCGGCGCCCGGCCACCAGTTATGCGGCGTCGCTTACCGGGACGAACCGTTTCGAGGCAGATGCCGTCGCCGGGACGCTCCAGATGTCGGGGTGCCCCATTTCGATCCAAACCTGGAACGTCGAAGTGAGCGGCGGCGTCATCGCATCGATCCCCGCTGAGGCGATTGCCCTCTACAACGATCGGCCTTCGGGCAGCCCGCGCAACACATGGCACACCCAGGTCGAAACGGTGACTTCGATGGGTTCGACGGTACGCGTGACGGTGGGTGCGCCGCTGCCGCTCAGCATCGATGTGACACCCAGCGCCGTGACCGACCTTTCCTTGAAGGAAGGGTCGCCCGTGTGGGCATCGGTGAAGGCAACCGAGGTCGACGTCACCCTCGGGCGGGTTCAGCAAGCCTGAATTCTGCCCACGGCCGCGCCAGATGAGCCGGTGTTCGACTCGGCGCGCCCGGGTCCTAAGCCCGCTACGACCTGGTGGTCGAGCCGTCGAGGTCGACCGCTGCGCCGACGAACTGTGCCTGGTAGAGGCGGTAGTACGCGCCCTTTGCGGCGAGCAGTTCGTCGTGGGTGCCCTGTTCGGCGATCCGGCCGTTCTCCATCACGATGATCAGGTTTGCGTCGCGGATGGTCGAGAGTCGGTGAGCGATGACAAACGACGTCCGGTCGCTCCGCAACGCCTGTGTGGCTTCTTGAACCAGGCGTTCGGTGCGGGTGTCGACCGAGCTGGTGGCTTCGTCCAAGATGAGCAGTTCGGGGTCGCTGATAAAGGCCCGCGCGATCGTCAGCAGCTGCTTTTCGCCCGCGCTGATGTTGCTGGCTTCGTCGTCGAGCAAGGTGTCGTACCCGTTGGGCAGGGAGTGCACGAAACGATCGACATACGTGGCTTCTGCCGCCCGGTGAACCTCGTCGATCGTTGCTCCCGGTTTGCCGTACGCGATGTTGTCAGCGATCGAACCCGCAAACAGCCAGGTGTCTTGGAGGACCATGCCTATCCGGCTGCGCAGCGCCTGGCGCGACATGGTCGCGATGTCCACGCCGTCGAGCAGGATGCGGCCACCGTTGAGCTCGTAGAAGCGCATGATCAGATTGACCAGGGTGGTTTTTCCGGCGCCGGTCGGACCGACGATCGCCACCATCTCGCCGGGTTCTACCGTCAGGTTCAGGTGCTCGATCAGTGGCCGATCAGGCACATACGAGAACGACACGTCCTCAAACTGCACACACCCGCGAGAGACCTCCGCGGCCGGACCGTCGGCCGGTTCGGGGCTTTCTTCCTTTGCGTCCAACACGGCAAAGACCCGCTCGGCGGAGGCCACACCCGACTGCAGCAGGTTGGCCATCGAGGCGACCTGGGTGAGTGGCTGCGTGAACTGTCGTGAGTAGATGATGAAGGACTGCACGGCGCCCAACGTCATGGCGCCCACCGCCACCCGCCATCCACCCACAACAGCGACCAACACGTAGTTGATGTTGCCCATGAACATCATCATCGGCATGATGACGCCGCTCGCGAACTGAGCAGAACGGCTTGCCCGGTAGAGCTTTTCGTTCGCCTCGGCGAACCTGGCATCGGCTTCTTCTTGGTGGCCGAAGACTTTGACCAGGCTGTGCCCGCTGAAGGACTCTTCGACGACCGCGTTGACCTCACCGGTCGAGGCCCACTGCCGCATGAAGTATCCCTGGCTGCGCTTACCGATCTGGCCGGTCAACAACATCGCCGACGGAATCGTCACCAGGGCGATGACCGACAGCAGCGGCGAAATCCAGATCATCATCGAAACCATCGCGACGACGGTGATGAGCGCGGTAAGTAACTGGCTCATCGTCTGCTGCAGAGACTGGGCGACGTTGTCGATGTCGTTGGTCGCACGACTCAACAACTCACCGCGCGGCTGGGTGTCGAGGTAGGGGAGCGGGAGACGGTGCAGCTTGAGTTCGATGTCCTCGCGCAGCTGAAAGATGACCCGGTTGACGGCGCCGACCATGATTCGGTTGGCGACCCAGGCGAGGAGCGAACCCGCCGTGTACAAGGCCAGCGCCAACAACAACACATTGCCGATCGCTCCGTAGTCCATACCTTGGCCCGGTACGAGGTGCGGCATGTTGGCGACCATGTCAGCGAAGTCGCTGTTGCCCGACGCCCGAAGGTTCTCGGCCGCCTGAGCGGCGGTTTCACCCGCGGGAAGCCGTGATCCGACGAATCCGGCGAAGATGTAGTCGGTAGCGCGGCCGATGATCCGGGGGCCCACCGCCGACAGGGTCACGCTGACAACGGTGAGGAACAGCGCGATGCTCATGACCTTGCGCTCGGGTCGCATGCGGCGCAGGACACGTTTGGCCGTTCCCGAGAAGTCCGCCGATTTTTCGGTCGGCATCCCAACCCGCATGACCGGTGGGCCTTGTTGGGGGCGACTCGCCGGCCCCCTCCGGTCCGCGGCTGCCTTTTCTTCGTCGGAGAGAACTTCGGGGTTGCTCATCACGCGGCCTTTACTTCGGTCAGGGCCTGAGAAGCGACGATCTCGGCATACGTCGGACAGGTATCGAGCAGTTCGTCGTGCGTGCCTTTGCCGACGATCCGCCCGTCCTCCAAGACGACAATCTGGTCAGCTTCGACGATGGTCGAGACTCGCTGAGCGACGATCAACACCACGGAGTCGGCCGTGATGGGTTGTAATGCCGCCCGAAGGTTGGCGTCGGTTTGAAGGTCTAACGCCGAGAAGGCGTCGTCGAAGATGTAGATGTCGGGGCGCCGGATGACTGCCCGTGCAATGGCCATGCGCTGACGTTGGCCGCCGGACAGGTTGGATCCGCCCTGCGAAATCGGCGCTTGAAGGCCGTCGGGATTCGCTTCGACGAAGGCCTGTGCTTGCGCGATGCGGAGCGCGTTCCACAGTTCGGCTTCGGTTGCGTCGGGCTTGCCGTAACGCAAATTCGATTCGATCGTTCCGCTGAATAGGAACGGCCGTTGCGGGACCAAGCCGATCGTTTGCCACAAATCGTTGAGGTCAGCGTCTCGAACGTCGACGCCCCCAATCGTGACGCTGCCGCCTTTGACGTCGTATAGCCGAGGCACCAGGTCGATCAGGGTGGTCTTGCCGGCCCCTGTCGAGCCGATTATCGCCGTTACCTGGCCGGGTTTGGCAAGGAAACTGATGTCTTCCAAAACCGGTGAGTCGGCCCCGGGGTAAGTGAACGTGACGTTGTGGAACTCGACCGACGCAGGGCCTTTAGGGAGCGCCGCCGGGTTGGGTGGTTCTTCCACGGTCGGTTCGGTGTCAAGAACCTGCATCAGACGAGTGGCCGAAACGGCGGCTCGGGGCACCATCATCGACATGAAGGTCGCCATCATGACCGACATCAAGATCTGCATCAGGTAGGACATGAATGCCGAGAGGGCGCCGACCTCCATATCGCCGCCCGCAACGCGCCGCGCACCGAACCACAGAACCGCCACGGTTGATGCGTTGAAGATGAACATCACGATCGGGAACGCCATTGCCATCAGGTTGCCGACCGAGACCGCTGATTGGGTGTAGGTGGTATTGGCGTCGGCGAACCGAGTTTCTTCGGCCGTCTCACGCGTGAATGCACGCACCACACGGATGCCGGTGATCTGCTCGCGCAGGATGCGGTTCACCTTGTCGACCGAGGACTGCATGGTCTGAAAACCCGGGATCATTTTGCGGGTCAAGATGCCGACCGAGATGGCGAGCAGTGGAACAGACACGGCGACCAACCAGCTGAGCCCCGGGTCTTCTCGGATAGCCATCGCGATTCCGCCGACCATCATGATCGGCGCGCTCAGCGTCATGGCGAGCATCAGGTTGGTGACCAGCTGGACCTGCTGGACGTCGTTTGTTGTGCGAGAGATCAGGGTAGGTGCACCGAAGCGAGCCACTTCCTGGGCGCTGAATGAGCCGACCTTGTGGAAGAGGTTCTTGCGGACCCCGAGCGCCATTCCGGACGACGCCGTGGATGCGAGCCACGTCGCCACGATCGACGCCGAGATCTGAATCAGCGAGACGAGCAACATGATGCCGCCGGTGCGGATGATGAAGTCGGTGTCGCCTTGGGAAACGCCGTCATCGATGATTCGTCCGTTGAGGCTGGGGAGGAACAACGAGGCGATGGTTCCAACCAACTGGAACACGATCAAGGCGAGAAGCAGG
>CXWK01005091.1_pt1 | contig 15365 bp, 14 predicted proteins | sample 590851 | NCBI WGS metagenome assembly CXWK01 (sample SAMEA3498364, study PRJEB10139) | wastewater metagenome | biome: wastewater treatment plant; material: activated sludge | place: Denmark | collected 2014-08-01 | reverse complement strand
AGGCCCCGTCCATCAATAATGGCTACACTTCCTTCTCCCTACCCCGACGGACGGGGCGAGATGGCGTAGTTCCACTCGCCGTGGAACTCGTGACGCAGGAGGTTGACCAGTGCCAACTCCGCATCGGTCACCTCGATGCCCTTGGCGTAGACGTTGTTGTCGAGTTCGGCGCGCACTTTGAGACCCGCATCGGTCGTGGTCGCAGCGATCAACTGCACGATGGTCTGCAGCGAGCGCAGCGGTTTGCCGCGCCAGTTCTGGGTAATGAACGAGAACAGCCGATGCTCGATTTTATTCCATTTACTGGTGCCCGGCGGCAAATGACAAACGGATATCGGCTTTCCGATCTCGTCGGCCAGTTTCTGCAGTTCTGTTTTCCACAATCGCACGCGCGTCCCGTTGCTGCCACCGCCGTCCGCCGTAATCATCAGGCGGTTCGCCGAGGCATATGACGCCTTTCCCATGGTCAGCCACCAGCGGCGAATGGCATTCACCGCGAAGGCTGCGGTATCGCTCGTGATGCCGACGCTGACCCAGCCGACATTGTTCGTGATGTCGTAGACGCCGTAGGGCACGGCGCGGCCGAGTTCCGGATCGATGAAGTCGTGCACCTCGACCTCGTCAGGTTCGCCCTCGGGCCGCCACTCACGGCCGTTGTTCTTGTAATTTCCCACCAATTCCTTCTTCTTGGTGTCAACCGAGATGACCGGGTCGCCGCTCGCCTGGAATGCCTTGACCTGCGCGTTGATGTGCTCGAACTGGGCGTTGCGGTCGGGATGGGTTCCGCCGTCCTTCGTTTTCACATTGGCCTGCAAGCTGTAGTTCAGCGAGCGCAGGAGATCCGCGACGACGGTCCGGCACACGTCGTGACCCTTGTCGGCGAGGGCCGCCGCGAGATGGCGCAAGCTTTTGGCCGTCCACAACAGCGGCTGCATCGGGTCGCCGCGCGTGTCCGGCTCGACCAGGGCTTTCAAATCGTCGAGTAGTTTTGGATTTTCAGAAACCTTCGATTTGCGCCCGCCGCCGGCTTTGCGCACACGTCCGCAACCCGCGTCGCGCTTTGCTTTGATCTCCTCGAGTCCTCGATTGATCGTCGATCGTGCAATTCCAGTTACACGCGCCACCAGACTGACGCCGCCATAGCCAGCAGCAAGCGCCTCGGCTGCCGCGAACCGCCGCTCGGACTGCTCATCGAGCACCGGCAGCAGCGCCTCGTATCTCTGTCTGATCGCGTGTCCCGCATCGGCCATGCCATGCGTTTAGCTGCGTCGCCGACCTCCGTGAATCCCCCATCTCAAACTCCGCCGACCTGTGGCAGAGTTGATTCACTTGTTGGCTGACAGGCCCTTAGAGCGCGTTCATCTTAGGTGGAAGCGTATCCGGCGTTTCTGAAGTCGTTTGCGCACTCGGTGGCATCGAAGTGTCGTTATAGCCGGCGACCGCGCGGCGCCCTGCGGTGCTGATGTCGCCGCCAGCGGACGCGCCGCCGGACGACGTCAATGCGATCTTGCTCACTGGCGTGCACGGTTTTTTTTGAACGCCCTGCCCTCGCGCTTAAGCAGGTTCCACACCGAGACGTGGCTGACGACGATGCCGCGCCGGGCGAGTTCGTCAGGTCTGAAACGCCATTGCGACCGCAACCAGAATATACTATTTTTGGTAGGAACCGGCCGTGAATGCGAGGAATAATGATCACCTTGTCATTGCGGTGGTAGTGGAGCGATGGCATCCGAAAGCAAAGGTATCGCTTTGAGCTTCTATAGTCGCGCTCTCCGCTTAATGGTGCTCATTGCGGGTGTGGCCGTCACATTGGGTTCAAAATCGGCAGCGGTGGTCGTACCGTTGCTCGCATTGGCAACGGCGGCCAATGCATATTATCAGCAAGTCCCGTCGCAGTTTACGTTCTACCGGGAGCCTCCCTTCGTGTTGTGGGCCGCCTTCGCTGCGCTCGCCGCGGTAAGTGCAATCTGGTCGCTTTCGCCGGCTGCTTCGGTCACGAGCGGCGCCAACCTGTTGCTGCTGCTCGTCTCACTCGTCGCATTGCACTGCGTTTGGCCAATCCTTCCCGCCGAGACATCGAGGTTGATCGGCACCAGCCTCGGCATCGGCTTCGCAATCGGCGCCGTGTTCGTGCTCGCCGACGTATCAACGGGCGGCGCAATCGTTGTACAACTCCTTGCGCTTATCGATGGCACCGTGCGCAGCAGTGCTACGCTGCTTGTGCGCGAGAACGATGTCATCGTCGGTGCCCTCCAGGCGTTCTCGAACTGGAACGTGGCGGGAACGACCATACTGTTCTGGCCGATTCTGCTCTTGGTCTCCGCGGTCGCCGCCGAACGTTGGCGCACTCCGGCGATGCTGGCGTGTGTCGCTCTAGTCGCGGCCCTCACTTTTGCTTCCTTCCACGAGACCTCGAAGCTCGCTTTCGTGGTCGGATCGGCGATTTTTCTTCTGGCTCGGGTGGCGCGACGCGCCGCCCTCGTCCTGCTGACGACCGGCTTCGTCCTCGCCGTGGCTTTGATCTTGCCGATCACCAAACTCGCGCACGACACTTTGCGCCTCCACCATGCTTCGTGGGTGCCGGACACAGTGCAGGCGCGCTTCGTCATCTGGAATTACACAGCCGACCAAGTTTCGGGCGCGCCGATTCTGGGCATCGGCGCCAATGCGACGAAGTCGTGGAAAGCGCCGGAAGGTCAGCTGGTATCATCGGACGGCCACTTCTTCTCGCCGACCGTCAGCAGTCACAGCCACAACTTCTTCGTCCAGGTCTGGTTCGAGCTGGGCTTCATCGGCGCGCTTCTCTTCGGATTAGCCGGGGCTTCGACGCTTGCCGCGATCGCTCGCGCGAGGGCGAGCGTTCAGCCGTATGCCATCGCCACCGCCGCGGCGTCCCTGGTCATCTGCAGCGCGACTTGGAGCATGTGGCATATCTGGCTCGCCAGCAATATTGGCCTCGCCTCGGCGATACTCGCGCTCGGCGGCGCCATCGTCGACGAAACGCGTCCGCCAGATCGGCAGCGACATCGTTGTCGCCTATGACGTCTTCGACAGCGTCGGCCAGACGAACGATTTCACCAAGGCGCGCTTCTTCACCGATTTCGCTGAGTCCTACGTGTATCGCGCGGGCCGCCAGGGACGCGCCGTCGATTACGTCACGATCTGCTCGCCGAACCACCTGCACCGCGCGCACATCGAGTTCGCCCTGCGGGCGGGCGCCCACGCGATCGCGAGATCGCGGCCCGCGGCTATGACGGTGGCATCACGCGCCTGAAACAGTTCGTGCGCGGCCTCGTGCCGGCGCCGACGCCCGAGCCCGGTCGTTCGCTTCGAGACAGAACCCGGCCGTCAGATGCAGGCTGACTGGGCGAACGTCGGGCGCGGCGGCGACAAGCTCAAAGTGTTCATCGCAACGCTCGGCTGGAGCCGCGCGGCGTATGTGGAATTCTGCGACGACGAGCGCTAGTCGTACACTAGGGCGTTGCCTCGATTACTTTCCGAGGGTATGAACGTACTGCGGAGGGACCTACCAGTGGCTGACTCGCTGACGGCGAAAACTACGCGGTTCCCGGCGTCGAAGCGTGCGTTGGACCTCCTGTTTGTAACCTGCAGCCTCCCCTTGGTTCTGCCGGTTGCGCTCATCGTCGCGCTTTTAGTTCGCATGAAACTTGGCTCGCCGGTGTTCTTCACCCAGGTCCGGCCCGGCCTTGGTGGGCGACCCTTCCGCATGATCAAATTCCGCAGCATGCTCCAGCCGCGTCCCGGCGAGACGCCGTTGCCAGATTCTGAGCGCCTGACGAGTTTCGGTCGCTTCCTCCGCTCGAGCAGCCTCGACGAACTGCCGGAGTTGTGGAATGTCCTGAAGGGCGAGATGAGCCTCGTCGGGCCGCGTCCGCTGCTCATGGACTACCTGCCGCTCTACGGCGATCATCAGTTGCGCCGACACGAATTGCCGCCCGGTGTCACCGGCTGGGCTCAAATAAACGGCCGAAACGCATTGAGCTGGGAGCAGAAGTTCGCGCTGGACGTTTGGTACGTCGACAATCAAGGCGTGCTGCTCGATTTGAGAATTTTGCTATTGACGGTGCGAAAGGTCTTGAAGCGGGACGGCATCAGCGCAGCCGGAGAGGCGACCATGCCGCCGTTCACGGGAAGCAACAGGAGCCTTGAGCTATGACGCTGCCGCTTTATGGCGTCTATGGCGCTTCCGGCTGTGGCCGGGGGGTGCTGCCGCTGGTGCGCGGACAGTTGTCCGCCGATGGTCTCCCCTTGGACCGCCTAGTATTCATCGACGACGACCACGCCCCCTGCAGCGTCAATGGGCATCCGATCGTCACCTTCGACGCCTTTCTCGCAATCCCGGCGGCGACTCGATATTCGACGATTGCGATCGCGAACAGCAGGGTCCGCGAGAAACTCTGGCGAAAGTGCGCCGAGAGCGCCATCGAGCCATTGACAGTGCGGGCAGACAACGTGGTCGTGATGGACGATGTGGACGTAGGTGCGGGCTCGATACTGTCGCCATTCGTGACGATGACCTCCAACATCAAGATCGGGAAGTCGTTTCACGCCAATATTTACAGTTACGTCGAGCACGACTGCGTCATCGGCGACTTCGTCACGTTTGCTCCAAACGCATCATGTAACGGAAACATCCGTATCGAAGACCACGCCTATATCGGCTCCGGAGCCGTCATCAAGCAAGGCCAGCCCGGCAATCCCATCGTCATCGGCAAGGGTGCAATCGTGGGCATGGGCGCGGTAGTCACCAAGAGCGTTCCTCCCGGCGTCACCGTCGTCGGCAATCCGGCGCGGCCCTTGAACAAGACCTGATCGAACATGCTCAACACAAAATACTCGCCCTGGCCGTCCTTCACCGAGGAAGAGGCCGAAGCCGCGGCACGGGTCATCCGCTCCAACCGCGTGAACTACTGGACCGGCGAGGAAGGACGAGCATTCGAACGCGAGTTTGCCGCGTGGGCGGGAGTGCCCCACGCCATCGCACTCGCAAACGGAACCGTGGCACTCGACCTCGCGTTGCACGGCCTCGGCATCGGGGCTGCGAACGGGGGCAGCGCCAGCGACGAGGTCGTCGTCACGCCGCGCTCGTTCATCGCGTCGATCTCCTGCGTGGTCAATGCCGGAGCAGTGCCCGTGTTCGCGGATGTCGATGTCGAGAGCGGCAACATCTCGGCGGAAACCATCGCCGCTGTCGTTGGACCTTGCACACGGGCGGTGATCCCCGTGCACCTCGGCGGTTGGCCGTGCGACTTGGACCCGATCATGGAACTCGCCCGACAGCACGGCCTCAAGGTGATCGAGGATTGCGCGCAAGCACATGGCGCGCGCTACAAGGAACGCGCCGTCGGATCGATTGGCGATGTCGGCGCCTGGTCGTTCTGCCAGGACAAGATCATGACGACCGGCGGCGAGGGCGGCATGGTGACGACCCGTGATCCCGCGCTTTGGTCACGGATGTGGTCGTTCAAGGATCACGGCAAGAACTTCGACGCGGTCTATAAGCGCGAACATCCGCCTGGGTTCCGCTGGCTGCACGAGAGCTTTGGCACCAACTGGCGTATGCTCGAGGTGCAGGCCGCCATCGGGCGCATTCAGTTGCAGCGCATGGACGACTGGTCGCGCCGCCGTCGCGCCAATTGCGAACGCATCTGGCAGACCGCCAGGCAGTTCGCCCTGTTCCGGGTTCCAGAAATTCCGGAGGGCTATTTGCACGCCGCCTATCGCAGCTACGTCTATGTTCGCTCGGAGCGCCTCGCGCCCGGCTGGACTCGCGACCGCATCGTCGCCGAAATCAACGCGCGTGGCGTACCCTGCTACACGGGATCGTGCTCGGAAGTCTATCGCGAGAAGGCGTTCGACGGTACGGGTTGGCGCCCAGAGAAGCCGCTGGCCACGAGCGTCGGGCTTGGGGAAACGAGTGTCATGTTCCTCGTTCACCCGACCCTGACGGAGGGCGAGATGGCGGCCACTTGCGCTGCGCTCGCGGATGTCGCGAGCCTTGCCGCAGCCCGATGAGCGTCGGCTTTGCTCAGCCGCGCTCTGTAAGCACCTCAAACAGTCGCGCGAACTTGCGGGTCGCGGCTCCACAGGAGAGGTGCTCGAAATAATAGCGTCGCCCGTTCGCGGCCATTTCGGCGCGACGCTCAGGCGGCAAGCGGCTCAAAGCTACGGCGGCATCCGCGATCGCTCGCGCGTTCTCTGCCTCGACCAGCACGCCGCAGTCGGAACCCGCGACGAGAGCCGCGGCGTCACCGGCAACCCCCATGATGATGGGACGGCCGGCAGCCATGTAAGCCTGCGTCTTGGATGGGATGGTTATCTCGAACAGCGGATCGCGTTTGAGGTGCACGAGCAGTGCATCGGCGGCGGCGAGACGCGACCCGACCTCGGCCATCGGCACGGCAGGCAGGAAGCGAACGTTGGAGAGTTGCATCTCCTCCGCCGCTGTTTTCAGCCGCTGCACATCCATGCCGCCTCCGAGGAAGATGAACTGCACCTCCGGAGCGATGTCGCGAACCAGCGCTGCTGCTTCGAGCACGCTGTCGAGCGCCTGGGCCGCACCCATGTTGCCGGCAAAAAGCACCTTGAACTTGTCGCTCTCAAATCCCTCTGGCACCTCGACAGACTTCTTGAGCAAAGCCGCCTCGTCGGCCCAGTTGTAGATTACCTCGACCTCCCCAGGCGGAATACCCCGCTCGACGATCGCCTTCTTGAACCCCGGTGACAGCACCACGATGCGATCACAACGTCGGTACATCCAGTTGCAGAGTGCGCCGATGATGCGCAGCGCGCGCCCGTTGGAAAGCATGCCCGTAGCGCGCAGCGTATCCGGCCAGATGTCCTGAATATCGACCACCAGCGGCGTTCGCCGCAGGATCTTGATCAGCGCTGCGGCGAGCGTTCTCGGCCGCAAGCTGCATGGAGGCGAGGAACATTTCGTCGTCAGACAGCTGGACGGCACACTGATGTTGCTGCCGGCCTGGATGACCAAGCCGGACGCAGACGCATTTCGACTCATATCTGATCCGCGGCTGCCCGTGAATCGTCTGTCGGACCTGCGCATCCTGATTGATCTGCTTTTAGCCTCGTCACCAGTCCGGGAATCGACCCGAGCACGAGGAGGCGATGATGAGGGACAGGCGAAGCTACCAGACAGATCTGTTCGAGACGCCGGCGCAACCAAGGAGCATTCCGAGCCACGCCGAAATACCGATGCTGGAACTGCTCAAGGCACTGTTGACGGAAGCGCTCATCGGCGACAACGCCGAATATAGCGCGGCGATCTGGGTGAGAGCGCGCATTGCCGCGCCAGAATTGTTCCCGAATCATAGGTCGTTGCCTCGCTTGAAATGCTCCCGGCGGCGGGACAAAGCGAGGGCCGGGGATGAGGCGGGTGAGCATCAGGGCTACGCGAGCAGCATCTCGTGGTCGAGGTGCTCGGCGAACTCCGCCGGCGTCTGCCGTTCCCGTTGCTGGGCTTCGATGTCGACAACGACAGCGTTTTCATGAACGAGACGGTTCGCGATTATTGCAAGGTTGAAAAGATCGAGCTGACGCGCTGCCGGCCCTACCGCAAAAACGATCAGGCACATGTGGAGCAGAAGAACGGCGAGATCGTGCGGCGGATGGTCGGTTATCGCCGTTACGAGGGGGTCGCCGCAGCACGGCAACTGGCCGTGCTGCACGAGCGCGCGCGGTTGTTCGTGAACGTGTTCCAAGCCTCATTCAAGCTCGCCGAGAAAACGCGCGACGGCGCACGCGTGACCAAACGCTATCACCGACCGATGACGCCGCTCGACCGCCTTCTCGCCGATCCACGGACCGGGCAGGACGTGCGCGACCGCGTGTCGGCGCTCCGGGCAGGTCTCGATCCGGTGCGTCTGTTGGCTGAGATCCGCCGCGAACAGCAAGCCCTCGTGACGTTGGCCGACGCCTTCGATCGCTCGCGATCGGCCTCACCGTCGGCGGCGACCGAGGTCGTCCCGCTGGAGACGTTCGTCGCAAACCTCTCGACGGCGTGGCTGAGCGGCGAAGTGCGGCCGACTTCGCAAGCGAAGCCAAAAGCGAAGCGCGGCCGACGTCGGCCTGATCCACTGGCCGCTGTCACGGATGAGCTTCGGGCTTGGTTCGACGCGGATCCGTCACGGACGGCGCGTGAACTCCTGGCACGCCTCAAGACAACACATTCCGGCGATTCAGCCGGCTATCCGGATGCTGTGCTGCGCACGCTCCAGCGCCGGCTCAAGGGCTGGCGGGCGGAGATGGCTCATACACTGGTGTTCGGCCGATCCGAACGCTCTGGCGCATGCAACGGGCCGGAGCGCTGCGAGTGTTGATCTCTCCGCGCTCCGGCCCGTCGCACTCACCATCGGAACCAACTTGACAAACGAATAACATCGATCCGCTAGCAACATGACTTGGGAGCATTCCTGGATGAGGCAATACGCTCTTGCACCTTGTTTGTCGCCGGGCAGCCGAAGCACGCGACGTGAGCAAGGAGGCCGATCATGACGAAGATCACGCCTGACCACCTTGCTCGCCAAGCCATCGTCTATATCCGCCAATCGACGGCCGATCAGGTGGCGAACAACCTCGAGAGCCAACGGCGCCAATACAATTTGCCCGAGCGCGCGCGGCAACTCGGCTGGAGCGATATCGCCGTGATCGACGACGATCTTGGCCGGTCCGGCGGCGGGATAGCGCGACCTGGATTTGAAAAGTTGTTGGCCGCCATCTGCGAAGGCCGCGTAGGGGCCGTCGTGTCGGTCGAAGCCTCGAGGCTCGCCCGCAACGGCCGGGATTGGCACACCCTGCTCGAGTTCTGTGGCCTCGTCGGAACGTTGATCGTCGACGAGGACGGCGTCTACGATCCGCGCCATCCCAACGACCGGCTGCTGCTGGGCATGAAGGGCACGATGAGCGAGATGGAGCTGTCTCTGTTCCGGCAGCGCTCCCTCGAAGCCCTGAAGCAAAAAGCCCGCCGCGGCGACCTCTTCATGACCGTCGCAATCGGCTACCTCAAGGTGGCCCATGACCGCATCGAGAAGGATCCGGACCGGCGCATCCAGGAATCGATCGATCTGGTGTTTGCCAAGTTTGCCGAACTGCAGACGGTTCGTCAGGTCCATCTGTGGCTGCGTCAGGAGCGGATCTCCTTGCCAGCCGTCGTGCATGGGGCCGACGGTCGTCGGATCGAATGGAAATTGCCGGTCTACAACACGATCCACCACATCCTGACGAACCCGATCTATGCCGGCGCTTACGCCTTCGGACGCACCACCAGTCGTGTGACGATCGATGCCGGTCGCAAGAAGATCGTGCGCGGATTCCGGCGGTGCCGCAGTGAATGGGAGGTTTTGATCAATGACCACCATCAGGACTACATTACCTGGAGCGCATTCGAGCGGAATCAGCGATTGATCGCCGACAACGCCAACGGGAAGAGCTTTATGAGCAAAGGTGCGATCCGACGCGGCGAGGCGCTGCTTGCAGGGTTGTTCCGCTGCGGCCATTGCGGTCGCAAGCTTCACGTCGCCTACAGCGGCGTCAACGGCAGTGCTGGCCGCTACCATTGCCGCGGCAGCCAGATGAACCACGGCGGCAGCGCCTGCATCTCGTTTGGCGGAATGCGCGTCGATCATGCTGTCGGCATGGAGGTCATCGCGCGGGTGCAACCGCTCGGCGTCGAAGCCGCGCTCGCAGCCATGGAGACGCGTGGGCGTGAGAATCAGGAGAAGCGTCGTCAGGTCGAACTGGCGTTGGAGCAAACGCGTTACGAGACCGCGCGAGCGCGCCGGCAGTACGACGCCGTCGATCCAGAAAATCGGCTTGTCGCCGGCGAGTTGGAGCGGCGCTGGAATGAACGTCTCTTGGCCGCGCGCGCACTCGAGGATGAGCGTGACGCATTGGCAGCGATCCCGGATGCCTCGCTCAACGCGGAGGATCGCCAACGGCTTTTGGCACTCGGTTCCGATCTCGAACGGGCCTGGAACAGTCCAGGCGCGACGCCGGCGACCCGCAAGAAGATCATTCGTACGTTGGTCAACGAGATTGTCGTGTGCATATCGGAACGGACGCTGGATCTCGTGGTTCACTGGCACGGCGGCGACCACACAGCGCTCGAGGTGAAGAAAAATCGCACCGGCCAACATCGCTGGAGCGCCGCCGCGGAGACGATCGATCTCGTCCGCGTGCTGGCACGACAAATGCCTGACAAGGCCATTGCGGCGGTCCTCAATCGCGCTGGAAAATCGACGGGCAAAGGCAACAGCTGGACCCGGGGCCGTGTGTGCTCGTTGCGCAATCATCAAACAATCGAGCCTTATCGCGAAGGCGAGCGCGCCGAACGGGGCGAGGTCACGCTGGATGAGGCGGCTGCATTGCTCAACATCAGCGCATCCACGGTTCGCCGTCTCATCGCAGATGGGACGCTATCGGCCGAACAACTCTGCAAAGGGGCACCCTGGGTCATTCGATCGAGCGATCTCGATCGCATCGAGGTCAAGCGCGAAGCTGAGGCCCGCCGGCTCCGGCGTCCGCCGTCCGGCAATCCGCAACAAAATGAGTTGGAATTATAGGGAGATCGAGAGATGAGCAGTATGAATCGGACTCGGACGGTTTCGGTTCAGCTACAAGATCGCGATTGAGCGGCTGCGCCCCGTCTGTTTCACGGACGGCCCGGCTTATGTGTAGCGCTCAGCGCCTCCATTCGGGGGCTCACTTTGAAGTCCTCCGGGAGACCTCTAGGATGAAAGCGATATATCCCGTCATTCTGTCCGGCGGCTCGGGGACCCGGCTTTGGCCGTTATCGCGCGCCATGTACCCCAAGCAGTTCATCCGCTTTTTTAACGGCCAGAATTCGAGCTTCCTCGGCTCGATGTTAAAGCGCCTCACGCCTGAAGCCGGCTTCTGCGCGCCGATCTTGTTGAGCAACAACGATCACCGCTTCCTCATCAAGGAGGAGCTGGACCGTGCCGGCATCACGCCCAAGGCCATAATCCTCGAACCGGTCGCCCGCAACACCGCGCCGGCCATTGCCGTGGCCGCGCTTGCCGCCGTGCGGGAGAACCCCGCCGCGATCCTCGTCGTGATGCCGTCCGACCACGTAATGAAGGACGAGTCCAAGTTCGTCGAGGACGTGCGCCGCGCCGCAATGGTCGCCGCCACCGGGAAGCTTGTTCTGTTCGGCGTCCATCCCAGCGGACCGCACACCGGCTACGGCTACATCTGCCAGGGCGCCGCGCTCGAAGGCTGCAACGGCGACGCGTTCAAGGTCGACGCCTTTTTCGAGAAGCCCAACATCGCCACCGCCGAAGGCTATCTCGCCAAGGGCGGCTACTACTGGAACAGTGGCATCTTCGTGCTCGACGCCCGCACATTCATCGACGAAATCGGCCGCCTTGAGCCGAAGATTCTCGAAGCCGCCCGAACCGCGCTGACCCTATCGGACGACGATCTTGGCTTCGTTCGTCTCGATCGCTGCGCGTTCGCCGCCTCGCCGAACATCTCCGTCGACTATGCGGTCATGGAGAAGACCGACGCCGCCGCGATGCTGGCCATCGACGTCGGCTGGGACGATGTCGGCTCGTGGTCGTCGCTGTGGGACATCGCGCCGCACGACAAGAATGGCAACTATGTCCACGGCGACGGCGTGCTCGAGGACACCTCCGGCTGCTACGTCCATTCCGAGAAATCGCTGGTTGCCACGATCGGCGTCAAGGATCTCGTCATCGTCGATACGCCGGACGCTCTGCTGGTGGCCGACAAGAGCCGCGCTCAGGACGTATCCAAGGTCGTCGCCCAGCTCCGCAAGCTAAACCGCAAGGAGCAGGACCAGCATCTCCGCAACCTGCGTCCGTGGGGCTTCTTCGAAACGCTGAACATCGGGGCGCGCTTCCAGGTCAAGCTGCTGCACGTCAATCCTGGCGGCAAGCTGTCGATGCAGATGCACCACCACCGCTCCGAGCATTGGATCGTCGTGCAGGGCACGGCGAAGGTGGTCATCGGCGACATCGAGAAGCTCGTGCGAGAGAACGAGAGCGTTTACATTTTCTCGACGCAGTGGCATCGCCTGGAGAATCCCGGCAAGGTCCCGCTTGAACTCATCGAGGTTCAGATCGGTTCGTATCTCGGCGAAGACGATATCGTACGCTCCGACGACATCTACAATCGCGCGCCCGAGGAGACGAAATAGGTTCCGGCCAAAGAACGCGAGCGCGCGAGGCATTCTTTCGACGGTTCCGCTCAAGATCATCGAGTTGCAGATCGCCAATTTTTTTGGTGAGAACAATATCGTGGAGCACTGACGAAGTCTTCCGAGTGCCGCCGACAGGACGAGGTGCGATGGCGACACGCTCGACGAGCTCGCCGCAGCCTGAGGCCAGGCAGCAACATCAAAGCCGATCAGCGCCTTTTGTTTAGCCGTTCCAGAGTCTTCTCAATTCGCTTTTGCAGATGCGCCTCGTAACGGCCGAGCCGGTTGAGCAGATCCTTCTGACCGATCGTCGCTTCGAGCATTCGGCCGGAGCGCATCTGCTCACCGGCGTGGGTCGCGTCGCCACCTGAGGCGCGCAGTCCCCACCGGTCGGCGCTCAGGTAGACCGGGCCCAGCATCATGCCGCCGGTGTCGTGAGTTTCGGCCTGCCGATGCGTGACCCACGCTATCAGCGCTGCCTCGTAGGCGTGCGAACGCCGGAGGCGCCAGAGTAACCCAGCGAGGTGCTCGACCAACTCAAAGCCGGTGGGGGTGACCGGATCGAATTCATCGTGAAGCGTCCGACGGAGCTTTTCGAACTCCGTCGGATCCTCCCAGTCGAGCACGACGCGGTGCGCGGTGAGGCCATGGCGTACTGCGTTGCCGGCGCTTGCCGCTTTGCCGTCGATGGTTCGTGGCCCGGTGCTCTTTGCGGCATTGGTGCGGTTCGCCCGGATCTGTCGTTCGCTGGCCATCAGTCTACTCCGCCGACCACGATCACGACAGGGGCGGCGGCGCGTCAGCACCGTTCATCCGCGCGGGCTCTGGTGCGGTTCCCTCCGGCACATCGATCGGCAAGGGCTGCGTCTCTCCGTGCTGTGACGCCTGCCACAGCTTGGCCGCGACCTTCAAAGGTTCGATGATCCCGTGGCGCGCCCACCAGGCCCGCTCGTCGGAGCTGCGATGCAGCTCATCGTGGTGGATGGCGCAGAGCGGCACCGTGAACTCGTCGGACACCTTCATCGCCATCGCGCGCGGTTGGGCAAATTTCAGATGATGCGCGTGCACAGGTTGGCGACCGCAAATCAGGCACGGGTGCCGAGCCACGAAGGCCAGATGGTTCTTGTCGCGCACGCGCCGCTCTTTCGGAATTGCAAGCCGCGCTGGAGCTTCCGCCGGCAAAGGGCGGGCGAGGGCAGGATCGCTTTCGACGCTTCGGGGTGGCAGCCCCAGCTGTCGTGCTCGCTTCTTCAAAGCCTCGATCACCGGGGCGACCGGGTCGGTGTGGCGGACATCGGCATCTCGGCGCAGCTGCGAGAGTACCGCGACATTTGCCTCCCAGAAGACATAGAGGTCGTCGACCGCGGCCAGGGCCACGACCGCTTCGAGCGCGGCTGCGACGAACGTCGCCGGAGTCGGATAGGTCGTCGCCGATTTCCCGACTGTCAGGGTATATCCAGCGCCCGATCGTGGTTCCGCATCGGTCCGCGACGGCGCGCCGGGCTTCGTGACATGCGCTTGCTCCTTGTCGTACAGCGCCAGCCCGAACGGATTGCCGAAGGTCGCAAGTGCCCGCTTGGTCGCGTCGGTTTCGGCGGCCTTGAGAGCGATTTCATGCGCCTGCTCGGGGGACGGGGAGCGCCCGATGCCGGTGCCGATCCCGTCGCGCATGACGACGATATCGCCGGCGCGCACGCGGATGCGGACCCGCGTCGAGTAGAAGCATACCGTCTGGCCCCGTTGCAGCTCGCTCCAGACGCAGGTCGGTGCCAGCGTGGTCCGATCCCAGGCGTCGAAGCCGAAGATCCGGTTGGCCTCGGCGATGACGTGCCAGCCCTCGACGTAGGCAATCGGGGTGCCGCTGCAGGTGCGTGACTTGACGTGCTTGTAGGCGAGCTTGGCTTTCAGCGCCCGCGCTTGTTTGGGGTTGAACGCCATCACTTCGCCCTCACGCTGAGTTGTGCCTGCGGCGGAGCCAGAAAAGCGCCGCTGATAGCAGCACCCGATTTCAGGGCGGTCAGTAGGCCTTGGCGATCGAGCTTGGGCGGTTGTGGTCGCCAGTAGTCCACCGGGATCAATTCCTCCGAGCTGACCTCGAGCGTGACGTTGCCCTGGCGCAAAGAGGCTGTGAAATCGGCTTCGGTGAGCTTTGGGATCTGCGCTTCCTGCATGGCACCGAGCGCCAGCGCCCGCTTTCGTTTGGCCCTCAGCGTCAGCCGGTCGAGGCGAGCCTTCATGTCCGCGAGGCGCGTGCTCAATCCGGTCGCCAGCGCTTCATCCTCGAGCGCAGATCTAATGACCTCGGCCAGCATTTCACGCAGGTCGGTGATGCCTTCAAGGGTATCGGCGAGGGCTTCTGAATCGAGGTCCGGGATTTCGGCCAGCAGGCGATCGCGGAAGTACGTGTGGCGTGCGAGTTGCGCCGGAAGGGCGGCGACGGCGAGAGCGGAGTTACGCATGACAATCTCCAATGAGCTACTAAACGAGCTAATTGGTATCGTTTGCAGGCTTGCAAGTCAAGCTATGAGCGCGCTATTGATGCCGTAAGATGCTCCATCCGCTACAAATTCGCGCCGCGCGCGCCCTCATCGGCATGAGCCAGCAAGAGCTGGCGCAGCGCTCGGGCGTCGGGTTGGCGACAGTCAAACGGATCGAAGCCGCCGGCCTCGAGCTGACCGGCACGGCGCGGACGCTGTTTCGGATTCAGAAGGCGCTGGAAGCCGCCGGCATCACGTTCATCGAGCAGACCCAGACGGAAGGGCCGGGCGTTCGGATGGTGTTGCCGGTAAGAGACCTCTGAGCCGGCATATAGTGAGCTGGCAGCCGGTGGTGGTTTGTGTGCAGTCCAGAACAGCTTCTGCTGCCTCTCGAACAAGTCGGCGCTCGCCCTGTGTTCAAGCTGTCGACGGTGCCCAGCGAACGTCGCACGGTCTCGACGGACATGCTCAGTTGCAAAAGCTGATCCTGGGTGTGAAGTGTTCTGACGAGCTGGGGGCGCCGCCAATTCGATCCGTCAGCGCGAAACTGCCGCCGCATGACCGGGGGGCCCCCGGCCGTCACCAACTTCCGGCCATAGCTCATCGAGCGCGAGATCAACGGCAAACCGTCGGCGGAGCGGAGGGTGGTTCGCCAGGCGCGTTCGAAACCGCTG
>CXWK01015593.1_pt1 | contig 15366 bp, 14 predicted proteins | sample 590851 | NCBI WGS metagenome assembly CXWK01 (sample SAMEA3498364, study PRJEB10139) | wastewater metagenome | biome: wastewater treatment plant; material: activated sludge | place: Denmark | collected 2014-08-01 | reverse complement strand
CCCGGAACGGAATCCAGCTCGGTGATCACCATGCCGTCTTCCGTAGGAATGACATCAGGACGGATGACGGCGGGTAGCTCGTCGCGAAAACGTTTCATCCGGCTGTACTGCACGAGGACGTCTGGCTTTCCTGAATCGAGATAGGCAGCCACCCAGGCCGGCTGTCTTCCTTTGACGCTCTCGCTATAGAGCCGGTTCAGAGCGCGATAGAATGAAAGCAGCTGTGGCCCTAATGCCGTGAAGAATTGCAGCTGATCCGGAGACACATAGAAGGGGCAGGGGCTCACTCGCCAGGTCGTGGTTGCCTGTGGTGTGGGAGCCTGGTGAGAACCGGAGTCAGCCGATGGAGATCCGAAGAGGTTGGCTTGAGATAGATGTGTTCGAATGGCGACGCAGCGATCACGCGCGGCTTCGGTTGCGAGCTCGGTGCAGGGGGAGGCAGTCGGTGCCACGTGAACGAGTCCTACTGGTTGACCTTCGGATCAATCGAGCAGGGAAGCTCTTCCCTGCTCCAACGGGCCAGATGCTAACATGCACAACCCAGGTCGACAAGTGGCCGGCTTTTCGTTGCCTATGGATATGGTGGAGCCCCACGGCTTGATCCATCCTCCGTAGCAGACTACTGCGTAGGTGGGTGAAACCGGAGTGGCGTACCGATCGGATGTGAACGTTCTTGCCACCATGTGATGCTCATCGTATGATGTGCGCTCAGTGGCCATTTATACAGCGGATTCCAAACGAATGACGAAGACTCTGCCGCAATTCGTGCCGGGGGCGACCTGTTCCCGCTGCGACGTCTGTTGCCGTTTCCCGGAAGCCGACAGTTTTCTTCGTCCCTACTTTACGAGACGCGAAATCACTGAAGCCGTGGCACACGGCGTTCCACCTTCGTTTTTCCCGGATAAGGCCGGCTCGCAAATTGATCTCGTCAAACACTCCCAGGGCGAAGGGTACCTCTGTCCCGCGTTTGATGCCCCGTCGGGTCGGTGCGGAATTTATGAGCAACGGCCGTTGGACTGTCAGCTCTATCCCTTGGCATTGATGTGGGACCAATCCGGGCAGGAAGTGCTCCTTGGTTGGGATACCAAATGCCCGTTCATGCGAGACGAGCCTTCTCGTTCGATTCAGACCTATGCTGAACAGGTTGAAGCGGTGTTGCGGAGCGACGCGATGATTGAACAGCTTGCTGCCCATCCCCGGCTGATCGGGCCGTTCCAGGACGACGTGATTGTGCTCAACAGACTTCCACATGTGACGGCTCGGTTGGCTCAGCAGCGAGCCGACCCGCGACTTCGCCCGCTCACAGCGTCAGATGCGTCGGCATTTGCCGCTGCATTGGAACGTGCTCATGTGCTCCACCCTGACACCCCGGCGGCATTTGCCTTCCCCTTTCACTACATGTGGACGTCGGTCCTTTCCTATTGGTGGATGGAAGTAGACGGCACCTGGTTTCTGTTTGCCAAATCGCCGGATGGGTGGTTCATGCCTCTTCCACCGCTTGGCCCAGGTTCATTGGATCAAGCGATGGAGCAGGCCTTTACGCTGATGCGGCAGTGGAACGGTCCCTCACCGGTGAGTCGCATCGAATTCGTGCTGGATGTACAAAAGACGAGGATGACCACTGACGAGATTCAATTCCGTCCGAAAGACGGAGACTATCTGTACTCTGCGGCCGCGCTGGCAGCCTTAGCCGGAGATCCGTACAAGTCTCACAGGGCGCTCTGTAATCGTGCGGCAAGGGAGCATGTGATCACGAGTGAGCCCTATCGCGCATCGGATCAGGAAGACTGTGCGCTGCTCTATCGGCGATGGGCGGAACAAAAGTGCCAAGACCATCAGGATCGTCTGGGACAATTGCTGCTGGAGGATGCAGAACCTGCCCACCAGCTGGTGTTTCGAGAACATGATCGGATAGGGGTATCCGGCAGGGTCATGAGGGTGAACAGCAAGATCGTCGCCTATACCTTCGGCTATTGGCTGACTCCTGCGACATGGTGTGTGCTCCTGGAGGTTGCGGATCGTTCCGTTCCCGGTCTTGCCCAGTGGGTTTTCCGAGAAACTTGTCGCATGGCGTCGACGCAAGGGGCGGTTTGGATCAATGCGATGGATGATTCCGGGCTTCCAGGCCTGCGTGCCGCGAAGTCGGCCTATCACCCGACCACAGTGTTGACGACCTGGATTGCAACAAGGACGACCACATGACTCAATCAGAAGAGCGAACGGCCTCGACGGCTCGCCGGTATGAGTGGATGACCTTTGTGATGGTGCTCCTCACGTTGGCGACGCTAGGGGTGGGGACGTTCATGCTCGCCCGTGTGGAACGGAGCATCGTGGCCGCCGTCTGGCTTCCTCTCTTACTCTTGTTGCTCTGGTCAACCAGTCGATTGCGGAAAGAATATCGGCAGGCCCAGCAGGAAAGTGCGTGGGCGCGTGCCGCGGAAGCGGCGTTACTGCAGAGTCAGGAACGGAATCGGGCGATTGTCGACACCGCCCTCGATGGGGTGATTACGATCGATGCGGCGGGCATCGTGACGGAGTGGAATGCTCAGGCGACCGCCATCTTCGGATGGGCGAGGGAAGAGGCGATGGGGAGGCTGCTGTCAGAGACCATCATTCCTGAACGGGACCGGGATGCCCATGCGAGCGGGATCCGAGAGTATTTGAAGACCGGCGTCGGTCCGGTGCTGAATCGGCGGATCGAGATTGCCGCACGGCATCGAGACGGCCATGAATTTCCGGTGGAGCTCGCCGTCTCGCCGGCGCGGATCGGGGAAACCTACATCTTCAGTGCGTTCGTACGCGATATCACGGATCGTCGTCAAGCCGAACGACGGTTGGCTTCTCAATATGCAGTGACGCGGGTGCTCTCGGAGTCGATTACGCTCGAGCAAGCGGTCCCTAGAATCATCCAGGCGGTCGGTGAGAGTCTGGAATGGGATCTGGGGGTGTTTTGGAGATTGGAAAAACAGTCGGGTACGTTGCGGTGCCTCAATTCTTGGCAGGCCGAGACAGGTGCAGCCGATGCGTTCATCACCGAGATGCAGTCTCAAGTCTTTAAGCCGGGTGTGGGATTGCCGGGGAAAATCCTGGAGAGCGGAAGTCCTGTCTGGATCAGAGATGTGACGAAGGAGCCCGCCTTTATTCGGGTCGATCTGGCCGTCAAGACGGAGGTTCGAAGCGCCTTCGGTTTTCCGATCCGTATCGGTGGGGACATCGAGGGGGTGATCGAATTTTTCAGCCATCAGGTTCGCGAGTCGGACGACGAGTTGATCAGTATGATCGCCGATGTCGGGTTGAAGATCGGGCAATTTGGGGAGCGGACGAGAGCCGAGGAGGCCTTGCGCCAGGCTGAGGCGCAACTCCGGCAAGCTCAGAAAATGGAGGCCGTCGGGCGGCTCGCCGGCGGTGTGGCCCATGATTTTAATAACCTCTTGACGGTCATTCGCGGCTATAGCGAGTTGATTCTTGGTCGCTTGGCACCTGGGGACCCTGCACGACGGGAGATGGACGAGGTGAAGAAGGCCGCGGATCGGGCGGCAGGCCTGACCAGTCAGCTCTTGGCGTTCAGTCGGCGCCAATTTGTGGCGGCCAAAGTCCTGGATTTGAATGCGCTGGTCATGAATATGGATGGAATGTTGCGACGACTTCTGGGTGAGGACGTCGTGGAGCTCTCTGCAGATCTCGATCAGAAGCTCTGGGCCATCAAGGCGGATCCCGGACAAATCGAGCAGGTGATCATGAATCTGGCCGTAAATGCCCGGGATGCCATGCCGATGGGAGGGAAGCTGACCATCCAGACGAAAAACGTGACCATCGGTAAAGGCAGTCGACGTCATGCGGTGATGCTTGAGCCGGGTCCTTACGTGCTTCTTGAGGTGAAGGATACCGGTGATGGCATGAGCGAGGAAACGCAAGCGCATCTGTTTGAGCCGTTTTTTACCACGAAAGAAAAGGGGAAGGGGACAGGGCTTGGGTTGTCGACGGTGTACGGGATCGTCAAGCAAAGCGGGGGGACGATCGCGATCGAGAGCAAGATGGGGCAGGGAACCGTCTGTAAAATATTTTTCCCAAAAGTGAACGAGGCCGTTCTGACGGCTCCGGCCGCAGGCGGATCGATCAGTCGAGCGACCGGACGAGAGACGATTTTGGTGGTCGAGGATGATCCATCGGTTCGCGGCCTTGTGCAGGAGACCCTCCGTCTCAGTGGCTATGAGGTACTGGTCGCGCGTCACGGGATCGAAGCACTCCTGACGGGTGCCAAACATTTGGGGCCGATCCATCTGCTCTTGACCGACGTGGCGATGCCGCAGATGAGCGGGCCGGAGGTGGCGGAGAAGTTGACGGTGGTGCGACCTGAGCTCAAAGTTCTGTACATGTCCGGATACCCCGATCATCCGGTGTTCGACCAGGGAGGAGTCAAGCGGGAGACCGCCTTTCTCCATAAACCGTTTACGCCGAATGTCCTCACTCAGAAAGTCCGAGATGTGCTCGACGGCAAGAAGGCCGCGTAGCGGGTTGTTGAAAAAAGCTTTCCGTGCCTCTTAACTCTCGCCCCTGTCTATGTCGTACGTCAACCAGGGCCCACTGTTCGATGCTGGAATGAGAATCGTTACGCCGTCTTGTTTTTCCCCTGCAATTCAGACAGAACCGCAAGAATTTCTGCCGGACGCGGCGGGCAGCCGGGGATCCGGACATCAACAGGGATGTGCCGCTCTACTGGCCCAGTCACGGCATAACTGCCTTTGAATATGCCACAGTTGATTGCGCAGTCACCGAGCGCAATGACGATTTTCGGATCAGGCGTTTGCTTGTGCACATCTTTCAAGGCTCTCTCCAGATTGACGGTGACCGGTCCCGTTACCACCAAGGCATCAGCATGGCGTGGCGATGCAGCGATGTGTATGCCGAATCGGTCAGCATCGTACACAGGGTTCAAGAGTGCGCTCATTTCCATTTCACAGGCGTTGCAGGATCCGGTATCCACTTCACGGATCGCGAGCGATCGTTTGAAGGGTCTCGCTTTGTCCTGAGCCTCCGGCGTAACGGGCAGTTCAGGTTGTTCCGCTTTCTGATAACGACCCGTCACGACTCCGATCCTCAGACTCTTTTTGATGATGCGGAACATGTTCGGCCTCCCTATAGATCGTTCCCAGCGTATGAGAGGTTGAAGCTCTTATTGATGAGCGGAAAGTCCGGGATAATATTGCCCAGCACCGCCCATTGAATCGCAGGCCAATTCACAAAGGACGGGTCTCGAACCTTGCATCGATGGATCCGGCCGTCTTTCCCTGCCATCACCATATACACGATCTCGCCGCGCCACCCTTCAACCGCTGCCAGTGTCCATGCGCCAGGCTTTGGCAAAGAANNGCTTCATGGATCTCATCGTTACGGACGCGCAATCTTGCCCGCACGTCACCATAGCGGTAGAGCGCGACGTTCACGGGCAGTTCGTCATACGCGGCGAAGGGGCGATCTCGTCGAACATCCTGATCCATCCCCGACGCTCGCCCGACCACTCCTGTCACGGCGTGATCCCAGGCAATCCGTTCCGTCAGGACCCCTGTGCTCTCAAGTCGATCGGTGAGCGAGGCATTGGCAAAGATGATGGCGCCTACTTCGGAGAAGTCCCTTTGGATACCATCGAGTTCTTCAACGAGGAGCTTCAGTTGGCTGCGATCGATATCCCAACTGACTCCCCCGACTTGCATGGCTCCTCGCAGGAAGCGCGAGCCAACCAGCCGGTCATTGAGTTGCATGATCCGCTCCTTCATCCGACTACAATGAGCATGAGCGAGGGCATAGGCCGTGTCATTGCACATCGCGCCGATATCGCCCAGATGATTGGCGAGTCGTTCGAGCTCCAGAAAGAGCGAACGAAGGTACTGAGCGCGTCGTGGTACCTGGAGGTCCAGAAGCGTTTCCACTGCGTGACAATAGGCGAGACTGTGCCCCACCGTGGTGTCCCCAGACACACGTTCTGCCAGCAGCACCGCGTCGGTCAGCGTGAGTTGCTCAAACAATTTTTCAACGCCACGATGTTTCCAAAAGTGCCGCAGTTCCAGTTGCATGATCGGCTCACCAGCCACGGAAAACCGAAAATGTCCCGCCTCGATGATGCCGGCATGAATCGGACCGACCGGAACTTCAAAGACCCCCTCGCCATCAATATGGTGAAAACGGTATTCACCTTGTTGCCGTTCCAAGACGTGGTTCCACGAAAAGTCCTTCTGTAACGGATGGGTTCCCTTCGGCCAATGCTCGTGTCGAACCAAACGACGAAGATCCGGATGGCCTTGAGGAATCAACCCGAACATATCGCGGATCTCGCGCTCATACCACTGAGCAGCATGAATGTGCGGGGTAATAGAGGGAAACAGCCGATCGTGGCCAGCTAATTCAGTGGACAGCACCACCCAGTGGTGAGAGGCCTCCAAGGTAAACAAGTAGTACAGCCCGTAGCTGTCACGAACAGGGCGATCATCACAGGCCCATAAGAGCGTCAGCCGACCACGCAAGCTTGGTTGCGTATGAATATAGTGGCTGATGGCCGGCAGACGGTCCTTGGGAACCGTGAAATGTGAAGACTTTGCACAAATCGGGTCATGCTTCAGAATGCCTGGGAACGCCGCAGTGAGGAGATCGTCACAGAACATGGCTTCTGACATGCTCATCCTCTCCTATTGAATCACCAGAATGCTGGTTGCTTGTTCCAAGAGTTTCTTTATAGGATGGGGCAGAAACATGCTGAATCCAATAAGTGCTATGGTAAGCAGAATGATCGGCAGATGACCTAGTGTCCAGCGTTCTCCCCGGACGATGCCCTCAGACGGTGTTCCCCATACCATTCCGGTTATGCGATACAGCAGTCCGCCGAACGAAAGAACCGCAGCGATCAAAAACACTGAAGCGAGTGCAACCCGACTGAATTGGTCCGATAAGGCCACGGTGACCATGCCAGAGGTCCCAGCAAACTCCATCCCTGGAACCCCTTGCGAGGCCAAGGCCGTGAGGATCTGAACTTCGCTGGGAAATGCCGCAAATGGGGGAAGCGCCGACAAGGCTAACCCCGAGATCAGCAGGGCCGTAGCTGTCCAAGGCTGCGCCATCGCCAGTCCCTGGACATGCTCGATTTCCACGGTGTGAAAGCGACGGTGAATGTTGCCCGCTGCAAAAAAGGCCATCGATTTCGCCAATGCATGATTCATGAGATGAAACAGGCCGCCGAAGGTTCCCAGCGGTCCCCCAATCCCAAACCCGATCATGGCGACCCCCATGTGCTCGATGCTGGAATAGGCAAACAGCCGCTTATAGTTGTGCTGGGTGAGGATGAAGAACGCTGCCGTCACCAATGAGGCAAAGCCAAGCAATGTTAACAACTCACCAGCGAAGGCAAACGGAACGGCGTGATCAACAATGACTCTCACCCTCAGGATGGCATAGGCCGCCACCACTTCGAGGACACCAGCGAGCATGGCGACTACCGGCGCCGGGGCCTCGGTGTAGGCATCCGGCAGCCAACTATGCATCGGGACGAGTCCCACCTTGGTGCCATATCCCACCAGGATGAAGATGAATGCTAACTTAAGAACTTGGGGATTGAGTCGATCAGCTACAGGTAGGAGCGCCGTCACGTTCAATCCTTGACTGGCATCGCTCAGCACATGGAGTGACGAGTAATACAGCAGCACGACACCAAACAAGGCGAGTGAAATGCCGACTGAACACAGAATGAGGTATTTCCACCCAGCTTCCAGCGACTCTCGTCGCTTCCAAAAAGCAATGAGAAAGGTGGTTGCGAGCGTCGTCGCTTCAATCGCCACCCACTGGATCCCAACACTGTTGGCAATGGTTGCGATCACCATCGCAAGCACAAACATGTGGAAAAGAAAAAAGAACTGGTTCAGTTGTGACGGCGCAATAACGCCGCGGGCGACTTGCTCGTCCATGTACGAACGCATATAGAAGGAACACGCCAGCCCCACTACGCCGATAATGAAGAGAATAAAGGTCGACAACGCGTCGAGATAGACTAACTCGCCCAAAGCCGTGACGGGACCATCGCTCAACACAGTGTGGGTGAGCACGGTTTCTGCGGTGACGAGAGCGCCTATACTCGCGAGATTGATCCCGTGGAGCCATGTAGAGCGGTGGACGACCAGACTCAGCCCTCCTGCGAGCAGCGGGGCACTCAATAAAACCACGACTGCGATTGTCACGACGACCTCGGCTATTCTTTCAGAACGGTGAGTCGGTCTGTATCCACACTGTCGAATGCATCCTGCAAGCGATTCGTATAGATTCCTGCAATCAATGTGGCAATGAGCACATCAAAGAACACACCGAGTTCGACGACCAACGGCATGCCATAGGTCGCGGCGGTCGCGCCCAGAAACAGTCCGTTTTCCAGGACGAGAAAGCCCACCAGTTGGGAGACCGCCTTTTGTCTTGCGATCATCGTAAACAATCCAATGAGTACGATCGCGAGGGCAATTGCTAAAGAATCCCGCGTGAGTAAGTTTCCCAGCGGAATGATCGGCTGTGCGATGAAAAAGGCCAACATAACCAGTCCACCACAAATTAGCAGTCCAGTTGGCACGTTGACGTGCATCACCAGTTCCCGTTTGACGTTGAGGTGATCGATGACTTTCTTGAGGACCCGAGGAATGATGATCACTTTAATGGCACCAGTCAGCCCCGCCGCAATATAGATGTGTGGGTTCCCGGTCAAATAAGCGACCAGTGCCGCAGTGACGACGAGAAAGGATGACTGCAGTGCGAACAGGTCAACGCAGGCTGAGAGCCGCCGTTGTGCCACAATCGCGAAACAGGTCAACAAGAGCAAGGCTGAGCATAAGTCGACAAGTTGCGATCCAATGTAAGAAAACCCCTGCATCCGCTCAGCTCCGAAGAATATAAAAGAACAGCAACCCGAGTAGGGCGAGGATGAATGCCACGCCCAACAGATCCGTGACCCGGAACAACCGCAATTTGGCGAACATACATTCGATGACTCCGATGAACACCGCGAGAGCTGCTGTCTTCACCACGTACACCAGGAGCCCGATTCCTATCGCAGTCGGGGTGACTGTTGTCGCAATGCCCCACGGCGCGAAGACGTTGACGATCAAAGAAAGGAACACCGCGAGTTTCAGGCCGGCTGCCCATTCGAGTAGGGCGAGATAGCGTCCTGAGTATTCAAGAAGCATGGCTTCATGAATCATGGTGAGTTCCAGGTGTGTTGCCGGATTATCGACCGGTACCCGCCCGGTCTCGGCGAGCGCCACGATGAAGAGAGCGGCCAACGCCATCAAATGCGGTGACGGGTCCGTAACAATGCCTTCAAGTAACGCAGTCTTATGAACAATGGTGCTCACATTCGTCGACCCATTGGTCAGGGCAATGGCAAAGATCGCGAGCATCATGGCCGGCTCGGTCAGCGAGGCTAGGATCGCCTCCCGGCTGCTCCCCATCCCGCCAAAGGCCGATCCGGCATCGAGTCCCGCGAGCATCAAGAAAAATGTGCTTAATGCCAAGAGATACACCAGGGCGATGATGTTCCCCGCAAAGTTCATGGGTGTCTGCGAGATGAATGTGGGGACCAGCAGACCCGCAGTCAAAATAGAGGCAAATACGATGTATGGTGTCGCCGTAAAGATCCAGGAGGTGGTGGTTGAGATCACCGGCTGCTTGTGGAACAGCTTGGCCAAGTCAGCGTATGGCTGAAGGACGCTCGCACCTCGTCGCAATTGCAACCGGGCTTTGACTTTTCGAATCAGACCGATAAGAAACGGGGAAAACGCGAGTAAGACGGCGGTTTGGGTCACGATGAGAGCGATCGTATGGAGCATCGGTTACACCGCGAGCAGCAGTAAGGCGATCAGTGTGACGAACATATAGGTTAGGTAGAGGTGTAGGCTACCGGCCTGAATGACTTTCAGGCGGTCGGCCAGCGTCCCAAAGAATGCCACCAAGGGATCATAGAGATACTTCTCAAAGATCGGTTCAATGTGAAATTCAAAGTGTCGCCGTTTGGAGAAGTATCGTGATTCGGCGAGAAACTCCGTTTCGAGTTTCACCGTCGGCTGATAAATCGTACTGAACACTCGTTTGATCGGCTGGACGAAACCAGTTGCGGTGTATTCCATCCGGGGTGTGAGAGTGATCCCACAGCCCCAAGATTTTGAACGGCGTGTTGTGAGACGACCACCGAGCACGACGGCGAGTCCCAATCCCAAAATCGCCGACGCAACAAGCAGCAACGCAAGGACCGGGGTGGACAGGCTTGAGAATTCGACATTTACCGGGGCTAGCGCCCATCCATCGATTGCCAAGACCTTGCTCGCGATCGAGATTCCTGCTAGGGGAGCGACAATTTGATCCAATAGCGGCACGACCACGATTGGGGCAACGCCCAGCGCTACACAAAGGGCGGCCAAGATACCCATGCCCATGCGCATCGAAACCGGAACCTCCTCAGCATGACGGGCATGTGTACTTCGTGGCTGTGCGAGAAACGAAATCCCGAAGGCTTTTGCGAAGCAGGTCAAGGCCAGCACGCCGGTGAGAGCCAAGATCGCTGCTGCGATCGGTAGCATCAGTTTGAGAAATACGGTTGGAATCTGAAAACTGAGAAAAAGTGTTTGGAACACCAGCCACTCACTCACGAATCCATTGGTAGGGGGCAACGCAGAAATTGACATGGCTCCGATCAAAAAAAAGATCCCCGTCCACGGCATGCGTCGCAGCAAGCCGCCGTACTCTTCCATGTTGCGCGTATGTGTGGCATAGAGCAGTGAGCCGGCTCCTAAGAACAGGAGGGCCTTGAATAGGGCATGATTGATCGTATGGTAGAGTCCAGCCAGCAGTCCAAGCGCGGCCAGTTCTCTCAATCCGTAGGCCTGAAAGATCATGCCGGCCCCAAGGCCCATCAGGATAATTCCAATGTTCTCCACGCTGTGAAACGCAAGGAGTCTTTTGAGATCATGTTCCATCAAGGCGTACATCACCCCAAGTAACGCGGATGTGGTCCCCAGGAGTAGCACGGTGAACCCCCACCACCAGGGAAACTGCCCACCGAAGAAGTCGAAATACACGCGGATCAAACCATAAATCGCGGTCTTGATCATGACGCCAGACATCAAGGCTGAGACATGCGACGGGGCCACGGTATGCGCATAGGGCAACCACACATGGAGTGGTATGATGCCGGCCTTCGTGCCGAACCCTAGTAAGGCCATGAGAAATACGAGAGTTTTCATGCCTTCTGGTAGGGGTTGTGCTGGATGCCGAAAGGCTTCAAAGGAGAACGACCAGGTACCCTGGAAGAAGATCAAGAACGCCACGACAATAAACGCAGTTCCGATATGCGTCATAATCAAGTAGAACAATCCCGCGTATCGCACTTCCGCCTTCTCGTGCTCAGTCACCACGAGGAAATAGGATAGTAGCGACATGAGTTCCCAAGCGAGCAGGAAGAAGAACGCGTTATCCGCCAGGACAACGAACGTCATGCAGAGGAGAAATGCGTTAAAGAGCGATCCGATCGCGGCAGTTGATGTGCGCCCTTCGAAATGCTGGAGGTATCCAATGGCATAAATCGAGGCAGCAAGACCCACGAGGGAGATCGTGAGGACAAAGAATGCCGCGAGTGGATCAAGCCGAACGGCGAAGGTGAGCAGAGGAATGGTGGAGGCGAGCGATCCCGTGACGGGCTCCGACGACGTGAGGCCAAGAAGCCCAAGGATGACGCCTGTGCTGGTTCCCACGATGGCGGCAACATTGCTTGTGAGCTGTTGCAACCCTGGCCGTCCTGACAGACAGAGTGGAAGCAGTATTCCGACCCCATACCCGCCGAGAAGAAGCCACAACAGATTCAGCATACGATCACTTGAGGCCTCGGGTCCGAGTCACATTCTCGCAGGGTTTATTTGGAGGATACCGGTACCCTCAACAATTTGATAAGGCACAAAGATGATCCCTCCTTCTGCTTGCCCATTCCAGAGGTCACAGGGCCACAATCTCGTATCTCAACCCCCCACCACGAGATGCATGACGGTCAACACCAGCGCGATGACCAGCACTGTCCCGCACGTCATTTTCCAAGCCTGCCATGCCCGCGTTTCATTGTTTTCCACGATCAGCCTCCTGAGTATTTTAGTAAACACGGATGTAGTGGTGATGGTTGGCATCCATTCGCAACTGTCGCTCAACTCTTCTGCCGGTATTAGGATGTCTGTTGTAGCGTTTTGCCCCAAGCTCGCTTGTGCTCTACACCCGATAGGAAGGGTGTGTGCCGATCACCCCTGGAGCGCTGAACCAATGGACACGATATCCTTTGAGAAAAAAATGATCGTACACCGCCGAGAGAAAGATGTGTCCATCTCGTGTCTGCACAATCTGGCCAGCCCAGTCTCGCAGTCCACGACGCAATGTGTTTCGCAATCCAGCATGAGTTGTCACGACGGCTCCAACGGAGCGGTCAACCCAGACCAGTGCCACGGCTCCCTTCGGATGGTGCACCACGACGATGTCCGCATCGCCTGACATGTTCAACATGCCCTCCACGGTTCATTCTGCTTTCTTTTGCCACGCACCGAGTTCTTCTTCATATACGTAAGCGATGCTGTGCACTTTACAGCCATGGGTGTCCTACTGAGATGACTGGTGCGATGGCGATCTGCTCGCAATACCTCGTGTTCGTCTGTCCACTGTCGATGACCTCCGGCCTGCGCGGTTGATCTGAGCAACAATTGCCTGATTCAAGATCAGCATGGGATTGTTGCATGGAGCCCTGAGAGCTCGATTGTGGCCACGCTGAGGATGAAGTTTTCAATTTGTTCATAGCAAATTCGGACACGTGTCGGCCGTCACAACGCCTGCGCGTGCCGCGAGAAAGGTGCTTCCTACTATCTCTCCTTCTCGAAGATTAGCAAGGGAGGCCGGTTCGATTCCCCTCATGATGCGTGTCTGATTACCGAAAATGATGTGCCTGAGGATGGCCCCATCTCTTGGTACGACTGTTAGAATTTGAACCCATCCCCGCTCAGTAAGCTTTCCAGCAATGTATTCGAGACGACCCCAGACCATCGTGCGCACTGCTTCATCCTGCAGATCGTGGATAAAGACCTGTCTTCTGATGGCAGCGAACGATGCCCTCCCGCGCGTTGAGATGGTTCGCATCGAGATCGATGACGACTTTCCAGTGGATCAAGGCTTCCTCGTACATGTCCATCGTTTCGAGAAGTGCAGCCAGCTCGCATCGCGAAAGAAGATCGCTGGGACAGGCCATCAGCAGTGCTTGAAGCCGTGCGAGTCGGACAAGCCAGTCTTCCTTTGGCAATGGGGAAGGTTGTACGAATTCTCCTGTTGATCCCACACTCACGATATTTTTCTCCTCACTAATTCAGAGCGATCTTCTCAGCACCCTGCCGATAGTGGATTCACTCGCATTGGCGTGCCGGTCAGGTGCACGATTGAATTACTGCAGTCGTTTGGATCGACAGGGTTATGACTTTCATGCCCCATGCTACCGTCAAAAGGTCTGTTCTTGCGATCGTGCTTTCTGTTCCGGAAGGTGCAGGCCAGGACGACCAGACAGCTCATTCTCATGTTCTCCGTTTCGTATGACACGCAACAGGCTATAAGGAAGCACGACAAGGATGAGCCAAAATAAAAGTGTCAGGTACCAGCCCCAAACTAGGGCTCCGACCACAAACACAATGGCTGCCAAGTACTCGATCACCTTCAACAATGCGACCTGCTGTTCCCGAAGTGACAACATTCCGATGACGATTCCGGAGGCTGGTCAAGAATTCGCCTCCATGAACTCGACCACCCTCCCCATGGCACACGCCGCTTCTGCACCTGGTTTCTCAATAGGCCCCTGTAGTCGTTATACATGGGCCCTGGACTTTCGCCCGCTAGGCTTTTCGATAGCGCTCCGGAAACCGCAACCCCGTTCTCCTTCAATGTCTTGGCGTGCATCTCCGCCGTAAGATAGTCACCGTTCTCGATAAGCCCATGTGCCTCAGCGACACCCGCTTCTAATGCTGTGAGCTGCTGCTTGATCACTTCTTGCGTATCTCGTTCAGTCCTCCTCAGGGTACTGGTCATCAGTCTCTTGGCAGATACCACGGCTCACAGAGCGTCTTGTTCCATCGCAAGCGCTGCCGTTTTGGCCACTTCCTTGTTTTTCGACGCCTTGGCTGCCACGCGCCTCCCATACTCAACGACCGTGCTCAGCATTTCGTCCACGTCGTCGTACAATCTGAACATCGAGAAGACCGTCTCTTGCTTAGCCAACTCATCCTTGGCCGGGGCGAACTCCTGCTCTAATTTCATAAAGTCGTCCTTCGCATAGATCTCTGCCCCCGCAATTTTGGCCTCGTCGACCGCCTTTTGGGCCGCCTCAAGTTGAAAGACAGGCGGTTGCGCACAGGCATTCATCAAAAGGAGGACGAGGAGAACCCCAGCCCCTGTGAGCTGTGACGCAAGGGGCAAGTTCTCTTCCGCTTGTATCCCTTCCAATTGCTTGGGTCCAGTTCCAGGAAAGGACTCTCTGCATACTGGATGCCGCAAGAGGTGATTGGACAAAGCCGTCGATTTATTGTGTGCTTACAACGGAAACCCCTGGGCGAGTGCGACACGGGGCTTACGACCAGGAGATAAGGGAGTTGGCTATCTGCAAAATCTGCATGCCGGCCTCCTTCGACCGACAGCTCAACCTCAGAGGTTTCTTTATGGATCAAACAGTTACGTCTTTATGGAATCAATCGCACACGTGCAGGAATTGCAGGTTGAGGTGGAGATGCGACGAGAGGGGCTTAATATTATGCAGTTAGGTGAGTGGTTTGGAGGATCTTACTCACGAATCTCATATTCTTTAATCTTATACTGGAGAGACCGCAGGCTGATACCGAGTAGGCTGGCAGCTTTCTCACGGTGGTTGGTCACTTCCATAAGGGTGCGGCGGATGACTTCCTTTTCAACTTCCTCCAAGGATTTCCCGAGAGTGACGACTATGGTTCTGAGGTCTTCCCGACTGACCTGAATCTCTTCCGGCAAATGCTCCGAGAGAATCGTGGGGTCCCGCACGGTGACGACCAGCCGTTCGAGCAGGTTACGAAGCTGTCGAATATTTCCCGGCCAGGCATACAGCCGTAACAGGCGCATCGCTTCTCGGGAGATGTGCTTCAGCGCTCGTTGATGCTGCGCGCAAAACTCAGGCAGGAAGATCTCAACGAGGAGGGGAATGTCGTCTCCCCGTTCGCGCAGCGGCGGCAAGTGAATAGGGACCACATTCAGTCGATAAAAAAGATCCTCGCGGAAAGTTCCTTGCTTGACGGCCTCCGCCAGATTCCGGTT
>CXWK01012624.1_pt1 | contig 15373 bp, 17 predicted proteins | sample 590851 | NCBI WGS metagenome assembly CXWK01 (sample SAMEA3498364, study PRJEB10139) | wastewater metagenome | biome: wastewater treatment plant; material: activated sludge | place: Denmark | collected 2014-08-01 | reverse complement strand
AGAAGGCCGAAGTTGAGCGCGTCGTCCAGGGTTGGGAGAAGCGTCTTGTGTGGAAGACCGGTGCCGCGATCAAGGCGGACGCGCTCGCCCTCCACACGGCTGCTGACTTTTCCGTTCCGTAGTTCATCCAGGGTGAGGCGCACGCCGCCGTCAAAATTGCCCTGGCCCCAGGTCCATTTGATGACATACTCCGTGAGGCGGACAAGTGCGACGATGCGCCGACGTTCATGCTGTTCACGCAGGGCACGCAAGGTGTCAAACCACGTGAGCGGCAGGCGATAGAAATTGGCTTGCGGGCGAGTAAAGCCTTCGAAGGAAGGGGTAGACATAGACAACCTGCCTTTACGTTAAGGACGAAAACCTGATGACGATTCCAAGTCATTGTAGCACTTCCCTTATACTAGGTCAAGCAAGCTAGGGCATCTAACGCTTTTTTCACTGTATGGACGCCAATACAATCCACAAACTGTAGACTATGGTCATGAAACCATGCACGTGTCGCGCCACTATTTGGACAAATCTGCGCCTTCCTGCTGACTGAGGATTGCCAGCCTCACCGCGAAGTGCTATAATACTTGCACTTGTGTCGCAGTATGCTTCATGGCGCAAGCTGTGAAGCTCATAACGAGGTGGGGTTTGGCCGAACTATCGTTATTGGGGCTGTCGGATCCTCCGTTTAGCCTATCGCCTGATCCACGCTATTTTTACCTGAGCTCTCAGCACCGCACGACCCTCTCCAAGACGACCTATGTCATTGAGCAGCGCCAGGGTTTATCGGTGGTGTTTGGCGACGTCGGCTTGGGGAAGACAAGCGTGGCGCGCCGCTTATACCAGATTCACCAGGATCGCGAAGACTGCAGCGTGGCCTATATCCCAACGCCGCACTACAAGTCAGCCTTTCAGTTCCTGCGTGGGATCTGCACTGAGTTTGGCATCGAGACCAAGGGTTATGGCGAAACCGCGTCGCTGAGCGCACTGCAAACATTTTTGCTCGATGCGTTGACGCTGGATCGCTACGTGGTGCTCATCATTGACGAGGCGCAGCTCCTGGTCGGGCCGCAGTTTGAGCTGCTGCGCCAGCTGCTCAATTTTGAGCTGGCCGATCGCAAGCTGCTGCAGATCGTGCTTCTGGGCCAGAACCAGCTGCGCAACAAGCTGCGCCTCAAGCGCGCGCTGGAATCACGCCTGGCCACCCGCTCCACGTTGGACCCGCTCGATTTTCCTGACACACGGGCGATGATCGAGTTTCGCCTGCTGGTGGCGGGACGCCGGCAGCCGCTCTTCACTGAGGCCGCGCTGCGGCGCATCTTTGATTACAGCCGCGGCATTCCGCGCGAAATTTGTCGCCTGGGGTTGAACCTCCTCCCGGTCGCCGCAGATGCTGGCGTGACGGTCATTGACGCCGGCCTGGTTGACCAGGTGGCTGACGGGCTGCGTTGAGCGGGGCCGCCAGGCATGAGAACGAGCGTAAACCCATGAGTGAACCAACCGACGCCCACGCACATGAGACGATTGACGAAATTCCGTTTGCCGACCTGGCCCGCCATGAGCGCAAGCCTCAACGCCGCCGCGGCCGCCCCCCCAAAGCGACGCGGCGCCGGCGCACCACCCTGCACCTGACTGAGGCGGAGCTGGAAGAGCTGGGCATCCTGCATACGGTGATAGATCGCTATTTTCCCGTTTCGCGCAGCGAATTGATGGGCGTTGCGGTTAGCCTGTTGGCGGCCATGGTAGAACGGGAGCGCATGGCGAACAGCCTGACCATCTCGGACCTGGAAGGGTTCCGGTCATGGGCTTTGGCGCACGCTGATTTTATGGATTTAAGAAACCAAAAAATAAGCCAGGCACGCAAGAGCTACACGATCAAAGAAAAGGCATTGCCCCGGTCGTCCGCCGAGTAGCCGCGGGCTTGCGCTCAGCCCGGCAGCGGCAGCGCATTACCGGTGAGCAGGGCATCCACATAACGCCAGCCCAGGGGGCCGAGCACCGTCACCGTCGCTGGGCGATCAAGGTCGAGCGCGCCGCAGACATCGGCCAGGAGCAGGAGCGGGTCTTCACACCCGGCCGGCCAGTCTGGCCCGGCCGCCTCCTCGAACTCCAGGCGGATGTGCTGCAGGTTGGCGAGGTGGGTTGGGGTAAGCATGAGAAACTCCTTGACTTGATTATTTTATAAATGATCTTATATGCCTATATTACACTATTGATTATGATTTGTCAAGTATTTTAATTAGGAAAAACAATTGCAATTGGGAAAATAACATGTAAGATGGAGACATGAACGGTTTTGGCGAGCGATTAAAAAAGCGAAGAGAAGCCCTGGGTTTTTCACAAGGTCAAGTTGCCCAACTTGAAAATATCAGCCAAGCTTACCTTTCGAATCTTGAAAATGGGCGCAATGCACCTGCTGTTTGGAAGTTATTATTTCGCCTTGCCAAGCGATACCGAACCACGGCCGATTATTTGCTCGGCCTCACCGACGATCCCACGCTGATTACCATCGGCTCCATTAAACTTGAGGACTTACGCGTTTCTTATGAAGCCCGAAGCGTTGATGAAGCGCGCTTTATTCAGGATTTGCTTTCATTGATCAAAGACACGACCCTTCAAGATCAACGATTACTCCACGACTTCGCTCAACGGTTGGCGCAAAGTGACTCGCCACGTTAATGTTTATCGTGTCCATGGCGATAACATTCTCGAATGTGAACGATCCCTCTTTCTGATAGCCGACAGTGTTTCTGGCTTGCCCCGGCGCCTTCCAAGCCCGGTCTTCATGTCTCGTTATGAAATCACCTCTGATAATCAACTTTTATTGGTGGTTGAATTATTGGCCGGACACGGGCGATGGCGAGTTGATTTGGCCCAGATCTTGCAGGTGCATGGTGGGCCGCTACGAGAAGCGGCCGATGCTGTATTGACACGGATTTCAGCCGATGGCCAGTATGAAGAAATACTTCTTGCTTTTGAGTTCTGCAGAGCACTGCCCGCGGGTAACAATGCTTGGCAGCGACACGGGCGAGCTTTGAGTTTTATAATGGCCGGTGCGCCGTACCTGTTCATTGCCGACATTGGTGGTGTTGAGTTAGATGCAAAGCGCCATATCAAAGCATCCAGATTTCCAAATCCCATCGTTCCTTTCACCTATCTAACCGCGGGCGCTGCGCATGATGTGTTATGCGTTCCCGTCTATGAACCTAGCCCGTCCAGTTCTACAGCTACTCGTCAAATCTTTGCACCCGCTTTTGGTTTTGCCAACGCACAACGTCTGATTCGACACATCCTAGAAGGCGCTTCGACTAAAGATGATCATGAGCGATTGACATATTGCGCGCTGCAGATGTCGGTGATTTTGTCACAGCAACGCCAGCGCATAAGCACTCTAGAAGGCGAGCAGTGGTCCGAGTTTTTGGGGTTACAAACTGCAGCGCAAAAGGCTAACTGGTTGGAACGTCATCCGATGAATTGGTCGCGCAAAACGACGGGTAAAGTCGTTGTTTCTAGGAGTTTCCCGCGTTTGGTAGAAATTTTTCAACGAATTGGCAGCCTGTCCGTGGGTGCCAAAGATCTTCCCCTCTGCTTGATTCCACAGCACATTCGTCCGCTTTTATTGAATGAATTGGATGATCTCTACGGCGATGCGCTTACAGAGGAGTTCCGGCAGTTCATTGCGACGCCCTCGGCGGCTCTTATTGTGGTTTGGATCGCCGGGTTTAAGCCACGTGGCGATGACTCACGACCGGATCGAGGACTCGTGCCCCTCGCCCGCATGTTGTTTGGCGACGATGCCGAGATATTGTCTGTCGTGTATGGCCCGGCCAAAGCATCCACATGGGGTTATTTACAGCGTTCACCGCAACAACTGGCACGCAAGAATGGTTTGTGGGAAGCAATTATTAATTTGAGTGATGCCGTATTAGTGGATAGCGAGACGGCTTCTGGCGGGCCGATATCAGTCCTGTTGTCCCATAGTCATCATCGCGTGTTGGGAAAGATTTCTTTTCCGGCCGCTGCACCTGTCTTGGTTTTTTCTGAGCACGATGTGGACTCTGTCCTGCACCTTTTATTTTCGCAGCAAGAGGCCAATGGCATTTTTGAGGCAATGTGTAATCCACCTGGTGGTGACTGGAGTGGCTTGTCTGTTTGGGACACCATTACTGGTGAGCAATTCCGCTGGACATCGCTACCGCGCGTTTCATCTACAGGTAAGCGTCCCGATCACGTTGTTCAGGTTTTTGCAGATGGCACAGATTCTTATCTGTTGTCTATCGAATCCAAGAGTCGGGCGTCTGATCTGGAGGTGATAATTGGGCAGCGTCTCAAAGAATACACCCGCCAATTAGTAGCGACGCCGCCAACCATTCGAAGGGTTCTCAGTCAGGAATGGCAATTGTGGCCTGGGCGCGAGACGTTACCACGACGCTTTACGCAACTATCAGGCGGGGCTTTTTGTTGGCTCGGGGTAGATGATTTGGAGGCAACCTTGACGCGTTGTGACTTGGATATGGTTTTGGCATTGGAATTTCGTTCAGTCGAACAGCCGACCTTGCTGCACATTAAAATCAACGAGACTGCGCGCCCGTTGCTGCCCGTATTGCGAGACAGCATTCAGCAGTTTGCTGGGTGGCTCGAAGTTCAGATACACTGATTCGGACACAGCGTCTATACCGGTCCTCATCAGCTTGGTAAACGGTGAATTTCCTGTACCGATACTCAGGTGTACCTGGTATAGATCTGATGGGATGACCGTCGTGTACGCCCGTTTACCGGCCGTTCCGTCGAAAGTCAATACCCACCGAGCTCCAATCCTGTTTAGCCGGTCTAGTTCAGCACAAAACTTCTGTACATCGAATTCTTCCGGTATATAACGACCTTTGGTTCCGGCATAGGGCGGATCAAGAAAAACCAAATCACGAAACCTGACGCGTGCCAGGGTTTCTTGATAATCAGCCACCACGAACTCTACACACTGAATGTATTGACTCCATCGTCGAATAACACTGTGCAGACGTAAGGGTGCAATACCAGGGCGAGTATGGTGGAGAGAATTATTGAATTCTCGATTACTGTTAAAGCGTATAAGGCCGTTGACGCAGGTACGAGTCAAGAATAGCAGATCGTATGCGTTACGCGTCGTGTTGAATGAGTGGCGGATATCGTAATAAGCCGTATACCCTTCACGTTGCAAACGCTGCCAACGATACTCGTACTCGCTGGCAACTACATCAGGCATATCACGAATGGCCGTCCATAATTCGATCAACTCGGCAATCACGTCACCAGCTACAGCCGAAGAACCTGGTTGGAATGGCAGCATGGCACCACCTCCCACAAAAGGCTCAAAATAGCGGGATGCTTCCGGGAACAGGGAAGCAAGTTGCGGCGCGATGACTCGTTTGCTGCCTGACCATTTGATCACTGGTTCAAACATCTCTATCGTATTCAACATCAGGCAAACTCCATGACTGACGTAGCAGCCCGTTGTTCCATCTCGAATTTTATGCGCCGACTGGCCAGATGAAAATACTCGGGGTTCGTTTCGAATCCTACACATTCCATGCCATAACGTAATCCGGCGATAACCTCTGTACCGGACCCCACAAACGGTACCAGGAGACGCCCACCCTTCACACCAGCAATCAAGAGAATGCGCTCGGTCAGGCGCAGTGGTTTTTGCGTCGGATGATCGCCAAATTGACGTTCCTCTTTTGCCTTATTGTTGGGGATGTCCCAAACCGTGCGTAGTTGTTTGCCACGTTCTTTCAGATTGTCCTCTGAGAAGTAGGCTGCTTTGACTTCTTCGTAGTTGAACCGATACTCGCGCTTACCATTACCGGTGTGCACCCATAAAATCGTCTCGTGACTCGCCGTTAAACGACGAGCTGACAGGTTAGGAAACGCATTACGTTTGAACCAGACGACTTCATTGATGATTTCCAAACCAAGTAACTGACAAGCCACATTGGCAAACCCGGCGTTATGATAGGTGGCGTGAATCCAGAGGGAACCAGTTGGCTTGACCAATCGCTTTAGCTCAGCGAGCCAGCCTAGGGTTAAGCCAAAACTTTCGTGCCCTGCCAGCATATCCCATTCATGGGAAGCCAGTTTCCAAGCACCGCCGAAACCTGGCAATGCATGTTGTCCGTTCAATGCCCAGGTGGCGTTGGTGGAGGCGCCATAAGGAGGGTCAGCCACCGCTAAATCGAAGGATTGATCGGGTAGGCTTGCCATGCCGACTAGGGCATCCTGCAAATATAGGGTTGCGTTGCCAAGCGTAAAGGTAGCGATGTCGCTCATGCTTCTCCCTCAGCCTGATACGTTGACATCCGCTCTCGCAAGATATTGAGGGCTTGCTGCGTTGTCGTTTGCTGCCCATATTCGCACACAATACGGTCGGCAATGGCATGGGCAACCAATTCATCGGCAGGCATACCGAAATAGGCCGCTAGGCGGGCTAATTGCGCCATTGATGGGAAGCGTTGGCCGCGCTCGAACTTACTCAAGAGAGTGGAGTCTATTTCGATAGCCGCCGCGACCACGCGCAGTGGTTCGTGGCGTTGTTTGCGTAAGGTGCGAAGCAGCTCACTGAGAGTTTGTTTGGATGACATGGAATCGTCCTGTTTAGACAAATACAGTCTTGCCGTATACTGTCAATTCTAATACAAACTCTGCTGACTGTCAAGAACAAATTTTCGTTTCTCACTCAGGTGCTGCCCGCGTTGTCTCGCACGCAGGTCCAGAAGTTGCTCGGAGAACTCAAGGCAACCGGTCTGGTTGATTTCACAGGTCGCACCAAGGCGGCACGTTGGTATCCGGTGTCTACAACCAAGGGTCCTAAAGATTAGTTTACCTAACCAACTTCAAGTAGCTCCAAAGAATACCCCGGGCATGTCTTTCCTAAGCGCTTCCTAAAAAGCAATTCTGGAGAAAACTGAAGCAATTCGCGAGCAATTCCGCCGGAGATCCCAAACGTACATCCCGATAGTGCAGCTGCCGGGCATAACTATCCTGCCTTGGGTAACTATCCCGCCTTGGGTAACTATTCCAAACGCTTTCTAAAAAGCAATTCTGAATGAGATCCAAGCAATTCGCGAGCAATTCCGCCGCCGTACCCCGAGTATGCATCCCCGGCAGTGTAGCCGTAACCATTGTTTTTGATATTCTAAAAGTAGGCCAGGGCGTGAGATTTTGATGATCGAAAATAGAGCCACTGGGACGGAATTCGCTATGATTAGGGGGATGCGAGAAGCAACACCTAATAATAGCGAGGGAGCAATGATCACAGTGGACGAACGCGAAATCATCCGACGAGCGTACTTTGTGGAACAAAAGTCGATTCGGCAAATTGCGCGTGAGTTGAAGCACTCACGGGTAACGATTGAAAAAGCGATTGACAAGGCTGAGTCAACAGGATACAAGTTGACAGCAGATCGGTCAGCGCCGGTGTTGGGGGCGTACAAGGCAATGATTGACGAATTGCTGGTAGAGAACAAGAAACTACCACGCAAACAACGCTATACAGCGCACAAGATATTCAAGGCAATCCAAGCGAAAGGGTACCCAGGGGCCGAATCAACCGTGCGCGGCTATATCAGCGCATGGCGTGGTGAGCATAAGCGGCCAGCAACCTTCTTGCCACTGGAGTTCGATGCGGGTCAGGACGCACAGGTTGACTGGGGCGAAGCGGCTGTCATCATGAACGGAGAGCAGATCACGGTTCAGGTGTTCACGATGCGCTTGAACTACTCGCGACAGTGCTTTGTACGAGCGTATCCTCGGCAAAACCAAGAGTCCTTTCTGGATGCGCATGTGCAGGCGTTTCACTTTTTGGGAGGGGTGCCACACCGATTGAGTTACGACAATCTCAAGACAGCCGTGCTGCGTATCTTGCAGGGACACAAGCGCGATGAACAACGCAGCTTCACAACCTTTCGCAGCCACTACCTGTTCGAAAGCCACTTCTGCACGCCTGGCGAAGGCCATGAAAAAGGGGGCGTCGAACATGCGGTGGGATACGGGCGTCGCAACTTCATGGTGCCATTGCCCAAAGTTGCCTCCTTCGAGGAACTCAACCGTCACTTAGTGGCTGAATGTCAAGCCGAAGGTTCGCGACAGGTCAAAGGGCAATCCCTGACGATTGGCGAGGCCTGGAAGCAGGAACGATTAGCCCTTCGCGCCTTGCCGACACACGACATGGAGTGCTGTACGACGGTTCCGGTGGTGCTGACACCATACAGTCAAGCCACCTTCGAGACCAATCGCTACTCCGTCCCGGTTGACGAAAGCTACCGCAATTTGATCGTGAAAGCCTATCCGTTTCGCATTGACATCTTGCACCTGGACAAAGTCATTGCCACGCATGCCCGCTGCTATGCCCGCGAGCAGGATGTATACGATCCATTGCACTACTTGACCCTCTTGGAGCAGCGACCCGGCGCCTTCGAGCATGCCAAGCCAGTGCGTCAGTGGCGTTCCCAGTGGCCAGCCGTCTACGAGACGTTTTTGGCCAAATTGAAGGAACGATTGTCAGATGGTCAGGAAATTCGTGAGTTTGTTAAGGTGCTCAGGTTACATCGAGATTATCCCGTGTCCCTGATCGAACAAGCGATGCGCACGGCGCTCGACTTTGGCTGTATTCACGCCGATGGCGTCACGCACTGTTTGCACCGCTTGGTCCATCCTGACATCGCTCCCCCTGCCATGGATTTGTCTAGCCAGCCACACTTGCAGCAGATTCACACGCAAGCCGTTGATCTCGGTCGCTACGATCAATTGCTGCAGGGAGGTCGGTGATGGAATCAACGATGCTGCTGGACACCTACCTCAAACAGCTGCAACTCACCACCTTCCTGCGCAACTATCACAAATTCGCTGAGGATGCAGCCAGCGCCAACCTCAACTATGACCGCTATCTCTTGGCTTTGGCCGAGCAAGAGATCGCCCAGCGCGAACGTAATCGCCAACTACGGCTCATGAAAGAAGCCCGTCTACCGGTCAAAAAGGAACTAGCGGACTTCGATTTCACGCTGTTGCCCCAACTCAACAAGGCGCAGGTCCTCGAACTCACCAAAGGCCACTATATCCGTAAAGCCGAACCCATTCTTTTGATCGGCAATCCGGGCTTAGGAAAGACTCATTTGGCCATTGCCTTATCTTTGCTAGCCTGTCGTCAGGGCCACAAGGTGCGTTTCTTCAACGCTGCTGGCCTCGTCAACGAACTGATCCAAGCCCAGGACCAACATTCCCTTACCAGATTCATCAAGGCCGCTGCCCAATATCAGGTCGTTGTCTTGGATGAACTCGGCTTCATCCCCTTCTCAGTCACTGGCGCACAACTCATCTTCCAGTTCTGCTCTGCTCTTTATGAAAAGGTCGCCCTGATTATCACCACCAACCTCCATTTTGCTGATTGGAACCAGGTCTTTGGTGATGAACGCCTCACCGCCGCCCTCTTGGATCGCCTCACTCATCGGGCTCATATCCTCGAGTTCGTCGGAGAGTCCTATCGCTTCCGTCAGCGTCTGCAGGTCTCCTCAGGCCTTACCCCGCTCTCCCCTCCTGACATCTCATCTCACAAAGGAGGGCTTACCACCACCTAAGCACTAACCATAACCTTTAGCTCCGACTTGGGAGTCTGAAAGCAGGGCTGATCCTGCTCGCCGTCGCCATCGCACGCCCAGTCTAGCACAGGCCGCCAAGTCGTCAATGGTCAAGATGAACCGTGGAATTTGACCGGCCCAACGGCAGGGCCGCTCAAATTCCACGGCCATTGACGACTTGGCTACCGCCTGTGCTTTCCCTGGCTTAGCGATGGCGACGGACGAAGGAAGCAGGGCCAGCCCTGTCGGTCAACCCACCCCGCACCACCCCGAGACCTCCAGGCCCCTGACTTCCTGGGGTGGCCTCATTTTCGATTGTCAAATGGCTCTGTTTGTCATCATCAAACGGCCCTGTTTTCAATTATCAATCGCTACACCCCGGTGGCACGACTGGCTCTCTTTTCGATCATCATTTGGCCTACTTTTCGTTTGACAAAAACAAACCATCCTGCTGCGGATAACTATCCCGCCTGGGAAGGGAGACCGGCATGGGCTGCCCGAGCCCACCTTTGCCGAGGTTGGCGATACGTTCAAGGTCACTTTCCAGGGGCCAGGTGAGCACATCCTGGACCTGATCCCAGAGGCAGGGGTCACCGATCTACGCGCCCTGGGATTGAACGAGCGCCAGGTGGAAGCACTGCGGTTGATGGTCAATGAGGGTGTTGAGTTGAATAACCGCCGCTATCGGGAGATGTTCGACATCACAGACCGCTCTGCGCTGCGGGATCTGAATCGTTTGGTTGACTTGGATCTTATCCGTCGGCTCGGCGAGGGGCGTTCAGTGGGCTACATAGCTACAAATGTCCGGGTTACGTAAAAGGGTCGAAGTTCTCTCGACAGGAATCTTTCGCGGAAAACCTACTTTCGCGAACAACTCCAGCGAGTTCCTGCGCAAGGTTGGATCCCGCGGTGTAACAATTTATACGGTTACAAATGTCGGGATTAAGTAAAAAATGTCGGGATTAGTGTCGGGATTCCCCGAGAACGGGTCTTTCTCCCGGGAAGTTATTATGCGGACAACTCCCGCGAATTCCTGCGCAAGGTTGCTTTCCGCGGTGTAACAATTTACACGGTTACCAATGTCGGGATTAGGTAAATAATGTCGGGATTCGTGTCGGGATTCCCCGAGAAAGGATCCTTGTCCCGGGGAAGTTATTGTGCGAACAACTCTCGCGAGTTCCTGCGCGAGGTTGGATCCTGCGGTGTAACAATTTAGAAACTGGGCCATTTGACAATGAAAAACAGGGCCAGATCATCCCGTTTTCAGCTTGGCAGTCAAAATCAGGGCCGTTTGGCAACGAAAAACGAGGCCACTCGTGATTTTAGAAATCCCAAAAGCCGACAGGGTGGGATGACGGGCGTAGGGCTGGCCCTGCTTTCTGACTTCTGAGTCGGGGCGCCAACCGGAGCGCTGCCCGCTGGATCAGCTTCCGCGAGTGGTCAGGCATCCAGAAATCTCTTGTCGCCTCTGGCCCATCCCGCATAGGTTGGGACTTGACCCAATTCGCCAAGTTTTACCAATTCGCCGATGCGCCCCTCAGCGCCGTAGAGCGCTAAGAAGCGCGCAAAATCAGCGAACCATTCGTCCTGCTGACCAAACGAGTGAACGATCAAAGCAGCAAAACCGGCGTTGAATCGCTCTGCCTCCAAGAGTGCGGAGGCGAGGCGATGCATCAGCTGGTATCGAATTGGGCCGATGGCCCTATCGGTCAATCCGAGCTTGGAGCGCAGGAATTCACCCCGTTCAGCCTTCCCCTGCGTGGTGTTGGCGCCCCACTCGTCGAAGGTTGGCCCAAACGGCTCGGCCACCTTGGCTTCCACGGCCAGGGCGATCAACTGACCAGTCGCTGCTTTCGCCAAGGCGAAGACGTCATTCTGTGAAGGATGCCCTTGAATTGGAGGAAGCGAGACCCGGTGCTCTGGGATCGCGATGAGAAGGTCAACTTTCTGGAATTCTTCTACCCCTGACGTGACGAATAAGGCCTCAATCTCTGGGGGCAACCCATTGGCCGATTCCCATGAATACGCAGCGGTACGCGCTGAGAAGCCGCGACGCCACTGCTTCTCGGGGTCAGCCAAGAAGCGCTGCCAATCATCAGGCCCGCGGCTAGGGACATAGACCTTGGACATTGATTCCTCTGCTCACCTGGACGCCCAACTCAAACGAAGCATTTCCCCAGGTCGCTCGGTGAAGCCCACCAAAAGCGAGCGATCGGCGGCTGCAATCGGTTGGGGTTATGGTTCATCCCCCTTTGCAAGCAGATATCGTTTATTCGGGTCATAAATGCTTTTCCCGACTGCAACGATACGCCCGGCCCTGGTCAGACGTGCCAACCGGTCGCGCACAGCCCGGGAACTGATTCCCACAGTCTGGCTCAGGTATTGCGTGGATGCGCCGCCTTCGGCTTCGCGTGATTGAATCAACTCCATGATCCGCATGTCCATATCATCTGCCTCGGCCGAAACGCGCTGTAAGCCGAACGTAACCCGGAAGCGGAAGGCCACTTCTTCCAGCTCGGGTTCGGGCAAACCCAATTCACGGCAAGAGGCCACCATGCGCTGAAATCCGCTTCCCCACTGTTCAATCAGATCAAGCTCCTTGAAGACCCGGCCGATTACCCGGTTTCGCAATTTGGATACACCGTCTCGCACATCGCCGATGGTCAGCCCTCCCGTCAACAACCCGGGATTCTCAATTTCCAGCCGGTCATCGTACATCGCTACCCGAATCGGCGCCCCAGTCTGAGAGTAGTCCGTATGAACGATGGCATTGATCAGCGCCTCGCGAATGGCTTCCAGCGGAACATTCCAGACATCCTTCCGGCGCAATTCGCCGAACTCTGCCGATCGGGATGCGTGTTTTTTGACGAACTCGAAGGCATCATTGAGGGCAAGAGGAAGATGGCTCCGAATGTCCCGTTGATCCAAAATGCGGCTTTTGTCCGTTCCGCCGAAACGCCCGCACTGAATCCATGCGTCGGGAAAATAACGTTCCCGTTCGGCGCCAAAGAGCAGCACACCTCCGACCGTTGGCGCCAGCCGCCCCTGGTGCCGTGTGACAAGACGCAGGTTCTCCGGAGTTTGCTCATTCCACTCACGCAACCCGGCAAACAACCCGGAAGCCACCCGGAAGTCGAGCACTTCCGGGTTGATGTCTGGCATCGGTTCCTCATCGTAGGAAAGGTTCAATGCCGAACGCCGCAGTTCCGCCGTCAATGGTCCATCGGCCCGCCGGTTAGTAGACCCGACCCGCACCAGCACACCGTTTTCCATGCCCAGCGATTTCAGCCAGTGGGGTCGCAGAGGACTCGGATAGACCTCTACCGCCAGCAGCGTGCGTCCCTTCCAGTTGAGCAGCTCCACATCCGGCACCAAGCGCGGCTCAATCGAATCGGCGATCAGGTTGCAAAGCCGCTCTTCCTCGTCCAAGGGCTGCGCCACCCCCAGCACCGCCCGGCTTCCGTCTTCGATTCCGATCAGCAATACCCCGCCCGCCATGTTGGCGAACGCCGTCAGCGTCTTGAGGATGTTTTTTGGCGAAGACAGATCCTGCTTGAACTCCAGCGTCTTGCCCTCGGGCCGCGTTAACAACTCTTCAAGCTTCATGCTGCCACCTCCTGGGGAACCGCAATGTCCAGTTCCGACACATCCACCTCACCGGGGATGAGCCGGGGCAGTAGCAGGTCGCGAGTGCGAGCGTTGCTTTTCGGTTCTGCTATTCGTCACCCTTAGGCTGATTCACGCTTCCCCAACGTTGATGGACCAGCTCAGCCTACTCGCGACACAAACTAAACGCCGCCGGCGGCGCAAGTCACATTCTGCCTCATCCCCGCTTCCCGCTTAACTGCCTGGTAGAAAGGCATTGTGTCTAGCGATTCTTAGGCTGCCTGTGCGATCTGACACCCGCAACAAGCTAACTCATATGGCACTACACACAGCCACAACATCGGCCACGGCATCACGCCTGCGCCGAGACCGTTTCGTCTACGGATGACAAACGCACCTCAACGCGCGCCCCGAGCGCCGCAGCCACTTTACTTAGGAAGGAGAGGTTGGGCGGCGTGGTACCGCGTTCAAGACGGGCGATACTTGATTGCTTGGTGCCTACCATCTCGGCCAGTTGTTTTTGCGTCAAGCCGTGCAGGATGCGCAGGCGGGCTACTTGGTAAGCTGGCTCGCGTGCAGCCAACGCCGCAACGAACTCAGGATCCTGCATTCGTTCAGCTTCCCATTCTTCTAGCGACATGAATCTATCATCCATCTTCAATTCCTCCCGTCAACACTTCAGCCAAGCGGCGTTCTGCGATGGTCAACTCCTGTGGAGGCGTCTTCTGGCTCTGCTTGCGATAGGCGTGCAAAATGACGAACCGCCGGCCAATATAGGCAAAATAGAAGAAGCGATTCGCTCCGGGCCGCAATTCCCACAGTTTGCCGCTGACATGCTTGGCGTGGGGCATCCCCAATGAAAGGCCAAACTCCCGCAGCAGGCGAAAGGTTTCCTCGGCCGCAGCCTGCTCAGCGACAGGGAGCACATTCAAGTACTCGGCAATGGGACTGCGTCCGCGGCTGCCCTTGTAGAAGACGACGCGCCACGGCGATGATGGCTGCTCTGGCATTGGCATGCGCTATTATCACATTCTTGTTATATGACGTCAAGTTGGATGAATCTGACGGTGTGATGCAACGCGTCGACACGGTGCTTACCGTGGAAATGCTGCGCCCAACTCATAACCCAAACACGCCTTTAGGCGGAATTCGATCTCCCGGCTTTCAGATAACTACAAGCCCCGCTACCTCTCCGCCTCCCCACCCTCCACCGGCTCCGGCTGCCGCAGCCAGGCCTCGATATCAGACCGCAGTACGCGATCAATTACCTTCTTTCCACTTCGCTGACCTGCTATTTGCCCATGAAGTCATGCACATCATCACAAAAGAAGCGATCAATTGTTTTGATGTGCTCCCTGAGAAATTCATCTGTCGTCATCGCGGGGCGAATGTCGCAATAGTAAACACCATCGAGCGCATTGAGTTTGACGGTATAACCCCTGAAGTGGCCGGGAAGGAAGGTTGAATTGATGCCATATTTATTTTCTTTGCGGGTTCGTTTTCTCTGAACATCGTTTAGAAAAATTGCAATGTGCGGTATATCGGTTTCGGTCAGGCGATTGTACAGGAACTTGTCCACGAAAATTTTGTCTAATCTGTCTTTGCTTGATGTTTTCACCGATCCGATCACTTTGATCTCGGCTTCTCTGAACAGCAATAAATCATGTTGATAACTCATCGCAAATTCTTGTACACCGTCAACCACGACAGGCACGCGAATAACGCCGGTTCTGCAATCTACGCCAACGGCTTGTATTAACAAACGCATCAGCCGCTCAAACAAATCGCCGTTGATTTTTCTTGCGGTATTTGATTGCCCGGCGGGTAAAGCATCCAGTGTTGCCCCAATAGATTGTTGGATCGTGTAGATTGTCTTCCGTATGATTGAGCGGCTCGCTTCGTCTGCTGTTGCAACCTCTCTCGCGGCACGCAGAACTCTCAGGAATCCCTCCTCTATCACCGCGCCGTTTTCTACGGTATACATCAAATTGGCATTTACTGGCCGAGTGATGTTGAAATTGCCATCTTCGCGGTATTGAAAGAAGCGATAATTGGATTCGTTTTGCGAAACGATCTCAGCCTGAATGCCATCCGTGAGGAAATCAAGATAACGCCGACAGAATTTGATGTAATCGGTCAACGAACGGAAATTTTCCTTGTTGGCGGCGATG
>CXWK01011162.1_pt2 | contig 15373 bp, 10 predicted proteins | sample 590851 | NCBI WGS metagenome assembly CXWK01 (sample SAMEA3498364, study PRJEB10139) | wastewater metagenome | biome: wastewater treatment plant; material: activated sludge | place: Denmark | collected 2014-08-01 | reverse complement strand
CATCTTATTCCCTCCTTAGGCTGTTTTGTCCAGACCATACCTGGCGACAATCTCGGCGATGACTTCCTGGCGCGCCGGCGATATCGCGTCGTCGAGCAGGAGCGCGGCCAGCAGGCGGCCGAGCGCCAGGTCACCATCACGGGTGCGGCCGTAGAGGTTGAGTTCCGTTAATACCGCCATGGCGACCATCCTCGCCCCACCGTCTAGATTGCCGTTGACAAACTTGTCCACGCCAGCATATTTGAGGAAAGCGTGGCGGCTGCCGGGGGCCTGAAAGCCACCCACCTCGGCCAGGATGGGCACGAGCTTTTGCAAGTCCAGATGGCTGACTTCGGTCGGCGGCGGCGCGGGCGGCTCCGGCAGAGGCGGCGGCGCGGGCGGCGGCGGCTTTGGGCCATAGCCGTAGCGGCTCAGGATTTCCACCCAGGGCAAGTCCTTGCGCACGCGCTCCCCCGCTTCAGCCAGGTCGGCCAGCCTCATGCGCCGGTCGAGATAGCCCACGACTTCCTGCGCCTTCAGGCTATGCGTCGGCCTGACCGGCAGGTCGTTGATGTCAAGCTCATAGATCAGAATGTCCAGCTCTTCGGGACTTAGCTGATTGGCCATGAGGTCCTTCAGTTCAACACGCAAGGCATGGGGCGCATTGGCCATGGGCGAGTCTCCTCTTGTTGCTATTCCACTCGACTGGATGATCGTCAGACTGGCAAAATGATAACATATCGTGTGGGCGCTTCAAGTTAGAACGTCCCAGTCAACGTAATAATCTCCCCTTCCCTGGGTTGATGAGAGGCCGTTGCGCCATTTGTGATTTTTCGCACAACTCGCGCTAAACTGAGCGGCTATGAATCATGCCAACGGCCGCGCCGCGCCCATCGTCTGCGTGCGTGACGTCTATAAACGCTTCCCCGCCGGCGAGACCGAGGTCACCGTCCTCAAGGGTGTCTCGCTCGATATCGCCCCGGGCGAATTCGTGGCCGTCGTCGGCCCGTCGGGCAACGGCAAGTCGACGCTGCTGAACATGATCACCGGCATCGACCACCCCAGCCAGGGCGAAGTCATCGTCACCGGCCAATCGGTGCACACGATGAGCGAGAACCAGCTGGCCGTCTGGCGCGGCGAGCACCTGGGCATCATCTTCCAGTTTTTCCAGTTGCTTCCGGCGCTGAGCCTGGTCAAGAACGTGATGCTGCCGATGGACCTGGTCAAGCAGCTTCCCCGTCGCGAGCGACAGCCGCGGGCCATGGCCCTGTTAGAGCGCGTCGGCCTGGCCGACCAGGCCCACAAGCTGCCCAGCCAGGTGTCGGGCGGCCAGCAGCAGCGCGCCGCCATCGCCCGCGCCCTGGCCAACGATCCGCCGCTGCTGGTGGCCGACGAGCCGACGGGCAATCTGGACTCGTCGACGGCCGAGGATGTCTTCCAGTTGTTTCTCGAACTGGTGGCCGGGGGCAAGACGATGGTCATGGTCACCCACAGCCGCACGCTGGCTGCCCGCGGCTCGCGCGTCGTCGAGATACGCGACGGGCGCATCGCGGCGGATAGTGGGCAGTTGTCAGTTATCAGCAGTCAGCTAGCAGTAGGTCAGTAGGTCAGCGGGCAGTGAAGGAGTGTCACCCCCGCCCCCCTGCTCTACATTCGTCATTCGTCGTTCATCATTAGTAGTTCGCCATGGGTGTATTGTGGGATAAGGTCTGGTTCGATCTCTGGCACCGCAAGGCGCGGACGCTGCTGGCGGTGCTCAGTATTGCCGCGGGCGTGTTCGCCATCGGCACGATGTTTGGCCTGTCGGACCAGATGCTCTCCGGCATGGATGAGGCACACCAGGCCGTCGCCCCGTCGCACCTCAACCTCATCCTGCGTCGGCCCATCGACCGCGACACGGCGCAGGCCTTGACCGACATCCCCGGCGTGGCCGGCGTGGAGCCGCTCAACATCGCCACGGTGCGCTACAAGACGGCCGCCGGCGCCGCCTGGCAGCCGGCCACGGTCGTTGCCCGTGACGACTATGCGAATCAGACCTTCGATCAGCTTGTCCTCAAGCAAGGTCAGTGGCCGGAGCGCAAACAGATCGCCGTCGAGCGCATCACCAGCAGCTACTACACCATCGCCCTGGGCGACGCCATCACCTTTGACATCGAGGGCGCCGACCGCGCCTTCCCCATCGCCGGCCTCGTCCGCCACCCGTTCGTCCCCCCGCCCCAGTTTGGCGGCAACGCCTACTTCTTCGTCGAGAGCGAGATGATGACCCGCTTCGGCTTCCCCGAAGGGCAGTTTGTCCAACTGCTGGTGCAGGTCGAGCCATATAGCGAAGCATTCGCCCGCGACCGGGCGGCGGCCATCAAGGAGCAACTGGCGCGCCAGGACATCGGCGTCAGCCTGGTGCTCTACCAGGAGCCGGACAAGCATTGGGGCCACGACACCATCCTGGGAATCACCGTCGTGCTGCGCATCCTGGCCGTCGTCTCGCTGCTGACCAGCGTCATCATCGTCATCAACACCACCACGGCCATCATCACCCAGCAAATCGACCAGATCGGCATCATCAAGACGCTGGGCGGCACGACGCGCGACGTGGCCCGCGTCTACCTGACCGGCGTGCTCATCTTCGGCCTGCTGGCGCTGGCTGTCGCCCTGCCGGCGGGCATGCTCATGGCCTTCCTGACGACGAAGCAACTGCTGTTGCTGTTCAACATCGACTACGAGGTGTTCCGTTTCTCGCCGCGGGCCGTCGTCTGGCAGGTGCTGGCAGCCACGCTCGCGCCGCTGCTGGCCGCGCTGTGGCCGGTCATGCGCGGCGCGGCCATCTCCGTCCGCGAGGCGCTGGCGACCTATGGCCTGGGCGGCGACTTCGGTTTCTCGCGCTTCGACCGCACCGTAGAGCATCTGGCCGAGCGCGTCCTGCCCTCGCCCTACACCATCGTCCTGGGCAATCTCTTCCGGCGTAAGGGGCGGCTATTGCTAACGCAACTGGTGCTGATATTGGCCGGGACGATGTTCCTCATGGTTCTCACCCTCTCGGCGTCGATGACCCACACGCTGGATACCGAACTGGCGAGGCGGCAATACGACATGCGCCTCTTCTTCTTCTCGCCGCACCGCTCCGACCGCATGCGCGACCTCATCGAACGCTTCCCCGGCGTGGTCCAGGCCGAGCCGTGGTACTCTGTCAACGCCACCGTGCTGCGCCAGGGCGAGGAGATGGAGGACACCGGCGGGCTAGGCGCGGAACTGTTCGGCCTGCCTGAAGGTAGCACCATGTACCAGCCGCTCATCGTCAGCGGTCGTTGGCTCTCGCCCGACGACTCCGGTCGCGTCGCCGTTATCAGCCGCGAGACGGCCGAGTTCAACAACCTGGACGTCGGCGACACCATCACCATCGACCTGGGCGACCTGGGCCGGGCCGACTTCGCCGTCATTGGCGTCTATCAGGCTATTTCGCCCGACGTATTTTCGACCGACCCGATCTACGCCCCGGCATCGGCCGTCGTCGAGGTCACCCGCCGCGCCAACCGCGCCAATCAGGTCGTCATCCGCGCCGCCGACGGCGACGAGGCGGCCACGGCGGCGCTGCTCAAGGAACTGGACGGCTATCTGACGTCCTACAACATGGAAGTCAGCCCGTTCTTCAGCCGCACGAAGGCGCAAGACCGCGTCTACGCCTTCAACACGTTCGACATTGTCAACCAGATGCTTTTCAGCCTGGCTCTGGTGATGGGCGTCGTTGGCGGTATCGGCCTAATGGGGTCGCTGTCGATCAGCGTCGTCGAACGGACGCGCGAAATCGGCGTGCTGCGCTCCATCGGCGGCACGTCGCCGGTCATCATGACAATGTTCATCATGGAAGGGGTGCTTCAGGGGTTGTTGAGCTGGCTGGTGGCCGTGCCGCTGGCCTACGCCATCGCCCGGCCCGTGTCAGGCCTGCTGGGCCAGACCATCTTCCAGGCCAATCTGGACTTCACGTTCAACACCGCGGCTGTCTTCATCTGGCTGCTGGCCGTTGTGTCTATCTCCTTCCTGGCCTCGGTCATTCCCGCCCACGCCGCCGGGCGCGTCAGTGTGCGCGAGAGCTTGGCCTACGCCTGACACGCTTGGTTCGAAATCCAGCGCATCAGCCTGCTCTGCGTGAGAGTTCGCCCAAGACCGCACTCAAGCGCTCAACCACAAACAAAAAAGCCCCCAGAAACGCGTACAGCCCCGGCCAGGAGGGGGAACCGGGGCTGCACACATTCTTGGCGACTTCGATCATTAGTCTATCTGCCCTTCCTAAATCACGTGTGAGCCGGAGGTGAGCGGATGGTAAGCAGCCATTTTCGCTTTCTCTGGCGTTATCTTACGATGGTTTCAATCGCCAGAGCATCGTCCGGCAGCCGTTCGCCCGCACGCTGGGCGGCAAAACGCGCGCCGGTCATCGGGTCGTAAACGCCGACGAGAACGGTGTAGCGACCCGGCGGCAGGGCCGACAGATCGACGCGCCGCCCGTCGCTCAGGCCGTCGCCCGGCCGCCACAGATCTAGCGGCGCGAAGCCCCCGGCNNGGCCGCGCCGGCTACGTGGACGAAGACAGCGGGTAGAGCCGCGGGCGGGGCCAGCACACGCCAGTCGAGCGCCACGTCCAGCCAGTCACCTGTCGCCGTTACCGCCGCCCCGGTCAGCGCCAGCGTGCCGTCGAACTCGGCCAGCGCGCTGGCCGCCGCGCCGCCCGGCTGCCAGGCGGCCGGCAGATCGAAGAACTCGCCCCGCCCCAGGTCGAAGACGTAGACGGCATCGCGGTCCACCGCTTGCCGCAGCGCGGCCGGCGCAATTTCCGGCCCGAACGTCCGCCAGCCGGGCACGTAGCCGGCGTAGCTCACGCCCAACACGGCCCGCTCTGGCCCGCCATTGAAACGCACAAAGTCGCCCGCCGCAGCGTAGGGCGGGATGAGGATGCCGCCGGTCGGCGTCCACGGATACGGGTTGGGGCAACCGTCGGGTCGCGCGGTGAAGGAACTGAAGAAGAAGGGTGCATTGACGAACAGGATGGCGCGGTCGGCCGGGGCAGCCTGGCCCACTTCGCCTATAGCGCGGGCCAGCCGGCTCGTCTCAGCGTAGAACGCCAGTTGGCAGGCGACAAAGGGTCGGGCGGGCAGGACGAGGGCCAGGATATAGAGGGCAGTCAGAAGGGCGTACTCGTAGAAACCGAGTTTCTTAGAGCGCAGTCCGCTGCGCCAAATCCGGTTTCTAAACCACAGCAGAGGAAGTCCCCACAACATCGCCACGCCCACTCCCGGTAAGTAACTCAGCCGCGGGCTGCCATAGACGTAGGCCGGGCCGAGGAACAGCAGCGACGGCAGGGCCGACAGCGCTAGCCAGCCCAGCGCGAACGCCCAAAGCCGCGCCGCGCCCGCCCGCCAGGCCAGCACGCCAAACAGGGCTACCACCACGCCCGCCAGCGCCAGCAGCACACCTGTGTCGCCGGCTTCTAACCGCAAAAGCGGCAGCAGCGGAAAGACGAGCGTCTGCAAGAAGGGCACGGCGTTGCTCAGAACGTCGTCCGGCGCGTTTAGCCCCTGCTGGCTATTCTTGGGGATGGCCAGCCACAGCAGCAGATAGAGCGCCACGGGCACGGCCTGCGGCCACAGCCGGCGTAGGCGCGCGCGAACGCTATCGCCCGGCTGCCGCAGCCAGTCTACTCCTGCCAGCGCCGGCAAGACGAAGACGCCGTTTTCGTGGGTCAGGAGGGCGAGGGTGGTGAGAAGTAAGCAGTAAGCAGGGGTCAGTAGGTCAGTGGTCAGTGGTGGGTGGTCGTTGGTCGTTGGTCGTTGGTAAGTTTGGCTTTGTCCATGCGTTCGCCCTCCTGCTCTTCTGCCTAACCTCTTCTCGTACAGCAATAGCGCAGCCAACACCCAGAATACGAGCAACGGATGGGTCAGCGACGCCACGTAACCGACGGCTTCATAGCTGAAGGGCAGGGCGGCGAAAACAAGGGCCGCGACCCAGGCGAAGCCGTCACGGCCGCCCAGCCGCCGGGCCAGCGCCCAGAGTAGCGCCGTATTGGCCGCGTGGAGCAGCAGCAGCAGGGCGTGGTCGGCGAACGGGTTGTGAGGCCAGACCGCGCTGCCGAAGAGTGTCTCGAAGAGCCGCAGCGCAGCGAAGACCACCGGCCGGTAGTAGCCGTAGGCGGCCGAACTGGTGAAGAAATCGGCCACCGCCTGCCCCTCCATCCAGGCAAAGTGGCCGGTGGGGTCGTCGTTGAAGTAGGCAAAGTCCAGGGCGTGGCGGTAGAGCCAGAGGGCAAGAAGGGCGGCTGCCGCGGGGGCGAAGACGCGCAGGGGAGCAGGGGAGCGGGGGAGCAGGGGAGAAGACATCACTCCCCTGCTCCCCTGCCCCCCGCTCCCCTGTGCTTCACAACGGGTTCCCCTCCGCCCACTGCACCGCTCGCAGCAAATGCTCACGCAACGGTCGGACGCCGTAGAGGCTGAAGATGTGGGCGCGGGGCACGACGACCGGCTCGGTGTTGTAGTGCGCGGCGTGCTTGTCCAGGCGGAAGAACATGTCCGTCTCGCCCAGCAGGGGAAAGACCCGCGCCGGGTCATAGGCGCAGCGCGGCGTGAAGTCGAGCAACTCGTCCAGCTCGGTCTTGGAAATCGGCAGATCGACGCCGACCATCTCCGCGCCGTCGGCCAGCACCTGGGCCAGATTGGGCGACGAGAGCATGGGCACCACGGCGCGCACGCCGCCAAACGTGCCGGCGTAGAGCAAACTCGTCACTCCGCCCCAACTGACCCCCGCCAGAACGGAAAAGTCCGCGCCGTTGGCCTCGAACTGCCCCTGCACCAGTTCGATCAGCCGCAGCGACCCGGCGAACGTCTGATAGACGCGCCGCACGGAGCGGAACGTCTCGCGGAAGGGCTCGCGCCAGTGGTTGTGGAACGGGGCCTGGATGCAGACCGTGGTCAAGGGGAAGGGCGCGGGGCGGCGGAAGATGCGCTGCCAGGAGTTGTAGTAGGGGGTCTCGCTGAAACCGTGGTGGAAGATGACCAGAGGCGCGTTGGGGATAGGGCTGAGCCTCACGCGCACGTGGCACAGCAGCGATTCGCCGCCCGAACGCAACCAGACCGTCCGCGTGCCGGGGGCATAGACGCTGTCGGGCGGCGTGCGGCGCCCGTCCACGGCCGTGCCGGCCAGGACCTCATCGAACGACGGCCGGTCGTCGCCCACGGCGCTGAATGACTCCGGCATGCGGCGGTGCATCGAGTAGAGCACCACCCGGTCAAGCCCTGTGGCCACAGGATTGCGCATGATGTCCTCTCTTTCTCCCCGAATCGTCGCAACCTTAGCACGGAATCGTGCGACCGGCTATTCAAAGAGACTCACGCAAAGACGCAAAGCTCAGAAACTCTGAGCATTGCGAGCTTTGCGTCTTTGCGTGAGCATCGTTCTTCGCTCTTTGCGTGAGCCTCTTATTGAAATTGTCGGATTGGATCGCGGCGTTACAATCTACTAGAGACTACAGGCGCACTCACGATTACACAGAGGCAACCATGCAAGCATCACGCCGCCGCACTGCACTCAAGCGATCCGTAGCTTTTTCCCTGCTCATCCTCGTCTTTCTCTCGCTCGCTCCCCGCGCCGTCCTGGCCCAGGACATCCTGCGCGGCGACCAGTTGCCCGCCGGCGAAGTGGTGGACAACGACGTCATCCTGTTCGGGGACGAGGTACGTCTGGCCGGCACGGTCAAGGGTAACGCCTTCGTGTCCGGCCGCGACGTGGTCATCGACGGCCACATTGAGGGCAGCCTCTTCACCCTGGCCCAGCGCGTCACCATCAACGGCACGGTCGATGGCGGAGTCTTCGTCCTGTCTGTCACGGCGCGGCTGAACAGTGAGGGCCGTGTGGGGCAAAACCTCTACTTCGTCGGCGTCAGCGTGGTTACGCAACGCGGCGCAACCATCGGCCGCGACCTGAACGGTCTGACCCTGGGCGCGGTGTTGGCCGGCTCCGTCGGCCGCGAGACGCGGCTCATCGCCGGGCTGGTGCAGTTCATCGACCTGGCCTTCGACATCGCCCTCGGCCCCGCGCCCAACCTGCTGCCTGTGGCGGCCCTGGCCGGGCGCGCGCCGGGCCTGGGCCAGATCGCGTTGCCCGGCGACGTCACCATCGACCTCATCGGCCAGACCACGCTGCCCGCCCAGACCGCCCAGCCGGAGGCGACGCAAAACGAACGGGGCGTTGCCTGGCTGCGGGCACGGCTGCGCGAACTACTCATCCTGCTCGTCGTCGGGCTGGCCGGCTACTGGTTCCTGCGCCGTCCGATGGAGGCGGCCACGGCGGTCATCCGGCAGCGGCCGTTCTACACCCTGGGCGTCGGCCTTGTCGGTCTGGTGCTGGCCGGGGGCGTCGTCGGCGCGTTCATCCTAGTTTTCGTGCTCATCCTGATGACCGGCATCTGGATCGGCCGTCTGAACCTCTGGAACATCGGCTGGCTCTTCTGGTCGCTGGCCTTCCCCTTCGCCGCGCTGCTGTTCGCCCTGCTGCTGGCCTTTCTCAACCACGGCACGAAGGTCGTGGCTGCCTATGCCTTCACCACTTTCGCCCTGAGGCGACTGGCCCCGCGGGCCGGCCGCTACCGCTGGCTGTCGCTGTTGCTGGGCCTGGTGGTATACGTGTTCCTGCGGGCTATTCCCATCCTGGGCTGGGTCATCGGCGTGCTGGTGACGGCCTGGGGCATCGGCGCGGCGTGGCTGGCCTGGCGCGGCCGGACTAAACAGGTCGCCGCGCCCGTCACCCCGACGCCACTCGCGTCCGACGCCCCCCCTTCCCCGCCGCCCGACGCGCCTGACGCTTTGGCTTTTGTCGCCGAGCGCCTAGAATCAGGGAATGATCGAACGGTGGACCAAACTCGCTAGCGAACTCCTGGGCGATTTTCGCATCTTTCGTATCCGGCAAGACACCAGCCGCTCGCCGCGCACCGGCGAGACGCACCGCTTCTTCGTGCTGGAGTCGCCCGACTGGGTCAACGTTATCCCGCTGACGCCGGAGGGCAACGTGGTGCTGATCCGTCAGTTCCGCCACGGCACGGAGGACGTGACGCTGGAGATACCGGGCGGCATGGTGGACGCGGCCGACGGCGACCCGGCGGTGTCGGCCGGGCGCGAGTTGCGCGAAGAGACGGGCTACGTGCCGGAGGCCATCATCCATCTGGGCAGCGTGGCCCCCAACCCGGCGTTCCTCAACAACCGCTGCCACTCCTATCTGGCACTGAACGCGCGCCCGGTGGCCGAGGTGACCCTCGACGGCGCGGAGGACATCGCCTTCGAGGAGGTGCCCCTGACGGCCATCCCCGACCTCATCCGCGCCGGGGCCATCACCCACTCCCTGACCGTCGCGGCGTTCTACTACTTGGAGCGCTATGAGGAAGAAAAGAAGGTCACGCAAAGGGCGCTATGAGAAGAATAGGCGCAAAGGGGGATACGTAGAACCATTGCATCAGCGGAAGCGCCAGAAAACAAGATCGCAGCGGAAATCGTAGACGTAGCTTATCATATCCACAAGCGGCTTGGACCTGGGCTGCTAGAGTCAGCCTATGAAGCGGTATTGGCAATGGAACTCCTCTTCCTTTGCGTCTTTGCTCCTTAGCGCCTTTGCGTGACACTCTTCCTCCCATGAGGTGAACGATGACCATGACGAGAGAGAAACAGGAACGACTGAGCGAGGACATCCATCTGCTGGGCGACATCCTGGGCCACGTCATCCGGCGACAGGCGGGCATCGAGATCTTCGAACTCGAAGAACGCATCCGCGCCCTGGCCAAAAGCCGGCGCGTGGAAGCGGACCCGGCCGTCGACCGCCGCCTGGCCTACGTCGTCGGCCGACTCGACCCCGCCGAAGCCGAACTCGTCGCCCGCAGCTTCACCACCTATTTTGAACTCATCAACCTGGCCGAGGAACAACACCGCCTCCGCGTCCTGCGCGAGCGCGAGCGCGACGCCCACCCCCAACCGCTGCCGGAGTCACTGGCCGCGGCCGTCGGCGACCTGCGCCGCGCCGGCGTCGATGAGTACGAGATGCGCCAATTGCTCAACCGGCTCGACGTTCAACTCGTCTTCACCGCCCACCCCACCCAGGCCAAACGCCGCACCATCCTGGCCAAACTGCGCCGCATCGCCGCCGCCCTGACCGACCTGGACGTGCGCGATCTGTTGCCGGCCGAGCGCCGGGCGCTGGAAGAGCGCCTGACGGCCGAAGTCAGCCTCCTCTGGGTCACCGACCGTAGCCGCACCACCAAGCCGACCGTCACCGACGAGGTGCGCACCGGCCTGTTCTACTTCGACAACACCCTCTGGGACGTGCTGCCGGCCCTCTACGAGGACATGGCCGCCGCGCTGGCCCAGCACTACCCGGCCCTGCGCCCGCCCGACCGCTTCCTGACCTTCGGCTCGTGGATCGGCGGCGACCGCGACGGCAACCCCAACGTCACCGCCGGCGTCACCGTGGAGACGTTGCGCCTGCACCGCGGCCTGGCGCTGGAAAAGCACCGCGCTGCCACCCGCGCCCTCGACCGCTCGCTGAGCATTTCCGACAAGCTGGCCCCCGTGGCCGGGACGCTCGAAGAAGCGGTAACGGCCTATGGCGCGCTCAATACCCATCTGGCCTATCTGCGCGACCGTTATCCAAACGAGACTTATCGCCTTTATGCCGCGCAACTGGGGGCCGATCTGGCCGAGGCGTCGGCCGGCGATATGGTCGGCCGCCTCAAGGGCCGCCCTACCCCCGCGCTGCGGATGCGCCGCATGGAGAACTTGCTGGAGCCATTGTCGGTCATCGACCGTTCACTGCGCGACGGCGGCATGGCCGACATCGCCCGCGCCGACCTGGAGCGGACGCTGCACCAGGGCCGCGGCTTCGGCCTCCACGCCGCCCGGCTCGACCTGCGTCAGTATAGCGACCACCACACGGCCGTCCTGGCCGAGTTGCTGGGCAAGCTCGGCTGGCACGACGGCTTCGGCGCGCTCGATGGCCCGGCCCGCGCCGCCGCGCTGACCGACCTGCTGGCCCGGCCCGCGCCCGACTTGAGCGCTCTCTCTGATCTATCGGCCGACGCGCAGGAGATGCTGGAACTGTTCCGCGTGGTGAAGCGCGCCGTCGATTACTACGGCCCGGAGCTGTTCGGCCCCTACATCGTCAGCATGACCCACGGCCCGGAAGATATCCTGGCCCCGCTGCTGCTGGCTCGTTGGCACGGCCTGGCTCTGGGCGACGCGCCGGAGGGTCTCGACTTCGCCCCCCTGTTCGAGACGCGCGACGACCTGCGCGCCGCCCCGGAGATCATGGCCGCCCTGTTCGACCATCCCGGCTACGCGCCCCACCTGGCCCGCGCCGGCCGCCGCCAAACGATCATGATTGGCTACTCCGACAGCAACAAGGATGCCGGCTATCTGGCCGCCAACTGGGAGTTGTATCAGGCCCAGGAGGCGCTGGCCGAGACGTGTCGCCGCCACAACGTCGTCGGCACGCTCTTCCACGGCCGCGGCGGCACCATCGCTCGCGGCGGCGGCCCGGCCAACCGCGCCATCCTGGCCCAGCCGCCCGGCTCCGTCGGCGGACGTATTCGCATCACCGAACAGGGCGAGGTCATCTCCGACCGCTACAGCCATCCGGCCATCGCCGCCCGCCACTTGCAGCAGGTGCTCCACGCCGTGCTGACGGCCAGCGCGCCGGAGCATTACCGCCTGCAAACGCGGCCCAAGCCGGCGTGGGCAGCGGCCATGGATGAACTGACAGCCGTCTCCTACCGCGCCTACCGCGAGTTGATCTACGAGACGCCGGAACTGCTGACCTACTGGAGCCAAGCCACGCCGATGGACGAGATCAGCCAGATGCGAATCGGCTCACGGCCGTCTCGGCGGGCCGGCGCGGCCACGTTTACCAGCCTGCGGGCCATCCCATGGGGCTTCAGTTGGATGCAGTGCCGCCACGTCTTGCCGGGCTGGTTCGGCGTTGGCGCGGCGCTGGTGGCCTTTGGCCGCGCCCCGGAATCGCTGGGCCTGCTGCGCGAGATGTACCGCGACTGGCCCTTCTTCCGTAACCTGCTGGACAACTCCCAGGTCTCGCTGTCGCAGGCCGACATGGGCATCGCCCGGCTCTATGCCGATCTGGTGGAGGACGAACGCGTACGCGAGGTTATCTTCGGCCAGGTATCGGCCGCCTTCGACCAGACCCGCGAGGCCATCTTGCAAGTGACCGGACAGCGTGAGATGCTGGACAATGACCCGGTGCTCCAGCGCGCCGTGCGCCGCCGCAATCCGTACATCGACCCGCTGAACTTCATCCAGGTTAGCCTGCTGCGCCGCCTGCGCGCCCTGCCCGATCCCGACACGGCCGAAGCCGGAGCTTTGCGCAACACCATCTTTCTGACCATCAACGGCATCGCCTCCGGCCTCAAGAACACAGGATAAGAGAAGAAGGTCTCTCGCAAAGACGCAAAGAACGCCAGGCTCAGAAATAATTCTGAGCCTGGCGTTCTTTGCGACTTTGCGTGAGCTTTTTCTTAGCGGTTGCGGGTGGCGACGTCGAAGATGACCGCCGCGGCCAGCACCAGGCCTCTGACGATGTACTGGTAAGAGATACCTGTACCCATCAGGTTCATGCCGCTGGTCAGCGACGCCATGACCAGCGCGCCGATGACCGCGCCGGTGACGCGGCCGACGCCGCCCGCGGCCGAGACGCCGCCGACGAAGGACGCGGCAATGGCATCCAGCTCGAACAGTGTGCCGGCCGTCGTCGTCGCCGACTGGAGTCGCGAGGCGAACAGCATGCCCGACAGGCCGGCCAGCATGCCCATCTGGCTGAAGACCAGCAGGGTAATGCGCTTGACGTTGACGCCGCTGAGTTCGGCTGCCTCGGGGTTGCCGCCGACGGCGTAGATATGGCGGCCCAGAACGGTCTGGGTGGTGACGAAGTAGTAGATCACCAGGACAATCAACAGGACGACCACCGTCCATGACAGACCGTTGTAGTTCGCCAGGACCCACGTCAGCGCGCCGATGAGCACGGCCATGAACACCAGCTTGAGGACGAAGATGTTCATGGGCAACACGTCAAACTCATAGGCCTGCTTCGTGCGCCGCCCCTTCAGTTCGCTATAGATCAGAAAGAGGATCGCCAGCACACCGATGATCAACGTGATCAGATGAAGCCCACCCTCGCTGATGTCGGGGATGAAGCCGTTGCCGATGGCGTTGAAGGCGTCATTGTTTATGACGATGGTGCCCGAGCCTTCGGTGACGACCAGAATGGCGCCGCGATAGACGAGAAAACCAGCCAACGTCGCCACGAAGGCCGGAATGCCCAGTTTGGCGACCATGTAGCCGGGGATCAGCCCCAGGAGCGCCCCCATAATCAGGATGACCGGGATGACCACCCAGACAGGGAAGCCCCAGAAGGTCATGGCGATGGCCGCCACTGCACCCAAAAAGCCGGCCAGGAAGCCGATGGACAGGTCGATGTGACGGATGACGATGACCAGCGTCACGCCGATGCCCAGGACAGCGATGTAGCCGAACTGATTCAATAGGTTACTGAGATTGCGCGATGAGAGAAAAAGGCCATCGGTCAGGACGGCAAATACTGCCCAGATGACAAAGAGGGCAATAAACATGCCGTAGTCACGGATGTTCTCCCGCAGCACCCGGCGCAGATCAGTGACGAAGCTGGGGCCAGGTTCCTTAACAGGCAATTCCTTTGCGACGCTCATGGCGGCCTCCCTAATTCATTGTTGCCAGTTGCATGATTTTTTCCTGGGTAGCCTCTTCGATGGGAAGCTCGCCAGTGATTTCGCCGGCCGAAACGACGTACACCCGGTCGCTCATGCCCAGTACTTCGGGCAATTCGGACGAGATCATGATGATGCTCATCCCTTGCTCCACCAACTGATTCATGATGGTGTATATCTCGAACTTGGCGCCTACGTCGATGCCGCGCGTCGGCTCATCGAGGATGAGGATGTTGGGCTGCACGAACAGCCACTTCGCCAGCGACACCTTTTGCTGATTGCCGCCGCTCAGATTGCTGACCCGTTGTTGGATGGTCGGCGTCTTGATGTTGAGCGACCGCTTGTAATCGTTGGCGACCCTGATTTCCTGATTGCCGTTGATGATGCCGCGGCTGGCCAGCGCCCGCAGGTTGGCCAGGGTCACGTTCTGGCGCACGTCCTGGATCAGGATGAGCCCGTTACGCTTGCGGTCCTCGGAGACGTAGGCTATCCCGGCGTGCATCGCTTCCTGGGGATGGTGGAAATGGCGCTTCTGCCCGTTGACGGTCAGGTCGCCGGTGATGCGATAGTGCAACGGGTTGCCGAAGATGCTCAGCGCCAGTTCGGTGCGCCCCGAGCCCATCAGGCCGGAGAAGCCGACGATCTCGCCCCGCTTCAGGGTGAAGCTGTTCTTCTTCAGGATGGTGCGGTCGACTGCCGGGTCAAAGACGTCCCAGTCGTTGACCTCCATCACCACCTCTTCAGAGCGGACGTGGGCGCGCGGCGGGTAGATGTTGTCGATTTCGCGGCCGACCATGTTGCGGATCAGCGCTTGCTCGTTCACCTCGCCGAGGTGGGCGTCCAGGGTGCAGATGGAGCGGCCGTCGCGGATGACCGTCACTGAGTCAGCGATTTCCATGACCTCGCGCAGCTTGTGGCTGATCATGATCAGCGTGACACCCTGGTTCTTCAGGTCACGCAACAGATCAAAGAGATTGTCGACGTCGCCTTCGTTCAGGGCCGAGGTTGGCTCGTCAAGAATCAGCAGACGCACGTCGCGGCTGAGCGCCTTGGCGATCTCCACCAGTTGCTGCTTGCCGACCCCCAGTTCGATCACCTTGGCCGCCGGGTTGACGTTGAGCTTGACCTTGCGCAGGATGGCGTTGGCCTGCTTGATGGTCTCGTTCCAGTCGACGCGGCCGCCACTCATGCTGCGCTCGTTACCCAGGAAGATGTTCTCGTAGATCGTCATCTCCGGCACAAGCGCCAGTTCCTGATAGATGATGCCAATGCCGGCCTTTTCGCTGTCGCGGATCCCGTTAAACTGCTGCGGCTGGCCGTTGAGAAGAATTTCGCCGCTGTAGCTGCCGTGGGGGTAGACGCCACTGAGGATCTTCATCAGCGTGGATTTGCCGGCGCCGTTTTCGCCCACCAGGCAGTGGATCTCGCCCGGCTTCACGCTGAAGGTGATGTTGTCCAAGGCCCGCACGCCGGGAAATTCCTTGGTGATATTCCGCATTTCGAGGATGGGTTGTTCGCTCATACGCGGCTCCATTGCCAGGCACTTGCGTTTGGCTCCGCGAGTCGAAACCAGCCGGCCACGGAGCAGCGACGATTTTGCCCAACGATGACCGCAGAGAACGGGTTT
>CXWK01024441.1_pt1 | contig 15375 bp, 11 predicted proteins | sample 590851 | NCBI WGS metagenome assembly CXWK01 (sample SAMEA3498364, study PRJEB10139) | wastewater metagenome | biome: wastewater treatment plant; material: activated sludge | place: Denmark | collected 2014-08-01 | reverse complement strand
GCCGTTCGTCGCCGCCTGCGCCGCCTTCATGGTCATCAACCTGCTCGACTGGCGCTACGGCTTCATCAGCGCCATGCAGAGCAGCAGCCGCAGCAACCTGGGCACGGTCTACTTCCCGCTGGCGGCGGCGGTAGTGGCCCTGATCTTCTGGCAGCAGCCACCGCTGATGGTGGCCGCGCTGATGCCTCTGACCTGGGGCGACGGCATCGCCCCGGTGATCGGCGCGGCCTACGGGCGGCGCATCTACCGCATCCACACCAGCACGCGGACGCTGGAGGGGTCGGCCGGCTTCTTCGTGGCCGGGTTCGCCTTCACGTGGCTGGCGCTGTGGATCATGCCCGGCCTGCCCGACATCAGCCCTGTGCAGGGGCTGCTGCCGGCGCTGGTCATCATGGCTGTGACGACGGTCATCGAGGCGGTGTCGATCTGGGGGCTGGACAATCTGACGATTACGGCGGCGGCTATTGTGATTTTGCGGCTGTGGCCCTTTTGAATGACGAGTGACGAGCCTCGTAGGGGGATTCTCCCACATCGCCTCCCGCGGTCGGAAGCGCGATTCGGGAGAATCGCGCCACGCGCTTACCAGCCTTCATCACCAATGAGCGGCACGAAGGCGACCGGGCCAAGACGTTCTTCGTCGTAACCCTCGGCATGGCGCGTCTGGAGCACGAGGTACTGGTGTTGCCGGCTGCGGCCGACGGGCATGACCAGCCGGCCGCCAACCACCAGTTGGGCGCGCAGGCTCTCGGGCACGACCGGGCCGCCGGCGGCGACGATGATGCCGTCGTAGGGCGCGTGCTCCGGCCAGCCGCGCGTGCCGTCGCCACAGGCTACCTCGACGTTGTCGTAGCCGGCAGAGGCCAGGCGCGCGCGGGCATAGACGGCCAGCCGTGCGTGGCGCTCGATGGTGTAGACCCGGGCCACAATCCGGCTAAGCACGGCCGCGGCGTAGCCGGAGCCGGCGCCGACCTCCAGCACGCGATCCTCCGGCCGCAGGCGCAGCGCGGCGATCATGTAGGCGACGACAAAGGGCTGGGAGATGGTCTGATTGGCGAGGATGGGCAGCGGGCCGTCGTCATAGGCCGCGGCGAGGTGGGCGCGCGGCACGAACAACTCGCGCGGCACCAGGCCCATGGCCCGCAGCACCGCCGGATCGACGATGCCCCGCCCGGCGATCTGTTCGCTCACCATCCGCTCGCGCGCCGCGGCGAACCATTTCTGCTCGTCGGCTTCCATAGAAAGGAATCTAGCGCAGAGCAGGATCTCACGCAAAGACGCCAAGTACGCCAAGCTTCAGAATCCTTCTTCGCTTGGCCCACTTGGCGTCTTTGCGGAGACATTCTGCCTCTTCTTTGCCTACTCAGCCCGTTTGCACGAGAATCCCTTTGTTGGCTTATCGGAAGGGCGTATGGTCGGCTTACTGTGGCAACTCTTTAATGTCCTGAAGGAAGTGCTGAACCGGGCAGTCAAGCTGCCGGAACTGTTGCTGACGCTGGCCGGCTTCCGCTCGACCAAGCGGCTGCGGCTGCGCGTGGTCGTCTTGCGCGATGAGCGCGGGCTGCCGCTGGCCAGCAACGAGGAGGTGCAGCCGGCTTATGAGGAAGCGCGGCGCATCTTCGCCCGCATGGCCGGGGTGAACGTGGAGCCGTCGGGCTGGCGCGTTGTCACCGCCCCCCACGCGGCGCCGCGGGCCGCGCTCGACGTGCACTGCACCGATGGCGCCTGGCGCGACGACCTGGGCGAGGCCGGGGCGTTCTTCCGCAGTCTGATGGCTCGCAGCACGGCCGGCACGCTCATCGGCTACGGCGCGCCGCTGACGGTTTTCGTCGTACGCAGCATGTCGAGCCACAATGGCTGTTCGCTCGGCCCGGCCACGGACTACGTGACCATCGAAGCCAGGACGCTGAAGACGACCCGACGCCTCCTGGCCCACGAAGTAGCCCACGCCTGCGGCCTATGGCACTCCAAGCAGCCCGACAACCTCATGCTCCCCCGCGGCCCCGGCGAAACACTGGCCCGCTGGCAAGCGGCCGTGTTGCGCACTTCCCGCCACGTAACGCATTGGTAATTAGGAATGACGAATTAGGAGTTCAGACGACAGACGACAGACCCCGCACCAACGACCAACGACTGTCCCACTGAATACTGCTTACTGCTTACTGCCCTACTAACCACTAATCCCTAGTCCCTGACTCCCCATGACCCACTACGGCGGCCAAACCATGTTCGAGACGTTGCAGACGGTGCTCGTGCGGCGGCCCGACGCAGCCTTCGGCGCGGCCGACCCGGCCCGCTGGCACTACACCGACCAGCCCTACCTGCCGCTGGCCCAGCAGGAGCATGACGCTCTGGTCAACACCCTGCTCGGCCATGGCGTCGAAGTCGTCTACCACGACGCGCCGCTGGCCGACCACGCCGACGCCATTTTCGTCCACGACCCGGCGCTGATTACCGACCGCGGCGCGATCATCCTGCAGATGGGCAAGCCACTGCGCCTGGGCGAGGAGGCAGCGTTGGCCCTGACGTTGCAGCGGCTGGGCGTACCCATCCTCTACCGGCTGCACGGCCCGGCTATGGCTGAGGGCGGCGACCTGCTGTGGCTCGACGAGCGTACGCTGGCCGTCGGGCTGGGCTTCCGCACCAACGCGGAGGCATTTGCCCAACTGGGTGAGGCGCTGGCCGGGTCAGGCGTCGAGCTGCTGCCGGTGCAGTTGCCCTACTTCGAGGGGCCGGAGGCGTGTCTGCACCTGATGTCGCTCATCAGCCTCGTTGACCGCGATCTGGCCGTGGTCTACCGGCCGCTGCTGCCCGTGCCGTTCTTCCAGGCGCTCGAAGCGCGCGGCGTCCAGCTCATCGACATCAGCGATGAGGAGTTCGCCACGCTGGGCACGAATGTGCTGGCCCTGGGGCCGCGGCGCTGTCTCATCCTGGAGCACAACCACGAGACGCGCCGCGCGCTGGAGGCGGCCGGCTGCCAGGTCGTCGTCTACCGCGGCGACGAGATCTCGCTCAAGGCCGAGGGCGGGCCGACCTGTCTGACGCGGCCAATTCTACGCGCATCATAATTAGGATAAGAGCCTCATGCAAAGCTCGCAAAGGACGCCAGGAACGCTAAGGAAGACACCTTCTTTGCGAGCCTGGCGCCCTTCGGGAGCTTTGCGTGAGGTCTTCGTTTCTGGAGCAACGACATGCCACGGATACGAGAACTCGGCATCTACGACAGCGCGCTGCCGCCGGGGGCGCGCAATGCGATCACCGACGTGGCCGGCGTGCTGGTCGGCCACACGACCCTGATCGCCGGCGAGGCCGCGGCCGGCCCCGACTGGCAGCCCGGCCGCGGCCCGTTCCGCACCGGTGTCACGGTCGTCCTGCCCCATGGCGGCAACCTCTACGAGCAGAAAGTTGTCGCCGCCGTCCACACCATCAACGGCTTCGGCAAGGTCGCCGGCTACGAGCAGGTGCGCGAGCTGGGCCAGATCGAGACGCCCATCGCCCTGACCGGCACGATGAACGTGCCGCGCGTGGCCGACGCGCTGATGACGCTGGCCGCGGAGCGCAACCCGGAGATCGGCGTTGGCTTCCCGGCCACGGGTTGGGGCGGCTACGTCAGCGTCAACCCGGTGGTCGGCGAGACCAGCGATGGCTATCTGAGCGACTTGCAGGGGCGGCCGGTCGGTCTGGCCGAGGTGCGGGCGGCCATCGAGAGCGCTTCGGCCGACGTAGCTGAGGGCGCGGTCGGCGCGGGCACGGGGACAAGCTGCTACGGCTGGAAGGGCGGCATTGGCACGGCCTCGCGCGTGTTGCCGGCCGGGGATCGCAGCGCGCCGGGGGGCTATACCGTCGGCGCGCTGGTGCAGACCAACATGGGTCGCGCCGAGGAGTTGACCATTTGCGGCGTGCCGGTGGGGCGGTCGTTGCGGCCGTCTGACGAAAAGCGACCCCAGACCACAGACCACAGACCACAGCCGGATACGTCGTCCGTCGTCCATCGTCCGTCGCCTGAGGGCGGCAGTTCCATCATGATCCTCCTCGCCACCGACGCGCCGCTGGACAGCCGCGGGTTGGGGCGGCTGTGCCGGCGGGCGTCGTTCGGTCTGGCCCGCACGGGAACCCCCGGCCACGGCGGTAGCGGCGACTTTGTCATCGCCTTCACAACGGCCAGAAACCGGGTTTCTTCCGAGAAACTCGGTTTCTACGAGCGCATCCTCGACGAGCAACCCCTGATGGACGCCTTCGCCCTGGCCGTGGTGGAGAGCGTCGAGGAAGCCATCTACAACAGCCTGCTCATGGCCCGGACGGTCACCGGCCGCCACGGCCACACGCGCCACGCCCTGCCGGCCGGCGATGTTGCGCGATTGATCGCAAGATAAGAGGTTCATCCCAAGGGCGCAAAGGACACCAAGATCGCTAAGGGAAGACCTTCTTTTGCTTTCTTTGCGCCCTTGGCGTGAGCCGCTTCTCTTCTTAGCAACTTCATACGCGCCGCGTCGTATACTTCTCGATATGAGATGGGTTATGCGTTCCAAGATTCACAAGGCGACGGTCGTTGAGGCCGACGTCAACTATGTCGGCAGTATTACGATTGACGAAGAGTTGATCGAACGGGTGGGCCTGTGGCCGCGGGAGAAGGTGCTGGTCGTCAGCAACACCAGCGGGGCGCGGCTGGAGACCTACGTCATCCCCGGCCCGCGCGGCTCCGGCACCATTGCCATGAACGGCGCGGCGGCGCACCTGATCAAGGCCGGCGAGGAAATTATCATCATCGGCTTCGAGATGACCGACCGGCCGATAGAGGCCCAGCAGATTCTGGTCGATGAGAAGAACCGGTTCGTGAGAGATCTTTAGCGTGGCATGCCCCGGCCGGCGCGAATGTGCTCGCGCCGGCCGGGGCCGATTGCTTTTCCCCCAGACAAACATGGTACAATAAGTCGCAGGAGGCGCCCGCAATCAGGCGCGGGTCCTGTTGGCATGAGCCACGACCAGCCATCGAGCCAAGATCAGCCGCTGAGCCACGATGAAACCTTTGGCCACTGGCTTCGCCGCCGCCGCCGCGCGCTCGACCTGACCCAGGGGGCTCTGGCCCATTGCGCCGGCTGCTCGGTCATCACCATCCGCAAGTTCGAGGCCGACGAGCGCCGGCCCTCGCGCCAGTTGGCCGAATTGCTGGCCGGCTGTCTGCGCATCCCCGCCGACGAGCGCGAGGCGTTTGTCGCCTTTGCCCGCCGGCCGGAGTGGGGTAGCGCCGGAGCCTCGGAACCGGCGAGCATCACGTCTTATCCCGTGCTCCCCCGCTTCCCCTCTCCCCAACCCCCTCTCGAAGGGCGTGGGAGTTCTCTCTCCGGCTCTCCTGCTCCCTCTCTTCCCACCCCCCTGACCACCTTCATCGGCCGCGACGCCACCCTGGATGACCTGATGCGCTTTGTGCGCGACGGGCGGGCCAGACCACTGACCCTGACCGGTGCGGGCGGCAGCGGAAAAACACGGCTGGCGCTGGAAGTGGCCATCGACGCCGCCGCTGAACTGGCCGACGTGCTGCCCGACGGCGTCTACTGGGTCGATCTGGCCCCGCTGGAGGACGCCACGCGCATCGCTGCGACCATCGCCCACGCCCTGGGGCTGCTGGAAGCGGTCGAGCAGCCGGCCGAGGCGCGTCTGGCGGCCTATCTGGCGTCGCGGCGGGTGCTCATCGTCCTGGACAACTGCGAGCACCTCATCGACGCCGCCGCCCGGCTGGTTGAGCGTCTGTTGCGTCACTGCCCCGACGCGCAACTGCTGGCCACCAGCCGCGAGGCGCTGGGCGTGCCCGGCGAGCACGTCTACCCCGTGCCGACGCTGTCGTTGCCCACGGCGACGGCCGCGCCGGAGGTCATGCTGAGCTCCGAGGCCGTGCGCCTGTTCGTCGAGCGGGCCGCCGCCCAGCGGCCCGGCTTCCATCTGGCGACCGACAACGCCGCCGACATCGCCCAGATTTGCCGCCGCCTCGACGGCATCCCCCTGGCCCTGGAACTGGCCGCGGCGCGCATCAAGGTGCTGTCGCCGGCCCAGATCGCCGCGCGGCTCGACGACCGGTTCGCCCTCCTAACCGGCGGCGCGCGCACTGCTTTGCCGCGCCAGCAGACGCTGCGTGCTCTGGTCGACTGGAGCTACGACCTGCTGGAGCCGGCCGAGCGCGTGCTCTTTCGTCGTCTGGCCGTCTTTGCCGGGAGCTGGACGCTGGAGGCGGCCGAGGAAGTGACGAGCGACGAACGACGAGCGACGAGTGACGAACGAAGAGCACCCAATGACCCGACTCCTGTCGGGCAACGACCAATGACGAGCGACGATTCGCCACGGCCGTTGCGGCGCGAGCATATTGTTGATCTCCTCAGCCGTCTGGTGGACAAGTCACTGGTCAAGACGGTGGACGCTAACGGCGACCTGCGCTATGAGATGCTGGAGACCATGCGGGCTTATGCTCGTGAGCGATTGCTGGCCGCCGGCGAAATGCCTGACCTGCGCTGGCGGCATCTGGCCTACATGGTGGCCTGGGCCGAACGGGTTGCCCCGGCGTTATGCGGGCCGCAGCAGGCCGCCTGGCTCAATCGGGTCGAGCGCGAGCATGATAACCTGCGCCTGGCGCTGCGGCGGGCGCTGGTAGACGGCGGCGGGGCGCATCCGCTGGCCGGGGCGCGGCTGGCCGGGGCGCTGGGCCAGTTCTGGCTGCGCCGTAACTATCCGCAGGAAGGTGCGCACTGGACGCGTTGCGCCCTGGCCTTGCTGCCGGACGACGCGCCGCCGGCCGTCGCCGCGCCGCTGTTCTCGGCCGCCGGCAGCATGGCCTGGCTGGGTTCCGACATCGAGCAGGCCGCCGCCCACCACGAACGCGCCAGGCAACTCTTCCTCGAAGCCGGGGACTCTGGCCAGGCCGCCCTGGCCCTGCGCAATGTGGCCGTGCAAGAACAATGGCTGGGGCGGGTTGAGCGGGCCACGGAGCTGTCGGCCGAGGCCGCCGCGCAGGCGAGTGACTCCGGCAATCGCTGGGCCTATGGCTGCTGCCTGCTCAATCTGGGCCTGTGCTACTACTACTCCCCCAGCCGGCACGAGGCCACGTCGCCTACGCTGGAAGAGAGCGTCGACGTCCTGCGCGAGGTGGGCGACGGCTGGCCGATGGCCATCGGGCTGTGCGCGCTGGGCATGCAGGCGGCGCGCGTCGGTGAGACGGAATGGGCAGCGGCCTACATGGCCGAGGCGCTGCAAATCGTCACCGAGCTGGGCGACCCGCGGCTGGAGGCGCTCACCTGGCAGTCGTGGGGCAAGGTGCAGCGCATCCGCGGGCAGCCGGCCGGGGCGGCCGACAGCTATCGCCGCGGCCTGCGCCTGTTTGCCCGTACGGCCGACCGGGCCAATACGGTGGAGACCCTGGAAGAGCTGGCCGTCGTCCTGAGCCAGACTGGTACAGAACTGGACCTGGCGGCCCGCCTCCTGGGTGCGGCCGAGGTCTGGCGCGAACAGTTGCAGGTCGTCACCGAAGACGATCTGCCCGACATGCTGGCCGAGACCCGCCCAGCCCTGCGCGCGGCGCTGGGCGAGGCGGCGTTCGACCGAGCTTTTGCCCGCGGCAGGGCGCTGATGCTCGAAGAGGCGGTGGCCCTGGCCGTCCGCTGAACTTGTTACCGGCGGGCAGCCTTGCTACAATCCCCCGGTCGCCAGAAAGGGCGATTGGGCGCGGGTGTAGTCGATTCCCGGAGAGAATATGTCGTTGTTGAAGGCGTCGGAGCGGTCATTTGAGAAGCGGCTGGACGCGCCGCTGGTCGTCACGGGCGGCTGGCGCGGCGCGCTCCAGACGATGGTCGTGCTGTTCAAGCTGCGCATCGTCTTCCTGTTGCTGATGGCCGCCACGGGCGGCATGTTCCTGGCCGCCGGCGGCTGGCCGGGCTGGGGGCCGCTGCTGCTGATCTGGTTGGCGGGGGGCATGGCCGCGGCCGGGGCGTCGGCGCTCAACCAGTACTGGGAGCGCAACCGCGACGGCCTGATGGGCCGCACGCGCAAACGGCCGCTGGTCAACGGCGATATTCGCGACCCGCGCTGGGTTCCCGTGGCCGGCGTGCTGCTGGTGCTGGTTCCTGTCCTGGCCGTGTTGCCCTTCAACCGGCCGCTGGCGTTCTTCCTGCTGCTCGGCGCGTTCATCTACGTCGGCATCTACACCATCTGGCTCAAGCCGCGCACGCTGCTCAACATCGTCATCGGCGGCGCGGCTGGCAGCGCCGCCGTGCTAAGCGGCAGCGCCACGGCAGGCCAGTGGAGCGACCCCGGTGCGGTGGCCCTGGCGGGCATCCTCTTCCTGTGGACGCCGTTCCACTTTTGGAGTCTGGCCATCCTCTACCGCGACGAGTATACCCGCGCCGACGTGCCCATGCTGCCGACGCAGACCACGCCCCACAGAGCCGCCTGGTGGGTCATGTCCCACACGCTGCCGACGGGCGTCCTGAGCCTGTTGCTGGTGGTGCTGCCCGGGTTGGGCTGGCTCTACTTCCTGCCGGTGCTGGCCACAACCTTCGATCTCTTCTATCGCAACGTCCACCTCATCCGCGACCCCTCCCAACTCAACGCGCGGCGGCTGTTCATGTCGTCCAACTACTACTTGCTGGTCCTCTTGCTGGCGATTTGCATCGATATGGCGCTGCCCTGGTAACTACGAGTGACGAGTGAAGAGCGCTCGTCACTCGTCATTTGTAACTTGTCTTGCTTGTTTGCCCCACATGCCCTATAGTATGCCGCCTAGCCAGACATAGACGCCGAGCGCGCCGGTTTGCCCGCCAGCGCGCCCAAAGCCCAAACGCCGATCGGGGGGCTGTATCCTAGCAGCCCGACAATCGTATACTCTGTTGGAACGCGACCCGTTGAGTGTGCCGCCGTTCCCGGCAGGAAGGAGTGTCAGTGGGCAGGCGAACGGGATACTTCGTCGGTACGTTAACAAATGCGGATGAATCTAGACCTTGCGGAGGAGAAAGAGCGATATGAAATTCCGAACGATACTGTTGCTGGCGCTACTGGTCATGGCTCTGGCGCTTGTGGCCTGTGGCGGTGGAGAAGATGTGACCGGTATTACCCCTGTCGCCGAGGCGACGACCGTCGCTGAAGAACCGGCGGCCACTGAAGTCCCGGCCACCGAGGAAACAGCGGCCGAGGAACCGGCGGCCACTGAAGTCCCGGCCACCGAGGAAACAGCGGCCGAGGAACCGGCGGCCACTGAAGTCCCCGCCACGGAAGAACCGGCCGCGACCGAGGCCCCGGCGGCCACGGCCGACCCGGCCGCTGTGCCGACGGCCATCATCTTCGTCGGCGGCGGCGACACACTGGAAGGCGTCCGCGAGCGCGGCGTGCTGCGCTGCGCCGGCAACCAGGCTGTCCCCGGCTTCGGCTATATCAACCCCGACACGAACGAGTTCGAGGGCTTCGACATCGACTTCTGCAAGGCCATCGCCGTGGCCGTGCTGGGCGAGCCGGCGGTCGAAGTGCGCCACACCACCGCCAACGAGCGCTTCCCCGTGCTGCAATCGGGCGAGGTCGATGTCCTCGTCCGCAACACCACCTGGACCATCAGCCGCGATACGTCGCTGGGCCTGGACTTCGCGCCGACGACCTTCTATGACGGCCAGGGCATGATGGTTCGCGCCGACCTGGGCATCGACAGCCTGGAGGGCCTCGACGGCGGCACCATCTGCGTCCAGTCGGGCACGACGACCGAGAAGAATCTGACCGACGTTTTCACGGCGCGGGGCATCGACTTCACCCCCGTCGTCTTCGACGATGCCGACACCACGCGCGAGGCGTATGATCAGGGCCAGTGCGACGGCTTCACGACCGATAAGTCCGGCCTCGTCTCGCAGCAAATCCTCATGACCGACCCGACGGCCCACGTCATCCTCGACGAAACCATGTCGAAGGAGCCGCTGGCCCCCGCCGTGCGCCACGGCGACGACAACTGGTACGACATCGTCAAGTGGACGGTCTACTGCACCATCAACGCCGAGGAATTGGGCATCTCCTCGGAGAATGTCGATAGCTTCCTGGGCGGCGAAGACCCGGTGATCCAGAACCTGATGGGTGAGGCGGGCGATCTCGGCCTGGCTCTGGGCCTAAACGCCGACTTCTGCTACCAGGTCATCAGCCAGGTCGGCAACTACGGCGAGATCTACAACCGCAATCTCGGCCCGGACACACCCTTCAACCTGCCCCGCGGGCTGAACGATATCTATACCAACGGCGGCCTGCACTACTCGCCGCCATTCCGCTAGGAACAATTAGGAATCAGGAATTAGGAATGAGGAATCGAAGACCGCGATTCCTCAATTCCTAATTCCTAATTCGTAAATCCTAATTTGTATGGCCGATCTGACGCCGCCGACAAAGGGGTCGGCAACGGTGCCGTTCTGGCGCGATGCGCGGGTGCTGGGCGTGCTGGCCCAGGTGGCCGTGCTGGCGGTGGTCATCACCGGGCTGGCCTGGGTAGGCGGCAACGCGGCGCGCAACATGCTGCGCCTGGGCGAGAGCCAGTTCCAGTGCCGCGACGGCTCCAGTAGCCTCCGCTGCGCCTTCGACTTCCTGCGCCTCGATGCCGCGTTTGCCATCTCCGAGTCGGTCATTCCGTATGAGCCGACCGACTCCTACGCGCGGGCGCTACTGGTCGGGGCGCTCAACACGATCAAGGTTGCCGCGCTGGGCATCGTCCTGGCGACGCTGCTGGGCACAGCCACGGGCATCGCCCGCCTGTCGTCCAACTGGCTCATCAGCACCGTCGCCCGCTGGTACGTCGATCTCATCCGCAACACACCGCTACTGGTACAACTTTTCTTCCTGTTCTTCGGCGTCATTCTGCTCTTCCCGGCCATCCGGTCGGCCATGCAACCATTCGGCCTGCCCATCTATCTCAGCCAGCGCGGCATTAACCTCCCCTGGCCGGTGCTCATGCCGTCGTTTGGCATCTGGCTGGCCTTTCTGGTGGCGGGGGCGCTGCTGTCGGTGGTCATCTGGCTGTGGCTCGGCCGCCGCGAAGTGCGCACCGAGCGGGCCAGCAACCGGCCGGTGTGGGCGATGCTGGCCTTCGCGGTCGTGGCCGTGGCCGGCTGGTTCGTGGCCGCGGCCGGCGGCGATAGCCAGGGCTTTCTACTGGCGCAGTCGGCCGGGGTGGCCTCGCTGGACGACCTGGCGACGACGACGGCGGCGCGTCTGGGCCTGGCCGACCTGAGCGGCCTGGAACCGGCGCTGGCCGCCGGGGCGCTGACTGACGACCAGGTCGAAGAGGCGTCGCCCGTCTTTTGCGGCGTCGAAGGCTCAGCGGCCGAGGCCAATCTGGCCGCCCACCTGCGCCGCCTGGGCGTGCCCTATGAGGTGGAGCGCTTCGACGACCCCAACGAGGCCATCCAGGGCTACGTCGACGGTGAATGCGCGGCGCTGGTGGCCGGGCGGGCGACCCTGAACGCGGCGGCCATCCCCGACAGCGTCATCGTACCCGTACCGGAGACGCCGCTGCGCTTCGCTGTGCCGCGCATTGAGGGGCTGAACTTCGTGGGCGGCCTGAAGCTCTCTCCCAACTTCGCCGCCATCCTGATCGGTCTGGTCATCTACACCGGAGCGTTCATCGCTGAGATCGTGCGCGCCGGCATCCAGGCCGTGCCGCGGGGGCAAAGCGAGGCGGCGCGGGCGCTGGGCCTGTCGGAGGCGCAACGGCTGCGTCTGGTGGTCATCCCCCAGGCGCTGCGCGTCATCATCCCGCCGCTGACTAGCCAGTATCTGAACCTGACTAAGAACTCCAGCCTGGCCATCGCCGTCGGTTATCCCGATCTGTGGTCGGTGTCCTTCACGACGCTCAACCAGTCGGGCCGGGCGCTGCAAGTCTTTCTGCTGGTCATGGCGACCTATCTGTCGTTCAGCCTGATCATCTCGTTCTTCCTGAACTGGTATAACCGGCGGATCGCCCTGGTGGAGCGCTAAGATGACAACGTCGATCCACCTTGAGAATGTGCGCCGCGTGTTGGGCGGCCGGGCCGACCCGCCCTTCGACTGGCGTGAGTACGTCCACGAGCACGTCATCCACACGCCGTGGCTGGCGCTGTGGCTACTGGCGCTGACCTATCTGACCGCGCGCGTGGCGCTGAGCCATCTGGCCGACGCGCCGCTGACGACGGCGCTGATCCTGCTGGCCTGGGCCGTCTCGCTGGGGCTGACGGCCGCCGGAAATATCCTCCACCGCCACACGCCGGTGACCTTCTGGCTGAGCCGCAACCTCTACAGCTCCATCACCAACGCCCTGATCACGCTCCTGCTGGTGCTGCTACTGGTGGCCGGGGCGCGCGGTTTCATTGGCTGGGCGCTGCTGCGGGCCAGCTTCACCACCGACCCCGTGGCTGCCGAGACCAACCTCGCCCGCTGGGAGTCGCCCGGCGCGAACTGGGGGTCGATCCTCGACAACTTCCGCAACCTGATGGTCTTTCGCTTCCCGCGCCAGGAGGATTGGCGGCTGTGGGCCATGATCTTCTGGCTGGCGGTTCTGCTGGTGCCCACGCCCTACGTCTACGGCCGCGCCATTTTTCGCGGGTCGTGGGTGCGGCGGCTGATGACGTGGCTGTGGCTGCTGACGCCGGTGGTCAGTTACCTGCTGCTGGTCGGCCTGGAAGACAACCCGGTGCTGCCGCGGCTGAACCCCGACACCACCTGGGGCGGCCTGTTGCTGACGGTCATCATCGCCGTCTTCGGCATCATGGCTTCGTTCCCGCTGGGCGTGCTGCTGGCCCTCGGTCGCCGCAGCCGGATCGGCGGCGTGCCCGCCTGGCTGACGTGGCTCGCGGCCGGCGGCCTGACGCTCTACTTTCTGGCGACGACTACGCTGCCGGCGCTGCGCGGCGCGACCACATCCGGCGGGCGGGTGGTGGCCTTCTGGCCGCTGCTCATCCTGCTGGCCGCCTATCTGTTCCAGCGCGTCTTTCGCGGCAACGTCGTGGCCCTGCTGAGCACGCTCTACATCGAGGTCATCCGCGGCGTGCCGCTGATCACAATCCTGTTCATGTCGATCATCCTCTTCCCCATCTTCCTGCCGCCGGGGATGGAGGTGCGGAGTACCTGGCGCGTACTGGCGGCAGTGACGCTCTTCGCCGCGGCCTACCTGGCCGAGAACATTCGCGGTGGCCTGCAATCGATCCCCGCCGGGCAGTATGAGGCGGCCGATGCCCTGGGACTGAGCACGTTCGTCAAGTACCGGCGGATCATCCTGCCCCAGGCGTTGCGCGTGGTCATCCCGGCCATCGTCGGCCAGTTCATTGGCCTGTTCAAGGATACGACGCTGGTGGCCATCGTCGGCCTGACCGAGCTGCTGGGCATCGCCAATCTCATCTCGGCCCAGCCGGACTGGCTCGGCGTCCACCGCGAACCGTATGTGTTCATCGCCCTTATCTACTTCAGCGGCAACTTCTTCATGGCGACGTATAGCCGGCGGTTGGAGAGGCGGTTGGGAGTGGGGGAAAGATAATTAGGAATTACGAATTACGAATTCAGAGCGTTTTTCATTCGTAATTCGTCATTTGTAATTCATGCCTGGAGAAGTTTTTATGACGGTAGAATCAGCCGGGCCGCGGGTGGAAGAGATCATCATTTGCCGCGACGTGCACAAGTGGTATGGTGACTTCGAGGCGCTGCGCGGCATCAGTCTGACGGTGCGGCGCGGCGAGGTGATCGTCATCATTGGCCCGTACGGCTCCGGCAAATCGACGTTCATCCGCACCATCAACCGTCTGGAAGAGCATCAGGCGGGCGAGATCATCGTCGACGGCATCACCCTGAGCCACGACATCCGCAACATCGCCGAGGTGCGTCGCGAGGTGGGCATGGTCTTCCAGCAGTTCAACCTGTTCCCGCACCTGACCGTGCTGGAAAACATCATGCTGGCGCCCATCAACGTGCGAAAGTGGCCGCGCGAACGGGCCGAGGAGCGGGCGCGCCACTGGTTGCAGCGCGTCGGCATCCCCGAACAGGCCGACAAGTACCCCGGCCAGCTCTCCGGTGGTCAGCAGCAGCGCGTGGCCATCGCCCGGACGCTGTGCATGGAGCCGCTGATCCTGATGTTTGACGAGCCGACATCGGCGCTGGACCCGGAGATGATCAAAGAGGTGCTGGACGTGATGCGCGACTTGGCGACGTCGGGCTATACCATCCTGGCCGTAACGCACGAGATGGGCTTCGCCCGCACCGTGGCCGACCGGGTGATCTTCATGGACTCCGGCCTCATCGTGGAGCAAAACACCCCTGACGAATTCTTCGCCAACCCGCAGCACGAGCGGACGAAGCAGTTCTTGTCGCAGATTCTAAGCCACTAGCTTACGGCTCGTGGATGAGTGAGCGAACAGGCAACTGCTCCTCTGGGTTTCGACCGATGGGGTAGCTTCCGTCACCGTTGGGGGCGACGCCGGCCTCCGTCATCACTTCTTCCGCGACAAAAAGGGGCGCGCCGAGACGAACCGCCAAGTTAATCGCGTCGCTGGGGCGGCAATCGATCTCGGCCGCCCGGCTGGCTGTCCGAACCTTGATCGTCGCGTAGAAGACCTGTTGGTGTAATTGACTGATGGCGATCTGCTCCACCCGCAGGTCGGCCACTTGCAGCAGGGTCGTCATGAGATCGGCCGTCAGCGGGCGAAGCGGCTGTTGCGCCATGAGTTGCGCCGCCAGCGAAGCCGCCTCGACTGGCCCCACCCAAATGGGCAGCGCCCGTTCGCCGTTGGCCTCTTTTAGCAGCACAATGCGATGCGGCCACAGGCTCCTCGTCGCCGCTTCATAAGCCTGTTGTTCTTCGGCCGTCAGGGTCAATGAGGGGTCGGGGGAGTGAAATATGAGCCGGCCAAGGGGCAGTCGCGGTTCCAGTCTGAGACTCACGCCGGCCAGGAAGGGTTCTCGCGCCGCCTCCGGCATGGCCGCCAACTGGGTCGCCAGCGCGACGCGCGGATCGAGCGGTGATTCGGTGGTCAGTACTTCGTAAACGGTAACTGGTATCATGATAACCTTTCTCCTGCCAGGCTTTGGTCGGACGGGCGGGGCGTGGTCGGCATGGAGCGTGACTTGCAGCCTCCGTCGCCCACGATGAACGCGTACCTTGACCGCGCCGACCGAGACGCCCAGGCGACGGGCGGTTTCCTGATAACTCAAGCCGTCGCCGTAGACCAGGGCGATGGCCGCGCGCTCGGCAGCGGGTAGTTCCGCCAGGGCGCGTTCCAGGCTACTTTGGGTTTCGCGTTGCTGAAGCCATTGCTCCGGCTGCGGTTGCGGATCCCGAACGTCTGCTTCCGTATCATCCTCGAAACGCACCGTCAATTGGGAGCGTTGCCGCATCCGGCCGCGAGCCATATTCAG
>CXWK01006579.1_pt1 | contig 15386 bp, 16 predicted proteins | sample 590851 | NCBI WGS metagenome assembly CXWK01 (sample SAMEA3498364, study PRJEB10139) | wastewater metagenome | biome: wastewater treatment plant; material: activated sludge | place: Denmark | collected 2014-08-01 | reverse complement strand
AGCGGATCGCGATACACGGTCGCGACCAGCGCGAAGCCGGCCGCGCAGAGCGCCGCGCTCGTCAGGAACACGCCCTTCAGGCCCGTCGCCTCGCCGAGCGCCGGCATGGTGACGAGCGCGAGTGCGATGCCGACCGGCCATGAATTGACGAAAATGCCCATGGCCGTCGCCATGTCGCGGCCGGCGAACCAGTCGGTGACCATCTTGGTCATGAACACGGTGACGAACACGCCGCCCGCCCCGGCGACGACGCGCGCCGCGACGTGCATCGACCATGTCGGCGCATAGGCCGCCGCCGCGCTGCCGAACACCATCAGCGCGAGGCCGAACAGCACGCAGGCGCGCGATCCGAACCGCGCGCCGATGGCGGCGGCCGGCAGCGACAGGAACATGCCGGTTGCGAAGTAGAGGCCGATCAGCACGCCGATGGCGTCGAGCGCGACGCCGAATTCGGCGCGCAGCAAGGGCGAGGTCGAGGCGACCGCCTGATACTGGTAGCCGACGCTGGCGCGCGCGCCGAACAGCGTGGCGAGAATGATCCAGCGATTGGCGCCCATACGACCTCCGGCAAGCCGGCGATCCGGCATGGATTCGCATGGGATTGTCGGCCGTGCGCCGCGGAGCGGCAAGCCGGCGACCTCGCCCGCACGCGTCGAGCGGCCCGTCTGCATTGGCCGAAGCGGCGGCAGGCGGACGCCTCGCCTATCGACCGCCTGCCTTGCCGGATTTCATCCGGCGCGCCTTGGCCGCCTGCCCGAACGCCTGAAACAGGGTGTGGTTGACGCTGCTTCGCTGCGGCTCGTACTCGGCGTGCCATTGTACGCCGAGCGCGAAGGACCTCGCGCCCTCGATGCTGATCGCCTCGACCGTGTCGTCCTCGGCGCGTCCTTCGATCACGATTCTGGCGCCGGGTTCGAGCACGCCCTGGCCGTGCAGCGAATTGACCCGGATATTGTTCGAGCCGAGCAACCCGGAAAGCACTCCGCCTTCGGTCAGCCGCACCTCGTGCCTCTCGGCAAAGACGACAGCCGGGTCCGGATGAACTTCCCCGGTCTCGATACGGGGCGCACGGTGGTTCATGCGGCCGGGTATTTCGGCGATCTCCGGGTGGAGCGTGCCGCCGAACGCGACGTTCATTTCCTGCAGGCCCCGGCACACGCCGAACAGCGGCACGCCCTCGTCGACGCAGGCGCGGACGAGAGCCAGCGCGAGGCTGTCGCGAGGCCGGTCGTAGGGTTCGTGCTTCGGATGCGCCGCCGCGCCGAACTGGCTCGGGTGTACATTGGCGCGTCCGCCGCCGAGCAGAACACCGTCGACGATCGAAAGGATCGAGGCGATGTCGATCGCGTCGGGCATGGCCGGAATCAGGATCGGAATAGCGTCGGCGGCCTCTGCGATGGCGCGCAGGTTGCGGTCGCCGGCCGCCTGTAGCGTCAACCTGGCGTCGAGGCGGTGCGTATTGCACAAGACGCCGATGATCGCTCGACCCATGTCCGTCCCTCGATGCTGGCGGAACGTCAGTCGACTTCGTCCGCGATCCGGTTGGCGAGCTTGCCGACCTTCTCGATCACGATTTCGCAGAGGTCGCCGTGCTTCATGTAGACGGGCGGCTTCTTGCCGAGACCGACGCCGGCAGGCGTGCCCGTCACGATGATGTCGCCTGGCTCGAGAGTCATGGTCTGGCTGGCTATCGAGACGAGGTTGGCGACCGGGAAAATCATGTCGCTCGTGTTGGCCGACTGCTCGACCTTGCCGTTGAGGATGGTCTGGATCGTCAGCCCGACGCATCCAGCCGGAAGCTCGTCCGACGTCACGAGTTCGGGACCGAACGCGCCGGTGCCGTCGAAATTCTTGCCGACCGTCCATTGCGGGATGATGAACTGATAGTCGCGCAACGAGCCGTCGTTGAAGATCGAATAGCCGACGACGTGGTCGAGCGCCTGCTCGACGGAAACCTTTCGCGCCGTCTTGCCGATCACGGCGACCAGTTCGCATTCGTAGTCCAGATCGGCCGAGAGTTTCGGCCGGATCAGAGGATCGCCATCGGCGATCAGGCCGGTCGAGAAGCGCGCGAAGAAGACCGGGTACTTCGGCGGGTCCTTGTAGGGACTTTCCGCTGCGTGCTCGACGTAGTTGAGGCCGACGCACAGGATCTTGCGCGGCCGCGGCAGCGGCGGCAGCAGTTTCGCCGACGACCAGTCCATTTCGGGCTTGCCGGCGAGCAGCGCGCGATCTCCGAGCTTGCCGCCGTCGATCATGTCGAGCAGCGAGAGAGCGCCGAGATCGCGCCAGATCGATCCGTCGAGAGCGGCGACGCCTTGCCGCCCGCCTCTTTGATAGGTCCTGTAACGCATGAATTGAAGGTTCCCGTCGTTTTGATGAAGCGTCGCTCGCTCTCGCGTCAGCCGATGAAGCCGGCCGGCAGCGGCGGCGCCCATGCCGACAGGGACTCCTCGGTCGCCTCGACGTAGCCGGGCACGTGCGTCACATCCATGACGTCGCCGTCGGTATAGTGTTCGATCCGGTTGCCGTCGGGGTCGAACCAGTAGTCGAACAGCTGGCTGCCGAGCACGTGGCGTCCAATGCCCCAATGATGCTGGTGCCCGTTCTGCAGCAGATGCGCGTTGCCCAGGTAGAGCGCGTCGAGATCCTCGATCTCGAACGAGCAATGATGGATATTCGTCTTCTCGCTCGGGAAGATCGCGATCGAGTGATGGTCGGTCGCTTCGCTGCCACGGTCCATGCGCAGGAAGGCGGCGATCGGCTGCTTGGTTTCCGGATCGGTCAGATAGTCGCTGACGAGCATGCCGAAATTCTTCGTGACCCAGGCGATTTCGCCCATCGTGTCCGGCACGTTGAGGGCGCAATGGCCGAGGCGGATGATTTCGGCCGCGCCGCGCGGCGGACGCTGCGTCTTGTTCTGGCGCGGTTTGCTGCTGCCGGGGTTGAGCACGAGCGCAGGCCGCAACGGCAGCGCCTTGGCGAGCGCGATGCCGCTGACGATCTCGTAGTTGACGCCCGCCGGGCTCGTGACGCGCACGCGCTGCCCGCCGCCCGTCCAGTCGAGATTTTCGACGCCCGAGGCGCCTTCGATCTTCGTCGCCTCTCTCAGATCTTCGTTGGTCGTGAGGCCGATCGCGCGGAAACCCGGCTTGTCGGATTTCTCGGCGACGTAGCAATAGGGTCGCGCGCCCGTGCCGCGCATGAGCAGCAGATTGTCGCTGCGCGACACCCGCACCAGGCCGAAGTCGCTGAAGAATTTCTCGGTCTTGTCCAGGTCGGACACGCCGTAGCGGACGTAGGCGACGTCATTCACTTTCACCATGTTTTCCTCCCATGCTTCTGTTGTTCGTTGCGCCCGTTCCGAACGGGCTACAGGATCGGCGTCGGCTGGAACGCGATGAACCGCCAGGCGCCGTTCTCACGCGCCCAAGCTCCGAGCGTGCGATTGTTCAGGCGACGCTCGGCGCGAGTTTCGCCCATCAGGACGCGACCGGTCATCCGACCGAACACGAACACGACATCGGCGGTCGTGACGATGGCGTCTTCCTCGCTGTGAATTTCGAGGTAGTCGAAGAATTTCGATTTCACCTTGTCGAGATAGCTCGCCTTGGTGTCGACGCTGGCGTTGGAATGCGTGTAGAGCAATCGCTCCGACAGCATGGCGTCGAGCGCGGCAATGTCCGCGTCGCGCATCGCCTGGAACCGCTTTTCTTCCAGCGCGCGAATCTCGGCGGCGGCGGCCTTGTCGATCATTCCTGCGAACCTCCCTCGATCATAACGTTCTGCCGGAATCGATCTTCAGCATCGTTCCGGTCATGTGCGGGGCCTTGTCGCTCAACGCGAAGACGACAAGCGCGGCGAGCTCGTCCGCCTCGACGACCTCTCCCATCGGCAGCGCCTTGGCGGCGGTCTCCAGATAGCCGGGCATGGCGCGCGTCGCGTCGGTCGCGGTGGTGCCGGGAACGAGCAGATTGACGCGGATGCGATGCGGCGCGAGTTCGAGCGCCAGCCCGTGAATCAGCGTGTGGACGGCGCCCTTGCTGACGGCGTAAGGCAGCAGTCCCGGTATCGGCCGCAGGGCGGCCGACGATCCCGTTGCAATGAGCGAACCGCCCCGCCGTTGTTGCAACAGACGCCGCGCGCCCGCCGTGATCGTGTTGATCGTGCCGAACAGGTTGACGTCGAACGTCTGCTTCCAGTCGGCCATGCGCAGCTCCTCGGTCGGCCTGCGCTGGCCGATGACGCCGGCGTTGGCGACGACGGCGTCGATGCCGCCCAGGCGCGACGCGGCCTGTTCGAGCAAGGCGTCGACGGCGTCCTCGGAACGGATGTCCGTCACTTGCGCAAACGCTCGCACGCCGGCCTGTTCGGCGACGCGTGCGGTCTCCGCGAGTTTGTCGCGGTCGAGACCGCCGAGCGCCACGGACGCGCCGGCGTTCGCACAGGCCAGGGCGATAGCCCGGCCGATGCCGGACTCCGCGCCGGTGACCACAATGGTCTTGCTTTCGAGATCCGCCGCCAATCCGCCCTCCCAAGCAGATGTTCCGCGCGAGCGCTTCAAGCCGTTTGCGCGCCCTTCGCCGTTTCCCGGTTCGCGGAAGCGCGCGTCCTGCGTTCTCCGGTGCGCTTGGCCTGTTCGGCCTTCAGCCTGGTGAGGCGTCGAATTTCGGTGCGTCCGAATTCGAGCGTCTGCTGGAAATGGTGCTTGAGCAGCCGAACCGCTTCGTCCGCGTCGCGCCGCAGTGCGGCTTCCATGATCTCGCGATGATCGTCGGGCCGCTTGGCGGCGACGCCGTACTGACGCCGCGACAGAAAGCGGTAGCGGTCGGCGGCGTCGAACAATTGCTCGCAGAAATCCATCAGCCATTTCGATCCGCAGGCGCCGATCAGCGCGTTGTGGAAGACGCGGTGCGCCAGCTCCCGTTCGGCCTTCGGCTTGCCGTCGGTCGACAACGGAATGCGCGACAGCCGGTGGAAGGCGAGCACCAGATTCTCTTCCCAGGCCTGATCGCCGTTGGCGATCGAGGCGCGCAACGCCTCCTCGTTCGCCCAGCAGCGAACGCGGATGATGTCTTCCAGATCCTGCTCGGTCGCCGGCGTCACCGAGAATCCGCGTTGATCGTTCTGCTGAACGATGCCGTCGCGCGACATGCGGTTGAGCGCCTCGCGCACGGGGCCGAGGCCGATGCCGTAGCGTTCGCAAAGCTCGCGGATCAGCAATTTCGCGCCGGGCTCGAACACGCCGCTGATGATGTCGAAGCGCAGCCGCTCGTAAGCCGACGTCGCCAGCGTTTCGGAACCGGAGGAGGACTTGCCGTTCGTCTTCATCGCGCTCTCGGTCGACAGGAAGCGAGCAATCGATTTCCGCCTCCATATCGACATAAAATCGATGCTGACGGCAAAAAGCAAGGAAAATCGATTTTCTTGTTGACGGCCATTTCCCGATCTGCTCCGCTAGCGATGGGCGAGCGACCATCCAAGAGATCGCCGCCGCACGGAAACGCACGCGTCGCCTGAGCGCGACGGGGCAAGACTTCAGGGAAGGGCCAGACCATGCGACCGACGTTCAAGGCTTCCGCGATCGCTCTCGCATCCGGCGTCGCCGCCATCGGCTTCGCTTCCGGCGCTTCGGCGCAGTCGAGCGAGCCGATCAAGATCGGAGTCATCCTGCCCCTGACCGGCGCGGGCGCGGGCCTCGGCATTCCCGTCAAGAACGGCGTCACGCTGGCCGAAAAGCAGATCAACGCCGCCGGAGGCGTCAACGGCCGCAAGGTCAAGCTCATCGTCGAGGACGACACCACCAACCCGGATACGGCCCTGAGCAAGGCGAACGGCCTGATCTTCGGCGAAAAGGTGGTCGCGCTGATCGGCCCGATCCAGACCGCGAACACGGTCGCGATCGGCGGCGTCAGCGCGCCGATCAAGCTGCCGCAGATCACCTTCAACGGCCTGGGCCCGGCGATCGAGCGCGAGCGCAAGTGCGTGTTCCACGGCGCGCCCTCGCAGGTGCAGAACGCGCGCGCCATGATGGAATACGCCAAGTCCATCGGCGTGAAGAACGCCGCCGCCCTGTTCGATTCGGGCTACGGCACGGTGGTGTGGAACGAATTGTCGAAGATCGCCGACAGCTATGGCATCAAGTTCCTCGCGACGGAAAAGATCGAGATCGCGGCGACCGATGCGACGGCGCAGGCCGCCAAGATCCGCGCCGTGCAGCCGGATGCGGTCTTCATCATCGGCGTGACCGGCGTGCCCGTGCGCGCCATCCGCCAGTTGCAGATGAAGCAGCCGATCATTTCCGCGCTCGGCCAGGCCACCTACGAAATTGCCAAGAGCATGGGCGACGCCGCGGACAACGTGGTGTTCCCGGAATTCCTCGTGTCGGAGGATCCGCTGCCGCACCAGAAGATCTTCGTCGACGCCTACAAGCAGGAATACAACCGTCTCCCGAAGGCGCCGGAGGCGGAAGGCTTCGACGCGCTGAACGTCATCGCCAAGGCCATCGCCAAGGTCGGCCCGGAGGCCGGCAACGAAGCGATCTGCAACGCCATTCGCGCGCCCTACCAGGGCATCACCACGAATTACGATTTCAGCGCCGACGACATGACGGGCATCAAGGTCCCGGACTTCATCTACTCGAAGCTGACGAACGGGCAATTCAGCCGCCTGCCTTTCCGCGTCGCGCAATAAGCGAAGGTCGCGGCGGCCGGAGCGGATCGAGCCCTCCGGCCGAACTTGCAGGGAGTTCGTCGTGCTTCTCGGCCTTGTCGCCCAATCGCTGCTGACCGGACTGACAAACGGCCTCATCTACGCGCTCGTCGGATTCGGGATCGCCGCCATCTTTCGCGGCGCGCATATCGCCAATGTCATGCAAGGCGAATTCAGCGTCGTCGGCGCGGTCGTCGTCGACGTGCTGCTGGCGGAAATCGGCTGGCCATACTGGGCGGCGGCGATTGCCGGCTGCGCCAGCGGGATCGCGCTCGGCGCCTTCCTCGACGTCGTGTTCATCCGCAGGCTCGTCGCGCAGAACGCGCCGGAGGACAGCTATCTGCTGTTCACGATCGGCGTCAGCATCACGATCTCGGCCATGGTGCTCTACCTGTTCGGCCGCGAGAGCCACCTGCTGCCGGAGATCGGCACGAAGCAGGTGTTCATCGTATTCGACGCGGTGCTTCAGGAACATGCCCTCTGGCTGATCGGCATCAGCATCCTGCTGATGTTCGGCCTGCGCTGGTTCTACCGCCGCACGTCGATCGGCCTGCGCATGACGGCCGCTTCGATCGATCCCGACGGCGCTGCGACGATCGGCATCGACGTTCGCCGCATGCGAACCCTGACCTTCGTGATCGGCGGCCTGCTGGGCGCCATCGCCGGCATCCTGATCTCGCCGATCATCCCCGTCGGCTATCTCGTCGGCCTGCCCCTCACGCTGAAGGGCTTTTCGGCGGCGATTCTCGGCGGCCTCACCAATCCGCTCGGCGCGGTCGCCGGCGGGCTGACGATCGGGGTGATCGAGGCGCTCGTCGTCATGGAAATGTCGTCGGCGTACAAGGACGTCGTCACTTTCAGCGTGCTCATCCTCATCATGATCTTCATGCCCAACGGCCTGCTCGGCCGGGCCGGCCGCGCGGGAGGCTGACGTCATGACGAAGCCCCGCCTGCTGCTGATCCTCGTTCTCGGCGCCGCCGCGGCGCTTCCGCCGTTCCTGCCCCGCAACGTGATGGATCTTCTGGTCTTCACCTGCATCTATTCGATCGCCGGGCTCGGCGTCGGTCTGCTGCTCGGGCAGTGCGGCATCGCCAATCTCGGCCAGAGCGTGTTCTACGCGCTCGGCGCCTATTCCACCGCCTACATTACCGTCACGCTCGGCGGCGGCGCCGTCTGGGGCATGGTCGTCGGCGTGGTCGCTTCGGCCGTCGTCGCCTTCGCGGTCGGCTGGCCGATCCTGCGCCTGACCGGGCATTTTCTGGCGCTCGCGACGCTCGCGCTCGGCATCATCGCCAACGCGCTGTTCTACGAATGGGACTGGCTGACGCACGGCTCGCTCGGCTTCGGCGGCATACCGAAGCTGAACCTGTTCGGCGTCGTGCTCGATACGCCCTTGCGCTTCTATTACCTGGTCGCAGCCGTGCTGCTCGCCTGCCTGTGGGTATCGAAGAACATGATCGAGAGCCGCACCGGCCTGATGCTGCGCGCCATGCGCGACGCGCCGGAAGCAGCCATCAGCCTCGGCGTGAACCGGCAATGGCTGCGCACGCGCATCTTCATGCTCAACGCCGTGCTCGGCAGCATCGCCGGAAGCCTGTTCGCGCACTACGGCTCGTTCGTGAACGTCCAGAGTTTCGGCATCGACAAGGCGATCAGCTTTCTCATCATTCCGGTCCTCGGCGGCGTCACCTCGCTGCCGGGCATCGTGATCGGCGCCCTGTTCATCACGCTGGTGCCCGAAGCGTTGTCGCGCTTCGGCCATGCGCACCAGATCCTGTTCGGGCTCACGCTCGTCGCCGTGGTCGTGCTGCTGCCTTCGGGACTCGTCGGCGGCTTCGAACGCTTCTCGCGCCGCTTCGCCGGGAGCGGTCGCCGATGAGCGAGCGCTCGCAAATACTGACGCTGCAGGACGTAGGCCACGCCTTCGGCGGGTTCACGGTGCTGACCAGCGTCGAGTTCGCGATCGGGACGGGAGAGATCGTCGGCCTGATCGGCCCCAACGGCTCGGGCAAGACGACGCTGTTCAACATCATCAGCGGCTACATCCGTCACAGGTCCGGCCGGATCGTCTACGACGGCCAGGAATTGTCGTCGCAGTCCGTGCAGACGCGCAGCTACGCCGGCATGGTGCGCACCTTCCAGACGCCGAAGGTGTTCGAAAAGATGACCGTGCTCGAAAATGTCATGGTCGGCTGCAGCAAGATCACCGGCAGCGGCATGATCGAAGGTCTGTTTCAGCTGCCGCGTGCGCGCCGCGACATGGTCCTCATGCGCGATCAGGCGGAGGCCTTGTGCGAGAAGTTTTCGCTTACGGCGGTGCGCGACCAGCTGGCGCGCAATCTGTCGGCGGGGCAACGCCGCATTCTCGAGATCGCGCGTGCGGTCGCCGGCGAGCCGAAGCTGCTGCTGCTCGACGAACCCTCGTCGGGCCTCAACCCGGACGAGATCGACGATCTCAGCCGCTCGATCCGCCTGCTGAACGACGGCGGCCTGAGCATCCTGCTCGTCTCGCACGACATGGACCTGATGAGCGTCGCCTCTAACGTCCACGTCCTCTATTTCGGCAAGATCATCGCCAGCGGCGGCATGGACGAGATTCAACGCAACGCGCAAGTGCGCGAAGCCTATTTCGGGAGCTGACGATGCTGTCGGTCGAAGCCCTGAAATCCGGCTACGGCGCGCTTGCGGTGCTCCACGACATCTCGCTCCGGATCGACGCTGGCGAGGCCGTTGCGATCATCGGCGCCAACGGCGCCGGCAAGACCTCGCTCGTGCGGACGATCTGCGGGCTCAACCGGCCGATGCAAGGCGCGATCGGCATGAACGGCGCGGACCTGACGCGCCTGCCCGCGCACCATCGCCCTGCCCATGGCATCGCGACCCTGCTCGAAAACCGCCGGCTGTTCGGCGAATTCTCGATCCGCGAGAACCTGCGGCTCGCCGAAGAAGCCGGCCGCAAGCTGCGGCCCGGCAAGACCATGTTCGACTGGAACGGGATCTGCGATCTGTTTCCGATGATCGCCGAGCGGCGCGACACGCGGGTGGAACTGTTGAGCGGCGGCCAGCAGCAGATGGTCGCGGTTGCGCGCTGCCTGCTGCTGCAACCCGAGCTTCTGATCCTCGACGAGCCCTCGACGGGCCTCGCGCCGAAAGTCGTCAAGGACATACTCGGCGTGCTGGCCTCGTTGCGCGGTCGCGGCATGGCGATCCTGCTGGTCGAGCAGAACGTCGGCATCGCGAGCTCCCTCACCGACCGCGCCTACGTCATGTCGCTCGGCCGCATCGTGCACGAGGTCGCCGGCGAGGAGTGGAAGAATTTCGCGAACGACGAGCGGCTCGCCAAGGCGTATCTCGGCGGCGGGCGCGGCGAGGACGCCGGAGCGGCAGCGGGGAGGCGGGCATGAAGCAGGACGCGCACTACGACGTCGGCGGCGTGATGTACCCGCAGCCATTCAAGATCCGGCGGCAGGGGCATCTCGGCTTCAATCTGCGCGACGTGCGCAAGGCGCGCGATTTCTACGCCCGCCAGCTCGGCTTCCGCATCACCGACGAACTCACGGCGGCCGATCTGCCGCCCGACCTGGCCGCCAAATTCGCGAACAATCCGGACAATGCGTTGTTCGTCTTCCTCACGCACAACGCCGATCACCACGCCCTGCTGCTCGCGCCGGAAGAACTCGGCGGCATGTTCGCCGAGACGCCCCTGCCCGCCGACATCACGCTCAACCAGATCACCTGGCAGGTCACCACGCTCGAGGAGGTCGTCCGCGCCCGTGAATTCTTCGAAAGCCAGGGCGTCGTGGTCGAGCGCACCGGGCGCGACATGCCCGGCAGCAACTGGCACGTCTACGTGCAGGACCCCGATTGCAACACGATCGAGATCTACTACGGCATGGAGCAGGTCGGCTGGGACGGCCTGAGCAAGCCGAAGGAAATGGGCTATCGCGGCTTCGAGGTTTCGCCGCCGCTGCCGCAGATATCGGAACTGCGCGAACTGGAAGAAGCCCGCGAGAAGGGTATCGATGCTGCCTCCGGTTTCCGGCGATCGGACCTCGGCGACGGCAGTCACGATGTCGGCGGCGTGCTGTTGCCGCGTCCGTTCCGCATCACGCGCCTCGGCCCGATGAAGCTGTTCGTCGCCGATCTCGCGAAATCCGAGCAATTCTACACGCGCCTGCTCGGCTTCAAGCTGACCGAGGAGGTCCACTACCGCGGCCACCGCTGCCTGTTCCTGCGCAACGGCACCGAACATCACAGCCTCGCGCTCCTGCCGAAGGCCTTGCGCGCCGAGCTGGGGTTGAGCCCTCATTCGGCCTGCGCTTCCGTCGGTCTGGAGTTGGCCAGCTACCGGCAATTGCGCGACGCGGTCGCCTTCTTCCGGAAGGAAGGCGCGACATTCGTCGACGTGGCGCCGGAACTGTCGCCGGGCGTCGATTATTGCGCGCACGTGCTCGATCCGGAGGGGCACTGCATCCAGCTCTACTACTACATGGAGCAGATCGGCTGGGACGGCGCGCCGCGCCCCGCGCATCTGCGCCGCAAACCGCTCACGCCCTGGCCCGAAACGCTCGAGCCGTTCTCCGACACGTATTCGGACGATTCATTCCAGGGCCCGCTCGGTTGAGCGGACAATCCGAGGATCTTGCAAGATGGAAAAATTCGGCATCGGGCAGCCCATCACGCGGTTCGAGGATTCGCGGCTGCTGCGCGGCGGCGGCAAGTACCAGGACGACCGAAACATCGCCGGCCAGGCGTATGCCTACGTCCTGCGGTCGCCGCACGCGCATGCGCGCATACTGAAGATCGACGCGGAGGCCGCGCGCGCCCTGCCCGGCGTGCTCGCGGTCTACACGGGCGCGGACTATGCGCAGGACGGGCTCGGCATGCCCAAGGCCGTCATGCCGCGCAAGCGACCGGACGGCTCGCCGATGTTCGCGCCGCAACGGCCGGCCATTGTCGTGGATCGCGTGCGCTATGTCGGCGACCCCGTCGCCTTCATCGTCGCCGAGAGCGTGGCGCAGGCGAAGGACGCAGCCGAAGCGATCGACGTCGCATACGAGCCGCTGCCTTCGGCCACAGCGACCTACGCATCCGCGCAGCCGGGCGCAGCGCCCGTGTGGGACGAGTGCCCGGACAATATCTCCAACATTTTCGAGAAGGGGAACAAGGCCGCCACGGAAGCGGCGTTCGCGAAGGCCGCGCGCGTCGTGAAGCGGCGCTACACGATCTCGCGCGTGCATGCGCAATACATGGAGCCACGCGGGGCGCTCGGCGTCTACGACGATGGCGACGAGCGCTACACGCTCTACGCGGATTGCCAATATCCGCACCGCGTGCGCCAGATGCTGGCGACTTCCGTGTTCCGCATTCCCGAGAGCAAGATCCGTATCGTCGCCGGTGACGTCGGCGGCGGCTTCGGCACCAAGGGCTGGCAATATGTCGAGCACCGGCTGGTGCTGTGGGCGGCGAAAAAGCTTGGCCGCCCCGTCAAGTGGACGTGCGAGCGCTCGGACGCGATCCTGGCCGACGAGCACGCGCGCGACAGCGTCAGCGACATCGAACTCGCGCTCGACGCCGACAACAATTTCCTCGGCCTTCGGCTGAGCCTGATCGCCAATACCGGCGCCTATGTCGGCTCCGATCGCAACCTGCTGGTTCCCGGCCTGATGATCGGCACGGTCGCCGGCGTCTACGATATTCCCGCCGCCTACACTCTGATCACGCATGTGCTGACGAACACCAGCCCGACGGCGCCCTATCGCGGCGCGGGCCGACCCGAGGCGATCTACCTGATCGAGCGCCTGATCGACGACGCTGCGCGCGAACTCGGCGTCGACCGCATCGAGCTGCGCCGCCGCAACATGATCCCGGCGGCGCGGATGCCCTATCAGAACCCGCTCGGCTGCTACTACGATTCCGGCGACTTTCCTTCGAACCTCGACATCGCGCTTCGTGCGGCCGACTACGACGGGTTCGAAGCGCGCCGGCTGGAATCGCTTGCGCGCGGAAAGCTGCGCGGCGTAGGCGTCGCCAACGCGATCGAGCAGTCGGCCTCCCCCGCCCAATCCGAATATGCCGAAATCCGCTTCGACACGAGCGGAACCGTTCAGCTCCTGATGGGCACCAAGAACCAGGGCCAGGGCCACGAGACGACCTACAAGCAGATATTGAACGAGCGTCTCGGCATCGATCCGAACGACGTCGTGTTCACCGACGGCGATACCGATCGCGTGGCTTTCGGCATGGGCACCAACGGCTCGCGCTCGACGGTCGTCGGCGGTTCCGCGATCCATTTCGCGTCGGAGAAGATCGTAGCCAAGGCCAGGCGCATCGCCGCGCACCTGCTCGAAGCCAGCGCCGACGATCTCGAATTCGCGAGCGGCAAGTTCACGGTGCGCGGCACCGACAAATCGATCGCGCTGAAGCAGGTCGCACAGGCGGCTTTCGTGCCGATGCGCCTGCCGCCGGGTTTCGAGGGCGGTCTCAACGAGTCGACCGTCTGGGCGCCGTCGAAGGACACCTATCCGAACGGCTGCCATGTCTGCGAAGTCGAAATCGATCCGGACACGGGCGAAACGACGCTCCTGGCCTATGTCATCGTCGACGACGTCGGGACGGTGATCAATCCTCTGACGCTCAAGGGCCAGATTCACGGCGGCATCGCGCAGGGCGTCGGCCAGATCCTGATGGAACAGGTGTACTACGCGCCGGACTCCGGCCAATTGCTGACCGCCAGCTTCATGGACTACGCGATGCCGCGCGCGGAGACGCTCAGCGACATCGTGGTCAAGAGCAATCCGCAGCCGACAAACCTCAATCCGCTCGGGGCCAAGGGCGCAGGCGAAGCCGGCTGCGTCGGCGCCCTGCCCGTCGTGATGAATGCGCTGATCCACGCGCTGACGCCGGCAGGCGTCGAGACGCTGGAGATGCCGGCGACGAGCGCGCACATCTGGGACGCGCTGCAGGCGGCGCGCGCGAGGAGATCGGCATGAACGTTCTGGAAGGGCCGCGCCGCGAACGGCGCCTGGTCATGCACGGCGGGGCGCGCGCGTGGGCGACGCCCGAGGGCGACCGTCTCAGGCTGGACGACGGCCGGATCGTGGCGGCCGGCGATGTGACGCACCTGCCGCCGAGCGCCCCGACGAAAATCCTGTGCGTGCACACGAACTACATGTCGCGCATCTACGAGATCGGCGGCGCGCACGACCGTCCTCCGGTCCCCACCTATTTCCAGAAACCCTTGTCCGCGCTGGCCGGCCACGAGGCGGAGATCGTCCTGCCGGAAGGCTGCAAGTTCCTGAACTACGAGGGCGAACTGGCGGCCGTCGTCGGTCGTCCGATGCGCAACGTCGCGCCCGGCGAGGTCTGGGACAACATCGCCGGCTTCACCGTCGCCAACGACGTGACGCTTCACGATCTGCGCGACGCCGACATGAACTCGATGCTGCGCGTCAAGGGCGCGGACGGCTTCTGCCCGATCGGGCCGGGTCTCGTGTGGGGCGTGGATGTGCGCACGTCGATGCTGCGCACGTGGCTCAACGGGGATCTCGTGCAGGAGGACCAGATCGCCGAGCAGGTGTTCGGTCTGGACGAACTCGTGGCGGACCTGGCGCGCCACATCACGCTCGAAGTCGGCGACGTCATTCTCACGGGCACGCCCGCCAATTCACGGCCGATGAAAGTCGGCGACGTTGTCGAGGTCGAAGTCTCGGGCGTCGGCCGCCTGAAGAACAGGATTGTCGGCGCGCCCGCGGCGCACACACGAATCGGCAGCCAGCCGCAGGACAATGCGGGCATCCGCAAGATTTCCCTGGGCAATGACGAACGCCTGCCGGCGCACCTCGTCCGCAACAAGAATCTCATTTGAAGAGCGCACATCATGGATCTCGGCATCAAGAATCGTAAGGCGATCGTCTGCGCATCCTCGCGCGGTCTTGGCGAGGCGTGCGCCACCGCGCTCGCCCGCGAAGGCGCGCTCGTCGTCATCAACAGCCGCAACCAGGCCGACCTCGACGCCTGCGCGGAACGCATCGAGAAAGCGACGGGACACCGCCCGAAGACCGTTGTCGGCGACCTGACGACCGAGGCCGGGCGCGCCGGGCTGGTGGCCGGCTGCCCGGACGCGGACATCCTCGTCAACAACAATGCTGGCCCGCCCCCGGGCCAGTTCGCGGACTGGGACCGCGCGGCGTGGCTCAATGCGTTGGACAACAACATGCTTGCGCCGATCTTCATGATCCAGGCGCTGCTGCCGGGCATGCGGGAGCGCCGGTTCGGCCGCATCGTCAACATCACCTCGGCCATGGTGAAGTCGCCGCGCCCGACGATGGGCCTTTCGACTGCGGCGCGCACCGGCCTCACCGCGCTTTGCAAGTCGATCTCGCACGAGGTCGCGCCGGACAATGTCACGATCAACAACCTGCTGCCCGAGCGCATCGACACCGGCCGCCAGCGCTATATGGCCGAACGCATGATGCGCGAGCTGGGGATCACGATGGAGGAGGCGCGGCGCCAGATATCGGATTCGATTTCGGCCAAGCGCTTCGGACTGCCGAGCGAATTCGGCGACGCCTGCGCCTTTCTCTGTTCGGCGCAAGCGGGTTTCATTTCCGGCCAGAATCTGCAACTCGACGGCGGCTCGTATCACGGCTTGATCTGAAGGCCGTCGCCTCTC
>CXWK01012373.1_pt2 | contig 15390 bp, 8 predicted proteins | sample 590851 | NCBI WGS metagenome assembly CXWK01 (sample SAMEA3498364, study PRJEB10139) | wastewater metagenome | biome: wastewater treatment plant; material: activated sludge | place: Denmark | collected 2014-08-01 | reverse complement strand
ACCGAACTGCTGGCGACGGAGCGCGAGCGCAAGGTGGACACCATCGACTACTACCGCGACTTCGCCGCGCGCGTGGCCCACGTCCGCGACAGCCTGCTGGCCATCCTGCGCGACCTGAAGGCCCAGGGCTGCCGCATCGCCGCCTATGGCGCGGCGGCCAAGGCCACGACGATGCTGGCCTATTGCGGCATCGACGATACGCTGGTCGATTACGTGGTCGATCTGAACAAGTACAAGCATGGCCGCTACATGGGCGGCAACCACCTGCCTATTTACCCCGTCGAGAAGCTGGTGGAAGACCAGCCCGACTATGTGCTGCTGCTGGCCTGGAACTTCGCCGAGGAGATCATGCGCCAGCAGTCGGCCTATCGCGAGGCGGGCGGACGCTTCATCATCCCCATCCCCGAACCGCGCATTGTGTAGAAGAGATGGAACCACAGATTACACAGATTACACTGATAATCTGTGAAATCTGTGGTTTCCTTCCGCTTTAGGAGAGTTGAGCATGGCGACGACAACGCCACCAACGGGCGTCCGGCAGGGGCAGCGCGGCCAGCGCGGCCTGGGCCGGCGCGTCGGCCGCCTGGGCAAACAGACCTTCATCGCCGTGCTGGGCGAAGACCGCTTCCTGCGCGCCCGCGCCGCCCGCCACCTGCGCCGCCGCCGCCAACAACGGCTGGGGCTGCTGCTCATCCACACGATGGGCAAGGTCGGCTCGACCACCATCTCCGCCTCGCTGCGCCAACAGGGCATCCGCCGCCGGGTGCTCATGTTCCAGCCCCACTTCGTCAGCGACGCGGGGCGGGCCTTTGCCGAGCGGCTGGCGACAACGGGCGTCGGCGGTTGGGAGCGGCTGGCCAAGAAGGAGCGCAGCGGCTTTCTGCGCAACCGGCTGTTGCACGACGAGCTGGCGCGGATGCGGGCCGCGGGCGAGCGGGTCAAGGTCATCACCATGGTGCGCGACCCGGTGGCCACCAACGTCTCCGGCCTGTTCCACAACCATCTGTGGTGGCCGGCGGCGCTGAAGGCGCAGTGCGCCGAAGAGGCGACGGGCTGCCTGGAGGCGCTGGGCAGCTACTTCCTGGAAAGCTACCCCCACGACGTGCCGGAGACGTGGTTCGACACGGAAGTGCGCGCCCTCTACGGTATCGACGTCTTTGCCCAACCGTTCGACCCGCGGCGGGGCTACGCCGTCTACCGTAGCGACACGGCCGACGTGCTGCTGCTGCGGCTGGAGAGCCTGAACGAGGCCGCGCCGGCCGCCGTGCGCGACTTCCTGGGCCTGAGCGCCTTCGAGTTGGTGGAGAGCAACACGGCCGAGGACAAATCCTACGCCGGCCTCTACAAAGCCTTCCGCCGCCAGTTGCGCCTGCCCGCCGCCTATCTCGACCGCGTCTACGGCTCGCGCATGGCCCGCCACTTCTATAGCCCCGACGAGCTGGCCGCCTTCCGCCGCAAGTGGTCGGCCGCCCAAGTAGAATAGGAAACCACAGATTTCACAGATTTCACAGATTATGGCTCCGTCATCTGTGAAATCTGTGCAATCTGTGGTTTCTCCCTCTGACGACCATGACTCAACCTACACTCCGCAAGCGCCTGACCCGCTCCACCCTGCGCGCCGCCCACACCCTGCGCCACCGGGCGATGGACGCCGGCCTGTTGCCCGGACAAACCGACTACGTCCGCTTCGTCTGCGTCGGCTACGCCCGCACCGGCTCGACGCTGCTCATGCGCTCGCTGGACAACCATAGCCGCATCGTCGGCTTCGGCGAGATCGTCAAGAACGTCGATCGCTATCCCCACCACTACCACGAACTGGAGAACAGCCAGGCCCTCTTCGAGCGCGATCCCGTAGCGTTTCTACGGACTAAGGTCTTCCGCGCCTACCCGCCGGCCGTGGCCGCCGTCGGCTTCAAGATCTTCTACCACCACGCCCCGCGCGATACGGCCTGGGGCCGGCGGGTGTGGGACTATCTGCTGGGCCAGCCGGAGTTGCGCGTGCTGCACCTGCGGCGGCGCAACGCGCTGAAGACGCTGCTCTCGGAGAAACAGGCCGGCGAGACGGAGGAGTGGATCAAATACTCCAACGGCCAGGACAAGCCGGTGCGCCTCGACCCGGACGAGGCGGCGGCCTTCTTCGCCCGCCTGGCCGCCTGGGAAGTGGAGGTCGAGACGCTCTTCGCCGCCCAGCCGCGCTGCGAGATCATCTATGAGCAGTTGACGCGCGACCTGCCGGGCGAACTGGCTCGCATTCAGACCTTCCTGGGCGTGCCCCACGAGAGCGTCAGCCCCGGCACGGAGAAGCGGCCGCGCCGCTCTCTATCCGCCCAGATCGCGAACTACGCCGCGCTCAAAGACCACTTCCGCGCCACGCCCTGGGCGGAGTATTTCACCGAGTAGGGCGGGTTGCCAACCTGCCCTACAGCGGCGCGCAGGCGGTCGTGTTCTCGTACAGATAGACCTCGCTCCTGAACCACCCCTTGGCCACAATATCAAAGTCGCCGTCGGCGTCGATGTCCACAATCCGGCTCGATTGGTAGTGGGAATCGCCGGTGTAGACTGGATGGCGGGCCCACGTCCCGCCACCCTGGTTCTCGAAGATCCATAGTGTGGCCCCCGGCTGCTCCTCCGTGTACCGGACGAAATACTCGCCGGCCACTACGTCTATGTCGCCGTCGTTGTCCAGGTCGGCTGTGTCCAGACTTTCGGCCTCGCCCTTGTCCAACTGACCGAGCGCGTGAACCGGCCAGAACGCCGTGGGGTCGGCCGGGTGCTCGAACCACATCACTTGTGCCCGTTGCGGATTGTGGGCCATGCCGATGATCGCGTCGCGGTCGCCGTCGCCGTCCAGGTCGTGTAGGGCGTGGCGGCTGGTCTGGATGCTGCCCGGCGGCGTGTAGATGGTGATGGGCGTCCAGGTCGTTGCCGGGTGTTCATTGCGGAGCCAGGCCGCGCCCATAAACAGATCGAGATCGCCGTCGGCGTCCAGATCCTCGGCCGACAACTGCTCGCCGACCGACACGTCCGACAGCTTGCGACGCGCCCAGACGCCGGCGGTCGGATCGTCGGGCACGGTGAACGCCTGGACGCCGTTGGGGTTGCGCCCGGGGTTCTCGGTGTCGTCCCAGCTCAGCGCCACCTCCAGCGGCCCATCGGGCGTGAAGCGGGCGATGGCCACGCCCTGGATGGGATCATTGGGCGGCATCGTCACCCCCGCCGTATCCAGGTTCTGGAACACGGTAAACGTCCCGCCGCCTTCGTTGCGCGCCCAGACGACCGGCCACCAGCGACCCTCGTCGTTGGGCAGCGTCGGCCCCGTCGTCGCCAACAGGTCGAGATCGCCGTCGCCGTCGAAGTCATGGACGGCGATGGTGTCCTCGATGGGCGCGGGCAGCGGCAGGCGCGCCCACTGGCCGCCCGGCGCGCCGGGGTTGGCATACCAGAATTTGCCGGTGATGAAATCGAGTCCCCCGTCGCCGCTCACGTCGAGAGGGAAGACGAACGCCGCGCGGCCGGGGCGGGCGGGATCGATCAGATGGCGCTGCCACGTCCAGGTGGTGATGGACGGCGGGTCGCAGGCCGGCGCGCCGCCGGGGTTCAGCCAGACATCCAGCCGCGGCGTCTGCCAGTCGAACGGCTTGCCCAGGATGTCGAGATCGCCGTCGCCGTCCACATCAGCCAGGCGCGACTCGTGATGGCCGAAGCCCCTGGTGGCCAGCCGGCTCTCGAAGCTGCCCTGCCCATTGCCGAAGAACAGCCACGCGCGCGCGCCGGGATTGTGGCGGCCGTCCGCCTCGTCGAAGGCCATCTCGCCCAGGAAAATATCCAATGTACCGTCGCCATTGACGTCGCCCAGCTCCAGCGAATGGGTGAAGTAGACCTCTTCGCTCAGCAAATCGTGGCCCGTCCAGCTGGAGCCATTCCACTCGTACCAGCGCGCAAACCCCCGCGCGTCGCCGGGCGTGATGACGATCTCCGGCCGGCCGCCGGCCTTGAGCTGGCCGACGGCGACGCGGGCGTTGGCCGTGGGGTCGACCGGGTTGGCGCGATAGCTGTTGCCGTCCTGGTGGCTCAGCCAGTAGCCGCCGGCGACGATGTCCATGCGCCCGTCGCCGTCCACGTCTCCCTGGGCCAGACCCTCGTAGCCGGCGCTGGGGGCGGTGAAAATGGCCTGCGCGCCGGGCCACGGCTGCGTGGCTCGCGGGTCGGCGGGAACCGCGACGACGAACAGCCGCTCCGCGCCCTGGTTCCAGTAGACGAACTCCACCCCTGCGTCGCCGTCGAATTCGCCGAACATCATGTCGTGGTGCTGGGTCTGCCCGCCGTCCTTGATGACGCGGCGCGTCCACGACGGGCTATTGTGGGCCGGCGCGGGGTTCTCCCACCACCAGATGGCGTTGCCCTGGCGGTTGGCCCCCAGCACGATGTCGAGATCCCCATCCCGGTCAACGTCATGGAGCGCGCCGCCCGCCTCCAGCGGCAGCGTCGCCGGCTCCACCACCCGGCGTGTCCAGCCGCCGGCCGCCCCGCGCTGATACCAGACGAGGCTCGCCCCTTCCCCGCGCCGCGCGGCGATGACGAAGTCATTGACACCGTCGCCATCGAGATCGCCGACCAGCGCGGCGACCTGCTCCGGGCCGGTGTCGGGCGAGGGCAGGTCGCCGGCGGCCGTGGACAGATGGGGCCAGTCGAGCGCCGGCAAGGGCAGGGGAGCGCGGCCGACGACCGGCAGAAACTGCGTCGACGCCAGCGCTGTCTCATCCCGCCTGGCCGTGGCCAACTGGTTAAGGCCCAGCAGCATGATCGCCGTTATCATCAGGCTGGCCACCAGGGGCCGAACAGAACTCAAACCCGAATACATCGTGGGTCATTCCTCCATAGTCTGTGGGATCGGCCAAAGCTCGACGCGGCGAACCGGCCGACCGGCAGCTTAGCTAAATAGGTGGCGCTGGTTCTGGGAAGTGTGGTGTGTCTACAGCGAGAACATCTTAGCAGAGGATGGAGGTGATTGGGCCGGTCCGAAGGTGGATCGATGTGGTTTCTGAAGTACCCCTAAGGAAATGCAGCGCCGGTCTGTGATCTGCGCGGCCGTGTGTAGGGGCGGGTCTCAGACCCGCCTCTACGGCGCGCAGGCGGCGTTCTCATAGAGATGAACCCGGCCGTGATGCCAGCCCTTGGACAGGATGTCGCGGTCGCCGTCGCCGTCGATGTCGTAAGCCTGGCTCGATTGGTAGTGGGAGTCGCCGTCGTAGACGAGGTGCTGCGCCCAGTTGTTACCCTGCCCCAGGTTCTCGAAGATCCACAACGACGACGGCCGCTCCTCGGCCGACTGCATATTGTACTCGCCGACGATCACGTCCGGGTCGCCGTCGCCGTCCAGGTCGGCCGCGTCGAGGCTTTCGGCGACGCCNNGTGCCTACGTCGAAGATCGTGGTCGGCGTCCAGGTGGCCGCGGGGTGGTTGTTGCGCAGCCAGATGTGGCCCATGAACACGTCCAGATCGGCGTCGCCGTCCAGGTCGACGGCCGTCAACTGCTCGCCGGTGGAAACGTCGGAGAGCTTCTGCCGCGCCCAGGTCTGCGTGGCCGGGTTGGCGGGCACGGTGAACATCTGCACGCCGTTGGGGTTGCGGTTGGGCTTCTCGGTGTCGTCCCAGGTGACGATGACCCGCAGCGGCCCGTCCGCTGTCAGCCGGGCGATGGCCACGCCCTGTACCGGGTCGTTGCGGGGCATGGTGATGCCGGCTGCGTCGAGCCTGTCGAATACGGTGAAGACGCCGCCGCCCTCGTTCCTGGCCCAGACGAACGGCCACCAGCGGCTCTCGTCCATCGGCTCGGTCAGGCCGGTGGAGGCCAGCAGGTCGCGGTCGCCGTCGCCGTCGAAGTCGTAGGCGGCGATGACGTCCTCGATGGGCGCGGGCAGTGGCGTGCGCGGCCAGTTGCCGCCCGGCGCGCCGGGGTTGGTGTACCAGAACTTGCCGGTCAGCACGTCGTCGCGGCCGTCGCCGTTGATGTCGAAGGTGAACAGAAACGTCGCCCGCCCCGGCCGGGCCGGGTCGATGACGTGGCGCTGCCACTGCCACTGCCCGATACTGCTTGTTCCCGAGCAGGACAGTGGCGTGGCACTGGGGGTGGCCGTCGGCCCGGGCGAGGCGGTGGCCGTAGGCGTGGGCGTCAAGCCGGTGGGCGTCGCCGTCGGCGTGGGCGGCGGCGCGCCGCCGCCGAGCATCGCCAGGGCGTCGATGGTCTCGCTGCCATAGCCGTGGTTGGCCCCGCGCCAGACGAGGCTGGGCGCGGGCTGGCAGACCGTCGCCGCGCCCGTGCCGGTCAGGGCGCAGTCGAAGACGTCGGCCGCGCCCGCCACCAGCGCGTCGATCTGCGTCGCGCCGGAGCCGACGAGGTACAGCGGTGTGTTCAGGCCGGCGTCGGCGGCGGCGATGTGCTCGTTGGCCTGGCCCAGCCCTACTAACGAGCCGTCGAAGTAGAGCGACCACACCCCGGCCGTCGTCTCGCCCAGGCTCGACGGCGCGAACAGCAGCAGGTCTTCGTCGCGCCCCGTCGCCCCGGTGACGGCGGCGCTGCCGTTGATGCTGATCAGCAGGCCGGCGGCGGCCAGCGACAGGCCATCCACGTCTTCGCCGTTGGTGGTCAGCCCCACGTCGGAACCGTCGAAGTACAGGGCGAACGACCCCGCCGTGTTGGCTCCCAGCGAGGTGGGCGTGAAGCGCACCACGTCGGAGTCGTCGACCGCTACGCCGGACAGTGTCGCCGCGCTGTCGAGGCTCAACAGCAGCGTGCCGTCGCCCGGGGCATGCAGGGCGTCGATGTCGCGCCCACTCAGACCGACGTCGGAGCCGTCCAGATAGAGCGACCACTGCCCGGTGCCGGTGTCGAAGCGCAGCACGTCTTCGTCGGCGAAGGCGACCCCGCCGACGTTGCCGCCGGTGGAAGAACTGAGCAGGTAGGCCAAGCCGGCGCCTGCGGGCACGGTCGGCGTGGCGGTCGGCGTGGCCGTGGGCATGAGTGTCGGCGTCGCTGTGGCGGTGGCGGGCGGTGTCTCGCTGGCGTCGCCGGTGGCCGTTGGCGTGGCGGGCGGTGTCTCGGTGGGTGTCTCGCTGGCGTCGTCGGTGGCCGTTGGCGTGGTGTCGGGCGTGGCGGTGGGCGTCTCGGTGGCGTCGAGGGTGGCTGTTGGTGTGGGTGTCGGCGTCGCGTCCGGCTCGCCGGCGCAGGCCCGGCGCTCATAGAGCAGAACGCCGCCATGCGACCAGCCGATGGAGACGATGTCGTCGTCGCCGTCGCCGTCGATGTCGGCCAGTTGCGTGCCGTCGTGGTGCTCGTGGCCGGTGGCGACGAGGTGCTCGCGCCATTCGCCCTGGCGGTTCTCGAAGACGAACACCCGCCCCTCGGCCGGCTCGTCCAGATTGTGCTCGCCCACAACCACGTCCGCGTCGCCGTCGCCGTCCAGATCGCCCACGTCGAGGCTCTGTGGCCCGATGACCGTGCCGATGACGTGCTCTGGCCACGGAGCCGTGGGGTTGGCCGGCTGCTCATACCAGGCCACCGGACGGTTGACGCTGATGCCCTCGAAGCCGACGACCGCGTCCAGATCGCCGTCGCCGTCCATGTCGGCCAGGCGGTTGCGGTCGGCCTCGTGGGTACTCTCGAAGAGCGTGTGGGCCGTCCAGCCGGGCGGGTCGTTTTCCAGCCATTGCGCGCCCAACAGCAGGTCGAGGTCACCGTCGCTGTCGATGTCGCCGGCGCTGATCGCCTCGCCCGCCCCGGCCGGCGAGAACGCGGCCAGCGGCCAGGACGCGCCGGTCGGGTCGGCGGGCACGCTTAGCGCCTGGATGCCCCCGGCGGCGTTGTGCCACGACAGGGCGATTTGCGTCCCGCCGCCAGTGAACGCGCCGGCGGCCGCCCCTTGCAGGAAATTGCCGCTGCCGGCGGGCACGTTGCTGTGAATGGCGAAGCCGCCCGCGCCGTCGTTCCGCGCCCAGACGAAGTCGTTGCCGATGTGGTCTTGCGCGCCCTCCATCACCGTGCCCAGGATGTCGGCGTCGCCGTCGCCGTCCAGGTCGGCCACGACGGCCATCTGGTTGAGCGGCGCGCCGATCTCGTGCCGGGTCCAGTCGCCGCCGGGCGCACCGGGATTGCGATACCACCACGCCCCGGCGATCACGTCCTGTCGCCCATCGCCGTCCAGATCGGCTGTGTCCACGAACACCGCCCGCCGCGGCCGATCGGTGTCGATCAGGTGCGTCTGCCACTGGGCCAATGGCACACAGGCGGGCGGATCAGTGTTTGGCCCATTGAGCCAGACGTCGAGTCGCGGCGTTTCCCACAAAAACGGCTTGCCCAGGATGTCGAGGTCGCCGTCGCCGTCCAGGTCGCCCAGCCGCGACTCGTGGTTGTCAAAGCCGGTGGCCACGTCCTGGGCGACGAACGCCCCCTGGCCGTCGCCCAACAGCGCCAGCAAGCGCGCGGCGGGGTTTTCGGGCGTGTCGCCGGCCACGGCGCGCTGCTCGCCGATCAGGATGTCGAGATGGCCATCGCCGTCGATGTCGCCGATCGCCAACGAATGGCCGCGCGCCACCAGGCCGATGGGCAACGACTGGCCCACCCAGGCCGCGCCGTCCCATTGGAACCAGCGCGCTGCGCCGTCGCCGTCGCCGGGAACCTGGACGATCTCCGGCCGGCCGCCGGCAACGAGCTGGGCCACGGCCACGCGGGCGAACTTCACGTCCTGGATCAGGTGGGCAACGTAGCCCTGGCCTGCGCGCCGGAACCAGTGGCCGCCGCCAATGATGTCCTGCTGGCCGTCGCCGTCCACGTCGGCCTGGGCCAGCCCTTCGTATTGGCCCGAAGGGGCGGCCCAGACGGCCGTCGCCCCCGGCCAGGGCTGTGTGCCGCGCGGGTCGGCGGGCACGTCGATGATCGACAGTTGCGATGCTCCCTGGTTCCAGTACACGAACTCCACGCCGGAGTCGTCGTCGAAGTCGCCGAACATCATGTCATGGTGCTTGTTCGCGCCGCTGTTCTTGATCACGTGCCGAGTCCAGTTGCCGCCGCTATAGTCGGGGTAGGGGTTCTCCCACCACCAGATGTCGTTGTTCTGGTTGTTGGTGCCGGCGGCCAGGTCGAGGTCGCCGTCGCCGTCGATGTCGTGGAACGCGCCGCCGGCCTCCAGTTGCAGCACTTGTGAGTCGATGACGTGGCGTGTCCAGCCGGTGGTGTCGCGTCGAAACCAGACCAGCGATGGGCCGGGAGCGCGCCGCGCGCCGATGACGAAGTCGTTCAGGCCGTCCTTGTCCACGTCGAGGACGAGGGCGATGACCTGTTGGGTGCTGTCGGTGGGCAGTGGCAGGTCGCCGGTGGTCGTTGAGAGGTGTTGCCAGGTGAGGGTCGATGCGCCGGCCTGAGCGGCCGGCCGGGCCATGCGCGCGCTGTCGAACCACACCCAGCCCACCAGGGCCAGCAGGGGCGTCAGCAACCATGCCAATGCTATCGGCAGTCCACTTTTCATCGTCGCGTCACTCCTTGGCCGCCCGGAAGTGTGGCCAAAGCCACTGCGCCGCAGAGCGCAGACACACGACCGCACCGGCGGCGTGCATTCCAGGTGGCTCGATTTTATTGCGTGACGGCTTCCGAACGTTGAGGGGTGCAAATAGTAACAAGAACCACCGATTAGGCAAGCGCACGCCGCCGAGAATAGCCGGTAAAAAGACCTAAACCATCCGTTGATTCCGGTAGGCGCATAGTCGTTCAGGCCATGGGTAAGCAAGTAGAAAAGTCCATTAAGGAACGTCGTAAGCGAAAACGCCTATGCTACCATTGGCACAAGAGGCCGAAATGGCGCGGCCGTGCCCCGGAGCAAGGAGCAACCGGACTGATGACAACTATCGGGCGGCTCGACAGCCGCCGCCAGGGAGACCCGTTCGCGGCGCGACGGTCTTCTCATGCCTTGGGGTAAAGAAACACATGACCAGACACGCGCAGTTTCGCTTCCTTCTCATAATCTGCCTGCTGGCCGCCGGCGCCGCCCTGCTGCCGGCCACGCGACCGCTGGCCGCGGCCCCCGACGCCTTCGGCCTGACAGTCAACGTCAACCCGTCCGGCAAGGGCAGCGTCAACGTCAACCCGCCGCCGCCCTACACCGAGAACCAGGTCGTCACGCTGACGGCCACGCCGATCGCCGGCTGGGTGTTCGACAAGTGGGTGCTGGCCAGCGATCTCGTCTGGTGGAACGATGATTGGGACTATCGCGTCGAAGTGACGGCCGCCGCCGCCGGCCACGCGCGCAAGAACAAGCCGGCCGAGTTTGAGCTTAACTTCACGCAGATATGGGCTACGCTGGGCAAGACGGGGGCGCTCGATCCCAACTCCATCCGCGTGGTCGAGGTTGACGCCAACGAGGCCGTCATCGACGCCGCCGTGCCGTTCCAGTTCGACCAGGCGGCCGACTTCAACGCCAGCAGCAAGGCTGCCGGCACGCTGGTGCTGATCATGCAGGGCAACACCGCCCCCGGGGCCAGCCGCCGCTATCACGTCTACTTCGACGTGACCGGCAAGGGCTTCGCCCCACCCAACGTGCCCGACCAGGTCACGCTGACCGAGGGCGTCACCGACGAGAACAACAACGCCTACAAGATCGAGACCCTCAATGCCGACTACTTCTATCACTTCCGGGGCGGCGGACTGTCCAGCCTGCTAGACAGCAACGGCAACGACTGGATCACCTACAAGTACAACGTGCTTGGCAACGGCGGCACGTACCGCGGCATCCCCAATGCCGTCTCGCCCAACAATGGCGGGCACTTCCACCCTGGCTCGAAGAACATGAGCACAATCCGGCTCGTTGACGGGCCGCTGAAGGTGACGGTTCATGTCAAGGAGAAGAAAGCCCCCGCCGGCCGCGTCAAGTGGGAAGGGCAGTTCGAGTTCTACCCCAACTACGTCGTCTTCACGATGCTGGCCGCGCCCTACAACTACTGGTTCCTCTATGAAGGTACGCCTGGCGGGCAACTCCAGACCGCCAACGACTTCATCGTGCGCAACAACGGCACGCAGACGCCGGCCTCAGCCGCCTGGACGGGCGACCTGGAGCCGGAGGAGTGGGTCTACGTCGGCGACCCAACGCTGGGCCGGTCGATCTATTTCGCCAACCACACCAACGACGACAAGAACGACTCCTACGATGATCAGGGCGGCCTCATGACCAAGTTCGGCTTTGGCCGGACGAACGCTAGCTATCAGCTCGATCCAACGGTCTTGCCGCGCGAGTTCACCTTCGGCCTGATGGACGAGACGCTCTTCGACGACGCCAAGCCGGTCATCTACAACGCCTACAAGCCCGTCACGGCCACGGTCGGCGCGGCCGAGGCGCGGGCCGGGGCCAATCTGGGCAGCAATAACCCGGTCGACTTCACTATCACCGGCCAGCACACCATCACCGCCGAGTTCAAGCCGGCGCAGTATACGCTGAGCGTGACCGCCAGCCCGGCCGACAAGGGTTCCGTCACCCGGTCGCCCAACAAGGCCACCTACGACTACAACGAACCGGTGACGCTGACGGCCGTGCCCGTGGCCGGCTGGTTCTTCGCCGGCTGGTCGGGCGACCTGACGGACACGACCAACCCGGCCACGGTCAACGTCACCAAAAACATGGCCATCACCGCCACGTTCACCCAGGCCTTCACCATCACCACCAGCGCCAGCCCGACCGCCGGCGGCGCGGTGACGCTGAACCCGAATAAGGCGACCTATTCGCCGGGCGAGCAGGTGCAGGTGACGGCCGTGGCCAACAGCGGCTATAGCTTCACCCACTGGAGCGGCGGCCTGAGCGGCACGAACCCGACCGAGACGGTCACCGTCAACAGCAACCTCAACATCGTCGCCAACTTTGCCGCCGCCCAGTACACCTTCAACGCCACCTCGGCCGGCAACGGCAGCGTCGCCTGGACGCCGCAGAAGGCGCTCTACGGCCTGGGCGAGGTCGTCACCGTCACAGCCACGCCCAACTCCGGCTACACCTTCGTCGGCTGGACGGGCGACCGTGTCTCCACCGACAACCCGCTGGACGTGACCATCGACGGTGACACCAGCATCACCGCCCACTTCATCCCCATCGTCTACTACACGCTGACGCTCAACGCTGTCGGCGGCGGCACGGCGACGGCCGACCCGACCCTGGCGCAGTACCCGGCGGGCACAGTCGTAACGCTGACGGCCACGCCCGACGCCCAGAAGCGTTTCGCCGGCTGGAGCGGCGGCGTGACCGGAACCGTCAACCCGACGCAGGTGACCATCAACAGCAACATGACCGTCACCGCCACCTTCGTGGACGACGTCTACCCGATTAACGTCAGCGTCGTCGGCCAGGGCGGCGTCGCCAAACTGCCCGACCAGCCGGGCGGCTACTTCATCGGCCAGCAGGTGACGTTGACGGCCACGGCCGCGCCGGGCTGGGAGTTCACCGGCTGGTCGGGCGATGCCTCCGGCACGTCGCCGTCGACGACCGTCACCATCGCCGGGGCGACCAACGTCACGGCTACGTTCCAGGCTCTGGAATCGGTCACCCTGACGACCAGCACCACCGGTAACGGCACGGGCACCATCGAAATCGACCCAGAACAGGACGAGTACGCCTGGGGCGAGACGGTGACGCTGACGGCCGTGCCCGGCCCCGACTCCGTCTTCGCCGGCTGGAGCGGCGACGCCAGTGGCAGTGCCAACCCGCTGACGCTGACGATGGACGCCAACAAGACTGTCGTCGCCCGCTTCATCGTGCCCGCCGGCCCGTTCAGCGACAACTTCAACACCTGCTCGCTGGCCGGCGCGTGGGGCGCGCCCATCGACCCGGACGGCGACGCCACGTTCTTCTCCACCGGCACGCACTTCCGCATCGTCGTGCCGGCCGGCAACGACCACATCATCAACAAGAACCTCAACAACGCCCCGCGCATATTGCAGTCGGCCGACGACACCAACTTCGACTACGTCGCCAAGTTCGACTCCGACGTGATCGAGGCGGTTCAGACGCAGGGTATCCTGTTCGAGGAGAGCGCGGCGAAACTGATGCGCATCGACTTCTACGCCAACCCCGCCGACGACCCGGGCGTGTCCGGCGACGAGGTGGTGGTCTACGCCGGGGTGTGGACGCCGGGGGCGCTGCAGAAGCGACAGCAGGCGAACCTCAGCCTGGCCAATGCCAACTACCTGCGCGTCACCCGCGCGGGCATCAAGTGGACGGTCTTCTATAGCGCCAGCGGCCAGGCCGACGACTGGCAGAAGGCGTTCGATTTCAACTACACGATGAGCGTCACCCGCGCCGGCGTCTACGCTGGCAACCTGAGACCCAACGGCGGCGCGCCGGCCCCAGCCTTCACGGCCGAGATCGACTTCTTCCAGAACGTCAACGAAGGGCCCGTGGCCGAGGACACCCCATTGCTGACGGTCAACGTCGTCGGCAGCGGCAGCGTCAGCGCTACGCCGCCGGCGGCCCAACTGGCCTGCGGCCAGACGGTCAGCCTGCGGGCCACGCCGGGGCTGGGCTGGGTGTTCGCCGGCTGGAGCGGCGACGCCACCGGCGCGCAGAACCCCATGTCGATGCTCATCAACCGCCCGCGCACCGTCACGGCGACGTTCACCGGGACGAACATGAGCTTCATCGCCCTGCCGATGGTCATCGGCGCTCCGTAAAGAGAGGTTCCAGGTTCCAGGGGCCAGAGAAGAGCCGCGCTCTTCCCTGGCCCCTGGAACCTGGAACCTGACCCCCCTCTTATCGGTAGATAGCCGCTGCCGCCGACCGCAGATCGACGAAGATGGGGTGCAAGCAGGCCATCATCGCCGCCAGCCGCCCGGCCACCTCGGCGCGATACGTCTCAGTCAGAGCGCCCTTCGGATAGACCTCGTAAATCTTCGTCCAGCCGCGGTCCCACATCTCCGCCTCGATGCTCTCGCCCAACTCCGCCTTGATCTCGAACAGGTAGCGGCGGAAGCCATCGAGCAGGAAGCGGTTGAGCGTGTGGTCGCGCGCCTCGCAGTGGAAGCCCAGCTCCCAGCCATCCAACTCCTGGCCCGGCCGCCCGCCGACGCGGCCGACTTCGTAGTGCAGCGACGGCTCGCCATAGTGAATCTGCAACAAGGTGCGCCACAAGACGCGCACTTCGAAGCCGCGCAACGGGGGCGGCAGCAGAGGACGTAGCACGTCGGGCAGAGTAGCGATGAAGACCTGGTGTGATAACGTGTTCATCTTCTCTGTAGTATAATCCGCCCCAGACCGTTTCCCAATCTGAACCTTGTCGCGCGGGATGGTATCTCGCGTCCGGGCAACTGAAGAGGCGGGTTGCCAACCCGCCCTACGACATGACGACCAGCAAGCAGCGCACCTGGGGCCAGTTCGCCACACCGACCGACGTGGCCGATCTGCTGCTGGGTTTCTGCCTGCGCCGGCCGGCCGACCGGTTGCTGGACCCCAGTTGCGGCGATGGCGCGCTGTTGCGGCGGGCGGCGCGCTGGCAGTCGTGGCTATCCGCCTCGGCCGCCGACTCGCCGCGCGACACACTCTTTGGCGTTGAACTCGACCCGGAGGCCGCCGCTCGCGCCGCGGCCGTGGTTGGGGCAACCGTGGTGCCGGCCAACTTCTTCGCCCTCGACCCCGGCGCGCCGCCGCTGCCCGCCAACTGGCCCTCCGCCGGTTTCGACGCCCTGGTCGGCAACCCGCCCTACACCCGCGCCGAGTGGATCGGCCGCCTCGACGCCGCCGCCCAACTGCCCCTCTTCGCCGACGCCGATGACGGGCCGCCGGCCGCGCCCACCCGCGCCGTGCCGCCCGACCTGGCGGCCATGCTCACCCATCGCGCCGGCCTGCACGCCTACTTCCTGCTCCACAGCCTGCCTTTTCTGCGCGACCGCGGCCGGCTGGGCTTCGTCATGCCCAACGGCTGGCTCGACGTGGCCTATGGCGCGGCGCTGAAGCAGTTCCTGCTCGATCACTTCCGCGTCCTGGCCGTCATCGAGTCGGCCGTCGAGCGCTGGTTCGCCGCCGCTGGGGTCAACACCTGTCTGCTCATCCTGGAGCGGGCCGACGACCCGGCGGCGCGGGCGGCCAACACCGTCCGCTTCGCCCGCCTGCGCCGGCCCTTGCGCGACCTGCTGGGCGCGGCCGGCGACGCCCGCCGCGTGGCCGCCGTGGAGCAGCTCGTCGGCCGCCTGCTGCCCGCCGCCGACCGGCCCGGCGGCGACGTGACCGTGCGGCTGCGCCGGCAGGGGGAGTTGGCCGCCGGGGCGCGCTGGGGTGAACTGCTGCGCGCGCCCGACGTGGCCCTGCGCCCGTCGTCATCGTCCCTCGCGCCGCTCGGCCGCTGGGCCGTCGTCCAGCGTGGCTACACCAC
>CXWK01002594.1_pt1 | contig 15395 bp, 9 predicted proteins | sample 590851 | NCBI WGS metagenome assembly CXWK01 (sample SAMEA3498364, study PRJEB10139) | wastewater metagenome | biome: wastewater treatment plant; material: activated sludge | place: Denmark | collected 2014-08-01 | reverse complement strand
CCGCGACCCCGCCGCAATCATCGACGGCGACGTCTGGTGGGCCGAGCGCCGCAGCCTCTCGCGGAAGCTGCTCGACGCCGGCGACGCCTATGCCGCCTATCGCGTCGCGTCCGGACACGCCGCTCAGGCGAACGACCAGCAGATCGAGGCGGAGTTCTTCGCCGGCTGGATCGCCTTGCGGTTCCTGAATGCGCCGGCCGTCGCCACACCGCATTTCGACAAGGCGATGGAACTCGCGCGCACGCCGATCTCGCGGGCGCGCGCCGCCTACTGGCGCGGCCGCGCCGCCGAAGTCGCGCAGACCGACGCGCAGCCCTATTACGAGAAGGCGTCGCTGGAATCCGCCGCCTTCTACGGCCAGCTCGCTCGCCTGCGGCTCGGCCATTCGGACATGTCGATCCGGCTGTCCGCGCCGCGCGCCGAAGGTTCCGCGCGCGCCGAGAGCGTGCGCGCGATCGAACTGCTCTACGCCGCCGGCGCCAAGGACCTCGCCGTGCCGCTCGTCTACGCCGCCGCCAAGACCTTTTCCGACGCCGAACAGATCGCCGCGCTCGCCGATGTCGTCGTCAAGGATCGCGACGCCAAGGTGGCGCTGACCTTCGGCAAGTTCGCCGCGCAGAACGGCTTCGCCATCGACGATCTCGCCTTCCCCACCTACGGCGTACCGAACTTCACGGCCTATTCGGATTCCGCGCCGCTGCCGATCGTCTATTCGATCGCGCGGCAGGAGAGCGCCTTCGATCCGAAGGCGGTTTCCAGCGCCGGCGCCATGGGCCTGATGCAGATGATCGCCTCGACGGCGCGCCGCACCGCGCAGCGCGTCGGCGTCGGCTTCGACGCCGGCCGCATGACCACCGATCCCGTGTTCAATGCGCAGCTCGGCGCCGCGCACCTCGGCGATCTTCTGAAGGAGCAGCGCAACTCGCTGATCCTGACCTTCGCCGCCTATAACGCCGGCGGCAGGCGCGTGAAGGAATGGATCGCCGCCTATGGCGATCCGCGCGAGCCGCAGGTCGATCCGATCGACTGGATCGAACGCATTCCGATCGCCGAGACGCGCAACTACGTGCAGCGCGTGCTGGAGAATTACACTGTCTACCGCGCCCGACTCGCCGGCGACCCGTCGAAGGCCGCCGAGCCGCTGCGCCGGGAAGCGCGGATGTAAGGCTACTCGAGCGTCTGTGACGGTGCGATCTGCGGCGCGGCAGACTGGTCGACCTTGTCGAGCAGGTGCGCAATCGAATTCGCATAATATTGCAACAGAACCCGATCGTCCGGATTGACGCGGTAGCCGCCGTCCGCCTCGGTCACGAGATTGCGCAGGACAAGCGCACGCAGGCCGAATGAAATGGCGTAGTCGCGATCGGCGCGCGGAATATGGACGTAGCCGCCCGACGATTCCATTTCGTCGATCAGGCCGGATACGCGGCTCTTGATGTCCAGCAATGTGGGAGGCCGGTCGCGCGCCTCCAGCAGCGCCGTCGCCACCAGCGGAACCGGCAAGGCCGGTACGATCCGCCCCACAGCCTCCATCAAGTCGTTGCCGAATTTCTCGATCTCGCCAAGGCGCCTTTCCGGCGTCAGCGCGCGAAACTCCAGCCCGTGTGCGCCCGTGTATTTGCGCAGCGAGACCGGTTCGCCGAAGCTCACGCAGGCGTAGCCGAACCGAAACCACTCGCCGCGCAGCGCCAGCCACAGGTGATGAAGGACGTGGCGCGCCAGCATCGGCGCATTGAAGCCGTAGACTGGTTTGGCGCCGGCGGGCGTCGCGGCGACCGACGTCAGCATCCGGTCCTCCAGCACGCGGTCGTAATTCACCGCGACCGGAATGAACACGACGTCGCGCGCGCTCGTCGGGTCGAAGCCGGCGACCATGTAACCGAGGAGGCCGAAGCGCGGAGGACGCAACCTGCCGTCCCGGGTCAGCCCGCCCTCGGGAAATATGGCCTGTGTCACCCCAGCCGCAGTCGCCATGTGCACATAGCGCGCAAGCACCTTCCGATAGAGCGGTCCGCGGGATTCGCGACTGATGAAATAAGCCCCCATGGATCGGATGAGGGCGCGCAATCCCCAGACCTGCGCCCATTCTCCGACCGCGTAGCTCAGCGCCGACGATGTCGCGGCGGCATAGGTCACGAGAACGTAGTCCATGTTGGAGCGATGATTGATGACGAACACGACCGATGACTTCGGATCGACGGCCGCGAGCGCCTCCTCGTTGCGCACGCCGATGCGCACGCGATACAGCAGTTCCGACACTTTCTTGGCGATGCGCGTGCCGACGCGAAAGTAGGTGTAGGCGCTGAAGGACGGGACGATCTCGGACGCGTAGACCTTCACCTTCTCCATGACGACTTCGTGCGGTTCGCCGGTCTCCGTCGAATGAGCCTCGATGGCCTGCAGAACCTCGGGATCGAACACCAGGCGGTCGATCAGCACCTGCCGTTTCGTCAGCTTGAACGGCTGGATGCGAAGGCGGAGCCGGGCGTTGAGTTCGCCGATGGCCTTGTTGGCCCGCCGTCGGAGCGCCCAGCGAAGGCTGGCGAAGACAATACGATCGAGGACGGCGAGCGCTGCCAGGATCGCCATGACGACGAACAGCCAAAGCGGCAAATTCACATGTGAAGACATGACAGAGCCCGCTCTTGCCCGACTTAGGGTCGCAATCCGCCTCGCCTGCCCTATTGCCGCGCCATCTCCGTATTCCCCACGGCATCGCCGTCGAGCGTCTGATCGTCGTCCATCGCGACCGTCACCTTGCGCAATTCGCCGGTGAAACAGAACGGCGCGGCGTAATCGCCGACCGGGCTCGACCGATCGAAGCCGATGTCGAGCCCCGACCAGGAGATGAGCGTGACGAAGCCGAGCGGCGTCTCGACCGACCCCGCCTCCTCGCCGTCGATCAGCAGCGTGTAACGGCTGACGCCTTGCCCGATTCCGAACTGCGGCGGCTGGATGCGCGTCACGCGCCGCACGCGCACGCCGAGTTTTCTGTCACCCGGCGGAACGGGTCGATCGGAGGTCACGACCGTATGCGTCCCGCCGATATTGAGGTCGTGCACGAGTTTTCCGTCGCGCATGTACAGCGAATAGCCCGACGTCGCATCGCCGTGCGCGATCAGCACGCCCTCGGCGCCGCCGACCGGCACATGCGCATCCGCCTCGATCGTGTAGGAGCGCGAGCGCACGTCGGGCGCGACGTCGGTCGGCACATGCCCCATGCCGGCGTGCAGCGCGAATTTCGTACGCGCCCCGTGATAACGCGCGGCGTTCTCGGCAAAACGCGGGCCGAAACGGTCGTCGAGCGGCAGCACCTGGTTGGCTTCCGCTTCCGCCCACCACAGGTCGATCATCTCCTTCAGCAATTCAGGCTTCTCGGCGGCGAGATCGTTCGTCTCCGAGAAATCCCGGTCGAGGTGGAACAATTCCCACTTGTCGTTGTCGAACGGCGTCGTCGGCGGATGGTAGGCGACCGCCTTCCAGCCGTCGCGCCAGACGCCCCGGTGTCCGAACATCTCGAAATATTGCGGGCGCGCACGCTGCGGCGCCGCCGCGTCGTTCAGGCTCTGCCTGAAGCTGACGCCGGTGAACGGCATCTGCTTGACGCCGGCGATCTCCGAAGGCGCCGCAACGCCGACGATGTCCATCAGCGTCGGCGCGAGGTCGCTCGCATGCGCGAACTGCTTCCTCGTCTCGCCTCTCGCGCCAATCCCCTTCGGCCAGGAGATGACGAGCGGATCGCGGATGCCGCCGCCGTGCGTGTTCTGCTTGTAGCGGCGCAGCGGCGTGTTGGCCGCCATCGCCCAGCCCAGCGGGAAATTCGTATGCGACTTCGGGCCGCCGATGGACTCGATCAGCCGCAGCTTCTCGTCCATCGTCTCGAACCGGAAATTGTACGGCCCCATGGCGTTGAACATGCCGAGGGGCCCGCCCTCCTGGCTCGCGCCATTGTCGGACATGACGATGACGATCGTGTTTTCACGCAAGTTCGCGCGCTCGAGGAAGGCCACGAGACGCGCGAGATTCTGGTCGGCATGGTCGAGCATGGCCGCATAGGCCGCCTGCAGCCGCGTGAACACGCGCCGCTCGTCGTCGCTGTGATCGGCCCAGGCGCGCACGAAATCGTTGCGCCCGGGCATGCGCGTATCGTCGGGCACGACCCCGAGTTTCTTCTGCCGCGCGAGGCGGCGCTCGCGCTCCTCGTCCCAGCCGTGTGCGAATTCGGAATCGTAGGCGCGGATCAGGTCGGCCGGCGCCTGATGCGGCGCGTGGCAGGCGCCGAGCGCCACCCACGTCAGCCACGGCTGGCCCGGCCGGTCGGCGGTGTGATCGGCGATATAGCGGATTGCCTGGTCGACCAGATCGGCGGTGAGATGATAGCCGCTCTCGACCGCGCCGGGCGGCGCGATATGCGTGTTGTCCTGCACCAGTTCGGGCGCGTACTGGTCCGTCTCGGCGTCGAGAAAGCCGTAGAACCGATCGAAGCCGCGCGCCAGCGGCCAACCGTCGAACGGCCCGGTCGGCCCGCTCTCGGTCAAGGGCGTCACGTGCCACTTGCCGATCATGTAGTTGCGATAGCCGTGCGGCCTGAGCATTTCGGCGAGCGTGCCGGCTTCCCTGGCGATCTTGCCGCGGTAGCCGGGATAACCGGAATCGAAATTGGCGAGACAGCCGACGCCGACCGCGTGATGGTTCCGCCCCGTCAGCAGCGCCGCGCGCGTCGTCGAGCACATGGCCGTCGTGTGGAAGCCGGTATAGCGCAGGCCCTCCGCCGCCAGCCGGTCGATGGTCGGCGTGCGGATCGCCGAACCGTAGCAGCCGAAATCGGAAAAGCCGACGTCGTCGAACAGCACGATCAGGATGTTCGGCGCGCCGTCGGGCGCCTTCGCCGGCTGCGGCCACCAAGGCTGCGAATCCTTGATCGTACGGCCGATGTGGCCGCCGAATGTCTGTCCGCTCATGCGCGAGCCTCTGGCGTTTCCGGGCGGCCTCTTGCGGGCCGCGCGCCGTCAGGCTCGCACGCGCGACAAGTATGGGCAACACGCGGACGCATCGGGCAATTGCCTTCGCGCGCGAACCCCGGTTCAATCCGGCCATGCGCATCTTCGCCGCCATTCTCGGGACCGAGACCAACACTTTCGCGCCGCTGCCGACCGGCCTGAAGGAATTCGAGCCGCTCGAGCCGACGCCGGGCGGTCCGCCCGACGAGATCAGGCACCCGTTCGGCCAGATCGTGCGCGCTGCGCGCGAACGCGCCGTGCGCGACGGCCACGAAGTGCTGTGCGGACGCGGCGGCTTCGCCACGCCCGGCGGCCTGACGACGCGCAAGGCCTACGAGACGCTGCGCGACCGCTTGCTGGACGATCTCAAGGCGGCGCTGCCCGTCGATGTCGTCGTGCTCGGCCTGCACGGCGCGATGATCGCCGACGGCTACGACGACGCCGAGGGCGACCTGCTCGCGCATGTCCGCCGCATCGTCGGCCCGGACGTGATCGTCGGCGCCGAATGCGACCTGCACGGACACCTGACCGAGCAGAAGGTCGCGAGCGCCGACCTGCTCGTTTTCTTCAAGGAATATCCGCACACCGACATCTACGAACGCGCGGTCGAGGTCGTGGACCTGTCGATCGCCGCCGCGCAGAAGCGCATCCGGCCGGTCATGTCGGTCCACGACCCGAAGATGATCTCGGTATTCCACTCCTCGCGCGAGCCGACCCGCTCGTTCGTCGATCGCATGAGCGCGCTCGAAGGCAAGGACGGCGTGCTCTCCGTCTCGCTTGTGCACGGTTTCCCATGGGGCGACTGCCCGGAGTTCGGCACGAAGATTCTCGTCGTGACCGACGACCGCAAGGCCGCAGGCGATGCGCTCGCCGAACAGCTCGGCCGCGAAGTCGTCGCCATGCGCGACAAGACGCTCGCCGACTACATGCGGCCAGATCATGCCATCGACGTCGCCATGAACACGCAAGGCTGCGTCGTCGTCGCCGATTCCGCCGACAATCCCGGCGGCGGCTCGGCCGGCGATTCCACCTTCGTCCTGCAGCGGATGCTCGACCGCGAAGTCGAGGACGCCGCGCTCGGGCCATTGTGGGATCCAGGCGCCGTCGCGCATTGCTTTGCGGCCGGCGAAGGCGCGCGGCTGGCGCTGCGCATCGGCGGCAAGACCTCGCGCGCTTCCGGCGAGCCGCTCGACGTCGAGGTCGAGGTGATCCGGTGCGTCCCCGACGCCTTCATGACCGACGCTTTCGGACGCGGCGAACATGCGGTCGCGCCGCTCGGCGATTCCGCGCTGGTGCGCATCGGCGGCGTCGAGGTCGTGCTCAACAGCGAGCGCACGCAGGCGCTGGGCGACATTTTCACGCCGCTCGGCTGCGACTGGCGCGCCAAGAAGATGGTCGTCGTCAAATCCTCGCAGCACTTCTACGCGGCCTACGCGCCGTCGGCGGAAAAGGTGCTGTATGTCGAAACGCCCGGCAGCATGACCATGGACTGGTCGTCCCTGCCCTTCCGCAAGCGCCCGAAGGGCATATGGCCGTTCGAGAAATCATGATGACAGAAGCAACGCCCGTACATCGTTTCGTCTCCGGACCCGACGGCCTGCAATTGCACTATGCGGAATGGGGCTCGTCGCTCGATCCGGGCGTGCCCGTCGTCTGCCTGCCCGGCCTGTCGCGCAATGCCGACGATTTCGGTCCGCTCGCGCGGGCGCTCGCCCTCGAGGGCAGGACGCGTCGCCGCGTGCTGGCGCTCGACTATCGCGGCCGCGGCCTGTCGGCCTGGGACAAGGAGTGGAAGAACTACGATCTGCGCGTCGAGAACGAGGACATTCTCGCTGTCCTCGTCGCTGCCGGAATCGAACGCGCCATTTTCGTCGGCACGTCGCGCGGCGGCATGCATGCGATGACGCTTGCCGCCGTGCGGCCGACGCTGATCGCGGCCAGCGTGCTCAACGACATCGGGCCGGTCGTCGAACCGCTCGGCCTGCTGCGCATCAAGAGCTACGTCGGCAAGCTGCCGGCGCCGCGCGACTGGGGCCAGGCGGTCGAGCTGGTCAAGTCGACGATGTCAGCGCACTTCCCCGGCCTGTCGGAAGCCGACTGGCGCGCCTATGCGCAGATGACCTTTGCCGAGAAGGGCGGCCTGCTCGTCGCCCGCTACGATCCGCAGCTCATGCGCACGCTCGACGCGGTCGGACCGGACATGCCGCGCATAGAACTCTGGCCGCTGTTCGAGGCGCTCGCGCAGCAGCCGGTGCTGGCGATCCGCGGCGCCAATTCCGACATCCTGTCGGAAGAGACGTTCGCGGAAATGCAGAAGCGTTGTCCGAACTGCGAAGGCTTCGTCGTGCCGGGCCAGGGCCACGCGCCGCTGCTGATCGACGCCCCGACGATTGCCCGCATCGCGCAATTCGTGGAGCGGATCGGATAGCCTCTCTTACGACGAGGAGCGATCCTCTGTCCCTCAAGTAACGCGAATCCTCATCCTGCGTGCCTTGGCGCCCGAAACGCGACTCCTCACCCTGAGGAGGCCCGCTCGCGTCCGGCCTTCGGCCGGCGCAAGGGGGCCGTCTCGAAGGATGAGGAGCCGCCACCGCTAGGAATGACGAGCCGCAGATTCTCAGATCAGCCGCGACGTCGGCGCGTTCTTCGCCGCACGCGCGAACTCGACGGCCTGCTCGATCCAGTGCTCCCGATCGATGCGGCCGGGAAAGGCCAGATAGGAGCCGATCCACTTGACGTTTTCCGGCGACCACGCGGCGATCTGATCGAAGTGCCAGACGCCGAGCGCATGCAGCCGCTCCTCGTTCTGCTTGCCGATGCCCTTGATCAGTTTCAGATCGTCGACGGCGCCGGCGCGCGGCGTCGCCAGCCCGAGCGGACGCGCGCCGGAATAGGAATCCTCGTTTTCGACCTGCGCCGCCTGCCGCGGCAGGCTCGCGATCAACGCCGCCGCTTCGGCTTCGCTCAGCGGCGCGTCGGCGGTCTCGTCGATGCGCACCGCGCCGGATTTCACGGCGAGCGAATGCGGCGTGTCGATGCCGGCGCCGAGCAGTTTCGCCTGCGCGATCCATTGCTCGCGCTCGATGCGGCCGGGAAAGCGCATGTTGTCGCCGACCCATTGCGCATTGGCCGGCGACCAGTCCGCGACCTGCGCGAACCGCCTGACGCCGAGCCCGTTGAGAATGGATTCGTTCTTCGGGCCGACGCCCTTGATCAGCTTGAGATCGTCGGCAGGCGCGTTCGGCCTGTCGTCGGCGGCGGGACGGGCATCGGCGTCGGCGCCGGCGCTCGCCTGCGCGCCGGCTGCATTTTCGGCAGCCACGGCTGCCGCGGCCCCCGCGCGGCGCGCCGCGCGTTCCTCTTCCTTGCGCTTGAGGACCGCCAGCGTCCGTGCGCCGTCCGTCATCGGCGCGCGCGCCGGCGCGACGAAGGAGCGCGCCACAGGCGCCGGCGCAACCGGCGCCGCATCGCTTGCGACGGGTTCGGATTGCGCTTGGACCGGCGCCGCGCTCGCATTCGCGGCCCGCGCCGCCGCCTTCTTCTGCTGCGCCAACAGGCTGCGCGCGCCATCCGTCATCATGCGCGGCGCCGCGCTAGCTGGCGCGAGAGCCTGCGCCGCGGCGGCGACATCGCCCGACGCGGTCGTTTCTTTCGCGCCATCGCCGGCAGAAGTTCCGCCGCCGGACGCGGACGTGCTGCCGGCATCGACCGCAGCGGCAGTCGTCTTCGCGCGCAGCCCCGACGACAGTTGCGTCGCCTGACCGATCCAGCCTTCGCGGTCGATGCGGCCGGGCTGCGCGAGGTGATGCTCGACCCATTGCTTCTGCGCCGCGCCCCACGCGGCGATCTGGTCGAAGTGGAACACGCCGATGTCGCGCAGCGCCTTCGCCGTCGTCGACTCGATCCCCGATACGGCGGCGAGATCGTCGCCCGCGCCATCGCGCGGCGCAGCGAGCGCAGCCGGCCGCGCGCCCGGATAGCTCGCGGAAGAATCGACGCCGAGCACATCCTCGTGCGTGAAGGCGGCGGCCGGGTTTGATCCGGCAGGCGCCGGCTTCGCACCATCGCCCGGCGCGTCGCGCGAAACATCCGCGTCGCCCGCGAGCGCCCATTTGCCGCCGCAGCCGATGAAGCAGCCGACGATGTACGCCGCGAACAACAACAACAACACTTCGAGCAGATGACCGGCGAGTCCGGGGATCGCTTTGAAAAGCGCCAGGAACAGGCCGACGATCCAAGCGACGCCCGCCCACGACAGCCAGTTTCCGCCGCGCGCGTCGGTTGCGCCGCAGGTCGCCCAGCCGACGAACAGGCCGAGGATCAGCGCCAGCGCGATAAACGTCCAGTAGTGCGAAAGAAGATAGGTCATGGCGCCGCCCTCACTGCACGACGAATTCGGTGCGACGATTCTGCGCGCGGCCTTCGCGCGTATCGTTCGTCGCGACCGGTCGTCCGTCGCCGTAGCCGGCGGCGGTCAGACGGTCCGTCCTGACGCCTGCGGCGACCAGCGCGTCCAGCACCGATTGCGCGCGATCCTTCGAGAGCTGCCTGTTGCCGTCCGCATCGCCCGTATTGTCGGTGTGGCCGCCAATCTCGACCTTCACCTCCGGGCACGACTTCAGGATCTTCGACAGGTCTTCGATCAATCCTTCCGAATCCTTCTCGATGTCGGCCGATCCCGTGCGGAACTGGATATTCTTCTCCTTGATCTGATCGACCAGCTTCTGCTGGCACGCCTGCTCGACCGGCGTGAGTTCGCGGCGCGGCGCGGCGACGGCAGGCGGCGCCTGCGCGGCTTGCGGCGGCGCGCCGCCGGCGGTCGCCGTCACATCGGCGAGCTTGATTCGTGCGCCGACCGGCGGCGCGGCGAGCGCCGCCCTGATCCGGGCGACCGCGGCTTCGTCGCCTTCGCCGCGGATGACCAGCCCGTCCTCGCCGAGGATCATCTCGCCCTTGCGCAGCCCGGTGAGCGCGGCGAGGCCGAGCTTCGTCGACGCGTCGAAATCGATCTCCCTGGGCAGACCGACCGCGATCGACGCGCTGCCGGACAGGCGCGCGCCTGCCGCCCTGGCAGCGGCCAGAGCCGCGTCGCGCAGCGCTTCTGACGGCGCGAATCCGCTGACCGACACGGCGCCGTCGTCGCCCTTGCGGACCGTGAACAGGTAGGGGTGCTGTTCGGGCGAAGTCACCGCGTTGCGCGCCAGTTTCAGGCCCGCCGGCAGCAGCGTCTCGAGCGCTGCGGTGAAAGATTCCGCCGTTTCGCCGGCCCTGGCCACCCCGGAAATGGACAGCGCCATGTCGGACAGGCCGATCTGACCCGATCCGAGCCCCGCCAGCGCCTTCAAGGCCGCGCTTGCGGCGGCGACAAAATTCTGCGGCGCGCCGCGCGCGATCTGCAGGCGGTCGACGATCTCGACGCCCGGCGAGGCCGCGCGCGCCGCCGCGAGCAGCGCCGCGCGCGCCTCCTCCGAGGGAACATAGCCTTCGAGGACCAGCGACTTGCCGTCGAACCGCGCCGACCATGCAAACGGCGAGATCGCCGGCGGCGCGATGTCGGCGGCCGCCAGCCGCAGTCCGGCCGGCAGGCCCTTCGTCGCCGCCAGCGCGGCCTGGTAGGCGGTCGAACTGCCGGTCTCGCCGCTGATCGTCAGCGCCGAATCGGACAGGCTCGCCTTCCCCCGCGTCAGTTTCGACAACGCCGCGAGACCCGCTTGCGTCCAGTTCGCAAAGCCGTCCGCCGCCCCGCGCGCGATCTGCAGGCGGTCGACGACCGTCTTGCCCGGCAGCGCGGCGCGCACGGCGGCCAGCACGGCGGCGCGCGCCTCTTCCGACGGGACGGCGCCTTCCATCGTGACGGCGGCGCCGTCGGCCGTCGCCGACCAGAGGTAGGGCGACATGAGCGGCGGCCGGATGTCCGCCTTCGCCAGCGTCAGGCCGGCCGGCAGCGATTTCGTCGCCGCCAGCGCCGCGGCATAGGCGGCCTGATCCGCCGCATCGCCGGAAATTGTAACAGAATTATCAGAGAGTTCGGCCGATCCCTTCGTCAAACGGGCGAGCGACGCGAGCGCCGCTTTCGCCCAGCCGTCGAACCCGGCCGCCGCGCCGCGCGCCAGGACGGTCTGGTCGTCGACCTTCGGCGCAATCTGTCTCGCTGCGGCCACGAGCGCGGCCTTGGCCTCCGGATTCGGCGCCGAGCCCTTCAGCACCAGCGAATCGCCGTCGCGAGTCGCGGTCAGCGCATAGGGTTTGGCGACGGGCACAAGTTGCGTCCGGTCGGTCACCAGCCTGACGCCGTTCACGCCGTCGGCCGCCGCCGTCGCGCCGGCCCGCGCCTCATCCGAAAAATTGGCGCCGTTCAGCGTCACGTCGCGGCCGGAGACCGACGGAGCCTCGCCGAGCTTGTAGCTTGCGACCGCGTCGCCCGCCCGCGCGAGCAGATCCGCGCGAATCTCCGGGACTTTCAGGCCGACGGCGCCGAGGAACAACAGCAACAGGGGAATCAGGCCGGGCAGCCAGCGAGCAGGACGACACATGGACGATTCCAATCGCGAAATTGCGGTTGACGTTCAAACGGCCGGAAAAATGCGCCGACGCTTCCCCCGATCGCGGCCGACGGCCGAAAGCATAGCCTTGGGGACGCCCTTGTCCACCGCCGCCGCGCAAGTTCGGGCGGCGTTTCGGCAGGATTTTCATCGCAGGATGCGCACTGAGAGACTGACCGGAAACTTGCGGCGAACCCAAAACCCTCATGCTGAGGAGGCGCTGAAAGCGCCGTCTCGAAGCACGATCCATGATTCTACGCTTCTGCCGCCCTTCGAGACGCGCCTTTCAGGCGCTCCTCAGGACGAGGATTGGAGTTTCTGCTCACGCACTGACAAGCGCAGGGCCACAAAACGAATAACCCCGGCGGTTTCGCGCCGGGGCTCAAACAAAAACCCCGGCGCTTTCGCGCCGGGGCTCTTTGCAGTTTCAGATCTCAGGAGATCAGAAAGCGCGGTACATGCGGACGCGACCGCGGATCAGGTCAGCCTGCGACTTGAAAGCCGGCAGACCCGAAGCGACGAGCGTCGAATCCTGCGCGAGGCCGACCGGACGGCTGGTCACGCCGTGCTGCCAGGCGATTTCCGCGCCGATACCGAAGTTGCGGATCGGATTCCACTCGAGGCCGGTGGCCAGCGTGAATTCCTTGTAGTTCGTCGCGCCCCAGCCGAACGGCAGGCCGGCGGCGTTGTTCGTGACGAGCGCGCCCGGAACCGGGTTGAGCGCGTTGGCCGAGTAGTTCACCTGGTAGTAGCTGCCCGTCAGGGTGGAGCTGACGGTCGGCGTCCAGTAGTGACGGAGCGCCGCGGAAACCGCGAAGCCCGACGACTTCTCGCAGCCGCCCGAGAACGTGAACACGCAGTCCATGTCGCCGGAGCCTTCCTGCCAGCCGCTCGACGACGAGACACGGATCAGACCAGCGCCGTAGGCGGACTGGTTGTTCGGGCCGCCGGAAGCGAAGGCGAGGTTGTTGCCGGAGAGGTAGCCGATCGCGCCCTTGGCGTAGACCGCCTGCAACCACAGCACGTCGCCGGGGGCGAGCATGTCGAGGTTGAACTTGACGCCGCCGCCGACCGCGAAGCCGAAGCTGTTGGCGGTGACAGGCTGCCAGGCCGCCGGCGGGAAGCCGACGAACGCGCCGGGAGCGCCGACCGAGAGAGCGCCACGGATCTGGTGGAGCGCGCCCATGATCTGGGCCGAACCCCACGGCTGGTCGAGGCGGAGGTTCGCCACGACTTCCGGAACGCGCGTGCCGTTGTTCGTCACGACGGGCGCCCAGGCGGCGAAGCCGGCCTGCGCGATGTTCGCGACGTTGGCGAGGTTGGTGCGGCGGGACACGTTGTCTTCGACCGACAGGGTGGCCGAGAAGCCGCCGCCGAAGGTGAAGGTGTAGGCCAGACCGTTGACCGTGGCGTTCGAGCCGCGGAGAGCGGTGTAGCCGACGGCGTCCGCGTAGAAGTCGAACATCGACTGGATGCGGCCCATCGTGATGCCGGCGAACTGGATGAACGCCTTGTTCAGGACGGTCGTCTCACGCGCCGGGAACATGCCCGAGATGCCGATCGTGCCGGCGGTGGCCAGACCAGCGAAGCCGCCGGTGTTGGCGACGGCGCCCGAGCCGAAGTAGGAGTCGACACGCAGGAACGTGCGGACCGTGCCCCACGGGGACTGGGTGCGAGCGTCGAGCTCGATGCGGCCGAGAGCGGCGGAAGCCGTCACGTCGCGGCTGCCGGCCGGACGGAACGTCGCCGGGAGCGTCGAACCAGCGCCGAGGGCGACAGCGTTCGAGAAGGGCGCAGCGGCCGTGGCGCCGTAAGCGGCCCACGAGGTCAGCTGGCCGGGAGCGCCGTTCAGCAGGTTCGGGGCGTTCGAAACGGCCCAGTCGGCCAGAACGAGACCGCCGACGCGCAGACAGGTGTCCGTGCCGGGGATGTAGAAGAAGCCGGCGCCGTAGGCGTCGCAAATCTTCACGTACTGAACAGGGGCCGCCTTCCGCGTGGGAAGATCGGCAGCCTGAGCGCCCACAACGGTCGCGAGGACCGCGGCGGAACCAAGCAGAAGGCTCTTGGCGACCTTCATGTAGTTACCTCCAGATAAGAAGCCCATGCAGGGCGGTGGAACTCTGTTTTTGTTACTGAACGGAACACATGGCCCCGGCTCCACTTCTCTGCCGCGATTGCTTCCCTGGAGTGTTCCCGAGAAGCAAGCGAGACCGAGCGGGGTGGAACGGACCCTGCTCGCAGAATGTTCATACCCCTCTTTTCGCCACGTTTGAAACCAAAACAGGGCAGCGAGAACTCATTCTAGGCAGGCGTTGCACCAAGGCCACACCTTGTGCTGCGCTGCGGTAAGCGGCTGGAAAGCCCGGAAAACCTGGAGTTGGCGGCGATTCAGGCGGCTACGCGCCCGAGGCCGCGGACGATGCGCCGTCCGGCGCCTCCGATGTGACCGGAGGCGACGACCCGTAAACGAGGTTCCCGAGCGTCAGTTCGAATCGCGATCGGGCCGCCAAGCGGCCGGTGCGGCGCGTCTTTTCCCGTGCTTGCCATCGCAACGCCCCTCGGGCATATCTTCGCCGCGCCGCAACGCGCGCCGGAGACGTGGCCGAGAGGCTGAAGGCACTCGTTTGCTAAATGAGCAAGCCCGAAAGGGCTTCGAGGGTTCGAATCCCTCCGTCTCCGCCATTCCCGCCAGCGCCGCATCCGCACTTGCCTGTTTCAGGCGAAGATCGAGCTCGGGCGGCGGACGACCGGTGCTTCTGCAACCGCAAGTCCCCGCACGCGATTCGCCGGCCACGATGGCCGAATGCCTCTCGAGCCTAAGCCGGCCCCGCAATCGACCGTCCCGCGGCCGCCGGGGCGGCGCTCTGGACCGTGGCGATACACGGCGTCGCCCGAAAAGATGACGCCCGCCGCCATCCGGTGCTTCGGTATCGGACCCGGACTTGCGCGAGACGGTTCGCGCCGGCCCGCACGCATCTGTATGATGCCGCCATGACGTCGCGCTCCATTCTGTCGGCAGCCGTTTTGTGCGCAGCGGCGCTTGCTTCCGGCCCGGACGCCGTCGCCCAGATGCGCGACTCGCCCCTGCCCCCGCCGCGCCCTTCGATCTTCCGGCCGCAGCAGCCCGCGCCGAAACCGAAGCCGAAGCCTGCGCAACCCGCCGAACCGGCGACCCTGCCGCCGATCGATCCGGATCATCCGCCGGTTCTGCCCGCCGCGAGTCGCGCACGCATGCGCGAATGCGGCCTGCAATGGGAGGCGATGAAGAAGGCGGGCAAGGATCAGGTCGGCTGGCGCGCGTTCGCTACCACGTGCCTGACACGCTGATGCAAGTAGCGAATGGCGAATAGCGAATAGAGAGTAGCGGTCGCGCCCTATTCGCTATTCGCTATTCGCTATTCGCTACTCGCCATTCGCTCCCCCAAAACAAAAACGTCCTCCTGGCGAGAACGCCAGGAGGACGATCGAAACGATCGTGGAAGTCCGCGACCGCCGAGCGCGCTGGAGCGCGCTCGCGACGAAGAGCGCTAGGCGCCTTCGGCCGGGGTCGGAGCAGCGGCTTTCTTGGCCGGCGCGCGACGCTTGGTGGCCTTGCGGGCCTTCTTCGCGCCCTTCTTGGCGGCTTTCTTGACGCCCTTCTTGACGGCCTTCTTGACGGCCTTCTTGACCGACTTCTTGGCGCCCTTCTTGGCGACCTTCTTCGAAGCGCTCTTGCGCGCCGTCTTCTTCACCGCCTTCTTGACGGTCTTCTTCGCCGCAGACTTACGCGCACCCTTTTTCGCCGCCTTCTTGGCCGGCTTACGCTTCGTGGTTGCTTTCGCCATCTTGATGTCCCCTTATCGAGTTCGCCGGC
>CXWK01008473.1_pt3 | contig 15425 bp, 12 predicted proteins | sample 590851 | NCBI WGS metagenome assembly CXWK01 (sample SAMEA3498364, study PRJEB10139) | wastewater metagenome | biome: wastewater treatment plant; material: activated sludge | place: Denmark | collected 2014-08-01 | reverse complement strand
GGCTGCCGGCTACACCGTCGTGCGGGTCACCGAGTTTGAGCTGTGGCACCGCCGGGACCAGGTCATCGACCGGCTGCGCTCAGCGGTGGCAGCTGCCAGGGCCCACGTCGCTGCTTAGGACGAGGCCGGCGGTGCCCGATCTCTTGAAGTGGGGAGCCCGGAGCGCGGTCTGGTGGTTGTTTGGGCTCCCGAGTTGCGGGTGGGTTGGGTGCGGGCGGGAAGTGGGGAGCCCGGAGCGCGGTCTGGTGGTTGTTTGGGCTCCCGAGTTGCGGGTTGTGAGCCCCGGGACAGGAGGCGGGCAGGGACCCGACCAGAGAAATGTTCGAGCGATGCACCGAAGTGGGAGGAAGTGGGGCTATGGTGTCGCTTTGTGGGAGGAAGTGGGTCAACCGGATCACTGGCAGGTGATCCAACCGATTCATCCCCTCCGCTGGAGAACCCGACCGAGATGGACCCGTGCTTGCTGGCAGCTACGACCACCGAATCGACTCGAAGTCGAGACTGGTGCTTCCCGCCGCGGCGCGACCAGCGTTTGCCAACGGGGGCTTTGTCTCTGACCAGGGCAACTACGTCGGGCTCTTTCCCGCCCAGGAGTGGCAGGAGTTCGTCGCCAAGTTGCGCCGGGAGGTCGAGGCGGGCACCACGCCCCGTCGCGTCTTCCAGGTGGTCTCCGGCCGTGCCTTCCCCATCGCTCCTGACGGGGCTGGGCGGGTGCTGTTGCCGCCCAAGCTGCGCGAACGCTTCGACGACGAGGTCACCCTCATCGGATCCGAGACCCACTTGGCGGTGTACCGCCCAGAAGAATGGGCCTCGGTCGAGGAAGGCGTCGGCGACCTCGCCGACTACCTGGAGCACCTGCTGTGAGCGCCCGAGCGAACGGCGCCAACGAACCGATCGACGACCTGCACCCTCATACCTCACGGGACCGTGCCGCCATTCCGGCGTTGCACAGCCCCTCGACTGGCGGGATGGACCAACCGAACTCCGCCCGCTGCCCATCCAGTCTGACCGGGGAGACATCCCGGCAGACGCCGTCCAGTCGAGGGGCTGTCCAGCGCCGGGAACACAAACCGGCTGACCGAAAGAGGCCGCAATGGAAGGTGACCGCGCACGCCATGATGACGCGGACTTCGCCCATCGGAGCGTCCTGCGACACGAGGTGCTCGAGGCATTCGAAGAGGTGCCGGCCGGGCTGGTGCTCGACGCCACGCTCGGGGGAGCAGGCCACGCCACAGCGCTGCTGGACGCCCGCAGCGACCTCACCCTCCTCGGCGTGGATCGCGACCCGGATGCGCTCGCAGTGGCGGCGGTCCGGATGGGGCGCTTCGGCGACCGGGTGCGCCTCGAACACGCCAACTTCGCCCAGTTGGGCGAGTTGTTGGACCGCACCGACGAGCCCCTGGTGGGCGCGCTGTTCGATCTCGGGGTCTCGTCCCCGCAGATCGACCGGCCCGAGCGCGGGTTCAGCTATCGATTCAACGGTCCGCTCGACATGCGAATGGACCCCACTCAGGAACTCACCGCGGAGGTGGTTGTGAATACCTACCCGATCGACCGACTGACCAAAATCCTCGCCGACGGTGGGGATGTGCCCGCCGCTCGTCGGGTGGCAGCGGAGATCGCGTCGCGGCGTCCGCTGACCACCACAGACGACCTGGTCGAGGCCACCCAGGCCGGCACCCCCGCGGCGGTGCGCCGGAGGGGCAACCCGGCCAAGCGGGTTTTTCAGGGCATCCGCATGGAGGTCAACGACGAGCTCGAGAGCCTCGTGGATGCACTCGATCAGACGATCGACCGCTTGGTGCTCGGCGGCCGGGTCGCCGTGCTCGCCTACCACTCTGGAGAGGATCGCGTCGTCAAGGACCGCTTCCGTCGGGCAGATCGCGGCGCGTGCAGTTGCCCGTCCGGCCTGCCCTGCGTGTGCGGCTCCACCCCTGAGGGCCGCCTGATCACCCGCAAGCCGCTCTTCGCCAGCGATGCCGAGGTGGCGGACAACCCCCGGGCCGCCAGCGTGCGGATGCGCGTGTTTGAGAAGGGCCGCCGCGCCTCGTGACCGCGCTGGCCCGCCCTGCGCGGTCCCGGGCTCGTCCGGTCCCGTCGGTACAACGGCCGAAGCTGCGCGTCCTCGATGGCACTCTCGAGCGTCGCCGCCGGCGCACCGTCGTGATCATGGTCGGCACGGTCGGGGCCGTGATGGCGTTGCTGCTCAGCGTGCTGTACCTGCAGGTGGTGATGCTGCAACGTCAGCGCGAGCTGGACGACCTGGCCAACCAAAGCACCGAAGTGATGCGTGAGAACCAGGACCTGCGCCGCAACGTGGCCGAGCTCGAGAGCCCGGACGCCATCGTGCGACGCGCCACCGAGGAGCTGGGCATGGTGCCCGCCCCGGAGGTGGTGTACCTCGATCCCTCGCCCGCCGCCGCCCCCGATGAGCCGATCGTCCGGACGCTGGGCGATCAGCCCGGAGCGCCCTCGGCCGATGCGGCGGTCCCCGACGATCCGGCGGCGTCCGACGCTCCCACGGAGAGCGGACCGGCCGAAGGTGTTTCAGGATGACCGTCGACCCGCCCACCGGCGGCGATCGGCCACGCACGCGGCGGGCCTCGCCTACGCCGCGTCGGGCTGCGCCCGAGAGGCGCAGCGACGCTCGGGGTGGCCGCCCACCCGCTTCGGAGTCCGTAGCGGGGGCCGCGGCGCGTCCGCGATCCGAGCGTGAGCCCGGCGAGCGGTCCCGCCTCGCCGCCGACGCGGCGCGAACGTGGGGGCACGACAGCGCCGACAGCGCAGCCGAGATCTGGGATCGGGTCAGCGAACGGTTTCACACCCGGTTCGTGGCCAGGCGGGCTCACCACCGCGCCCGGGGCGCCCCTGGGTACTCTGAGCGCAATCGCTATCACGCCCTCGTCGGGGTGGTCGCCCTGCTGTCGGTGTTGGTCACGGTCAAGCTGGTCAACATTCAGGTGATCTCGCCCGACCGCTACCTCAACCTGGGCACCAATCAGCGCGTGAAGATGGACGACCTGCCCGGTCCGAGGGGCACGATCCGGGATCGCAACGGGGTGGACCTGGCGCTGTCGGTTCAGATGGTGACACTGATCGCCGACCCCAAGCGGGTGACCGACCCCGGGAAGGCAACCGACATCATCGCCGGTGAGGTCGACGTCGACGCCGACGAGCTTGCCGCGCGCCTGGGCGATTCGAACTCGCGCTTCACCTACGTTGCTCGCCAGATCGATCCGCGCACCGGCGAGGCCGTCCTCAAAAAGCTTCAAAAGGCCGGCATCGCCGGCTTTTTCATCGAAGATGACCAGCAGCGGGTTAACCCGGCCGAGTCGCTCGCCTCTGCGGTGGTCGGCCGAACCGACATCGACGGGGCGGGCACCTCGGGTATCGAAAAGACGCTCGACGACCAGCTGACCGGCACCCCGGGCGAACGAATCGTCGAACGGGCGCCCGACGGGTCGGGCATCGCCAACGCCCCTCACAAGGCCGTTCCCGCAATCCCGGGCGAGGACGTCACCTTGACGCTCGATCAGACGCTCCAATACGAGGCCGAGCGGCAGTTGGTCGCAGCTGTCGACAGCGAGAGCGCCAATGCCGGCGTGGCGATCATGGGGGACCCGCGGACAGGCGAACTGCTCGCCGTGGCCAACGTCGCCCGCAATCAGGACACGGGCGAAGTGTCGCCGGTGATTTACAACATGGCCTTCGCAGCGGCGTTCGAGGCCGGATCGGTCATGAAGGTGGTGACGGTGGCCGGCGCCTACGAGGACAACAAGACCGACCCGAACGAGCAGATCATGGTGCCGGCGAGCCTGAAGGTTGGCGACCACGACTACACCGATAGCCACTGGCACCCGACCGAGCCCTGGCGCGTCCAGCAGATCGTCGCCCAGTCCTCCAACATCGGCACGATCACCCTGGGTCAACGGGTCGGGGCGAAACGGCTCGAGGAACTGCTGCGCTCGTTCGGATTCGGCGCTCGAACCGAGCTGGACCTCCCCGGCGAATCCCGGGGGCTGTTGTCGTCCTCCGACGATTGGTACCCGACCGATCTGGCGTCGATCTCGATCGGACAAGGCATCGCGGTCACCCCGGTGCAGCTGTGGTCGGCCTACAACGTGATCGCCAACGAGGGGCTGTACGTCCCGCCGAGGTTGATCGAGGAGGTCGGCGGTCCCGACGGCACCGCCAAGCCGGTCCCCGCAGGCGAGGAACGCCGGGTGATCCGCCCCGAGGTGGCCCGGTGGATGAACCTGGCGCTCCAGCAGGTGGTGCTCGACGGCACCGCATCGGAGTGGAGCCTGCCGGGCTACACGGTGGCGGCCAAGACCGGTACCGCCCGCAAACCCAACCCGGATACGGGACGCTACGACTGGGGCGGCGGGAGCTACCGCTACAACACGGTCTTCTCGGGTTTCCTGCCCGCCTCGGATCCCCAGCTGTCGATCACGGTGTTGCTCGACGAACCGAAGAACCACCTCAGCGGAGCATCGGCGGCCGGGCCGGTGTTCAACGAGCTGGCGAAGGCCGGGTTGACCCACCTGCAGATCCCCCCGGACCGCCCCAGCGTTCCACGCGCTGAGTCCGGTGACGACGAGGGTGACGGGCCGGTGCGAGCAACCCCGGCGCCGCCGGCGCCGCCGCGCACCACCCCGGAGGATGAACGGGCAGCGGCGGAAGGCTCCGGCGGTGCCGGCGGTGCCGGCGATCGAGCGGTCGACGGCGATGGCGAGGTGTCCGTCGACGATGACCAGCTGGCGGAGGGAACGCCCGATGGCTGAGCGACCGAGCGCCGGGCGGCGCCCCCTCTCGTTGCTCGGCCTCGCCGAGCTGGTCGGCGGCCGGGTGGTACCCGGCAGCACGTCGCCGAACGATCCTCCGCTGCATGACGTTGCCTTCGACAGTCGCGTCCCGATGGGGCCAGGGACCTTGTTTGTTGCCGTTCGGGGCGACCGTTCGGACGGACACGACTTCGTCGCCGCTGCGGTCGATGCCGGGGCGGTGGCGGTGATGGTCGAACACCTCATCGAGGGGATCGCAGTGCCGCAGATGGTCGTCACCGACGCGCGCGCTGCGATGGGGCCTGCCGCCCAGGCGATCTTCGGTCACCCCGGCACCGAGCTGGCGCTGGTCGGGGTGACGGGGACCAACGGCAAGACGACCTTCGTCAGCCTGTTGGCGCAACTGCTCGACAACCTCGGCGAGCGAGCGGAGTCGATGGGCACGTTGACCGGCGCTCGGACGACACCCGAGGGGCCCGAGATCGCGCGCCACCTACGAGCGGCGGTCGACGACGGCGTCACCGCGGTGGCGATGGAGGTGTCGTCCCACGCCTTGGCCCTGCACCGGGTCGATGGGCTGCGCTTCGACGTGGCCGTGTTCACCAACCTGGGCCGGGACCATCTCGACTTTCACACCACCCAGGAGGCGTACTTCGCCGCCAAGGCACGGCTCTTCGAACCGGACCGGGCGGCAGCCGCGCTGGTCAACATCGATGACGTCCACGGTCGGCTGCTGCGCGACGCTGCCGGCGCGTTGCCCGTGACCGGGTACACGCTCGACGACCTCGACGACCTCGAACTCAGCCCGACCGGCTCGGGGTTTGGTTGGCGCGGGCACCGGGTGTGGGTTGCCCTTCCGGGGCGGCTCAACCTGTCCAACGTGCTCGCCGCGCTGGAGGCTGCGGTGCTGCTCGGCCACGAGGAGATCCTCGTCGCCGGCGCCGCAAACGGGCTCGTCGGTCCGCCCGGACGATTTCAGGTGGTGCCACTCGACCGGGACCCGACCGGCTCCGCCGCCCCGGCGGTCGTCGTCGACTATGCCCACAGCCCCGACGCCCTGTCCAGCGTCCTCGACAGTGCCCGGGAACTGTTGGGCCCCGATGGCCGACTGACCGTGGTCTACGGCTGCGGCGGCGATCGAGATCTTGAGAAGCGACCGGAGATGGGGCGGGTGGCTGCTGAGCGGGCCGACCGGGTGATCATCACCTCGGACAACCCGCGTTCCGAGGACCCGTTGGCGATCATGGAGCAGACCGCGCAAGGATCGATGGGCGTGGCCACCAGCGACACCCAACTGACCGCTCCCGAACTGATCGTCGACCGTCGGGAGGCGATCAAAGCCGCACTGGCCGAGGCCGGCCCTGGCGCGATGGTCGTCATCGCCGGAAAGGGCCATGAGACCACCCAGACCTTCGCCGACCGGGTGGAGGACTTCGACGACGTCGCGGTCGCCGCCGAGGTGTGGGCCGAGCGTGGGCGGACGGGTGGCCCCCGATGATCCGCCTGCTCCTCGCCGCCGGGATCTCGTTGGCCGTGTCGCTGTTCGGCACCAGGTTTCTCATCGCCTGGTTGACGCACCACCGTATCGGTCAGCCGATCCACGAGGACGTGCCCGAGGGGCACACGACCAAGGCCGGCACCCCGACGATGGGCGGCATCGCCATCGTCTCCGGTGGCCTGATCGGCTACCTGGGCTCGAATCTGTATCGGGGTACCGAGAGCAACCTGGGGTACACCCGCACCGGGCTGTACGTCATGTTGGCGATCGCAGGGGCAGGCGTTGTCGGCCTCGCCGACGATTGGATCAAGGTGGCCAACGAGCGCAACCTGGGTCTCAACAGCCGGGCCAAGATGCTCGGGCTGTTGACCGTGGCCGTGGCGGTCGCCTGGGCGCTGGCGTCGCGCACCGACGTCGCCCTCACGATCAACTTCACCCGAGGCTCGCTGCCGGGCTGGGAGCTGCCCAAGCTGGCATGGGTGGCCTGGGCGGTCGTGTTGATCACCGGTTCGGCCAACGCCGTCAACCTGACCGACGGTCTCGATGGGTTGGCTGCCGGAGCCGCCTCGTTCGGTTTCTCCGCCTACGTCGTCGTCGGGTTCTGGACCTTCCGTTACCCGGAGATCTACCAGGTGACCGATGCGCTCGATGTGGCGGTGGTCGCCGCCGCCATGCTGGGCGCCTGCGTCGGGTTCCTGTGGTGGAACGCGGCCCCGGCGCAGATCTTCATGGGCGATACCGGCTCCCTGGCGATCGGCACCGGCCTGGCCTGCCTGGCGCTGGCCACCAACACCCAGTTGCTGTTGCCGATCGTCGGCGCCCTGTTCGTCATCGAGACGCTGTCGGTGATCCTGCAGGTGGCCAGCTTCAAGATCACCGGCCGACGGATCTTCCGGATGGCGCCGATCCACCACCACTTCGAGATGGCGGGGTGGCCCGAGACCACCGTCATCATCCGGATGTGGCTGCTGACCGGCATGTGCACCGCGCTGGGGATCGGCCTGTTCTACGGCGACTTCCTGCGCACCGGGGCCGCCGGCTGATGGGCATCACCTTCCCGGCCAGCGGTCGGCGCAACAACCGGCCTCCCGCAGCGCACGCCGACCGTTCGCGCCCCGATCGATCGAGGGCTCAGCGTCCGAACGCCGGTCGTTCGTTGGGTGGTCTCATCGGTGGGCGCCGTTCCCGCCGTCGCTCGCCGGTCCAGCCGATGACACCAACCGCCATGCTGTTGGTGGCGCTGGTGGCGGCGCTGTGCGCCATGGGCCTGTTGATGGTGTTGTCGGCATCCGCGGTGAAGTCGCTCGACACCGGCGGGACCCCGTACCGCTTCTTCACCAAGCAGGCGCTGTTCGTCGGGATGGGTGCGGTGGCGATGTGGGTGATGTCGCGCTTCGACCACCGTCGGCTGCGCGAGCTGGCGCTGCCACTGGTCGGCGTCTCGTTTGGGCTGTTGTTTCTGCTGGCCATTCCCGGCAACCCGTTGGCGGTCACGGTCAACGGGTCCCGGCGGTGGCTGGGCGTGGGGTTTGTGCAGTTCCAGCCCTCCGAGCTGGCCAAGATCGCCATCATCGTCTTCGCCGCCGACCTGCTCGCCAACCGGCGCGATCAGATGGGCGACCCGGTGCGCACCGTTCGGCCGGTGATGGCAGTGCTCGCCGTGTTCGCCGCCTTCGTGATGTTGCAGCCGGACCTGGGCACGACCGTCCTGCTCGCCGTCCTGGCCTTTGCGATCCTCGGGGTGGCCGGCGCCACACCGATAGGGCTGGCCACCTATGCAACACCCGCCCTGGCGGTGGGTGCCGCCGCCTCGATGTGGGGCTATCGCCGGGCCCGTATGTTGGCCTTCCTCGATCCGTGGGAGCACCCGACGACCTCCGGGTACCAGACGCTTCAGGCCCAGGTCAGCCTGGCCTCGGGCGGATGGTTTGGGTCGGGGATTGGAACCAGCCGGGCCAAGTACGGCTTCCTGCCCGAGGCCCACACCGACTTTGTCTACGCGATCATCGGCGAAGAATTCGGGCTGGCCGGTGCGCTGGTCGTGCAGGCGTTGTACCTGCTGTTCTTCTTCGCCGGGCTGCGCGTCGCCCGAACCGCCAGCGACCGGTTCTCCAAGCTGGTCGCCACCGGCATCGCCACCTGGATCGGCATCCAGGCCTTTGTCAACCTGGGCGTGGCCACCGGGGCGCTGCCCAACAAGGGCATCACCTTGCCGTTCCTGTCCTACGGCGGCTCGTCGATCATCATCACCATGGCCGCCGCCGGGATCTTGATCAACATCGCCCGCAGTCAGGGGATGGCCGTCCCGACCCGGACCTCGGCCGAGAGCGCCACCAGGGCGGCCGCCCGATGAGCGGCGCCGAGCCGACCAGCGCAACGGTGACCCTGGTGATCGCCGGCGGCGGCACTGCGGGCCACCTCATCCCCGGGCTGGTCGTCGCCGAGGAACTGGTCGAACGCGGCCACCCCCGCTCATCGATCCTGTTCGTCGGCGCCGAGCGAGGACCCGAGGTGACGATGGTCCCCGAGCGCGGCTATCCGGTGCGTCTGTTGCCGGGCCGGGGTATCCAGCGGTCGCTGACCGTCGACAACGTGGCGGCGCTGTGGGGGTTGGTACGCGCTGCGTTTCAAGCTTTTGCGCTGCTGCGCAAAGAACGCCCCAAGGCGGTGCTGGCGCTCGGTGGGTTTGCTTCGGTGGCCTGCGCGGTGTCTGCGGCGCTGCTTCGAATCCCGCTGGTTATCGCCGACCAGAATGCCCTGGCCGGGTCGGCCAACCGCCTGGTCGCACGTTTCGCCACCTCGTGCGCTGCCGCGTTCCCCGGCGTCGACCTGCCGCGCGCCGTGCTCACCGGCAACCCGGTGCGGCCCGAGATCATCGCTGCGGCGTCAGAACCGCCGGGCGCAGCCCGTGAACGGCTGGGCCTCCCCGCCGATCGCACCGTGCTGGCGGTGTTCTCCGGCTCGCTCGGGTCACGGCGGATCAACACCGCCATGGTCGGAGCGCTCGAGTTGCTGGCCGACCGCAGCGACCTGGCGATCTATCACGTTTTCGGCCGCCGGGACTGGGACGAGCGAGACGAGCCGGAGTTCCGCACGCCGACGCTGCCCGAGGGCGGGCTGGTGTACACCCGCGTGGCTTACTCCGACGAGATTGGCGACCTGTTGGCGGCCGCCGACCTGGGGCTGACCCGGGCCGGCGGCTCGACGGTGGCCGAGCTGGCGATCGTCGGCCTGCCCGCCATCCTGGTCCCGTTGCCGATCGCCACCCGCGATCACCAGCGGGCCAACGCCGCCGGCCTGGTTGAGGCGGGCGGAGCGATTTTGGTGATCGATGATCAACTCACCTCCGAACGGCTGATCGCCGAGCTGATGCCGTTGATCGAGAACCCGGCGGTGCTGGCGACGATGGCAGCAGCGGCCCGGGGCGAAGGTCACCCCGACGCCGCCGCCCGCGTGGCCGACCTGGTCGAATCGGCCGCCGAAGGCGACCGATGACCTTGCCCCGCAACGACGCTGGCGACCCGAGCGGCCCCCGGCACCCGAGTGCGTCCGACGTGGCCGGGTGGCTGGGCGGTGAGCCCCGTCACATCCACCTCATCGGGTTGGCCGGAACCGGCATCTCGGCCCTGGCCATGATCCTGGTCGAGCTGGGCCATCACGTCTCGGGCAGCGACCAGCGGTCCGCTCCGGTGCTCGACCGGCTGGTCGAGGCTGGGGCCGTCGCCCACGTCGGCCACGATCCGGGCCATGTCGAGGGCGCCGATCTTGTGATCTGCTCCACTGCGATCCGCGCGGACCACCCCGAGCGGGTGGCGGCCACGTCGGCGGGGTTGCCGGTGCTGACCCGAGCGGACGCGCTGGCGGGCCTGACGCGCCTGCGGCCGTCGATCGCCGTGTCGGGGACCCATGGAAAGACCACCTCGACCGCCATGATGGCGCTGGCGCTCCGCAGCGCCGGCGCCCGGGTGAGCTGGCTGGTCGGTTCGACCGTGCCCGCCCTCGAGACCGCGGCCAGCTGGGGGGACGGTGAATGGTTCGTCGTCGAGGCCGACGAGTCCGACGACACCCACCTGGCCCTCGCACGAGCAGCGGTGCTGCTGACCAACGCCGAGGGTGAGCACCTGGACTTTCACGGCACGCTCGGCCGGGTCATCGATGGCTACGTCGAGTTCCTCGAGGGCGCCGGCGCGACCGACCCGGACGAGGCGCCGTCGAGCGGCCCCGCCCGGCCGGTGCGGGTGGCCGGTGCGGACGACCCGGGTGCGGCCCTGGTGGGGAGGGCGGTCGAGGGGGTCATCACCTTCGGCACCGCATCGGACGCCGACTGGCGCCTCGAGGTGCTCGGCCGCTCGGTGACCGGTACCACCTCGACCCTCACGTCGCCCTCCGGCGAGGTGATCCCCCTGTCGGTGTCGGTGCCGGGCGACCACAACGCCACCAACGCCGCCGGCGTCGTCGCGCTGGCCGGGGAGCTCGGCTTTGATCCGTTCCGCGCCGCCGCCGGGGTGGCCGCCTTCACCGGTACCGGTCGTCGGTTCGAGCATCGGGGCGTCGCCAAGGGCGTGAGCTTCATCGACGACTATGCCCACCATCCGACCGAGGTGGCGGCCACCTTGGCCGCAGCCTCCGGGTGGGAGGGCGGGCGTGTGGTCGCCGTGTTCCAGCCTCACCTGTACAGCCGCACCCAGCGCCTGGCCGACCGTTTCGGCGCAGCGCTGGCAGTGGCCGACGTCGTCGTCGTCACCGACGTGTTCGCCGCCCGGGAGGACCCGATCGAAGGGGTGGACGGCACGTTGATCTCGGCGGCGGCCAGGCGCCATGGCGCAACCGACGTCGTCGACGCCCCCGACCGTTCAACCCTGGTCGAGGTCGTGGCCGCCCTGATCCGACCCGGCGATCTCGTGCTGACGATGGGTGCCGGCGACGTCACGGCGGTCGCCGAGGAACTCGGCGCGGTGCTCCCCGGCGCCGTAATCGAGACGCCGTGAGCGCTGCGACCGATCTCGACGAGGTGGCCGCCCGGCTGACCGAGCGCCTGGGGGAGCGCGTCCGGCTGGACGCGTCCGCCGCCCGGGCCAGCTGGTATCGGGTCGGCGGCCCGGTGGCGATCTGGGTCGACGTCGCGTCGGTCGACGATCTGAGCGCGCTCGCCGCCGCCCTCGGCGGCAGCGACGTGCCCCTGATCGTGGTGGGGGAGGGCTCCAACCTGCTCATCGCCGACGCCGGGTACGACGGCGTGATCGTGCATCTCGACCGCGACGGTGCCCTCGGCGACGTCGTGTTCGACGATGCGGCCTCTGCGGTGACGGCGGGGGGTGCGGTGCGGATGCCCGACCTGGCGCGCCGCTGCGCGGAGGCCGGCCACGGCGGCCTGTCCTGGATGGCCGGCATCCCCGGTTCGATCGGCGGTGCGGTGCGGATGAACGCCGGGGTGAGGGCGGGGGAGGTCGAGGTGCGACACTCCCTCGACTGGGCCGAGCTGGTCGACCTGGGCACCGGCGAGGTGGTCCGCCGGCCGAGCGAGTGGTTCGAGTTTGGCTATCGACGGTCACGGGTGGGCCCCAATGACGTGGTGACGTCGGCCCGGTTCCGCACCCAACCCGGCAGGCCCGAGGACATCGCCGCCGAGAACGCCGTCCACCTTCGACACCGCAGAGACTTCCAGGAGACGGTGCGAACCGCAGGCTCGGTGTGGACCAACCCGCCCGGATCATCGGCGTGGCAGGCGGTGAGCGATGCCGGAGCGCAGGGGCTGCGGGTGGGCACCGCCCAGGTGTCGCCCAAGCACGCCAACTTCATCGTCGCCGACCCGGGCGGCGCCGCCGACGACGTGCACGCCCTGATGGCGCAGGTCCGGCGGATGGTCCACCAACACAGCGGCGTCGTGTTGGAAGCTGAGACGGTGATGATCGGCTTTCCCCCCTTCGAGGAGCTGACGTGAGCTCCGAGGGCTCCGGGCGTCGAGCTCGGCGACCGTCGGCCAGAACCTCACGGCCCGCCACTGCGAAGGGCTCCAGCAGCCCACGACGGGCCAAGGGCACGGCGCAGTCCAAAGGCACAGCGCAGTCGAAAGGCACAGGCCGGTCGAGCGGTGCGGCACAGCCGAAGAGCGCAGCCCGGTCCAAGAGCAACGGGCGATCCCGGAGCCCATCGCGTGCAAAAGCGACGGTCGACCCTCGCATGCGTGCCCGACGCATCGGCGTTTCGCGGGGCCGGGCCCGGCGGCGGCTTCGGCTGCTGATCGGGGCGACGGGCGTCGCAGCGCTGCTCATCGGGGCGCTTGTCGTCTATGCCAGCCCGCTGTTCGGCATCAAGGAGATCGAGGTCAAGGGTGTCAACGATGCTTCCGCCGCCGAGATAGCGGCCGTGTTGGAGGACTTCATGGGGACGCCGGTGGCCCGGGTGGATGATGCCGAGCTGACCGACGCCGTCGCTGCGCTCCCGGGGATGGGCGATGCTGCGGTCGATGTGTCGATGGGTGGCACGGTCACCGTGACGGTCAGCGACAACCGGGCGGTCGCCTACGCCCCGACCACCGACGGGACCGCCGCCCTGGTCGGGCCGACCGGGCGGGTGCTCTCGCTGGCCGAGACACCTCCTCAGGATCTCGTGCGTCTGGAAGCGACGTTGGAGCCGTCGGTCGGCGGCGCTGTACCCCGGCCGGTCGGGCCGGCCGTCGACGTGGCCGCCGCCCTGTCACCCGACCTGGTGGCTGTGACCGAGTCGGTGGGCGCCGACGACGACGGCGTCGAGTTGGCCCTCGTTCGCGGTGTGCGAGCGCAGGTGGGAAGCACCGACGACCTGCCGCGCAAGCTGGCATCGATCGCCACGCTGATGTCAACCGAGGTCGAAGCGGACTGCCTGGAACGGATCGACGTCAGCGAAACCGCACGGACCACCGTGCGGCGCGACAGCGCCTGTACCGGTGCGCCGGCATGACGGCGCGGTGTCGGCATCAGCGCGCGCTGGGTGGTTTGATACCTACTTTTGGTGCGTACGAGGTGACGGTAGGCACGGGTCCACCAAAAGGGATTGCCGAGCATGAAACAATGGTCCCCAAGCAGGTCGCAGCACTAGCTGCCCTGGCCGCCGTTCGGGCATTCCCGACCGGTTCACCCTAGGAGGAATGAACTCCCATGGCACACAACCCGCAGAACTACCTTGCGGTCATCAAAGTGATCGGCGTCGGCGGTGCCGGCTGCAACGCGGTGAACCGGATGATCGACGCCGGCCTGAAGGGCGTCGAGTTCATCGGTGTCAACACCGATGCGCAGGCGCTGCTGATGTCCGACGCCGACCTCAAGTTGGATATCGGACGCGAGCTCACCCGAGGGTTGGGCGCGGGCTCGGACCCCGAGGTCGGTCGTCAGGCCGCCGAGGACCACCGCAGCGACATCGAAGAATCGCTGCGTGGCGCCGACATGGTCTTCATCACCGCCGGTGAGGGCGGTGGTACCGGCACCGGTGCCGCCCCGGTGATCGCCGACATGGCCAAGAGCATGGGTGCGCTGACGATCGGCGTGGTCACCCGGCCCTTCACCTTCGAAGGCCGCCGCCGTTCGGTGCAGGCCGATCAGGGCATCGCCAAGCTGAAGGAGAAGGTCGACACACTGATCGTCATCCCGAATGACCGCCTGTTGTCGGTGGCCAACGAGAAGACCTCGGTAATGAACGCCTTCAAGATGGCCGACGAGGTGCTGCTCCAGGGAGTGCAGGGCATCACCGAGCTGATCACCACTCCCGGCATGATCAACACCGACTTTGCCGACGTGAAGATGATCATGTCCGACGCCGGCTCGGCGCTGATGGGCATTGGCTACGGCACCGGAGAGAACCGGGCGGTCAACTCGGCCCGCCAGGCGATCAGCTCGCACCTGCTCGAGGCGGCGATCGAGGGCGCCCGCGGGATCCTGTTGAACATCTCCGGCGGCTCTGACCTGACGATCTTCGAGGTCAACGAGGCGGCCGAGATCATCCACGAGGTGGCCCACCCCGACGCCAACATCATCTTCGGCACCGTTATGGACGAAGAGATGGGTGACGAGGTGCGCATCACCGTGATCGCCGCCGGGTTCGAACGCTGGGACGACGGCGGACACCCGCCTGCGGGTCAGGCGTCGCAGGGTCAGCCGGCGTCTGGTCGGCCGGGCGCCCCGTCGGGCGGTGGTGGTCCAGAGCGCGAAGGCACCCGAGGGCGGCCCAAGCCGCCCGAGGAAGTGCCGATCGCCGACGTTTTTGGTGACGATGATTTCCTCGATGGCGACGACGACTTCGACGTCCCTTCCTTCCTCCGCTGAGGCCCCCTCCATCGACGGGGTCGACCTGTCGAGTGGTGGAGCGGTTCGCTGGTGCTTCACCGGGCGGGCTCAGGGTGATCTGTCGGAGTCGGCACCCGCTGCTGTCGCGCGCCTCGGATCGCAACTCGAGGTGCCGATCTTTGCGGTTCATCAGGTGCACGGCGACGGTGTCGACGTCGTCACCGAAGCCGACCTCTCCCCGGCTGGACGGCCGGTTTCAGCGATCGAGGCGGACGGCCTGGTGACAGCGCTCACCGGCGTGGGCCTGGGTATCCGCACCGCCGACTGCGCTCCGGTGCTGTTGTGGTCGCCCGAGGGCGTTCTCGGTGCTGCCCACGGTGGCTGGGGCGGGCTGGAGGTGGGCATCATCGGCGCGGTCGCGCGCTCGATGACCGATCTGGGTGCGACGACGATCGACGCGACCCTCGGCCCGTGCATCGGGCCGGAGTGCTACGAGTTCGGCGCCGAGCCGCTGGCGCGGCTGGCCGACCGCTTCGGCCCCGACGTTTGCTCGCGCACCGCCGCCGGCTCCGAGGCGCTCGACCTGCGCGCCGCCGTCACCGCTGCGACCGACGACGCCGGCGTGAGGCTGGTCGCTTCGAACCCGCCGTGCACGGCGTGTGGCGACGATCACTTCTCTCACCGGGCGCACGGTGACCAGGCCCGACAGCTCAGCGTGATCTGGAGGCTCGATGCGGCAGCGTGACCTCGACGCTCGATGGGTTGTCCTCAACGCTGTCGCCGGCGACCGGAGCGCTCGATGAGCGACCCGAGCGTGGACCCGACCATCGTTCCGCCCGACGTGGCCCGCCTGGCCGAACAGGTGGCCGAGCGGACCGACGCGTT
>CXWK01011604.1_pt2 | contig 15450 bp, 11 predicted proteins | sample 590851 | NCBI WGS metagenome assembly CXWK01 (sample SAMEA3498364, study PRJEB10139) | wastewater metagenome | biome: wastewater treatment plant; material: activated sludge | place: Denmark | collected 2014-08-01 | reverse complement strand
GATAAATTGGCTGTTACTGTTACAAATGGAAATGTTACAATTTCTACCTGGAACAAAGATCAGGCATATATTAAAGTAAGCAATATCGATGAAGATGATTTAAATAAATTGAAGATTGAACAAATAGGAAATTTAGTAGTAGTTGATTTTAATGGTCAGGACTCTGATGATTTACTTGTTGAAGTTTCAATACCTTCGCAATTTAGTTTAGATGTTTCTAGCGGCGCTGGAAATATCACGACTAAAGGAAATATAATTGGTAAAGTTGGATTATCAACAGGCGGTGGAAATATAAAGTTGGATGATTTTGGTGATAAATTGTCTGTATCAACAGGTGGTGGAAATATTTCTGCTGGCAATATTTTTGGTGAAGCTGAAATATCCACAGGCGGAGGTAATATTAGTATTGGTAATGTAAAAAGTAAAACAGAAGTTTCAACTGGTGGTGGCAATATTTCAATTGGAAATATTGGTGGAAATGCTGAAGTATCAACAGCAGGTGGAATTATTTCCGTTGGAAAAGTTTCGGGTAGTGCAGAACTATCAACTGCTGGTGGTAATGTTAATTTAGATGGTGCATCGGGACAGGTTGAAGTTAATACTGCGGGAGGAAACATTGTTGTAAAAAATATTTCAGGTTCAATTGCAGGTAATACTGCTGGTGGAAATATTTATGCTGATTTAATTCCACCAATAAGTGGTTATGGTGAATTTAGTACTGCTGGTGGAGATATTACTTTAACAATTCCATCAAACTCCAAAGTTAGCATAGAGGCAAGTGTTTATGTTGGTAAAAATATACCTGAAAGCGAAGCTAATAAATTTATAAAATCAGATTTTGAATCAAGTACAGTAAATTTTGTCAAAGGAAACTTTAATAAAACTTATTTAATAAATGGTGGTGGTCCAACCATTGAATTGAATACTGCTTCCGGTAAAATAAAAATCAGTAAAAAATAATAAAATAGTGTTGCCTGATGAGATTTAGTAATTTCATCAGGCATGATAAATATTTATTGCCATTTATCATTTATCAAAACCACTACTAATATTCTTAATTATATTTCTAATAAAATTATTTACAATTGCACAGCACTAATTTGATTTCATCAAATTATAAACTAATCCATAAAATATTTTGAGCGCAGTTATGTCTAAAATAAAAACAAAAATTATATGCTTATGAAACAATATGTAATTACTTTTTTTCTATTAGTTTTTTGTGCAACAGTATTAACTGCAAAAAATGATTCAACTGCAGTTGTAAACTCATACAGGTTAATAGAGCCAATTGTATTGGATGGATTGATAAGTGAATCAGTTTATCAGAATCCAGCAGTAACAAAGTTTACGCAAAAAGATCCTAACGAAGGAAAACCTGCCTCAGAAAAATCTGAAGTTTGGGTCTCATACGATGATCATAACATTTATATAAGTGGAAGATTTTATGATTCTAATGCTGATTCAATAGATGCAACATTAATGCGTCGTGATAACGTAATTGAATCAGATTGGTTTTGGGTTTATTTAGATCCATATAACGATGATAGAACGGGATATTTTTTTGCTGTAAATCCTGCCGGTTCAATTGTTGATGGAATATTATTTAATGATAGCTGGGATGATAATTCCTGGGATGGGATCTGGGAAAACAAAACATCTGTTGATAAAGATGGATGGTATGTTGAAATAAAAATTCCATTTACTCAATTAAGATTTAAAGAATCTGAAAATATGACGTGGGGAGTTAATTTTAATCGTGATATAAAACGAAGACACGAAATGTCTTTTTATGTAATGGTTCCTAAAAATGAAAGTGGTTTTGTTTCCAAATTTGCTGATCTAAAAGGACTTGATGGAATTAAACCAAAACAGCGATTAGAAATTTTACCTTATATTGTTCAAAAAGCTCAATACTTGGTGCATGATAAAAATGATCCGTTCTACAAATCAAATCAATATAAAACTACAATTGGTGCTGATTTAAAGTTTAGTATAGGTAGCAATTTAAATGTTGATGCAACTTTTAATCCAGATTTTGGACAAGTGGAAGTTGATCCTGCAATTGTAAATCTATCTGCTTTCGAAACTTTTTATGAAGAGAAACGACCATTTTTTATTGAGGGCTCAAATATTTTTGCATTTGGATTTGGCGGGGCAAATAATAATTGGGGATTTAATTTTGGTGTGCCTGAGTTATTTTACTCACGTAGGATTGGAAGACCACCACAAAGAAATGTTGATGGTGCTGATTATTTGGATTTTGCTCCAGAGACAAGAATTCTTGGCGCAGCAAAACTCTCTGGTAAAATAGATGAATCCTGGTCAATTGGCGCATTAACATCTTTTACAGAACGTACACACGCGGATGCTAGATTTGGTGATAGAGACACATCAATCGAAGTTGAACCTTTTACACACTACGGAGTGTTCAGAACGCAAAAAGAATTTAACTCAGGTAAACAATCTCTTGGTTTAATTGTTACAACTGTAAACAGAGTTTTTGATGATTCAAATCTTGATAAAATTTTAAGCAATCAAGCATATACATATGGAATTGATGGCTGGACTTTTCTTGATGAAGATGAAACTTATGTTATTACCGGATCAGTAATTGGTTCATATACATCAGGTACAAAAGAATATCTTACAAGATTGCAAAGCCAACCATATAGGTATATGCAGCGCCCCGATAAAACTAATTCTCCAATCGATACAAATAGAACTTCCATTGCCGGATATTTTTCCAGAGTTATGATAAATAAACAAAAGGGTGATTTTTATTTAAACGCTGCACTTGGTTTGATTTCACCTGGATTTGAATACAATGATCTTGGCTCGCAATGGATGGCTGATAGAATTAACGGTCACTTAGTTTTAGGATATAGGTGGTTTGAACCTGATGGAATCTTTAGAAGAAAAAATATTTACTTGGCATACAATAGAACTTCTGATTTTGAAGATAATGTTAGTAGAAATGGTTTTTATGCAACAACAAGTACAGAGTTTGCAAACTATTGGGGAGTTAATATAAATGCTTCTTATAATCTTAAATCGGTTTCAACAAATTTAACTCGTGGTGGTCCTAAAACTAATATGCCATCAAATTTTTCATTTAATATTATGGGCTACTCTGATAGCAGAGAAAAAATAACATTTTCACCTTATGTAGGCTATTGGAAAAATACATTAGGAAGCACTGAGTTTGATACCGGAATTGATATTGAATGGAAACCAAGCTCGCAAATTAGCTTTTCAGTTGGTCCAGAATATTTTAGTAGTATAACTAAATATCAGTGGGTCGGAAATTTTGAAGATCCTTATGCTACTAACACATATAATTATAGATACGTATTTGCAGAAATAGACTACAAAACACTATCAGCAAATATTAGACTTAACTGGATTTTTACACCAACATTAAGTTTGCAATTATACGTACAGCCACTTATTTCTGTAGGTGATTATGAAGGTTTTAAGGAATTAACAAATACGCCAACACTTGATTACAAAGCATTTGGAACAGCAGGAAGTGAAATTATTTATGATGAATCATCAAACTCATTTATAGTTGATCCTGATGCTTCGGGTCCAGCACAATCATTTAGTTTTAATAATCCTGATTTTAATTTCAAATCGTTGCGTGGAAATTTGGTTTTAAGATGGGAAGCTTTACCTGGTTCAGTTTTTTATTTTGCCTGGACGAATAGCCGAATGAATTATGAATCTACAGGTCAATTTAATTTTAATAATGATTTTAGTAATCTATTAAAAGCAGAATCTGATAATATATTTTTGGTAAAATTTTCTTACTGGTTAGATATTTAACAAAAAGGGTATCGCACGATACCCTTTTTGTTTAACTCAATAAAATTTTAATTAATCTGTTTTAATTCACATCTTCTATTTTTCTGTCTATTCGCTTTTGTCGTATTAGGAACAACAGGTTTATCAAATCCATATCCAACAGGAATTAGTCTTTCTGCGTTAATACCATGATTGACTAGCCAATCCCTAACTGCTGCTGCTCTACGTTCAGATAATATTTGATTATACTTTTTAGTCCCTTTGCTATCGGTATGCCCACTAATTTCAACATGCACGCTGATATAGTTTTCCAAAATGTTTAATGCTTTTAAAAGAACTTGTTCAGATTCTTTAGTGATATTTGTTTTATCAAATCCGAATGTAATTCCATCAAAAACAAATTTTTCAATTTTCTTTTCAACTGCAACATCATCTTTTGGATTTAAAGGATCCGATTTACGTTTAACTTCTGCAAGATCATCTATACTTCCATTGTCAGTATCTTTTTTTAGTGGATTTGTTTTGTATGATTTTATTTCTTCTGAATCACTTAATCCGTCAACATCAGTATCTGCAAGCAATGGATTAGTTTTATAACTGCCGATTTCTTCGCCATCAGTTAATTCGTCTGTATCAGAATCTGAGTTTAGTGGATTTGTTTTATATTCGGTCACTTCAACAAAATCACTTAACGCATCTGAATCGGTATCAGCTAAAAGTGGATTAGTATTATAATTATTTGTTTCTTCATTATCATTTAAGCCGTCATCATCAGAATCAAATTTTAATGGATCTGTTTTGTAAGTTAAAAATTCCACACCATCATTTAATCCATCCTTATCTGTATCAGGATTTTCAGGATCAGTGCCTATTTTTTCTTCATCGCATTTTAAAAGTCTATCATTATCTTTATCTGTTTTACAATTATTTACAACATATAAAAGTCCAACTGAAGTATTAAAATATGAATCCCAAATTTCTTCAGTTCTTCCTCTAAAACCATCAAGTTCATAAGTTGTTGTTAGTGTTCCGCCTAAAGAAATTTCTAACAAAAAATTATCAGAAACAGAAAATTCCGAACCGATACCAACAGGAAATAAACCTTCCCATCCTATTGTTTTCTCAAAGTTACAATCTAATCCTTCCGGCTTTGTGTGAGAAATGTAATGAAACACTCCAACACCGGCATATACAAATGGGTTCCAACTTTCTAAATCAAATGGATTAACTTTAATCCTTATATCAAAGGGCAGTATGGTTGTGTTATACTCACCTTGATCAATTTCGTTGCAATAAGCTTCGCCAGCATATTTGCCATATCCTAAATTAAATTCTACTTCTAAAGGATTTGATAACTCAACTGCGTAAAGTACTTCCGCAAGAAAAGAAAAATGATAAGATTTAAATGAAAGATCATCGTTGCCACCAAATCCAACATTTCTAAATTCATTTTCAGGAAAAATCTGGTTGTATCTTACCCCAAATTTTGATCCCCAATCTTTAAACTGGGCAAAAGCAATACTGTTAAAAGTAATAAGTAACAGTGTAATTACTATGTAAATCTTTTTCATGATAAATCAACTTTATTTTATGGGAATATTATTAATCGTATTTAACTACTTTCTCAATTTATTATCGATAATTGTGTTAGAATGTTTAGAAAAAGAATTTGTGGAAATAAAAAACCCCGATACCGAAATATCGGGGAGTAGCCCTGATAGAAGGCTTGGGGAATAACCTTAACCATCAGTTGCTTGCTTAACTAACTAATATCACTTCTAAGTAATTATCGGAATAAGATTTGGAAAGTTTAGGATTGAATATAAAAAGTGATTAACTGTTTTCAATTAATCACTTTAATTGGGCAGTTTGTTCAACTATACTATTCGTTCAAGTGGCACTTGAAAGAGCCTGATCTTATCATCATCTCTTTCTACGATAGAATTTAATTCATTTATCTTAACAATAAGTTTTTCAAGTAATTCTTCATCAGAAAAAGCGATCATACGTACGTTGTTGTATCCCGGAAAAGGACGATTACCTAAATGTGCATCTGTTTTATGTCCTTTGCCTTTTACCTCTTCCCATTCAGTGTAAAAATCTATTCCCAGTTCATCTAATGCCTTGGTAACTCGATCATCAAGAATTTCGCGATATGCTAAAAATGTAAGTTTCATTTTAATCTCTTACTTCTTTTTACTTTTTGAAAAATAATTACTAACATCGTCAAGTATTGAATAAACTACTGGCACTATAAAAAGTGTAAGCAATGTTGATGTTATCAAACCACCAATTACTGCCTGTCCCATCGGTGCGCGGAATTCAGCGCCTTCACCAAGTGCAAGTGCAACTGGAACCATTCCAAAGATCATTGCAAATGTTGTCATTAAGATCGGGCGTAATCTTGTGGGTCCTGCCTTTACTAAAGCATCAAATCTAGACATTCCTCTTTCGCGAAGAACGTTAGTGTAATCGACGAGTAGAATACCATTCTTAGTTACTAAACCCATCAACATTATAATACCGATCATTGACATAACTGAAAGCGAGCTTCCAAAAACTAATAGTGCGAGCACAGCACCAATAATAGACATTGGCAAAGCAAGCATAATTGAGAATGGGTGAATAAAGCTATCAAACTGTGCTGCTAGCACGATGTAAACAAACACCACTGCAAGTAACAAAGTAAGCATCATATTTGCCATTGATTCTTCTTGCATTTCACCTTCACCAATGACATTGATTGAATAACCTGATTCAAGTTGTATTTTTTCGGTTTCTTTAAGAATATCAGCAAGCGCAACACCTAAAAATCTTCCGTAAAGATTGGCATCAACTCGAATCTCTTTTTGTCGTGCATACCTATTAATTTTTGAGGGACCAACATCCTGTGAAATTGTAGCAATATCAGTTATTGGAACCAAGAAATCTTTACCATTTATTTGTTTAAAACTTTTAACTGTTAATAAAGATAAATCATTAATGTTTGATCGGTCTTCTTTCTTTAATCTAACTCTAACATCAATCTGTTCATCACCTTCCTGGTATTGTGTAGCAACTGCACCATCAACCATTGCNNGCAATTAGATATGGATTTGTCGCAAGATCAGATGCTTTTTCACGGTCGATGTTTATTCTTATTTCAGGTTTAGAAAGTTCAAGACTGTTTTCAACATCAACGGCACCTGAAGTTTGTTTAACTATTGCTTCGACTTTATCAGCAATCAATTCCAATTTTTTCAAATCATCTCCACGGATACTAAGAGTTACAGGCTTTTCATTTCCGCCTGGTCCACCTTGAACCATAAAACTGAATGAAGCACCAGCAATTGTTTTTACTTGTTCTCGTATATCCGCCATAATTTGCTGATCAGAATTTTCTCTTTCTTTACTTGGTACAAGTTTTACAAGAATAGTAGCTTTAGTTACAGGATTATTACTTGACCCGATCGTGGTTAGTACGGTTTTTACTTCTTTTCTTTCCCTTAATTTTGTTTCAACTTTTTCACAGATCATACTTGTTTGTTCAAGTGAACTACCAGGAGAAGCATTTACAGTTAATGTAAACTGGCTCTCATCACTTTCTGGAAAGAATTGTGATCCCAGCATTCCCATTAGCATAAAACTAACAACGAAAATTCCGATTGCTCCAATTACAATAGTTTTTCTATGTGTTAAAGACCATCGTAGTGCATTTTCATATTTTGCATTCAGTTTGTCAAACCAATGATTGAATTTGTAAAGCACCTTTTGAAGAATGTTGCCCTGATCTAAATGTTCTTCATCTTCTCTATGAAGCCACTTTGAGGATAACATTGGAGTTAGTGTAAACGCTACAAATAGTGATACCACAACCGCGGCAGAAATTGTTATACCAAACTCATAGAAAAATCTTCCAACAATACCAGGCATAAATGCAACAGGCACGAATACCGCAACAATTGTAAATGTTGTTGCCATTACTGCTAGTCCAATTTCTTCAGAGGCAGATTTTGCTGCTTCCATTGGAGTTTCACCTTGGGCCATATGCCTGTAAATATTTTCTATTACAACAATGGCATCATCAATTAATAATCCAACTGCAAGTGAAAGAGCAAGCAAAGACATCATATTAAGTGTAAACCCAAGGGCAAACATCAGTATAAAACTTGCAATAATTGATGCGGGTAATGCTAACCCGCTAATAACAGTAGCTCTAAAGTTTGCAAGGAATAAATAGATAACAACTATAGCTAATAAACCTCCATACAAAATATCAAATATCACATCATCAATTGAATCTTCAATAAAAATACTATTATCCTGCACAACATTGATTGTTAAGCCTTCTGGTATATCTTTAAGAAGTTTTTCTACCTGCTTATTAACATTATGAGCAACCTGAACAGTATTACTTCCTGATTGTTTAATAATATTTAAGCCGACAGCTATTTTACCATTAACACGTGATAAACTTGTTTGTTCCTCAACTCCATCAATAACTCGTGCAACATCTGATAAATAAACTGATTTACCTTGCGGAGTTGCTACTATAACTTTGTTAAAGTCTTCAACATTTTTATACTTGCCCATAGTTCTAACAAGTAACTGTTGAGATCCTTCTGTAACATTTCCTCCAGGGATTTCAACATTTTGGCCGCCAACATTTTGAATAATATCCTGAATAGAAATATTATAAGCTCTTAATCTTGCAACATCAACTTCAATTTGAATTTCTCTCTCAGAACCGCCAACAAGATCAACAGAACCTACGCCAGGAATATTTTCTAATCTTTTTTTAACAACATCTTTTGTAAATGTAGTAATTTCTTTATCAGACATATTTCCGGAAACCGTTAAATTCATAATCGGAAAACTTGCAGGGTCGTATCTTTGAATTACAGGGTCTTCAATTTCAGTTGGAAGTTCTGCTCTGATTGCCGCAATTTTTTCTCTTACATCCTGTGCTGCATCTTTACCATCTATCTCAAGTTTAAATGCAATAACAACAATTGAAACATTTTCCTGTGAAGTTGATTGAATAAAATCAACACCTTCTACAGGGTTAACAGCATCTTCAATAATTTGAGTTACGTCTGTTTCAATTTGTTCAGGACCTGCCCCAGGTAAAATGGTTGTTATTACAACATATGGAATATCTACATCAGGGTATAAATCAACATTTAATTTGTAATATGAAAAGAGTCCAAGCACAATCAAAGACATAATCATCATTGTAGCAAAAACGGGTCGTCTTATGGAGACATCAGCTAATTTCATTTTTTAATCCGAATTTCTTTTTTTTTGATTTATCAATTAATTTTTTGTAACAACTACTATTGTTCCATCTTTTAGATTATTCATTCCGAGTGTTACAATTTTATCCCCGGATTTCAATCCTGAAATAACTTCAACGTTCTTACCATCAGATAATCCAAGAGTAACAGTTTTCAAATATGATTTCTCATCATTAATAATATATACACCATCAATTCCGCCAGATTTTACTACAGCAGAAAGTGGAATTGTAAGTGGATCCTTTTTTGATTTCATATCAACTGCAACACGACAAAACATTCCAGGTTTAAACCATCTATCCTGCGTATTAGAAAAAATAGCCTGCATCTCAAATGTACGTGATTGAATGCTTGCAGATTTTGAAAGCTGATTAATTTTTCCTGTTTGAATAAGTTCTGGATTAATTTCAGAATAAATATTAACTGTTTGACCAACAAAAAGACTTGGTACATCACTTTCGCCAACATTAAATATAGCTTTCATGCGCCCAATGTTTGCAACAGTTGCCATCGGCATTTGCGGATTTGCAAGATCACCAAGATTTACATTTATTGCAGTAACCACTCCTGAAAGGGGAGAGGTTATTTCAACAGTACTTCTTGCAGCATCAAAATTTGCTTTTGCAACTTCGTATTGAGTTTGAACGCCATCAAATGCTTGCTGTGATACAGCGCCTTCTTTTAAAAGATTTTGCATCCTTTGATAATTCTTTTCTGCATTTAGAAAACCAGCCTGAGCTTGATAAAATTGTGAAGCTGCTCCGCCTTTATTTAATTCAAATAAAACTGAACCAACTTTAACAAAATCACCTACTTTAACTCTTATCTTAGTTATTGTTTCCGGAATTTTTGCAATAATATTTGCCTGTTCTTCACCCTCAAGTGATCCAGAAAAAGTTTTTGATAATGCTAATTCTTTAACTTCAATAGTTTGGGCTTCTACAGAAACTGTATCAGTAAAAACTGTTTTGTCTTTTGTTTCAGCTTCCTGTGGCTTTTCTCCACACGCCTGTAAGGCGAAAATAGTTATCAGTATCACTAAACTTAAAATTTGTTTTAAACGGCTATCAAATATTTGTTTCATATAAAAATGATTCTCCTGTTTACGATAAATAAAACTTTATATTAATCTTCTATCTCATTAAACGATGTAAAATATTCTGGATTTGTTCTCCCAAGAATTTGTTCCAATTCATACTGTGTAGTTAAATAAGAATACATTGATTGGATTCTATTCAAACGTGCCTGCTTAAGGGCTAGATCAGCGCTTTGCAATTCAAGCTGACTCCCGACACCTTCCTTATACCTGACTTTGGCTATTTGATATGATCGTTCAGCAACATCAACATTTTTATTTTGCACATCAATAATAGATTGTACAGTTTTTAAATCTTGAATTTTTGATTTTACATTTAGCAAAGTATATTCCTTAAGTTGCTTTACTTGTTCTTCAGTTTGTTGATACGTAATTGTTGATTGTTGAACAGCATTGCTTGTTCTATTACCTTGCCAAAGATTTATAGAAAAACTTAATCCAATTGTTGCAGATGAATAAGTATTAAACTTCCAATTATCTGAAGATCCATTGTAAGCATATTGTCCAAAGACTGCAATATTTGGCCAGTATTCAGAAACATCAAGTTCTACAAATGCTTCATCAACTTGCTTTTTCAATTCCAAAGTTCTCAAATCATAATTTGATTTTAGCGCTTCATCAATTAATCCTTCTTCATTTGAAATATCATATTGTTGATAGGTGAAATTTCCTGTAACATCAATTTCTTCTTGCTGATCTACGCCAAGAACTAATTTTAATCCGTCCTTTGCAGTTTTTAATTTGTTTTCCATATCAAGAACAACTGGTCTCATATTTTCAACAAATACTTCAACTGTTAACAAATCAAATTCAGATACTATTCCCTCATTGTATAAAGCTTTAGTGTCTTTTAAATTTAATTTTAAATTTTCAAAACTAGCTTTTGTTATTTCTAATGATTCCTTTAAAAATAAAACTCCATAAAAAGTTTTTTGAACAGATAAAACTGTTTTAGAAACAGTACTATACAAATCTGCTTTTGCTAAATCATAATAAATCTGTGAAGCTCCTATACCTTTAAATACTGCAGAACTGAAAAGTGTTTGTGTTATTGTTACATCAGCAGAAAAGTTATTTGATTGAGAAAACGATTGAAGCTTTGTTGCCATTGATTTGTATTTATTATTATCTCTTGGTAATACTTGTTCATCGAATAATATTGAATATGTTGCGTTGGTTAACATTGCTTCAAAATCAGGAAATGGCATTTTAGGTTTTTCAAGAAAACGAGAAAAACTTCCATTTAGGTTTACACTTGGCAATGCATAACCAAATGCTTCATCAACTGCTGCTCCTGCTTTTTTAACTGTCATAACAGAAATGGAAATATCCTTATTATTATTAATTGCAGTATTTATGGCAGCTTCAAGTGTGTAACTTTTTGTTTGTGCTAATACCGGAACCTGAATTATAAAAAAAAGTAGAACTGTTGTAGTTATAATAATATGGTGCGCAAAGTTTTTATGTTTCATTTAATTCTCTAAATGTTTGAACGAAGAAAAAATCTTTTTATGTATATATAATTTGTGGTTTCATTAATCATTTATCAGAGTTTTGGCGATTAAAAACTATTAAATGATTTTTCCGCCCCAAATCTAAAGAACAATAGTCTAAAAATTATTTTATCTATCACAAAACTTATTGATTGTGACAAAAATCAATGTTTTATGATTAGCAAAGATTTGATGACCATATCGATTAAATAAAAATCAAATTAAAATTTATTACTAATATTTCCGATAATGAGTTTAAAATTTTATCAATCTTTCATTTTGAGTAAGTTTGCATCATAAAAGCAGGATAAGTTATGGATCAATACACAACTGAAAAACTAAAATCGATTGTGGGGACAAAAAACTTCTTCGATTCTAAGGAAGATAAATTAGTTTATTCATACGATGGAACGCCAGTTTACAAACAACTTCCTGAAGCAATTGTTTTTCCTCAGGATGATGAGCAAATTTCTAAAATTATAAAACTTGCAAATCAAGAAAAGTTTAGCATTGTGCCGCGTGGTGCAGGTACGGGATTAAGTGGCGGAGCTATTCCTACAGAAAATTCTGTTGTTGTTGTTATGACAAAATGGAATAAAATTCTTGAGGTAGATTCCAATAATCTAACAGCCTGGGTAGAACCCGGAGTTGTTACCGGATTATTTCAGAAAGAAGTTGAGAAACTTGGATTATTCTATCCACCAGATCCCGGAAGTTTAACTGTTTGCACAATTGGCGGTAACGTTGCTAACAATGCTGGTGGTTTACGTGGATTAAAATACGGTGTAACAAAAAATTATGTTCTAGGTGTTGAAATGATTTTGCCTAATGGTGAACTACTTAAAACTGGCGGCAAAAATATGAAAGATGTTGCAGGATATAACTTGCGAGATTTTATTGTTGGCAGTGAAGGCACACTTGGAATTATTACAAAAGTATTATTAAAGCTTATCCCAAAACCAACTCAATCAATAACTCTTTTAATTTTCTTTGATAAACTGATTGATGCTGGTAAAACAGTTGCTGATATAATTGCTTCACATATTGTTCCTAGTATGATGGAGTTTTTAGATAATACTACAATAAATTGTGTTGAAGATTATACGCATATAGGATTGCCTAGAAAAAGTGAAGCAATACTTTTAATTGAGATTGATGGAAGAGGAAGTATTGTTCAAGAAGATGCTGAAACAATTAGAAAAATTGCTGTAAAAAATAATGCAACCGCACTTAAAGGTGCATCAGACGAAAATGAAGCTAATATTTTGAAGACAGCAAGAAGAAGTGCATTCAGTGCACTTGCCAGAAGAATGCCCACAACAATACTTGAAGATGCAACTGTGCCAAGAAGTGAATTGCCTATAATGATTGAAAAAGTTTCTAAAGCAGGAAAAATGTTTAATGTTACTTTTGGAAATTTTGGTCACGCTGGTGATGGCAATCTTCATCCAACTTGTTTAACCGATGAAAGAGATTCAAAAGAACTTGATAAAGCTCATCGTGCTTTTGATTTTATTTTTAATGAAGCAATAAAACTTGGCGGTACAATTACTGGTGAACACGGAACTGGTTTAGCAAAAAAACATTTTCTAGAGCAAGTTGCTGGTCCTGCAGGAATTGATATGATGAAAAAGATAAAATTAGCTATCGATCACAATAACATTTTAAATCCGGGCAAAATATTTACAATCTCACCAAAGTGTGAAGGCAGTATGCCAACTAAACGAGAACAGATTAAAGATTTTCATGTCTAAAGAAATTGATTACAAAGAATTAATAAAAATTCTTCCTAGTGATGATATTTTTCAACAGTGTATGCATTGCGGAATGTGTTTAGCCGTATGCCCAACTTATGATCTAACCAAAATGGAGCGTTCATCTCCACGAGGCAGAATTTCAATGATAAAATCTGTTGCACGTGGTGAAATGGAAATGAGCAGAACTTTTGCTGATGAAATGAATTTTTGTTTGGATTGCCAGGCTTGTGAAACTGCATGCCCTGCTGGAGTTCAATACGGTAGAATGGTTGAAACTGCTCGAGTAGTTGTTGATAACACAAAGTATGTTTCTAAAACTGGTGTAATGTTAAAACGATTTTTGTTAAGGAGAATTGTTGCATCAAAGAATGTTTTAAAATTGTTTTCCAATTTTTTAAAGTTTTATCAAAAAAGTGGATTACAAAAAATTATAAGATCATCTGGAGTTTTAAGACTTATATCAAAAAACCTTGCACATGTTGAAAAACTTTCTCCAATTATTTCGGAAAAGTTTTCGGATAAAGAAATTCCTGAGTTAGTATTTCCCAATGGTTTAGTTAAACACAACGTTACGTTTCACTATGGTTGTTTGATGAATACAATGTTTGCAGATATTAATCTTGACACGATTGAAGTTCTTAAAGAAATGGGATGCAAAATAATTACTCCAAAAAATCAGGTTTGCTGTGGATCTTTAATGGGGCATAATGGTGACATGGAATTTGCGCTTAAACTTGCAAGAAAAAATATTGATGAATTTGAATTACATGATTATGAATATTTAATTTCAAATTCAGCAGGTTGCGGAGCATTTATGAAAGACTATGCTCACTTACTGGAAGATGATCCATTATATGCTGAAAAAGCAAAACGGTTCTCATCTAAAGTTAAAGATGTAATGGAGTTTTTTGCAGAAGAAAAACCTGAATTAAAATTCAATCTTGAGTTTAAACCTGAACTAACAACTTATCACGATGCCTGTCATTTAGCCCACGCACAAAAAATCACAACTCAACCAAGAGAAGTGATTAAATCTTTACCTGGAGTTAATTATACAGAACTTGAAGAAGCAAGTTGGTGTTGCGGAAGTGCGGGTATTTATAACGTTGTAAGATATGAAGATTCAATGGTACAACTTGAACGTAAAATGAAGAATATAAAAAATACAAATGCAAAAATTGTATTAACAGGTAATCCTGGTTGTATGGGGCAGATAAAACATGGAACAGAAAAGTTTAAGGTTGATGTTGAAGTGCTGCATCCGATTACGTTGATAAAAAGAATATTGAAGAAATAACTTAGTGGATTTTAGTGATTTCGTGTTTTTGTGGCGGAAATAAATTTGCCACAAAAACTCTAAAACGCAAAAGAGCACTAAAATATTATTTCTATTCTCAAACTATCTTTTCATCATAAATTAAATGATCAAAAGTTTCTCTGCTTCTTACTTCATCATACTTATTCCCATCAACTAAAATTTCTGGTGGGCGGCGACGACCATTGTAATTAAAACTCATAACCATTCCGTATGCACCAGCAGAAGTTAGTGCTAGTAAATCTCCGGAGTTTGATTGAGTGATTTCTCTGTCGCGTGCAAAGTAATCTCCAGATTCACAAATTGGACCAACAACATCTGCAACGATATCATTTCTATTTCCAAATTTTGTAGTTGGTTGGATATGATGATAAGCTTGATAAATTGATGGTCTTAACATATCATTCATTGCAGAATCAACTATAACAAAATTCTTGTCTCCATTTTTTTTATTGTACAAAACTTCAGTTACAAGTATTCCACCGTTTGCAGTTAAGAATCTTCCTGGTTCAAAAATAATTTCGCAATCAAGTTTTTTAAACAACGGAATTGTTTTTTCAGCAAATTCATTTATCGAGAATGATTGTTCAGAATTATAGCTGACACCAATCCCACCACCTACATCAAAGTGTGCAAGTTTTAATCCATCTTTCTCAATTTCAAAATATAAATCAGAAAGTTTTTGCACTGCTTCAACAAATGGTTC
>CXWK01001678.1_pt2 | contig 15475 bp, 15 predicted proteins | sample 590851 | NCBI WGS metagenome assembly CXWK01 (sample SAMEA3498364, study PRJEB10139) | wastewater metagenome | biome: wastewater treatment plant; material: activated sludge | place: Denmark | collected 2014-08-01 | reverse complement strand
TGGGCGTCTTCAGCTACCAGCTGGGCCTGCTCGCCCGCGCGATCTACGACCGTCGGGGCATGACGACCGCACGCCTGTTGCGCCGCTACCGCTACACGCGCACGGTCGGCACGGCGATGGCCGGCGGAGCGCTGGGCGCGTTGGCCACCCTGCCGCTGATCGTGCGCTACGCGACGAACGACTTCACGCTGACCGAGGGCGACCTGCGCGTCGCCCATGTGGCGATTGCCGGGCTGACGCTGGGCATCGTCTGCTTTGCCACGTTCGCCTTCACCCTGCTGCTACACGCGGTTGCAGCCGCACGCCGGGACTGAAGCGTGCCCTCCGAACGCACAGGGTCCTTCGGCGAACACGCCGCACCAAGCCCGGTCGACCGCCTGGGCACGTGGTGGGGCCGCGCCGCGTTTGGACGTCGGGTGGGGCCGCTCACCGCCAAGCGCGTGGCCGACCTGGGCTGCGGTTACGACGCCGCGCTGGCCCGCTCGATCGCCGCCGACGTGGCGTCGGTGACGCTGGTCGACCTGGCATTGAACCCCGAGTTGGAGGCTCTGCCCAACGCCACCCTGGTGCGGGGCCAACTCCCCCAGGCGCTGGCCGACCTCGACGAGCAGTCCTTCGACGTCGTCGTCCTCAGCTCGGTGCTCGAACACCTCGACGACGACCAGGGGGCCCTGACCGCCTGTCACCGGCTGCTCGCGCCGGGGGGCGTGCTGTTCATCAACGTGCCCAGCTGGTGGGGCAAGACCGCGCTCGAGTTCTCGGCCTTTCGGTTGGGGCTCTCCCCCGCCGAGGAGATGAACGACCACCGCCGCTATTACGACCCGCGAGACCTGTGGCCCAAGGTGGTTGCCGCCGGGTTCGTCCCCGAGGACATCGCCTGTCGCCGGCACAAGCTGGGGCTCAACACGTGGGCAACGGCTCGTCGGACAACTTCACCAGGGTGAGGTGACCGTTGAGGCTGGTGATCCCCCGCAGCGCCCTACCGGCGGCGGCCATCAGCTCGGCGCCGAGGGTGGCCACCCCCTCGCACTCATAGAAGCCGTAGTCGTCGAAGATGACCAGGCCGCCGACGCCCAGGCGGGGCCAGGCCCACTCGAGCGTGGCCTTGGCCGAGTCGTACACGTCGACGTCGATGTGCACCAGGCGCAACGACCGGTCGGCGAGCGCATCGCCGGTGTCGTCGGGGAACATGCCCTCGGCCACCAGAGTGCTGATGCCGGGAAAACGGCCGAGCAGGTCCTCGACCAGTGCGACCGAGGTGTCAGAGTGTTCGCCGCCTCGGTACCACGGGTCTTCCGAGCCGGCCCCAACCACCCCGCGAAAGGTGTCGGCGAGCACGACGGTGGCAGCGAGGCCCAGCCGGCGGGAGCGCTCGGCGAGCAGCGCCCCGGTGCCGCCGCGCCATACACCCACCTCGAGCACATCGCCGGGCACCGCAGCCACCTGGGCCAACGCCGACCACAGGTCCCAGCAGCGATAGATGTCGACGAGCGTGTGGTCGGCCACCGCCTCGTAGGTGGCGAGAAACCCCTCGTCGTCGTACCAGGGCGACAGCGTGGCCGTGGGGGCCAGAAGCCGGTGGGAGTACCGGGAGCGGTCGCCGTCGACCGGGATGCGGGCGAGCAGGCGTTCGAGGCGCCGCCGTTCGCGCAGCCACAGCACCGACGCCTTGCCGCCCCGGATCGCAGCGTCACGCACGGGCGAGCTCACCGGCGTCGGCCCGGGCAGCGGGCGGTCACAGGCGATAACCGGAGGCGACGGCGTCGTTGCGGAACATCGCCACCGTGTCGAGGGAGAACTCGTCCAGGTCCTTGCCGATCGTGGGCAGCTTGGCCAACAGATCGGCGGTCATCGTGATCACCTGGCAGCCCACCTGGGCGGCCTGCACGTAGTTGTAGGCCTCGCGGGGGCTGGCCCAGATCAGGCGCTGGTCGGCCTCGGCCGCCATGATCGCCACCGAGGCGGCCATGATCGGCAGCGGGTCGCGCCCTGCGTCGGCCACCCGCCCGGCGAACACCGAGATGTAGCTCGGCGGCCCGCCGGCCAGCGAGGCGGACACCACGGCCACCTGGCGAGGCGTCATCAGCGCCGTCACATTCAGCTGGACGCCGTCGGCCGCCAGCTCGGCCACCACGTCGTGGGTCGAGGTGCCATCGGTCGTCGTCACCGGCACCTTGACGAACACCGCGTCGCCCCACCCGGCGAGCAGACGGGCCTGGCGAACGATCTCGGCGGGCTCGTCGGCAAACACCTCGAAGGAGATCGGACGATCCCCCACCACCTCGAGCGCGCTGCGGGCGAAGGCCTCGTAGTCGCTCACACCGGCCTTGGCCAGCAGGGTCGGGTTGGTCGTGAACCCGTCGATCATCGGATCTTCGGCCAGCTTGGAGATCGTCGGCAGATCCGCACCGTCGGCGAACAGCTGCGGTGGGGTAAGGCCCCCCGCTTGGGGGAGTCGGTCGAGCGGGTAGGTCATCGGGTTCCTCTCACGGCCGGGCCATCAACCGGTGGTTCGCATCTAGTCATCGACGATCGCCGCCAACTCCGGCTCGGTAAATCCGGCCGGGGCGTCGGTCGAGGCGATCACACCCACCTGGCGGGGCTTGGCCAGCGACTCGTCCGACACGGTGAGAAACGGCTCGCCGCCCTCGGCGATCGTGATCGTCTCGCCCTGGTGGGCCAGGGTGTAGCGCTGTCCCTCGGCCAGCCCGGATGGGCCGATGATCTTCACCTGCGTCGTCTCGCCATCCTCGACGCGGTTGATGACCACCGCCGCATACTGCTGGTTGGACCGAAGCTCCCAGTAGTTGTTTTCGTCCACGACGCCCCAGACGAAACCGGCATTTTGGGCCGGAGTTTCGACCGAGATCGAAAACGCCCAATCATCGCTCAGTTCGTCGGGAACGGCGACGACCGCCAACGGGTTGGCGTCCGCCGGTTCGCTCGACGAGCGCAGCACGCCGTCGTCCACGCTCCATGAGCCGTCACCGAGCAGTGCCCAGTCGAGGGGGCCACCGGCGAGATCGGCTCGCGCGAGGTCGTCGGCGACCGGGTCGGTGGTCGGCGACATCACCGCAGGCGCTTCGACGATCGTGCCGTCCGACAACTCGGGGGCGTTTTCGGCCGTGCCTTGCTCCGCCTTCGTGGGGTCGTCGTCGCCACCGAGCATTTTGATCGCCAGCACGATCACCACCACGACTGCGCCGGCGATTCCCAGCCCGATCAGCAGTCGCTTCTCCGCCCTGGTCAGGGCCTCGCCGTCGGATTCCGGACCGTGACCCTGGGAGGCCTCCTCAGCCGTTTGCTGCTCCGGAGCTGACACGCTGATCCTCCCGCCCAACCTCGGGGTGAGGCCGGTTCCTGCGCAGCCGAATCTAGTCCCGCTGCGCCCTGGGCTCAGTCCCGACCCGCCTCCACCTCGGTGTCGCCTCCGGTGTCGCCGTCGGGGGGGCAGACGCGACCCACCCGAATCTCGGTGTTCCAGCTGCGAAACCGCTGCCACTCGCACACCGCATCGAGGCGCTTATCGTAGAAGGCGATCTGGCCGCCCCACCGAGCCTCATCCCAAAGGATTCCGTCGGTCGTCTCCGACGACGACACGATCCAGTCGACGTCGCCCTCTTCCAGACGGTCGAGACCGAGCTCGGACAGCAGGCCCACCTCCTCCTGGTCGATGTCGCTGCGGCCCAGGTACGGGGTACCGAACTCCCCCACGATTCGATCCCCCGGCTGGATGTGCTCGTTCATCCAGTCGCGGGCCTCGGCGCGCTCATCGGCGACGGCCGCCCCGAACTCGAACAGCCCCTTGGTCGTCTGCAACCCCGCCCATCCGGCGACGATCAGAACGACGGCGGCCGTCACCGCGGTGTTGCGCCGGCGACGCAGCAAGGGCCAGCCGGCGCGCAGCGACATGGCTCCCAGCACGCACACCGGGAGCACCAGCGGCATCACGTTGCGGGCGATGCGCACCTCGTAGCGACCCTGGAACAGGATCCATCCGAGGATGCCGGCGGACAGACCCACCGCGGTCGCCAGCTCCCAGCGCTCAGCGTTGCCCTGCCGGTCAGCCGGGCTGCGTCGCCCGATCGCCACCAACGGAACGGCCATCAGAGCCAGGACGGCGAGCGGACCGGCGTCGTCGAGCAGGGTCCGGAAGTTGAACTCGTTCGCTCGGCCGGTCTCACCGGTGAGCGTAAATGAGTAGACCTTGTTCTGGGTGGAGAGCTCGTCGAGGAACTCACCGAAGTGGATCAAGGCGTAAGGGTTGGTGATCGCGAAAGCCAGCATCGCCGCCAACCCGGCGACGCCCACCCACATCAAACGGCGTGACCACGAGCGGGTGCCGACGACCGCCGGAACCACCGCCAGCAGCGCAAAAGGTGCGCCGTTGTACTTGGAGGCCACCACCAGACCGATCGCCAGGCCGAGCGCCGCTTGGCGGCGCAGCGACGGCCGCTGCAACGTCCACGCCAGCGCCCAGACGCACACCATGGCGAAAAAGACGGAGAAGCCGTCCGGTGCGATGCGCGGCGCGATGGCGATGAGCATGGGCGCCACCGCACCGATCCCACCAGCGAGTGCGGCCACCCAGTCGGGCGCCCCGAACCGGCGCGAGGCATCCCAGGCGAGCGCCACCGCTGCTGCGCCGAGAAGGGCGGCCACGGCTCGCAGCACGAACCACGGCATCGGGTTGTTCGCACTGCGATCGCCAAAGATCCCCGGCCCGGCGATCACGTCGGCACCCTCCCACCCGGCAACGCCGCCCACCGCCGTGAGCGTGGCCACCGAGAGATCCTTGTACAGCGCCGGATGGGCGTACCCGGACGGCTCGAGGGTGTTCTGGCTGTACATGCGCCCGACCTCAAAGGTCATGAACAGCGGTTCGTCGTAGTCGTAGAGGTGGGGCAGATCGGCGACGGCGGGCCCGAGGCGCAGGACGAGTGCAACCAGGAACAGGCCACAGCCCGCCCAGGACACCCAGCCACGCCCTGCGCGGGCGGTCACGGCGAACCGAGTGAACCGGCGATCACGGCGGCGATCGCCACCATCAGCACCGCCCCGACCACGGCCACCACCAACGGCAACGTGATCGAGCGCAGCACCCTGGCGGTGAGCACCTCGACGCGACCGGGAGCAGCCGTTGGCTCGACGTTCACTGGCCGGGCCCCTCGTCGCGGGCGTCCCCCGACTGGAACTGGACCGGGTTGTTCTGGGGGACGACCGAGCGGGATCCGCCGACGCGGGGGAGGTAGATCGCTGCGCCCAGCGCCAGCCCGAGGACCAGGCCGAGCACGGCCAGCTGCACGAGCGAGCGCCGGCTCATCCACCAGGCCGATCGCCGTCCGCCCCGTCGGTCAGTGCGTCAGCCATCGACGCCAACGCCCACTCCATGGCGGCCGCCGAGGAGCGTTTCGGGGCCCACCCCCTGGACCGGATGCGGGAGGTGTCGAGGCGCACCACCGGGACATCACCGTTCCAGCCACCCCGGCCGCCGGTGTGGTCGAAGACGACCGCAGCGGGATCGAGGCCCGATGCCCGGCAGGCAGCAGCGGCGATCTCGTCGACGCTCAGCGCATCGTCGGTCGACACGTTGAACACCTCATAGGGCAGGTCTCCGGGCTCGTCGATCACGCCGAGGATGGCGTCGAGGACGTCTGCGATCGCGATGTAGCACTTCGACTGGCGGCCGTCGCCCAGGATCTCCAGGCGGGTAGGGTCGCCGGCGAGCTTGTTGAGAAAGTCGTAGCCCACCCCATGGGTCTGACGGGGACCGACGACGTTGGCGAATCGAAACGCCCGACCCCGCAGGCCGAACATGTGCGCATACGCGCACACCAGCGCCTCGCCGGCCAGCTTGGAGGCGCCATAGGTGGAGACCGGACGGAGCGGACCATGATCCTCGGGGATCTCCAGGTCGCCCAGGTCGCCATAGACGCCGCTGCCCGACGCGTAGACGATCGTGTTGACGCCCTGGGTGCGGGCTGCCTCGACGACGCTGTTGGTCAACAGGGTGCCCGAGGAGAAATCGATCTCGGGTTCGGTCACCGCCCGGGCGATGTCCGGGTTGGAGGCCAGGTGGACGACGACGTCGACACCCTCGAGCGCCCGGCTGCTCACCTCGGGGTCGCCGCAATCCCCCACGATCAGGTCGACGCGCGAATCGCCGAGCGAATCGCCGAGCGACTCGCCCAGCATCTCCCGGCTGCCCGAGGACAGGTTGTCGAGTACCACCACCCGGTCGACCCGCTCCTCGGCCAGCAACCTGCCCACGAGGGTGGAGCCGATGAATCCGGCACCGCCGACCACGCACCACGACCGACCGGCGCTCATGTCATCGACCCCCGGAGCGATTCCCACTTGGTCGGCTGGGTCTGAAGGGCCGGGTGGCTGACCAGCAGGTGCCACACCACCGCAGCCAACCCCTCGGTGTGGGGGGTCACCCGCGATGGCTCCACCGTGGGGATGACGACGCAAGCGTCCGCCCGGCGAGCGGTCTCGCCTCCGTCGCGCCCGACGATGCCACCCACACTGGCGCCGACCGTTGCGGCAGCGTCGATCGCCTCGACGAGGTTGGCCGACACGCCCCGCTCGCGATCGCCGCCACCAACGCTGAAGATCAGCAACCCATCGACCGGACCCAGCCGCGAGCCGGCCAGCCAGCCGGCAAACACGCCCGACCAGCCGTCGTCGTTGATCCTGGCGGTCAGCTCGGACACGTTGTCGGTTGGCGCGTACGCCTCGAAGCCGCACAGCTTGCGAAAATCGTTGACCGCATGCGACGCATGGCCGGCCGACCCACCGACGCCGAGGATGAACAGACGCCCCCCGCCGTCGCGCACCGCCGCCAGCGTGGTTGCCAGCGCCTCGATGGCGGCGACGTCGAGGCGCCCCACGATCGCTCGGGTTTCGGCCAAGTAGTCATCCACAAAGCCCAACGGGCACCTCCGGCGATCGACCGGCGAGGCTACAACCGCTGGCGGCGGGCACCGCTCATCGGTCGATGTGGTCGCCGCTCGAGCCCTGTGCCGACGAGGAGGTGGGCGGGTCGGCCCGGGTGAGGTGCTCGCGCTCGACGTCGTTGCGACCCACGCCCAACAGAAACAACACGACGTCGAGGTAGGGCACCGAGATCGCGGCGTCGGCAACCTCGCGCAGCACGGTCTTGGCGTTGAAGGCGATCCCCAGGCCCGCTCGGCCGAGCATGTCGAGGTCGTTGGCGCCGTCGCCCACCGCCACCGTCTGCTCGAGCGGGATGCCCGCCTGGGTGGCCAGCTCGACGAGCAGCTCGCCCTTGCGGGCCCGGTCGACCACCCGGCCGACCAACCGGCCGGTGAGGACGCCATCTGCAACCTCGAGCTCGTTGGCGTGGGTGGCGTGCAACCCGAGCCGTTCGCCGACGATGGCGGTCATCGTCGAGAAACCGCCCGAAAAGGCGACGACGGTGAAGCCGAGCCGCTTCAGCGTGGTGACCAGGGTGCGCGCACCCGGGGTGAAGGGCACCTCGGCGGCGATGCGGTCGAGCACGGTGGCATCGAGCCCCTTCAGCAGCGCCACCCGCGCCCGCAGGGCGTCCTCGAAGTCGAGCTCCCCCGCCATGGCCGCCTCGGTGATCGCCGCCACCTCGGTCCCGCATCCGGCCACCTTGGCCACCTCGTCGATCAGCTCCCCCTGGATCAGCGTCGAGTCGACGTCAAAGGCGACCAGCCGCATGGCCCGACGACCGAGCGTCTCGCGCTGAACCGCAACGTCCACCCGGGCCGCCGAGCCGGCGGCGGTCACCTCGGCACGCACCCGCTCCGGGTCGGCACCGGACACCCGCAGCTCGTAGCAGTACACCGGGTAGCGGGCCAGGCGGACGATGCGCTCGATGTTGGCCCCGAGCGATCCGAGCACATCGGTGATGATCTCGAGTGCCGCCGCGCTGATCTGGGGCGCCAACACGGTGATCACCAGCGTCTCGTCGGGCCGCCGGTCGACGCCGGCCACCGTGTCCAACTCGACGGTGAGGCCATGGCGACGGCCGAAGGCGGCCAGCTCGCGCCGGACCGAGTCGGGCCGAGTCGTGCCGACGACCACCGCCAGGATCAGCCGCTGGCGCACCAGCACCTGTTCGACGTCCTGCAGTTCGGCGCCGAGGGCGGCGAGCGTCGACATCAGATCGGCGGTGATCCCCGGCCGGTCGGCACCGACCACCCGCACGGCCAGGTTGATCACGGTTGACTTGTCGCTGATGGGGACGAGGCTACAGCCGTCCGCTCGGACAACTGATCGTCCGCCTCGGGCGACGGGTCGCCGGGCGGCTGCGACTCGGAAACTTGGGCTTCAGGCCGGGGCGACCACTTTCGCAGCCACCGTCCCGGCCCCGTGTCGGCCAGCGCCGGGGTCGAACGGCCGACCACCGCCAGGCTGAGGGCGATCGCAAAGCCGGCGTAGGCGATCAACAGCGGCTCGAGGGCCATGCGGTAGCGGTCGGCGCCCTGGGTGAGCGCCACCGCGAACACCACCGCTCCGGTCACCGCCACCACGGGGGCGATCAGACGCCCCTCACGACGGGCGAGCACCACGCCGGCCACGCCGAGGGGCAACAGCAGCTGCCAGCTGATCAGCCCGCCCCAAACCACCCAGTGCGGGCCTCGCAGCTCGACACCCTCGATGATGCCGCTCTGCTGGACCGGCCGGAAGAACCCGAACGTGCGGGCCACCCTGGCCACCGCCACCACCGGTAAACGACCGAGGTTGCGGCCGATGTAGTCGGTGGCGATCTCGCGCCCGAGCACGTCGCGCTGGGAGGCATCCATTTCGGGGGTGACCACGCTGCGGGTCCGGTCGAAGCAGGCGAAGTCGGAGTAGCCGGTGTAGGGCCCATAGAACCCGGGGGTGCAGTTGCCCTGAACCATCGTCGTGCCCAGGCCGGTCGTCATCACCACCGGTTCTTCGAACCGGTGCAGGTTGCTCCACACCCATGGCCCGAGAAACAGCACCAGCCCGGCTGCCATGGCCGCTCCGTGGGCCACAAAACGACCCCAGCTCAGCTGGCGCCGGCGTCGGTACAACAGCACCGGAATCACCAGCACCGCCACCAACAACTCCGACCGGGTGGCAGCGGCGATGCCAAAGGCCAGGCCCAGGCCCAGCGCCGAGCCCCACGACGGATCGTCGTCGTAGGCGAGGGCGCCGTACAACCAGGCGGCAACCGCCGCCAGCACCAACGGCTCGGCGAGGATGAGCGGGTCCCAGACCCACATGTTGACGTCGAGTGCAGCCAGCGACGCTGCGGCGATCGCCGCCCACGCCACCACCCGTGGGGCCGGCGGCGGGCCGCGGCGTCGGGCAGCGGCCAGCCGCCCCCCGGCCAGCCCCAGGAACGGTATGGCCAACGAACCGACAAGGGCGGAGACCAGGCGGTGCTCGTCGCGCGAGTCCAGCCCCACACGGCTGGCCAGGCTCAACATGGCCGGATAGCCGGGCGGATGGTCGGCTATCTCCTCGGCGACCCCCAGGCCCGTCGGCGATGAGAACCCATCGCCGTCGGCAAGCCGGTTGCCCAGCAGGTGGTAGTAGAGGCCGTCGCCGGTGAGCGGCTGGTCGGGGTTGATCACCGTCAGGTACACCACCCGAAATCCCAGCGAAGCCAGCCAGATGGCCAGGATCCACCACAGGGCTCGTGCCGGCAGCGGGGTGCGGGCACTGCGCTCACCCGATCCCAGCCGGCTACGGGCCGACATAGACCCGCACGTCATCAAACTTGGCGGGCGAGCCCGCCGCCGACGACAGCCCAAACGACCGTGGCGCCCCGGCGCCGTCGAGGGCCACCTGGCCGACCACCTGGTTGCCCACCCACAGCTGCAGTTCATCGCGTGCGAACTCCAGGCTGACCTCGTAGGTCGCCGGGATGCCCACCGGCCCGAACCGACCGATCGTCTCGGCCCCGCCGTTGCGGATCTGCTCGACGCCCACCGCAGCAAAGGTCGGGTTGAAGCCGATCCGGTTGAACTCGCCGGGTCCTGTGTAGCCGTAGACCACGCCCACCCCGTCCTTGGGCGAGTCGATCGTCATCTGGATCACCAGGCGTTCGGCGGCGGGCACGTCGGTCACCGCCAGAGCGGGCACCAACGCGCCGGCCGGGTCCTCAACGATCTGGGCGGACCCGTCGGCGATCACCCAGTTGCCGGTGACGACCTGCCAGTCGCCGCCCAGTGGTCCGTCGCCCCGGTCGAAGGCGTCGGCAACCACCTCGTCGCCCAAGACCAGGTCGGCCGGCTGGGAGGAAGCGTCGACCGACTGGGTCGACGTGGCGTTGTAGCGCTCGACGAGCACGACGGCCGCCCACAACAACAGGGTGACCTGGGCCACCCGGAAGATGACGCGCAGCGGCGACCGCCCCAAAAGGGGCGATCGCCGCTGCGGCGCGTCGTCGTGACCCGCGTCAGAAACCTGCGGCTGGCTAGCGGCCGCGTCGGCCACCGCGGCTCCCGCCGCGACGACCCCCACCCGCATTGCGCGGTGCGGGCTCGGGCCCAAGGTCGCCGTAGGTCTCGGTCAGCTTGGCTTCGAGCACTGGGGCAAACTCGGGCGCCCGCTGGGGGCGCTCGGTTCCGGTGTTCTCCGAGCCGGTGTCCTCCGAGTCTCGAGCATCGTCAGCCGTGCTGGCATCGCTACCGGTGGCAGACGACGTCGTAGCGCTCGAGCGGCCCCGGGGAGGGGCATCAGCTTTTGGGGAATCACCGCGCTCTCCGGAACTGCGGCTGCCGGAGCCCTTGCCCGCGGAATCCGCCTTGGTATCGCCCACCATGCGCAGCGACACCTTGCCGTTGGGGTCGATGTCCTCGACATAGACCTGGAGGTCCTGGCCGAGCTCGAGCACATCCTCCACCTTGTCGATGCGCTTGCCGCCACCGATCTTGGAGATGTGCAACAGGCCGTCGCGCCCGGGGAGGATGTTGATGAAGGCGCCGAACTTGGTGATCGACACCACCTTGCCGGTGTACTCGGCGTTCACCTCAGGGGTTGGCGGGTCGAGGATCAGACGGATCTGACGCTCGGCCTCGGCAACCGCGCCGCCGTCGACGGCGGAGACGGACACGATGCCCACCATGCCGTCGTCGTCGACGGAGATGTCGGCTCCGGTCTCGCCTTGGATCGAGTTGATCACCTTGCCCTTGGGGCCGATGACCTCACCGATCTTGTCGGCGGGGATCTCGAAGCTGATGATCTTCGGCGCCGTCTCGTTCACCTCGGGGCGAGGCGCCGGCAGGGCGGCCGTCATGTTGTCGAGGATCGCCATACGGGCGTCCTTGGCCTGGTTGAGGGCGTCGATCAGCACGTCGGCCGGGATGCCCTCGATCTTGGTGTCGAGCTGCAGCGCGGTGACGAACTCGGCCGTACCGGCCACCTTGAAGTCCATGTCGCCGAAAGCATCCTCGGCGCCGAGGATGTCGGTGAGGGTGGTGTACTTGCCGTCGGCGTACACCAGGCCCATCGCAATGCCGGCCACCGGCGCCCGCAGGGGCACACCGGCGTCCATCAGCGACAGGCTTGAGGCGCAGACCGACGCCATCGAGGTGGAGCCGTTGGACGACAGCACCTCGGACACCAGGCGGATCGTGTAGGGGAACTCGGCCATCGAGGGCACGAGCGGGAACACCGCCTTCTCGGCCAGGGCGCCGTGGCCGATCTCGCGGCGCTTCGGGCCACGCATGAAGCCAGGCTCGCCGGTGGAGAACGGCGGAAAGTTGTAATGGTGCATGTAGCGCTTCTTGGTGACCGGATCGATGCCATCGATCATCTGGTCCATGCGGCCGATGCCCAGGGTGGTGATGTTCATCACCTGGGTCTCGCCACGCTGGAACAGGCCGGTGCCGTGCGCTGTGGGAATGACGCCCACCTCGGAGGACAACGGGCGAAGGTCGGCGGGGCCACGACCGTCGATGCGGGCACCCTCGTTGACGATGCGGCTGCGCACCGCCTCCTTGGTGGCGGCGCGGAAGGCGGCCTTGGCCTGCTTCTCGACCGAGCCACGGTCGGCCTCATCGGCGGCGCCGGCAACCTGGGCGACCAGATCGTCACGCAGTGCGGCCTCTGCGGCGGTGCGCTCGGCCTTGTCGGCGATCGCAGCGGTCTCCGAGATGCGGTCACCCGCAGCGGCGGCGACGGCGTCGGCCACCTCCGGGGTGTAATCCACCTGCGGCACCCAAGCGATCGGCTCGGGGGTGCCGTGGGTCTCGTGGTGCACCTCGACCAGCTGGCGCTGCAGATCGATCATGGCGGCGATGTGGGCCTTGGAGGCCTCGAGGCCGGCGGCAAGCGCCTCCTCGTCGACCTTGGGGGCGCCCTCTTCGTAGAGCTCCCAGGCACCCTCGGTGCCGCCGGCTTCCACCATCATGACGGCGATGTCGCCGGGCTCACCATCGGAACCGTCCAGCTGACGCCCGGCCACGACCATGTCGAAGGAACCGGCATCGCTCTCGGCGTAGGTTGGGTGGGGCAGCCACTCACCATCGGCCGAGTAGGACAGGCGCACCGCGCCAACCGGACCCTCGAAGGGGATGCCGGACAGCATGAGCGCTGCGGAGGCGCCGTTGAGCGCCAGCACGTCGTAGGGGTTCTCCTGGTCGGCGCCGAGGACGAGGCCGACGACGTGGACCTCGTTGCGGAAGGTGCTCGGGAACGACGGGCGCAGCGGCCGGTCGATCAGACGGTCGGTGAGGATGGCGGCCTCGGAGGCCCGCCCCTCACGACGAAAGAAGGAGCCGGGGATCTTTCCGGCGGCGTACGAGCGCTCTTCGATGTCGACGGTGAGCGGGAAGAAGTCGGCGCCCTCGCGGACCCGGCGGGAAGCGGTGGCGGTGACCAGCACCCGGGTGTCACCCAGGCCGACGAGCACGGAGCCGTCGGCGAGGGACGCCAGGCGACCGGCCTCCATCGTGACCTCTTTGTCACCGGCGGGATCGTCGGCGACCGTGGCGCGGACGCGCAGTGCGCCCTCAATTGGCGTTGTGACCATGTAGTTCTCCTTGATGAGGTGCGCGGCGACAGCGTCGCGTCAATGCGCACCGGTTGGAGCGGAGAGGCCAGCAGTCAGTTGTCGACCCCCGAACATCCCTGCTGTCAAGACGGCCGGACAGCTCAGCTGTTCGCTGGACGCTGGCGGGCCACCGAAGTGGGTTGCGTATTCGGGGGGCGGCAACTGGCGGCTGAACTCAACCGCGTTCGTGAACGGCCCATCGTAGTCGACCGGCGGCCCCGGCGGCTTCACCGGGTACGCTCGACGGCCATGAACCAACGTGGTGGGCCCCCCACCGGATCGCCGACCCGCCGTGCGCAGCCTCGGTTGGCGGCGATCGTCGCGGCGATCGCAATCGTCCCCATGGTCGCGTGCGGTTCGTCGGGCGATCTGTCCCAAAGCGATTTCGAGGCGGTGATCACCGACTCGCGCATCGGCACCGAAGTCGGGGCGGTCGTCGCACGCAACTACGCCGCCTGCCTCTACCGCGCAACCGGGGGCGAGGTGAGCGAGATCGTCGACCATGTCGACGACGAGGCCTACCAGCCGAACGGCACCGATGCCGACGCACTGGCGGCCTGCTCGGATGTGTTGATCGACGCCGCCGGGTGACCGGCGGCTGACCGATTCAGCGACTGATCGACGCAGTCGCCGCTCGAATCAGCGGCGGAGCCCCAGCTCGGCGATCAGCGCACGGTAGCGCTCGATGTCGGTGTTCTTCAGGTAGTTGAGCAGACGACGGCGGCGGCCGACCATCTGCAGCAGGCCCCGGCGGGTGTGGTGATCGCGCTTGTGCGAGCGGAGGTGCTCGGTGAGGTGCGTGATCCGCGCGGTCAGCAGCGCGATCTGCACCTCGGGCGAGCCCGTGTCGGATGCGTCACGGGCATGCTTGGCGATGATGTCGCCCTTGGGCGGCATGTTGGTGGGAACGTGGTTGGTCATGGTGCTCCGGTGTGGGCGTAGGGCCCGGCCTCCCTGAGGGTGCCCCGATCACCGGGGCTCCGCGCGGGACGCGGGTGCCGGGGATTCCCGGCGGACGGGCGACGCTACCCGGTTTGGTCGTCGCGGTGCCAACGGAAGGCGGGTTCGGATCGTGCGACCGACGCCCCGGCATACTCGACCTCTTCGGGCAGCGCCAGGTCGAAGACCGCCGCCCCCGGGTCGTAACAAACCGATTCGATCGCTGTCAGGTCCGGGTCCTCCCCCACCCCCAGCGCCACGAACGCCGCCCGCAGATCGTCGCCGAGTTTGCCCTGCAGCAGCTCGGCGATGATCGCCGGCAGCGTCTCCGGGTCGGTCAACAACCAGGAGTGTCCGGCCTTTTCCACCGTGATCAGATCGGCGCCGACCCGTCGGGCCGCGTCCTCACTGGTTCGGTGCGGCACTGCGATGTCCCGATCGCCGTGGAGAATGTAGAACGGCGTGCCCGCATCCGCCGCAGCGTCGAGGGCGTAGCGGCTCGACCGGGTGCGCAGGATCGAGGCCATCGGGCCGAGCAGCCGCCACGGACGGATCAGGTGACCGGCCATCGTCGGGGTGGACAAGCGCAGCAGCTTCATCGCCTGGGTCGGGTTGCGCGTCAGCGGCGGGATCAGCATCGAGTCGACCAACAACATGATCCCGACCGCGCCGAGCAACGGCGGCCACACCCGAAACAGATACACCATGCGGTCCCAGGTGTCGCCGACGATGGCATCGACCAGCACAACGCCCAACACCCGGTCGGGCTGGTTGGCCGCCAGCTGGGTGACCAAGCGGCCGCCCATCGAGTGACCGGCCAGCAGGCAGTGCCGCACGCCCAGCTTGTCGAGAACCCGGCCGACCAACGCCGAGTATGCCCCGATGTTGAGGCCGTCCTCGGGGAGACCGGCCGTGCCCCCGTGCCCTGCGATGTCGATGGCGATCACGCGAAACCCCATGCCGCACAGCCGCGACAGGGTTTGGGCGTAGAGGAACCCCTCGGCGGTGAAGCCATGGATGACGACGAGGGGAATGCCCTTGCCCGCCAGCGTGATGCCCACCTCGTGGCCATCGTCGAGATGGATGCGGTGGCGGGCCAATCGAGGCGTTCTGCCCAGCCCGATCGCCGGGGCATCGGGGGCGCTCGGCCCGATGAGCGGATCGATGACCTCGTCGTCGCCCGGCAGGTCCTTGATCAGCTGGTCAACCACGGTGACCACCACCTTCCACTCGCTCCGACCCTGGCCTGCCGGGCGACGCTGCCAACACGCGCCGTGCCTCGTCGCAGTCCCGCCGGATCTGTTCCACCAGCTCGTCGAACGTGTCGAAAGCCGCGTCGCCACGAATTCGGTCGGTGAAGCGCACTGCCACCGCTTCGCCGTACAGGTCGCCCTCCCAGTCGAGCGCGTGTGCCTCCAACACGACCTCCCCACCGTCGCCGTAGACGGTGGGGCGGTTACCCAGGTAGATCGCGGCATCGAGCAACGAGCCGTCGCTTCGCACCACCCGCCC
>CXWK01004630.1_pt1 | contig 15477 bp, 11 predicted proteins | sample 590851 | NCBI WGS metagenome assembly CXWK01 (sample SAMEA3498364, study PRJEB10139) | wastewater metagenome | biome: wastewater treatment plant; material: activated sludge | place: Denmark | collected 2014-08-01 | reverse complement strand
CGGGCCAGCAGCACGTGCTCGCGCGTCTGCGGCATCGGCCCGTCGGGCGCGGCCACCACCAGAATTGCCCCGTCCATCTGCGCCGCGCCGGTGATCATGTTCTTGATGTAGTCCCGGTGACCCGGGCAGTCGACGTGGGCGTAGTGCCGGTTCTCCGTCTGGTACTCCACGTGGGCGATGGCAATCGTGATGCCTCGCTCCCGCTCTTCCGGCGCGTTGTCAATCGAGTCGAACGCCCGAAAGTCCGCCCAGCCCTTTAGCGCCAGCGTCTTGGTGATCGCCGCGGTCAAGGTCGTCTTGCCGTGGTCAATGTGTCCGATCGTCCCCACGTTCACGTGCGGTTTCCCGCGTACGAATTTCTCTTTGCCCATTCCTTTCCTACCCTCAAATGACTAAATTCGACTTGTGTCTGTGCCGGCGCGTCGCCGGCAGAAACGCTCATCTATTCCTGCTTTGCCATAAGACGAGCAGCACTGCCCACTCTATTGCCGATGAACACACGGGGGTTAGAAGCCCACGATGGGATTTGAACCCATGACCTCATTCTTACCAAGAATGCGCTCTGCCGACTGAGCTACGTGGGCGCTTCCAACACGATGCCATGATGTTTGGTCATGGACCACAAGCCAGAAGACCCAGAATACTCTGGGCCTGGTTTGCTTGGTGGGCCAGGTAGGACTCGAACCTACGAAGGCGTTTCGCCAGCGGATTTACAGTCCGCCCCCTTTGCCGCTCGGGACACTGACCCAGGTCTGAATATCAATTGTACTGGCTATAACCCCGTGCCTCTCGTGCTGAGCCGACACGCAGAGCCGACGATGGGAATTGAACCCATAACCTATGCTTTACAAGAGCATTGCTCTGCCTGTTGAGCTACGTCGGCAGGGTGATCATGTTTGCCGCGTCCAGGCTTATAAATGTACGTTCGGCAATATGGCACGATTACTTATGCGCTCTTGCCGAGTGCTGCCAGATAAGTATAGCAGGTGCGCTTAATTCGTCAACAGCCGCAAAGGGCATTTCGTGATCTCCAACGCAATCACGTCTATTATTGTCCGTGGAGGCAAGTTATGCAACATCAACCGACCACGATCCTCTGTTTGGCCAGCTACTTCAAGGGCGCCAGTTTTCTGACCGCCGCCAAGGCCCTCGGCGCGCGCGTGGTGTTGTTGACCCGTGAGAAGAACGCCGCCGAGCCGTGGCCGCGCGAGAGCATTGACGAGGTCTTTCTGATGCCCGACCTGCGCCGCCGGCCAGACATCTTCTACGCCGTCAGCTATCTGACCCGCGCCAACGCCATAGACGCCATCGTGCCGCTGGACGATTACGACGTCGAGACGGCCGCCGCGCTGCGCGAGCATCTGCGCCTGCCCGGCCTGGGCGAGACGGGAGCGCGTTACTTCCGCGACAAGCTGGCCATGCGCACCCAGGCCGCCGCCAATGGCATCCCCGTGCCCCCCTTCACGCCCGTCTTCAGCTACGACCGGCTGCGCGACTACATGGCCCGCGTGCCGCCGCCGTGGGTGCTGAAGCCGCGCTCCGAGGCCGGGGCGATGGGTATCAAGAAGCTCTACTCGTCGGAAGAGGTCTGGCGCTGGCTTGACCGGCTGGGCGACGAGCAGTCGTTCTTTCACCTGGAGCAGTTTATCCCCGGCGAGATCTACCACGTGGATTCGCTGGTTTACAACGGCCGCATCCTCTTCGCCCAGCCCCACAAATACGCCCGGCCGCCGCTGACCGTGGCCCACGACGGGGGCGTCTTCGTCAGCCGCACCCTGCCCGATGGGGAGGAGGCGCGGGCCATCCTCGATCTTAATGCCCGGCTGCTGGCCGCCTTCGGTCTGGAGCGCGGCGCGACTCACGCCGAGTTCATCCGCGGCGCGGACGGGCAGTACTACTTTCTGGAAGTGGCGGCGCGAGTGGGCGGGGCCAACATCGAGCAGCTCGTCGAAGCGGCCAGCGGATTGAACCTATGGGGCGAGTGGGCGCGCATGGAGATTGCCTATGCCCAGGGCCAGTCCTACACCGTCGCGCCGACCCGCCACGACTACGCCGGCATCCTCGTCTGCCTGGCCCGGCAGGAGTGGCCCGACCTGAGCGGCTACGGCGACCCGGAAGTGGTCTACCGCGTGGACAAGAAGCACCATGCCGGGCTAGTCGTCGCCTCGCCCGACCCCGGCCGGGTCGAGGCGCTGCTCAACGACTATGTCAATCGCTTTGCCTACAACTTCCTGGCCGTGTTGCCGCCGCTAGACAAAGCCCCAACGTAGGGCGGGTTGGCAACCCGCCTGTTCCGAGCCGTGGAGGGTCAGCAGCGCCGGTTAGCAACCTGCCTTTCTTTGCCTTGCGGGGAGCACAACGAGGGCAGTGGCGCGCCCCCCGCGGCGGCCATCAGCCATACCTACGCTCCTGCCGGCCCGACGCAGATCATGGTAGTTGGATCGACTTGCGCCCTGACGACGACCAGCCCGACCCCTTTGGTCCTTACGTGCCCTGGGCCGCGCTGACGGTGAAAAAGGTCGTTGTCTACGAAATACGAGTTTGGAACGCGCTCCAAACCCGTATCTCGTGTCTTGTATTTCGTAAGGATTCGCGTAACTCTTGTGGCAGGCGCAAGAGTATGCTATTGTTTTCGTAGCCATACGTGGCGGAGCCCCAACCCCCGGTCGTTACCAATCTATCCGCTCAAGTGCATTACTAACGTGTCCTCCTGATGCTAGGCCCCCACCGGTTTGCCGGCGGTGATTTTGCGGGTCTGTCTATCCTGTCCAAATCACAAAACGGAGGACAAAAGATTGATTGGCCCAAGAACTTACGAATGGGCAACCATTCGTTAGATTCCCACATCCCATGTTTCAAAGGAGAGACAATACCGAGGTGGCCGGCTTAGGCCAGTCGCCGACCGACGTTGTCATCAACGGCCACGTCGACGTCTACAACCGCTGCCTGACCCCCGACAACTGCATCGCCCTGGTCAATTTCTGGCGCTCGCTGTCGAACCTGACCATCCAGGTCAATGGCCTGGGGCTGGACGGCTGCCGGGCCTCGGGCAACTTCTGGGCCGTCTCTCAGGCGTCACCGATGCGGCGGGTCAAAATCACCGGCGGCAACCTGACGCTGATGGACTACTGCACCGCAGGCCCGCAGTATGCCAGCGGCGGCTTTATCGCCGATTCCCAGACTACCTTCGTCGTCAATGGCTCTCAGCAGCAGTTCATCGTGCGCGACAGTAGCGTCGCCGGCTGGTCAAACGCCGTCTGGAATCAGGTCTTCTCTGGCGTTATCGGCGCGCCGGCTTACACCTTCCCCGACCCGCCCTACACGACGCTGGCTACCAGCCCCGTCACCCGCGAGAAGCCGTATCTGTACGTGGATGCCTTGGGCAACTACAACGTCTTCGTACCGAAGACGCGCTTTGACTCCGCGGACACGACGTGGGGCAACCGAGCTACCCCCGGCCTGACTATTCCCATCGCGCAGTTCTTTATTGCCAGGCCGACGGACAGCGTCAAGACGATCAACAACGCCCTGGCCCGCGGCCAGCACCTCATCTTCACTCCAGGCGTCTATCACCTGGATCGCACGATTCAGGTCAAACGCGCCAACACGGTGGTGTTGGGTCTGGGTCTGGCCACGTTAGTGCCGGATAGAGGCATCCCCGCCATGACCGTCGCCAACGTGCGCAGCGTGACCATAGCTGGGTTGATGATTGACGCCGGCCCCAATAACTCGCGGGTACTGCTGGAAGTAGGCAAGGGCAACTCGCCCAACAACATCAAATGGAGCGACCCGAAGAACCCGACCCTGCTGGCCGACGTCTTCTTCCGCATCGGCGGCCCGGCCGTTGGCAAGGCCACGACAAGCCTGGTCGTCAACAGCGATAACGTGGTGATGGACCACATCTGGGCCTGGCGGGCCGACCACGGCAACGGCGTAGGCTGGACGCTGAACACGGCCGATACGGGCGTAATCGTCAATGGCGATAACGTGACGGCTTACGGCCTGTTCGTCGAGCACTACCAGAAGTACGAGGTGATCTGGAACGGCGAAAATGGCCGCACGATCATGTTCCAGAACGAAATGCCCTATGACCCGCCCAGCCAGGCCGCCTGGCAGCATGACGGTGTGAACGGTTACGCCGCCTACAAGGTCGCCGACTCCGTCAAGGTGCACGAAGCCTGGGGACTGGGCAGCTACAGCTACTTCAACGTCGGCCCGGACATCCACGCCACGCGCGCCTTTGAAGTTCCGGTCACGCCCGGCGTGAAAATGCACTCCCTCCTAACCGTCTTCCTCAATGCCAATGGCGGCATTGACCACGTGATCAACGACACCGGCGCGCCGGTGAATGCGTCGAATCAGACCTCGTACGTCCTGAACTACCCGTAGAGCCGGGGCAGTCCTAGATACGAAATACGAGATACGAGTTTGGAGCGCGCTCCAAACTCGTATCTCGTACCTAAATCTGGTTTTGCGCCCGATAGTCGGCAATGGCTTGTCGCAGCGCGAGGCGATTGCTGAGGGCGGCGCGGCTGGGGCCGGCCAGTTGTTGCTCAAACAGCGCGCCGACCTGCGTGGCCTGGTCGGCCGTCGTCCGCGCCCGGCCAATGACCTCGTCGCGCAACGGCCGCACCAGCCGCCGCTGCAGCGCCGGCTCGCCGTCAATGCGCTGCAGCCAGACATCGAGCGGCTGGGCGATGTTGGTATCCAGCCCGGTGAGAGTGCCGGGCGTCTCGGCCAGCAGCTTCGTCAGCGCTTCCATGACCCCGGCCGCCTTCTCGCCCGCGCCGAACGGCAGCCAGCGGCGCAGCCCGGCAAACCACTCGGCCAGTAACTCCAGGAAGTTGCCAACGCGCTCCACCGCTTGTTGCAGCCAGCTCTCCACGTCGCCATAGAAACCGCGCATCTTCTCCGCCTGCACCCCCAGCCACTGGCGGCCGTTGTCGAGCAGAGGGATGTGGGCTTCGATCTCGCTCAGGGCCAGTTGCCCGCCGTCCAGCCCGGCCGTCAGGGAAGGCACGCCACCGAGCAGTTCGCCCAGCTTCTGCCCCACCACGCCCAGGCCATTCTCTACAACGCCACCCAGATCGGCCGTGTCCAACTGCTCATAGAGCGCCACCAGACCGCCGAGGATGCCGAGTTGCGTCCGCGCGCCGTCCAGTTCCAGAATCGCGTTATCATGCGCGCCGCGGGCGTTGATCTCGCCAGCCCGCGCTGCCTCCAGGTCACGCAATGCCTGGTCGAGCTGGGCGCGCAACTGCATGTTCTCTGCCTGCGAAGCGGCCAGTTGGGCCAACATCTCTTCGCCACCGGCCGTCTGGCTGATAGCCGGGACGACGGGGGCTAGTGTTGGGTAGGCGTCAACGACTTGACCGCCCATGACCGCCGCCCCACCCGCTGTCGTTGGCGACTCCGTGGAGATGATGACCGGGGCCGGCCCGCGCCGTAGTAGCGCCGCGCCGCCGCCGGTGGCCGCCGCGGCTACGGCTGTCACCGTCGCTACCTTGATAAAACCGCGCCGGGAAACGCCATTCGCGTCTTGTCGGGTCATGTTTCGTTCCTGTTACCTGTAATAAGTATCGCAGCCACGAGGGCCGCGCGCCGTCCATTAATCAGACGGCCCGAACCCGATGTCTATTACGCACACCCGCTTCCCCCCGTCGCGTCCCCTCTGAAGGCACTAATCAACTACTAACCCAGTAGTTGTCAGGTGTCAGTTGCTAACAACTGAAACTTGACAACTAGCTACTTGCTGAATACCCAAACATCCGCAACAACTGCGGGTCGCGCCGCCAGTTCGGCTCCACCTTGACCCATAACTCTAGAAACACCTTGGCCTCCAGGAGTTGCTCGATCTGCTCTCGCGCCGCCGCGCCGAGTTGTTTGAGTTGCGCCCCACCCGCGCCGATGACGATGCTCTTGTGGCTATCGCGCTCCACGAAAATGTCGGCGCTGATGTAGATCGCCCCATTGGGTCGCTCTTTGAAGTCGCGCACCTGGACGGCCGTGCCGTAGGGGATCTCCTCGCGCAGTTGCAGCATTAGCTGCTCGCGGATCAGTTCGGCGGCGATGTTGCGCTCGAAGACGTCGGTGATCTGCTCCGGCGGGTAGTAGCGCGGCCCCTCCGGCAGTGCGGCCACCAGCCGCTCCAGCAATTCGTCCACGCCCTGCCCTTCCGTGGCCGACAGATGCAGCCAGGCCGCGCCGGGCAGCAGGGCCGTGTAGGCCTCGGTGTGGCGCAGCACGTCGGCCGCCGGCGTTGCGTCCACCTTGTTCAGCCCCATGATGACCTTGCCTGGGCCGACCGAGGCCAGTCGCTCGGCGATCAGCCGGTCGTCCTCGCCCGGCCGCGTCGTCAGGTCGAGCAGCCACAACACGACGTCGGCATCGCCCAGCATCTCCAGCGCTGATTGCACCATGAACTCGTCCAGTTCGTGGCGCGGCTGGGTGATGATGCCCGGCGTATCCACAAAGACGATCTGATAGTTCGCCTCAGTGATGATGCCCAGTTGGCGGGTGCGCGTCGTCTGCGGCCGGTGGCTGACGGCGGCGATCTTCTGCCGCAGCAGGGCGTTCATCAGCGTGCTCTTGCCCACATTGGGGCGGCCGACCAGGGCCACAAAGCCGGAGCGATGCCCTTCCGGTGTCTCGTAGCTGGCGGCGGTTTCGTCGAATGTCGGGTCGTCGGGTTGGTCAGTCATGGGTAGTTATCAGTCGTCAGTTGTCGGTCGTTGGTGCCGAAGGACCAACAATCAAATCAATCACGTGTTTTTCTAGGGCGCAATTCGTTCCAATTCGCGCCGCATCAGGTCGGCCCGCTCGTCGCGCAAGAGGGGCAGCAGCCGGCGGGCCGGCCCCAGGGCGTCAGTATCAATCGTCGCCATGACCAGCGCCGCCTCGTGGCGCGGGCCTTCGACCAGCAGCGAGGCGTCGGGGCCGTAGATGGTCGAGCCGCCCCAGAACTCCCCCACCTCTTCGCAACCGACGCGGTTGACGTGAATGACGAAATCGGTGAAGAGCAGGGCGTAGGCGCGGTTGATGGCCAGCACTTTTTCCGACGTGCTGACCGTCTCACCCAGGCCGTGCTCAGCCGAGGCCGACAGTAGCAGCAGGATGTCGGCCCCGTCCTGCCACAGCAGGTAGGGCAGGCCGGCGTGCCAGAAGTCCTCGCACACCAGCAGGCCAACACGGCCGAAGCGCGTGTCGAACGCCCGCGCCCGGTCGCCGTGGGCGAAGGTATGGGCTTCGTCGAACGCGCCGTAGGTGGGTAGATAGATTTTGCGGTGGCGGTGAACCAGACGGCCGCCGGAAAGGTAGACTGCGGCGATGAAATAGCGGTAGCGCTCGTCCACTTCCACGAAGCTGACCACCAGATCGAGTTGACGGCTGGCTTCGAGCAGGGCGGCGAACGTCGGGTCGGCGGCGTCGGCGCGGATGGCCACGTCAAAGGCGCGCTCGCCAAGCTGATAGCCGGTCAAGGCCAGTTCGGGAAAGATGAGGAGGTCAACGCCACGCTCAACCGCCTCGGCGATCCTGTCCAGGTGCAGTTGCAGATTGCCGGCCACATCGCCCAGCGCCGGCGCGATCTGGCCCAACCCTACGTTGAATTTCATGCCGTCCATTGTACAGAACGTGAGACAAGTAAACCAACTAGAACAAATGTTCTTACTTCGCTATCCAGAATTATACCTCATTCTTGGCGACGTAAACTTACGCTCACCCCAATGGCGCCCATCACGAGCAAACCTATCTCCGCCCATAGCACCAGCGGCATCCCCCACAGAACCGGCGACGGGTCGCCCCGGCCCAGGGCTACCACGCCATGCACCAGCGCCAGCCCGCCCAGCGTGCCCCAGAAGAGCGTTGCCGGGCGCAACCGCCCCGCCGCCCACCACGCGACGGCGAATACCAGCAGCGCCCCAACGGCACCCGCCAGTTGCGTCCGGTAGCGCAGGGCATAGACGCCGGCATCGTCGGGCAGGTCGCCGGCCCATAACCCGGGCATGGCGGCCCGGCCGTAGGCGCAACCCTCCACGGCGCAGGCCGCCCAGCCAAAAGCCACCAGCAGCGCCAGCCCTGGGGCCAGCAGCCCGGCATAGCGCCCGAACGGCCGCCCGCGCAGCCGCGCCCACAGCCACAGCGCCGCCAGCCCGCCCAGCAGCGCCCCATGATAGTTCAGCCCGCCCAGCCACAACTGCCCCGCCTCGGCCGGGTTCTCGGCGAAGTAGGCGGCGTTGAGCCAGACGAACACCGCCCGCCCGCCCAGCAGCGACCCAATCCCAGCCGCCAACGCCCCATCCAGCCACCCTCTGGTTCCCTCTCCCCCTGGGAGAGGGCTAGGGAGAGGGCCGCTTGTCCCCTCGCCCCTTGGGAGAGGGCTAGGGAGAGGGCCGCTTGTCCCCTCTCCCCCTGGGAGAGGGCCAGGGAGAGGGCCGCTTGTCCCCTCGCCCCCTGGGAGAGGGCTAGGGAGAGGGTCTTCCGCCCCCCGCTCAGCCGCAGCCCCTCCCCTAACCCCTCCCAAAGGGCGGGGGATCGCCGTCCCCTCTCCCCCTGGGAGAGGGCTAGGGAGAGGGCCTCTCCGCCGCGCCAGCAGCGCCGTCACTCCCAGCGCCGCCAGCACGCCCAGCCCCAGCACGACGCTGTAGCCATAAAGGAAGAACGGGCCATACCGTCCCCAGATCGGAGCCATAGCAAGGAGAGTAGCCGCGCCGCTGTCTCGGCGCAACCGCACCGCAGCGAACGACGAATGACCAACCACCAACCCCCGCCACCACTTGCGACCCCACTCAAACGGCGTAGAATAACAGTAGCGCGCCCGTTCGCGCCCCTTCCCAGCCGGCCGGAATGAACCATGACCAAACCCGACGAGCGACCCCACGCCACGATGGCCGCCCGCAAGCGCATCGCCCTCGTTGCCCACGACAATAAGAAGGATGACCTGCTCGAATGGGTCAGCTTTAACCTGGCGAAGCTAGCCGACCACGACTTCTACGCTACCGGCACGACCGGCGCGCTGCTGGCCGACAAACTGGGCCTGAGCGTCCACCAGATGCAAAGCGGCCCGCTGGGTGGCGACCAGCAACTAGGCGCGCATATTGTGGATGGGAAGATTGACATGCTGGTGTTCTTCTGGGACCCATTGCAAGCGCAGCCTCACGACCCCGACATCCGCGCCCTGTTGCGCATCGCCGCTGTTTGGAACATCCCCGTGGCCACCAACCGGGCCACGGCCGACTTCCTCATCTCCTCGCCCTTTATGGCTACGGCCTACGACCGGCTGCTGACCGATTATTATGACTATCAGCACCGTATGGACAAGAAGGACGAGGAGTGACAACCATCACCTATCCACAACTTCCCGCACAGAGGAGCAGCTAATGGATATCCAACTCATTCCCATCGAATCCGACCAGATGCGCCAGCCGCCGGCCGAAGACCTCGGCTTCTGCGTCCACTTCGCCAACCGCATGTTTACCCAGCGCTACAGCAAGGGGCGCGGCTGGCACAACGCGCGCCTCGAACCCTACGGGCCATTTCAACTAAACCCGGCGACGATGATCTTCCACTACGCCCAGCTCATCTTCGAAGGGCTGAAGGCTTATCGGCGCGCCGACGGCCACATCAACCTCTTCCGGCCTATGGAGAACATGCGTCGCTTCAACAACTCCGCCCGCCGCATGGCCATGCCGGCTGTGGACGAGGAGGAGCATCTGGAAGCGATCTGCCGCCTCATCGAGTTGGAGCACGACTGGGTTCCCACCCTGCCCGATGCGACACTTTACATAAGGCCGACCATGATCGCCATTGACGATGCCCTCGGCGTCCATGCCAGCGCTACCTATCTCCACTTTGTCATCGTCAGCCCCGTCGGCCCCTACTTCAAGGAAGGCTTCAGCCCCGTGCCTGTCTACATCACCGACGAGTACGTGCGTGCCGTGCGTGGCGGCGTGGGCGAGGCCAAGACGGGCGGCAACTACGCCGCCAGCCTCTACGCCGGCGAAGACGCCCGCCAGCGCGGCTACTCGCAAGTCCTCTGGCTCGACGCGCTAGAGCACCGCTGGGTCGAAGAGGTCGGAGCGATGAACATCTGCTTCGTCTATGACAACCGGCGCATCGTTACCCCGCCGCTCGACGGCAGCATCCTGCCCGGCGTCACGCGCAAGTCGGTCATCGAACTCGGCCGCCACCTGGGCTACGAAGTCGCCGAGGAGCCGGTGGACGTGCATCAGATGTTGGCCGACGTGAAGAGCGGCCACATCACCGAAGTCTTCGGCTGCGGCACGGCGGCGGTCATCGCCCCGGTCGGCAAGTTCGGCTTCCATGACGAGGCCATCTTCATCAACGACAACCAGCCCGGCCCTGTTGCCCGCCACCTCTACCAGCAGTTGACCGACATCCAGTTCGGCCGCGCTCCCGACCCATTCGGCTGGACGCAGACAATTCGGGTGAATGGGAAGTAGTCGGTTGTCAGTAGGTCAGTAGGTCAGTAGGTCAGTGGTCAGTTGTTAGTTGCCGGTCGGTAACTGGCAACTGGCAATTGGCAACTGCCAACTACTAGCGTGATAGTTTCTGGCAGTTTGCCCTGCTAGACTTGAGACTGTGGTCACACCGTCACTAAAACTGACCTACTGACCTACTGACCTACTGACCTACTAATTACTGGTCACTCGGAGACTCAATGCGCAACGTATCCATCCTTGGCGTCGGACAGACGCCGGTGCGCGAACACTGGGAGTTGTCGCTGCGCCAACTGGCCGTCGAGGCCGGGCGCGCGGCGCTGGCCGACGCCGGCGTTACGACCGTTGACGCCATCTACGTCAGCAACATGAACAGCGACCGCCTCGGCGGCCAGCGCCACCTGGGCGCGCTGGTGGCTGACTACCTCGGCCAGCGCGGCGTCGAAGCGGTCAAGCTGGAGGCGGCTTGCGGCTCGGCCGGCTCGGCCATGCGCCAGGGGTTGCTGGCTGTGGCCAGCGGCCAGATTGACGCCGCGCTGGTCATCGGCGCAGAGAAGCTGACAGAATCGCCCGGCCGCGAGACGACGGCCGCGCTGGCCACGGCCGCCGACGCCGACTTCGAGGTCGAGCACGGCATCACCTTCGTCGGCCTCAACGCGCTGATCATGCGCCGCTACATGCATGAGTTCGGCTACAGCCACCGCGACTTCGCCCCCTTCGCCCTGACCGCGCACGCCAACGCGGCCAAGAACCCCAACGCGCTCTATCGCTACGCCATCAACGAGGGGGACTACGAGCGCGGGCGCGAGGTGGCCGACCCCATCCGCCTCTACGATGCCTCGCCCATCGGCGACGGCGCGGCGGCGCTGCTACTGGTTCCGGCCGAGCGCGCGCCGGGAGCGGTGCGCGTCGTCGGTTCGGCCTCGGCCACCGACACGCTGGCTGTCCACGACCGCGAAGACTTGCTGAGGCTGAAGGCGGGTGAACTGTCGGCCGGTCGCGCCTATCGCCAGGCTGGCGTCGGCCCGGAGGACATTGACCTGTTCGAGTTGCACGACGCCTTCAGCATCATGGCCGCGCTGTCGCTGGAAGCGTGCGGCTTTGCGCCGCGTGGCCAGGGGGTGCGCCTGGGGCTGGACGGCGACATCCTGCGCGGCGGTCGTATCCCCATCTCGACGATGGGCGGCCTGAAGGCGCGCGGCCACCCCGTCGGCGCGACCGGTCTCTACCAGTTGGTTGAGGCGACGCTGCAATTGCGCGGCCAGGCTGGGGCGCTCCAGGTGGACGGCGCGCGCACGGCCATGACCCAGAATATCGGCGGCAGCGGGGCGACTATCGTCACCCATATTCTGCAAACGCCGATCCGTTCTTAGACACGTCTATCCGCGCAGCGCAGGCGGGTTCAAACCCGCCTCTGCCACACGAAACCGGCTGAAGCCGGTTGAAGAGCCGGCGCAATTCCATTCTTCAACCGGCTTCAGCCGGTTTTGTATACCCGCCGTGGGTTTGAACCCACGGCGCTGAGCTTGGCGCGCATGTCTACGCTTCCCCACGAACTTATTGACGTTTTTCACCGACAGCGGCGCTTTGCCGACGGCTACTCGCCTCTCTACGCCCGGCTCTACGCCATCGTCGGCGACTGGCTGGCCGGCGAGTCGGACCCGCTGGCGGCGTGGCTGGGCGAACTGGCCGCGCCGCGCCGTCCGTTCGACCTGACGCTGCTGCTGCCGGCGGCGCTCCACCGCGACGTGCTGGCCGGTGTGCCCCAGGCCGCGCCCCTGGCCGCGTTCTACCCGACGGTTGGCGGCCAGACCCCTGACTCAGACGCGCCGCTGGCCGCGGCGCTGCGCCAGGTTATTCTGGCCCGCCGCGATGCGCTGGCGGCGTTCATCGGCCGCGCCAACGTCCAGACCAACGAGACGGGGCGCGGCCTGGCCTGGTTGCTGCCGGTGGCGGTGCTGGGCTGGCCGGCCGTCCACCTGGTCGAATTGGGGGCCAGCGCCGGGCTGAATCTCGTCGCCGAGCGGCGCGGCTACCGGCTGGCGGCGGCCAATGACCCCACCGGCACGCTCCTGACTCTGGGCGCGGCCGACCCCCCGCACTTCACCGCCCGCGTTGACGGCTACGCCACGCCCTTGCCCGCGCTGACCCAGCCCACGATCCTCTCGCGCACCGGCGGTGACATCCATCCCTTTCACCTGCGCACGGCTGAGGACGAACTGACCCTGGCTGCTTTCGTCTGGGCCGACCAGCCGCAACGCCTCGACCGGCTGCGCGAGGGCATTGCCGCTCTGCGCGCCGTCGAAGGCTCGGCCGCGCCGGTGCGCCTGTGGCCGCTCCATCTGCCCGACGAACTGCCGCACTTCCTGGCCGAAGAGTTGCCGCGACCGCTTGACGCCCCGATTGTCCTCTACAACACCACGGTCACCATGTATCTGTCCGACCGCGGCGCCGGCCTGCGCCGCCACGTCGAAGAGTGGGCCGTCCAGCAGGACGTGCCCGTCCTCTGGCTACAATGGGAGCCACCTGACTTGGATGGCCTCAAACCGCCGCAGCCCGATTGGCAAGCCTGGTCGGCCGACCTGTGGCAGGAGGGCGAGCACCGGCGGCTACACCTGGGTTGGGTTCACCCTCACGGCGCATCTATCGCAGGTCTTGATCTGACTGGCCTCGGCCCCACGTAATCGCTGCCAAAACCACGCTTTCCTGTCTATTTCTATGCACAACTATGCACTTGTGCATTTGTTCGCCACTTCGCGTACAATCCCGCGCCTATGGATGAACAGCAACGACCCTTCACCCTCTGGCGCGGCCTCCGTCTCAGCACCTTCCAGATCGGCTCGGCGATGGGCGACATTCTCATCACCAGCATCTGGAACCGCATCCTCATCGTCAACTTCGGCATCCCGGCCACACCGGTCGGCCTGCTCATCGCCCTGCGCTACCTGCTGTCGCCGCTCAGCCTGTGGGCCGGCAACCTGACCGACAACCGGCGCTTCTTCGGCCTGCGCCGGACGCCGATGATCTGGCTCGGCCGCGTTCTCATGGTGGGGTCGTTGCCCTTCCTGGGCCTGAGCGTAATGCGACTGGGCGACTCTACGACCGATCCGTGGGGCTGGACGTTTGCCCTTATCTCTTCGCTGGCCTACGGCGTTGGCACACTCATTTCCGGCGGGCCGTTCCTGGCCCTGGTGCGCGAATCCGCGCCGGAGCGCTTGCAGGGTGTGGCCATCAGCATGGCTCAGACCGTGCTCATCATCTTCTTCGCCGTCGCCGGGATCATCTTCAGCTTCTGGATGCGTGACTACGATCCGCAGGTGTTCTGGCAGATGATCATCGCCACGATGCTCATCGGCGGGTTTTTCTGGTTCTTCGCCACTGCCGGCATCGAACAAAGAGGTGCGCCGGCTACGATGGACGCCCAACAATCGCTGTCCGACACCGGCTTTCGCCAGGTGCTCCGTACCATCTGGAGCGACCGCCGCACGCGCCTCTTCTTCCTCTTTCTCTCGCTGGGCACACTGGCCTCATGGAGCCACGAAGCGATCCTGGAGCCATTCGGGGCCGACGTCTTTAGCCTGGGCATGGACGTGACCACGCGCTTCAATAGCTACTGGCAGACGGCGACGGTCATCACCCTGGTCATCGGCGGCATCCTCTGGCGCAAACGGCCGCCAGAAGCCCAGCAGCGGGTCACGTCGGTTGGCCTGCTCATCATGGCTCTTGGCCTCTGTGGTCTGGTCATGGCCGCCTTGGCCGGGCAGCGTCGCCTGCTGGAGGTTGGCCTGTTGGTATTCGGCGGCGGCTTTGGCGTCTACACCTATGGCGGTGTTAGTCTCATGGCCGTTATGTCGCCCGATCGCCACGCCGGGGCCTATCTGGGGCTGTGGACTATCTCCAACCTGCTGTTCAAGGGGCTGGGCACGTTCCTCGGTGGGGGCCTGCGCGACCTGTTCCTGCTCCAAATGAACCTGGCCCCCGGCCTCAGCTATGGCGTCGTCTTCCTGCTCCAGGCGTTGGGGCTGGCGACGGCCGCCCTGCTTCTGGCGCGCATTGACATCCTCGGCTTCGCCCGCGACGCCGGCCGCCACATCAACCCGATCGAAGCACAAATCGCCACCGCTGACTAATTAGGAATTCAGAGCGCTCTGAATTCCTAATTCGTAATTCACTCTATGGTTTTGCACGTCGACATGGACGCCTTTTACGTCAACGTCCACCTCCTCGACCACGGTGAGGACGCGGGCGTGCCGCTGGTCGTCGGTGGGCGGCCGGACGAGCGCGGCGTCGTTACCTCGGCCAGCTACGAGGCCCGCCGCCACGGCGTCCGCTCGGCCATGCCCACGGCCCAGGCGTTACGTCTCGTCCCTGGCCTGAAGATCGTCCCACCCGACTGGCCGCGCATCCGCCAGTGTTCGCGCGACGTGATGGCCGTCCTGGAGCAGTTCGGCCCGCTGGAGAAGATGAGTGTAGACGAGGCTTACGTGGACGTGGGCGAATGGGACGGGGCCGCGGCGGTGGCCCCCGCGGCGGTGGCCCGCGCTGTCTTCGAGCGCGTGCCGGCCGAGACGGGGCTACCCTGCTCTGTCGGCCTGGCCACGAGCAAGCTGGTGGCCAAAGTCGCCTCCGACTTCAACAAGCCGCGCGGCCTGACCATCGTGCCGCCGGGCGACGAGGCGGCGTTCCTGGCCCCGCTGCCGGCGCGGGTCATCTGGGGCATCGGCCCGCGCACCGCCGCGCGACTGGCCGCGCTGGGCATCCACACCTGCGGCGAGCTGGCCGCGGCCGACCTGGAGCGGCTGCGCGGCGCGTTCGGCCGCGAAGCAGAGAAGCTGACCCGGCGCGCCCGCGGCATTGACGAACGCCCGGTGGAGCCTGACCACGGCCCACCCAAGAGCATTAGCCAGGAGTGGACCTTCAGCCGCGACGTGGCCGACGCCGAGGTGTTGCGCGAGCGGCTGCGCGAGATGGCCGCCGAGGTCGCTGCCGACCTGCAAAAGCGCAACCTGCTGGCCCACAC
>CXWK01008935.1_pt1 | contig 15482 bp, 12 predicted proteins | sample 590851 | NCBI WGS metagenome assembly CXWK01 (sample SAMEA3498364, study PRJEB10139) | wastewater metagenome | biome: wastewater treatment plant; material: activated sludge | place: Denmark | collected 2014-08-01 | reverse complement strand
GCTCGGGAACTCGGCGAAGCGCGAGGGCGACCGCTTTGATCAACAGGACACCGTACAAGAGACGCTCCGTGACGGGACGCTGCTCGTTCGAGTCCTTCAGCCAGGTGATTGCCCGGCCCATGTCGATGGTGGTGCTGAGGTAATAGTGGGGGATCTCGCGTTTGGATCGGGCCATGGCTGCGGCGATGGTTTGCCGCATGCGTCCCTGGCGGTCGGCGGCACCGACCGGTTTGGCGACGCCCGCCGTAGCCGTGGTGGCTCGCTCGATATCGGCCAGGGTGATGGCTCCTTCCGGGCCGCTCCCCTGCAACGTGCTTGCGTCGATGCCTCGCTCGGCGGCCAGTTTTCTCGCCGCGGGTGAAATCCGCAATCGCCCGGCCTGAGAGGGCGCAGCGGCTATGCTCTCAATTCGATGGACGGGCGGAGGGGGAGCCAGTGGAGTGGTGATCGTACGGGGGGAAGCGACACTTGTTGTCGGCCGTCCCTCTTCGCGAATGATCGCCATGACCGCTCCCACCGGAACCTTGTCGCCCGGTCTGGTGATGAGTCGTTCGATGATGCCTGTGGTATGGGACTCCACGTCGATGGCGGCCTTCTCCGTGTCGACCTCCGCGATGATCTCGCCTTTGGTGATGCGGTCGCCCTCTTTCTTTTTCCACTGCACCAAGATGCCGTCGGTCATGTCGGCGCCGAGCGTCGGCATCAGGAATTCAGCCATGATGGAGACTCCGTGAAGCGCGAAAGGTGAAACGTAACACGTACAATGGAACGGGCGATGAGTGAGAGAGAAACAGCCAAGGCATCGGTTATCCCAACAGCCTGCGAACCGCCTTCACGATCTTGTTCGGCTGCGGCAGCGCCGCCTCTTCCAGATGTTTCGGATAGGGAATCGGGACCTCTTCGCTGCAGACCCGCGCGACCGGGGCATCCAAATCGTAAAACGTGCCCTCCATGATCTGCGCGGCGACTTCGGCGGCGAAACTTCCCGTGCGCCAGGCCTCGTCGATGACCACCGCCCGGTGGGTCTTTCGAACGGAGGTGAGGATGGTGCCGGTATCGAGGGGGCGTAGGACGCGCAGGTCCACGACCTCCGCGTCGATGCCCTCTTGAGCCAGTTGGGTGGCAGCGGCCAGTGTCTTCCACAGGCTGCCCCCGAACGTGATGAGACTCACATCCTTTCCGGGTCGGCGCACCGCGGCGCGGGAGATATCGACTGCGGGCCAGCTTTCCTCCAACTCGCCTTCCATGGAATAGAGATACGCATGCTCGAAAATAAACACCGGGTCCGGCTCCTGGATCGCGGTGAGCAACATCCCCCGCGCATCCGTCACGGTGGCAGGCGTCAGGACCGTGATGCCGGGAATGTGCGCATACCAGCCTTCCAGGCTGTGCGAATGTTGCGCCGCCATCTGGCGGCCGGCGCCGGTAGCCATTCGAACGACCAGCGGCACGTTGAACTGACCGCCGGACATGTGCCGGAGGTTTGCCGCGTTGTTGAGAATTTGATCGAGTGCCAACAGGCTGAAATTCACCGTCATCACTTCCACAATCGGACGCATGCCGCCCAGGGCCGCGCCGATGCCGGCGCCGACGAAGGTGCTTTCCGACAGCGGCGTATCACGAATGCGTTCCGGGCCGAACTCGTCGAGCAACCCCTTGCTGCAGGCATAGGTGCCGCCGTATTTGCCGACATCCTCCCCCATGAGAAAGACGCGAGGGTTGCGCTGGAGCGCGTCCCGTAATCCCGCCCGAACGGCTTCTCTGTAGGTGATCTTGGTCATAGGTACCACCGCGAAAGGTGAGACGCGGACCAGCTACGTACATTCGCCTGACGTGTCACGTCTTACGTCTCACGTCCGTGCACACATCTTTGTTGAGATCCTCGATCGGCTCCCAGGGAGCCGCCTCGGCGAAGGCCACGGCTTCCTCGATTTCAGTCGCGATCGCAGCCTCTATCTGTTGGAGATCCTCATCGCGCAGCAATCGGGCCTGGCGAAGGGCCTGTTCGAAGGTCGCAATCGGGTCCCGCCGCTTCCATTCGCTGACTTCGTCTTTGGTCCGATACAACTCGGCGTCGTACATGGAATGGGCGCGAAACCGATAGGTCCGGTATTCAAGGAAGTAGGGGCCGTTGCCGTTTCGGATCAACTCGACTGCGCGACCAGTCGCCTTCTCAACCGCCAGCACGTCCATACCGTCGACTGTGTCGGCGCCCATCGCATAGGCCTTCGCCTTGGCGGCAATATCGGGTTGCGATTGATGGCGGGCCAGGGCGGTGCCCATCGCATAGAGGTTATTTTCACAGAGAAACAGCACCGGGAGTTTCCACAAGGCGGCCAGGTTGAGGGATTCGTGAAACTCGCCCTCCGCCACCGCGCCGTCGCCGAAGTAGCAGCCGGTGACACGCGTGCGACCTTGCATCTTGTCGGCGAGGGCCAGGCCGACGGCCACGGGTAATCCACCGGCCACGATGGCCAGGCCTCCGTAAAACCTCCGGGAAGCATCGAAGAAATGCATCGAGCCTCCGCGTCCGCGCGCACAACCAGCGGCTTTGCCATACAGCTCTGCCATCAGCCGGTTCATCGATGTGCCGCGCACCAGTGCATGGCCATGCTCACGATAGGTGGCGACGATCGCGTCTTCGTTCGTGAACGACGGGATGGAGCCGGCGGCCACGGCCTCTTCGCCGATGTACAGATGCAAAAAACCGTGGATCTTCCCGAGTTGATAGAGTTCCGCGGCCCGTTCCTCGAAGCGGCGGATACGGAGCATCTGCCGCAGCAACTCAAGGCCCTGTTCGCGTGTTAAGGAGGGTGTCATGTCGTCTCTCTTCTCCCGCGCGTTGTCAGCGTTCCGCTTGTAGTTTGAGATGAATTTCTCGTTCCGATGCTGACTGCTCATCGCTCATGCTTCCAACGTCGAGATGTCGCCTTCCGGCAAGCCGAGTTCGCGCGCCTTCAGCAGGCGTCGCATGATTTTTCCGCTTCGGGTTTTCGGCAGGGTCGGGAGAAAGGCGATTTCTTTCGGCGCCACGGCTGCCCCGAGGCGCGCCCGGGCGAAGCCGAGCAATTCACGCCGCAACGCTTCACTCGGCTCATGGCCATCTTTCAACGACACAAACGCCTTCACGATTTCCATGGCGACGGGGTCCGGCTTACCGATCACCGCGGCTTCCGCCACCGCCTTATGTTCGATCAAGACGTTTTCGACTTCGAACGGACCGACGAGATGGCCTGAGGTCTTGATGACGTCATCCGCCCGGCCCACGAACCAGAAATACCCGTCGGCATCTTTCTTGGCCACATCGCCGGTCAGGTACCAGCCGCCGGCAAAGCACTTCTTGTATCGCTCCGGCTCATTCCAATAGCCGCGAAACATCGAGGGCCAGCCCGGGCGTAGCGCCAATTCTCCCTGCACATCCGGTTCGTTCAGCACCTCCACGCCGCCGGATTCGGTCCTTTTCACGATACCGGCTTCAATTCCCGGCAGCGGGCGTCCCATCGAACCGGGCCGGACATCCATCGCCGCATAGTTGGCGATCATGATGCCGCCGGTTTCGGTCTGCCACCAGTTGTCGTGGAACGGGCGACCGAAGGCCTTTTCTCCCCAGACGACGGCTTCAGGATTGAGGGGTTCCCCCACGCTGGCGAGAAAACGCAATTGGCGCAGATCGTACTTCCGCACGAGATCGCCACCGACTTTCATCATCATACGAATGGCCGTCGGCGCTGTATACCAGACGGAGACCCGCTGGTCCTGCAAGATCCCATACCAACGTTCGGCGTCGAAATCCGCTTCGTCTACAATGCAGGTGAGCCCATTCGTCAGCGGCGCGATGATGCCGTAGGACGTGCCGGTTACCCAGCCAGGGTCGGCGGTACACCAGAAGATATCCGCCGGGTGGAAATCGAGCGCAAGTTTGCCTGTGATGTGGTGGGCCACCACGGCGCCATGCACGTGGAGCGCCCCCTTGGGTGTTCCGGTGGTGCCGCTGGTGAAATGCAGGAGGGCCGCGTCTTCCGGATCGGTGGGGCCGATTCGATAGATACCTGGGTGCTGTTCGAGCAACTGATGGAAGTTCTGCGTCCCGGGGATGGCGGTCGGACGTCGCTCCTCGCCGATGAGCAGGACATGATCAAGATGGGGCAGCGTCTCCCGGATGCCGGCCACCTTGCGCTGATAGAGCGATTCGGTGGTCACCAGCACCTTGGCCTGGCCGATCGTGAGCCGGGCGCGAATGGGTTCCGGCCCGAAGGCTGAGAAGAGCGGGCAGAAGAGGGCGCGATGTTTCAGCGTGCCGAGTGCCGCGATGTAGAGTTCTGGAATGCGGCCGGCGAGGACGAACACCCGGTCGCCTTTCACGACGCCGAGCCTCTGCAGTGTAGTGGCAAAACGATTGGTCAGGTCGTCGAGACGCGCATAGGAATAGTCCTCGACCTGCCCGATTTTCCCCAGCCACCGGATGGCGGTCTGTTGTCCGAGCGGACCGGTTGCATGCCGCACAACCGCTTCATGGGCGATGTTGAGTCCCTGCCCCTCAGGCAGGCCATCCAGTTCGGCGCGCGCCTGCTCCCACGAAAACTCCTTTTGCACCGACTCGTAATCGTGGAGATTCGGGATCGTCTCCCAATCTCGTCTCGATTTGATGATGGGGTTCCACGGCATTGTGCGGTTCACACTCCTCGGACAGACTCCGAGCATGCGTTCTGCAAGGCATAGACCATCGACGCCTGTGAAGGCCGGAGAGGAAAGCGAGGGAAATCACGGTGGTTAGTGCGCCGCAGGCGGGGAGAGCCGATGGTCCACCTGTAGCATTTTTCACCAGTGGTAAGAGGAGGGTCGTGGATAATCGCGCCAAGCCACACGAGATCAGGGTATTGATCATGGGAGCCGCCGGGCGGGACTTCCATAACTTCAACGTGCTGTTTCGCGGCAATCCTGACTATCGGGTCGTGGGGTTCACCGCCGCGCAGATTCCCAACATTGACGACCGGGTCTATCCCCCGGCGTTGGCCGGCGCCTTGTATCCTTCCGGTATCCCGATCCATGCGGAACAGGATCTCGATTGCTTGATCAGGACCCAGCACGTTGAGCGGGTCGTCTTTTCGTACAGTGATGTCTCCCATGAAGCGCTCATGCACCAAGCCTCCCGCGTGATGGCGGCAGGAGCGGACTTCTGGCTGGCGGGCCCGCAGTCCACGATGCTCCCGGCCAAGAAGCCGGTGGTGTCGATCTGCGCGACGCGTACGGGAGCGGGCAAGAGTCCTGTGGCCCGCCGGGTCGTCTCGATTCTGAAACATGAAGGGCTACGGGTTGCCACGGTGCGACATCCGATGTCCTACGGCAATCTTGAGCGACAGGCGGTACAACGGTTTGCTGCTCTGGAGGACTTGGACGCGGCGTCCTGCAGCATCGAAGAGCGGGAGGAGTACGAACCCCATCTTGCGCAGGGTGGGACGGTCTATGCGGGAGTGGATTACGAGCGGATTCTCCGGGAAGTCGAGGACCAGGTCGATGTCATTGTGTGGGACGGGGGCAACAACGACTGGTCGTTTTTTGTGCCAGACCTCGAACTCGTGCTTGTCGATCCGCATCGGGCCGGGGAGCCGCCGTATTTCCCGGGGGAGGTGAATCTCATCCGGGCGGATGTGGTGGTGCTGACCAAACTGGATACCGCGACGCCCGAACAGGTGGATGCGGCGCGTCGATCCATTGAAACCGTGAATCCCCGGGCGGCGCTCGTGGAGACCGCCATGCCGCCCAAAGTCGATCATCCGGACAGGATTACCGGCAGGCGCGTACTCGTCGTCGAAGACGGACCCACACTGACGCACGGCGGTATGGCCTTCGGCGCCGGTTGTCTAGTGGCCCGGCGGTATGAAGCCGGTTGCCTGGTGGATCCGAGGCCCTACGCAGCGGGGAGTCTCAATCGCACCTTCCTGCAGTATCCGCATTTGGGGCCGCTCCTTCCCGCGATGGGATATGGGCCTGAGCAGGTCCGCGAACTGGAGGAAACGATCGAACGGGTGGAGTGCGACCTCGTGGTCATCGCCACACCGATGGATTTACGGCGACTCATTCGGATTACGAAGCCGACGGTGCGGGTGAGTTATGACGTGGAGGACCGGAGGCGCCCGACGTTGACGGACGTGATGCAAGGCGTCATCGACAGGGCGAAACAATCATGAATCCTTTTTTCAGCGCCATACTCCAATAAGCAGCAGGAGATGGAAGGCTGCTTCAACGAAAAAACGAGAAGGAGAGATATATGGTGACGCACCCGACACATATTGCTCAGGATCGATGCCATCGCTGCGGAGGCTTGATGGTTCGAGAGGAGATTCGTGAGGTGAACCAGGTCGGTTTGCGTTGCATAATGTGCGGGGAACACATCGATCCGCTCATCCTCGAACATCGCCGGAAGATGCGCACACCCGAAGGGGCTCGCCAGCTGTTGGCCAAGGGCGAAAAAGCCGGGATGAACTAGTCGATCTGTACCGTTACGAGGCCGGCCGCTTTCGCCGGTGATGGCGGCGAGTCGCGGAGACCAGGAGTTGCTTGATGCGATAGGCCGGTTCAACCAGCCCGAGGCCGAGAAAACTGGGCGTGAGCAGGGGGTCGGATTTTTTCTTGCCTTGGACGTACAAATCGACCTGTTTGCCTCCGGCCAGCAGGGGCAAGCTCTGAATCCTGGCCTGGGTCACGATGCCGAGCAGGGTGACCGCCCCTCCCGCAGTGAGATGCCCTTCCCGATCCATGGCGGTGGGAAGCCGGAAGACCGGTCCCCCGCTGTTGCCGGGAAACACGTGGCTATCGATGAGAAAGACCTCTGAGCCTGGGCGGGCGGGCGAGACCCAGGAGACGATGCCCTGGCGGACAATTGCGCGGGGTGAATCGGGAATATCGAACGCCGCCGGATAGCCGAGCACCATGATGGGGACGCCCTCATAGAGGTCCGCTGTCGTGGCAATGTCCATCCAGGCGATGGAGGAGGGGCCGCTCGGTTTCAGTTGTCGCATGGTCAAGGGCAGCGGAAGACAGGCGAGATCGACGGCCTTGTCCGGATGGGGATACCAGCAGCGCCGTCCGGCCTTGGTGAGTTGAATCGGAATCTCCACCCCCTGTTTCACGCCCCGGCGATGAATGTGCGGGAAGACGATGCCCAGCGTGGAGGGTTTCCAGTTTTCCGTCGGGTCGAGAAACACATGTCTGGCGGTGACCAACCAGCAGTCCTGTCTGCGGGGGCCGTGCAACGAGAAGAGCACACCGGTACCGACCACGGCGAAGAATTTCCTGGTTGAAACCCGGCCGGTGCGAGACCGTACGTCGGCGTCTTGAATTGCCCCGATTGCCACCGTTGCAGCCCGCCAGCGATCGATCCATCCAGCCATCCTGCCTTGCCTCCATTGGTCCAGCGTTTCACAATACCCTCTCCTGTGATCAGCAAGCCTGGTGCCGCGCATTCGTCGTTCGTTTCCGGGGTGAAACCTGCGAGACTTTTCACAAAAGACGCTACAGGGATTCAAGCGTGTGGGAGGAGACGGCCGGGCGATTGTTCTGTTCGTTGGGCGCTGGGGAGGACACCCCCGTGGAGGCGTTCTGCGACAGCCCTGATTTTGTGACTGGGGAAGAACGCGACGTTGCTCTTGCGAGGCTCGCTCCTATATGCCGACGGTGGGTGGCCCGCCCATTGCTTGATAATCATTGGTTATGGCGATGGCCGGAAGCAGCAGGTCGCAGGTAAGGGGAGGCATCGGAGCAGGCAGTCCTGAAAGAGCAGCGGAGCGTTCATGACAGTGCATAACGCCGAGGTCGCGACAGCTTTCGAGGAAATGGCTGACTTGCTGGAGATCGAAGGCGCCAATCCCTTCCGGGTCCGGGCCTATCGTTTCGCTGCCAGAACGCTTCGCGATCTTCCTGTCGAGGTGGGGGAGATGGTGGCGAAGGGCGAAGATCTGACCAGCCTTCCGGGGATCGGCGACGATCTGGCGGGAAAGATCAAAGAAATTCTCGCAACAGGAACCGCGGCCGCCATAGAGGCTCAGCGCAAAAGGGTCCCGGCGACTCTCACGGGGTTGCTCCGCATTCCCGGGCTCGGGCCCAAGCGGGTGAAGCGGCTTGCGCACGAGTTGAAGATCCGTAGCCTGTCCGAATTGCAGACAGCGGCGCAGGCAGGCCGGGTCCGGACCTTGGCGGGATTCGGGGAGAAAACCGAGCAACACATTCTCGATGCATTGGCCACGCGTCTTGCAGAAGCCCCACGGGTGCAGCGGGCCGTGGCGATTCCCTCTGCCGAGGCTCTGGTGGCGTACCTGGAACAATCGTCAGGAGTCAGCCGGGTCATAGCGGCAGGGAGTTATCGTCGTGGACTGGAAACCATCGGCGATCTGGACATTCTGGTCACGGCTCCTGCGGGGCGCGCCGTCATGGATCGGTTTGTGGCCTATCAGGAAGTTCGCGACGTGCTGGCGCGTGGCGAGACAAAGTCCAGTGTTCGCCTACAGAGCGGTTTGCAGGTGGATCTCAGAGTCGTGCCGCAAGACAGTTACGGAGCGGCGCTGCTCTATTTCACCGGCAGTAAAGCGCACAACGTCGTGCTCCGGCAACTGGCTCAACAGCGCGGTTTGAAGCTGAATGAATATGGCGTGTTTCGTGGAGACAAGCCTATCGCCGGAGAGACGGAGGAATCGGTCTACGCCTCCCTCGGTTTGCCCTGGATTCCACCGGAATTGAGAGAGGGACGGGGAGAGATCGACGCGGCGAAGGCCGGGCGACTCCCGCACCTCGTAGATCTGCAGGATCTGAAGGGCGATCTCCACGCCCATACGAGGGCGACCGACGGCCGGAATAGTCTGCAGGAAATGGCGGAGGCCGCCCGGCTGCGTGGACTGCGCTATTTCGCCATCACGGACCATTCCCGCCGGTTGACCATGGCCAAGGGCCTCGACTCCGCCAGGTTGCTGCAGCAAACGGAAGCCATCGATCGATTGAATGCCACCCTGTCAGGGATCACGATTCTCAAGGGTATCGAGGTCGATATTTTAGAAGACGGGAATCTGGATTTGCCGGATGAGGTGCTCGGCCGGTTGGATCTGGTGGTCGGCGCGGTGCACAGCCGCTTCAACCTCTCGAACCGCCGGCAGACCGAGCGCATCATGAAGGCGATGGACCATCCGCACTTCTCTATCCTGGCCCATCCCAGCGGGCGGCTGATCGGCCGGCGTGAGCCCTATGAGGTGGACATGCTTCGCATTATCCGGAAGGCGCGCGAGCGCCGCTGTTTCCTCGAAATTAACGCCCATCCCGAACGACTGGATCTGACGGACATCCATTGCCGGATGGCGAAGGAGGAGGGTGTGTTGCTGGCGGTGAATACGGATGCGCACAGCATGCTCGACTTGGAGAATGCGCGCTTCGGGGTCGGCCAGGCCAGACGGGGATGGCTTGAGAAAACGGATGTACTGAACACAAGGCCGTACGCGGAGTTGAGGAAGCTTCTGAAGCCGACCATGGAAGGTTGAGCGGGCAGGGAGACGGGTTGGCCGGTGCCGATCCTGTGATGCGTTCGATGTCGGATGGAGGATAACGATGACGGACACAGCCGAGTTGTTGGCGAAGGCTTCGAAACCGGCGGAAGAGGCCTTGCGGCTGCATGCGTACTACAAGGGAAAGATGCAGACGTTGCCGAAGTGCGCGATCCGGAGTCTGGAGGATTTTTCGGTGTGGTACACGCCGGGCGTGGCGGCTCCGTGCAAGGCGATCCAGGCCGATCATGAACTCGTGTACGACTATACGAACAAGGGGAACACGATCGCCATCGTGTCGGACGGCACGAGAGTGTTGGGCCTGGGCGACATCGGACCGGAAGCGGGGCTTCCCGTGATGGAAGGGAAGGCGCTGCTCTTTAAATATCTCGGTGGGGTGGATGCGGTCCCGATCTGTCTCGATACGAACGATCCGGACGAATTGATTCGAACGGTTCGGCTGCTGACCCCGTCCTTCGGCGCGATCAACCTCGAAGATATCGCGATGCCGAAGTGTTTCAGGATTCTCCGCGAATTGCAGGCCGATTGCCCGATCCCGGTCTGGCACGATGATCAGCAAGGAACCGGAACGGTGCTCCTGGCAGGTCTGGTCAATGCGTTGAAGGTCGTCGGAAAAGAAATGGGACAGGTTCGGATCGCGATGATCGGCATGGGCGCGGCGAACGTGCCGACCTATCGATTTCTCACGGTCTGCGGGGCCGACCCTTCTCGCATCGTGGCCTGCGATGCGGGAGGCATTCTCGGAACGCATCGGCGGGAGTATGAGCTGGATCCTGCGTTCGGCGAGCAATGGAACGTCTGCGTGCAAACCAACCCGACCGGTTTGCGAGGCGGCATTGCCGAAGCCTTGCAGGGAGCGGATGTCTGTGTGGCGTTCTCGGCCGGCGGGATCATCAAGCCGGAATGGGTGAAGGGCATGGCCAGGGATGCCATCGTATTCGCCTGCGCCAATCCCGTTCCGGAGATTTGGCCCTGGGACGCGAAAGAGGCAGGCGCGCGAATCGTCGCCACAGGCCGCAGCGACTTCGCCAACCAGGTGAATAACTCTCTCGTGTTCCCCGGCATGTTTCGGGGCCTGCTCGACGTGCGGGCGCGGTCGATCACCGATGAGATGGCGATCGCAGCGGCCCATGAACTGGCTCTGTGCGCCAGAGAGCGCGGGATCCATGAGGGCAGCATTCTGCCGACAATGGACGAATGGCACGTGCCGATGCGGCTTGCGGTGGCGACGGCAATTAAGGCGCAGGAGCAGGGACTGGCGAGGGTGGCCAGAACACGCGATCAGGTGCACATTCTGGCGGAATCGAAGATCCGCTCCGCCCATGAAGCGATGCGCGTATTACTCAGAGAGGGGCTGATCGTCGCGCCGGCGGCGGCAAGAGAGTGATAAGAGCGGTGGTGGCGGGAACTGGTTTGGTCGTGTAGGACCGGGCGCAGGAACTAGGGCCTCGAAAGGTGGCTATCGGCCAAGTGCGGAAGTTCGGCACCGAGATCGCACCGCCGTAAAGCGGCCCTCAGGCCTGTCGCATTAACGTAGAAGTGAGCGGCCTGCGCGGATTTTCGCGCAGATCCACTCGACTGCCGGGTTGGGCCTATAGCATCCCATTGGCGTGAAGGATGCGAGCCGTGTCATAACCATCGATGAGAGTAAACCTACAAGTGCGCGAGTAGTTCGAGAGGGCGAAAGCTCCTACGGTTTTTCGGACGGCAGGAGTAATTTTGTGGCAGTGCTGAACCACGAAGACATCAGCCGGGGTGTTGAACAGACGATAGATTTGATCTCCATTCTTTCCACAGTCGGCCAGTGTCATTTCATGAAACCGAGCAGGCCCCTTGAGGAGAAATGCAGCAGACATCCTTTCTCCATTAACAGATAGGTTGCTTGAAAAGAGATCACACTCTTCACCACCCCAATCACTTGGGACGTTCGCCTCGCCAAGAAGCCGACAAAGCAGCGCTTTAACATCCCGCTCAGGGATGTTTTTCAGGAGATTGAATTGCTTGGCGGTTGGTGTCCAGCGAAAGTCGGTTCGAGAGAACTGGTCGATCCTCTGAACAGGAAGATGCAAGGAGTCGATAAGTCTCAGATCTAAACCCGACCCCGTGCGTTCTATGAGATCGCCGACGACATACGGAACAGCCCGAATCGTCGCGTCATCAATTTCCGTAACTGAGCAAAAAGCAAACAGGTTTGTGGAACCACTAAGGCGTGAATATGCGGTATCAGTTACAAGGCCACTCTTTGAGAACTCGATGACCAGCTTCATTCCGGGAAGTACGTCGCTGACATCCTCCGACAATGAAACGAGTGGGGTACGGTTGGCTGCGCCAAAACCCTTCCCGTAGAAGTGCCCTTGATAGGCAAAGCGAACGCCGGGCGCCAGCTTGCCTTCGGCCGCCAACCGATGAAACGGATGAATGCCTTCAGTCCGAAGAAATCCAAGAAGCTGTGGGCCGAGAAGGTTGGCAAGAATGATTTTGCTAGGCTGGGAGTTCGGTGAGTGCAAGGCTTGTGCGACTTGAGGCGGCAATTGCCTTTCATCTAAGAACTCAAGTAATCGTTGCGTGCTAACATACCACGACCGAACTGCTTCAGTGCTCATGGTCTAAAGGCCCAATGGATCGGCGTTAACCGGCGTGGAATAGCGCCACCGGACTCAACCGAGCCTAAAGTGATTGATGCCAGAACGGTACAGCGGGGATTAGAACCGCGCTATTCCACGTCCGGTCCAACGCTTTGTTGGGCGGCTGTTCGCGCTCACCTGCAATCCACGTCTCAATTTGTCACCCCAGCCTGCTCGGAGCGCCGCGTGGCCTGTGCGACATAGAGCACCGGGCACTCCCTCTTAACCTCGTCATTCGGAATCTGGTATACGCCGAACTTGAACGGAAGCCGCTGATCACAGTTATCTAGGACGCACAAGATGTACAGTTCTTCGAAGAACGTGAGCATGTTGTGAAGGTGAGTATCCATGTCCCTGACGATGTCGGACCAATAGCCTTGGACGCTTCCGCCACGCTCGGAGAGATCGTAGCACCAACTCGGTGCGGAAAATTTGTTCGCTGGCTCGAGCGAGAAGTTGCGGACCTCCAAGATGAAGTGCGCTCTCGCGTGATTGATGGGGAGAGCGTTCCTTGATTCGGCGATGAAGCGGATCCATTCCTGGTCTTTAGCAAGCAGGTCTACGACTTTTTCGCTGGTGCTTCGGTTCGCTGAGATCCACTCGCGGTATGCCTTGAAGTTCGAGCCGTGATCGGGTGATCCGTAAAAGATGGAGAGTAGGGAGTGCGCCTTCTCGAGGAAGCGTTTGGCGCTACCAAGAAAGGAGCCAACCCGTTCTTCCAGGTCTGCGACCTGTGGCAAGGTAGGAATCGTAGTCTGTGATTTTGACTTCTCGATGACATCGTCGATCTCCGCAAGGAGAGACATGGCGTCGTTGTAGATTCGGAAGTGGGCATTCTCGCACTGCAGCAGAAGCTGGGTCGCTTCCCAGACCGCGTTGAGCAGCCGTTCCTTGGCCAGTTCGGGCCTGAGGATCACGCCATCGAAAATCTGCTTCGCCTGGATTATCGAGCGTGCGACGAACGAGTTGTTGCAGCCTATCGGGTAGATCTCTTGGTACGAGTGACGTGTCTCGGGACTCGCACGATCAGGGTCGACGTCATCAGCGGTACGCACTTGGAAGATCTTCTTGGTTGAGAAGATGTAGAGGCATTCATTCAGTGTGAGCATATGCTGGATCGCATTCTCTTTGTCTTCACCCAGCTCCATTGAGAATGCGCCGTCTCTGTCGAATGTGCCGGGCATCGTGTCTACTCGCTAGGATTCGATGGCCGCAGGAGCCAGCTGCGCAGAGCGTTTTGCCGCCCACCTATGTTTAGGCCGATCCGCATAAGAACCGGAACTGCCATTTTCTGTCCGTATAACACGCCACTTCTGTTCGTGAAGAATACGCCATAATCGACGCTTGTTCAATGAGTTGTGACTGGGCACCATGTATAACGCGTTCTTATCCGGATCGGCGTAAGACCTCCCTTCTGGTAGCGGTCGGTCGTGTACTTCGGCTAAGGGTCGAGGACTGCCATCGGCCATGAGCGGAAGTTCGGCGATGAGACCGCACCGTCATAAAGCATTCCTCAGCCCTGTCGCATTAACGACACCGGCTCACTTGCAACCGAGGGGATACAAGCCGACCCGCACCGGGCGGCTGCCGAGAGCTCGCGCCAGGGCCATCATGTGGCTGTTTCTTTGCGGACTGTCATAAAGGGTAGAGCCATCACGTAGGGGACATCTTCGCCCCGACTGCCGTGAAGGAAGAGGGCGCCTTTGTCGAGTGGCTTTGCGCCGCTGGCGCTCATTAAGGCCTGGATCTTGGGGGTCGACTCGGAGATCACACTCGGCAGGTTCCCGAAATCCTCGTGCGTAACCACAAGCTGCGGCGTCCGCTCGTAGTCAAGTTGCTCAAAGGGCAATCGCTGCGCCGTGCGTGTTAGGACCAAAGGCAACTGGCTGTCCAAGAACAATGCACACGGAGACAACGACCGTGAGGATGGGACTTTCCTCAGGCTCTACGAAGAGTACTGACCTTGGCCATGACCGACGGTCATTCGCACTCAAGTAGAGGCTGCCTCAAGGGACCGTGATCTGGAAACCGATCTCAATACGCTTCTCCGGAGTGAAGATCGGTCTCCACTTCTTCCATGCGCGATCCTCACCCGGCGTGACGAGTTGGGCGTTGGCGATCTGCGCCTCTGTGGTAAGGCCGAATCGCCAGTTCCCCGACGCGTCGAGGCTTGCCTTTGACTGTTGGAAATTGTCGCGGCACGCCGCATGCCCGTGTCACGACAGCCTCTCACCCTCGGTCACTCTGGCGTCGAAAGCGTTGGTCAAATTGGCAGCCCGAAGGCCCGGCGTATGACCATCCGCCGGGCAAGTGAGACGACGCAAAGCATCGTCCGAACGTTGCGGCGGACCGGCACGCGGACGGAGGCGAGGTCGGCTGTGGCGTTCTGTTGAGCCGGGGGTTAGCCAGCGGAGTTGAACCGCCAGACGTGGTATCCAACAGAGACAATGCACATCGCGAATCCAATCGCGCCCGCCCAATATATGTGAACTTGGCAGTGGAACAAGTCGTAAGAGAGGCGATCGGACTGCATTTCATTGATACTAGATTTGTTCGATTCCGGAAGTTGCTCAATTATCTCCGGAATCCCATAGACGAGATAAACTGCCCAAAAGATCGAATAACAAAGAGTAACAATACCCAAGAAAGTTGAGACGGCAAATATCGACGCAATCCAATCACTTACATTTACATGCCCTTTCGCGAATGCGAGAGTTGCACCTATAGTCCCAGTCTCCAGTGTAACGAGCCATTTTGTCCAATCAGCTAGTATCTTAAGCGCTTCCTTTTGCTCCGGCTTGTGGTTTGACATTGCCTGCATCACTCCTCCCCCAATAATTCGCATGGCGCATAACGCCCCGCTTCAGCCGCGGCTCTGCCGGAGGGGCGAAGGCCCAGAGGCAGAGGCGGCGGCTGGCAGCGATGGTTGGGTGCCAAATACGCGTTCAGCAACATTCGACATCAAGAAGCGCTCAAACTCGTGCGCATGTACCAGGCTCGCGGATTTTCTTGAATGAACCGTAGGGTCTGTATACATGTAGATGTGGAGCCGCCCATTGGATCGTTGTTGGGCATGGGCGTCTAACTCACCGGGCGTAAACAGCCACACTTTCTCCGTAGAGAGATCCGCCAGCGCAACAAACGCTGCAGGGTTTCTTTCTGGAACCCACCAATCAAGAGCGAGCTTTCCTTTACCACCCCCCGGCTTTGGTTTGAGATTGGTCTTGACCTGGATCGTGACAGGCTGCAAGGACTTGTCCGAAATTTTGTGTGTGAGGCATAGTGTGGCTGAAAGGAGCCTCGATGCCTCGCA
>CXWK01010064.1_pt1 | contig 15493 bp, 15 predicted proteins | sample 590851 | NCBI WGS metagenome assembly CXWK01 (sample SAMEA3498364, study PRJEB10139) | wastewater metagenome | biome: wastewater treatment plant; material: activated sludge | place: Denmark | collected 2014-08-01 | reverse complement strand
CACGAAGGGACTCACCCGCGCCGCGGCGATGACGGCGACCATGTTCAGCAGGGTATGGAAGCCGATGGACGCGAACAGCCAGGCGATGTTGCGGCGCAGGAAGACCTGCAAGACCAGCAGCGACATGGCCAGGTGGGCGGTGATGGCGAACACGCGCTCTACCGCTCCCAGGAGTAGCGTCGCCGCGGGCGCGTTGGTGATCTGGGCCAGGGCGTCGGCCACCAGTTGGCGCTGGTCGGCCGGCAGGGCGCTCATGGCCGTCTCGTTGTTGACCGCCAGCAGCAGGGCGACGAAGTTGACCGCGGCCAGCGCGCCGACGGCGATGGCCTCGATGCCACCGTGGCCCGCGCCCAGCATCAGGCCGCGCGACCAGGAGCGGGCGTCCCTGGCCCAGAAGCGGTAGGTCAGGTAGCGGGCCGTTTCTTCGAACACTCCGGCCGACAGCCCCAGGAAAGCGCCATAGAGGATCAGGTTGGTGGTCACGCTCAGGTCGCTGGGTAGCAGCCCGGAGCGCTGGACGACGAAGTTGAACGGGATATGGAGCACCTGGGAGGCGATGAACGTCGCCGCGCCGATGACCCATAAGCGCCACGGCGCGGCCGTGCGGCGCCGAATGAAGATGGCGACGATGATCGGAATGAGGATCATCAGACCGAAGTTGATGCTGAGCAGGATGGTGTTCATGGGTCAGGAGGATGCGCCGGGCGGCCGGCGTCGGCGGATAGATAAGGGGACACAAGATAAGGCCACCGCCCGGGCGAACGTGTGGAGTGCAGCCAATCCCCACTCAATTTCGGCCACTGGGGCAACCCCACGGGGCTGCCGAATCCAAGCGTGCCGGTCGTAACTCAAATAGTTTGACTCACGACGCTCTGCCGTTACGGTGGCTTCAACGACATCATAGCATAAAGCGAGACCCAAAGTAAAGAGTGACATATGTCACACGCCGACCATGACAATCGCCGCCGCCGGCGTACAATACTCTGGTGGACACCACCCGACTGATTCCCGCGGCCGAGACACGCACCGCACTGACCGTCGCCAACTCGCGCTTCATCGCCACGGCCGCGCCCGCCTTCACGGTCGAAGCGGCGCGGGCCTTCGTCGGCCGCGTGCGGGCCGAGTTTGCCGACGCCAGCCACAACGTCCCGGCCTACCTGATCGGCCACGGCGCGAGCACCACCGCCCATTGTCACGACGACGGCGAGCCGTCGGGCACGGCCGGTCGGTCGATGCTGGCCGTCTTGCAGGGTAGCGGCCTGGGCGACGTGGCCCTGGTCGTCACGCGCTACTTCGGCGGTACGAAGCTGGGCACGGGCGGGCTGGTGCGCGCCTATGGCGATGCGGCGCGGGCGGTCGTGGCCGCCCTGCCGCGGGCCGAGAAGGTGGCCACGGTGACGGCCCTGGTCGAAGCGCCCTACCCGCTACTGGAGCGGCTGCGGCTGCTGGCCGAGGCCCACGGCGGGCTGATGCTCGACGAGGAGTTTACCGCGGCCATCACGCTGACCTTGCGTTTCCGCGCCGAGCGTTTCGACGCTTTCGCCGGCGCCTTGCGGGAGTTGTCGCATGGAGTGGTAGAGGCGGTCGTGGTGGCATCGGATGAGGCGACGATCATGCCGATCTAGGCGTTTGTAGTCAGGCGCTTCAGCGCTGATTGAAGAGCGCGCTAGAGCGCTGGACTACGAACCGGTCAGAACGTTAATCTTCTTTGTAAGATACATTCGCTAGATTACTCTCTAGGCAAACGCAGCCCGAACTTTTACGGAACCGAGAAACCCGTATTGTCACCGCTTGTGCGGCTTTCCCCGCCTCAGGCAACTGTACCGTGTTGAAAGCAAACAGCCGTTGCACCACCGACATCCGCCGGTGGTCGAGGGCTGGGGGCCGCCCGCCGGGTGCGGGTAGCCCAAGAGACAGGTTAGCGGAGGCGAGGGGTTGAGTCGTTTGCCGGTATTGGATCGTAAAATAAAGGTAGCGCGTTCACGGGTCGAGCGATCCGCGCGGCGCGCAAGGAGTCGTGTACGTTGTTAGCTACGGCTGAGAAGACCACATTGATCACCCCTTATGGCGGCACGCTGGTGGACCTGATGGTTCCCGAGGCGGAACGGGCCGAGTTGCGCGCTTACGCCAACACCCTGCCGTCGATTCGCATCTCCGAGCGGGCCGCGTGCGACCTGGAACTGCTGGCGACCGGCGCCTTTTCGCCGCTCGACCGCTTCATGAGCCAGGCCGACCACCAGAGCGTCCTCGATACGATGCGCCTGACCAGCGGCTATCTGTTCCCCATGCCCGTGCCCCTGCCGGTGGACGAGGACGACGCGGCGCGCCTGAAGATCGGCGGCGACGTCGCCCTGCGCAGTCCGGGGAATGAACTGCTGGCCATCCTTAACGTCGAGGAAGTGTACGCCTGGGACCTGGACGAGGTCGCCCAGAAGGCGTTCGGCACGCTCGATCTGCGCCACCCCATCGTGGCCGAGATGCATAACTGGGGCAAGTACTACGTCTCCGGGCCGATGCGCGTGCTGCAACTGCCGACGCACTACGACTTCCGGGCGCTGCGCTTTACCCCGGCCGAGACGCGGGCCAAGCTGGAGCGCGCCGGCCACACCAACGTCATTGCCTTCCAGACCCGCAATCCGCTGCACCGCGTGCACGAGGAACTGACCAAGCGGGCGACGATGGAGAAGGACGGTGTGCTGCTGTTGCACCCCGTCGTCGGCATGACCAAACCCGGCGACGTAGACCACTTCACCCGCGTGCGCACCTACAAGGCGCTGGCCCAACACTACTATGACCCCGACCGCATCCTGCTGTCGTTGCTGCCGCTGGCCATGCGCATGGGCGGCCCGCGCGAGGCGCTGTGGCATGCCATCATCCGCCGCAACCACGGCGCGAACTTCCTGATCGTCGGCCGCGACCATGCCGGCCCCGGCAACGACTCGACCGGCAAGCCGTTCTATGGCCCCTATGACGCCCAGCAGATAGTGGAGAAGTATGCCGATGAACTGGGCGTGGGCGCGGTGCCGTTCCAGATGCTCGTCTACCTGCCCGAAGAGGATCGCTACGAGGAAGTGCACAAGGTCGCCAAAGAGACCAAGACGGCCTCTATCTCCGGCACGCAGGTGCGCGAGCAGTACCTTCAGGCCGGCCGGCAACTGCCGGAGTGGTTCACGCGGCCGGAAGTGGCCGAGATTCTGGCTGAGACCTACCCGCCCCGCCATCGCCAGGGCGTCTGCGTGTGGTTCACCGGGCTGCACAACGCCGGCAAGTCGACCACGGCCGGCGTGCTGACGACCCTGTTGCAGGAGTTCGGCCGCAACGTGACGCTGTTGGACGGTGACGTTGTCCGCACCCACTTCTCCGACGGTCTGGGCTTCAGCAAGGAAGACCGCGACGAGCATGTGCGGCGCATCGGCTTCGTGGCGGCGGAGATCGTCCGCCACGGCGGCATCGTGATTTGCGCCGCGGCCAGCCCCTACCGCGCGACCCGCAACGAAGTCCGCAACATGGTCGGTTCGGAGAACTACATCGAGATCTTCGTCGATACGCCGCTGGAAGTGGCCGAGCAGCGCGACACTAAGGGCCTCTATGCCCGCGCCCGCCGCGGCGAGATCGTCGGCTTCACCGGCATCGACGACCCGTATGAGGTGCCGCAGCACCCGGAACTGACCATCGAGACGCTGGAGCACACGCCCGAANNGCGCAACGGCAACGGGAACGGCAACGGGCACAAGAGCTAACTTGTCGTAAGTCGTTAGTCGTTGGTCGCCAATGACTAACGACTAACGACTCACGACTAACGACCAAAAACAAACCAAGGAATCTAATACATCATGACCCATGAAGAATACCCCGGCTACGTTCTGTGGATGACCGGCCTGTCGGGGGCCGGCAAGACGACCATCGCCCTGTTGCTGGAAACAGAGCTGCAGGCCCGCGGCTGCAAGTTCGAGCGGCTGGACGGTGACGTGGTGCGCGAGAGCCTGACCCGCGACCTGGGCTTCAGCAAGGAAGACCGCGATAAGAACATCGAGCGCGTCTCCTTCGTCGCCAAGCTGCTGTCGCGCAATGGCGTCGGCTGCGTCTGCTCCTTCATCTCCCCCTATCAGGGCGTCCGCGACATGGTGCGCGCCGGCACGACCAATTTCATGGAGGTCTTCATCGACGCGCCGCTGAACGTGGTCATGGACCGCGACGTGAAGGGCATGTACAAGAAGGCCATTGCCGGCGAGATCAAGAACTTCACCGGCATCTCCGACCCGTTCGAGGCCCCGACCAACCCGGAAATCCACATCCACACCGACCAGGAGACCCCGGCCGAGAGCGCCCAGCGCATCCTGTCCTACCTGGAAGAGCGCGGCTACATCCCCGTCGGCGAAGCCGCCTTCGCCTAAGAAGAAAGGAAACCACAGATTTCACAGATTCCACAGATTTCAGAAGAAATCTGTGGGATCTGTGTAATCTGTGGTTCCATTCCTGTACAATCAGCAGACGGTGGCCGGAGTGGCCACCGTCTGCTTTTATGACTACCATCCGCCAGGCGTGGCGCGACGGCCGCGCCCAACTCCACCGCTCCCCTTCGCCCGCGCTCGACGCGCGGCTGCTGCTGGCCCACGCGCTGGGCCGCGACCACGCTTACCTGGTGGCCCACGACGATGAGACGCTGACCGCCGCGCAGGCCGCCGCCTACGCCAAGCTGCTGCTCCGCGCCGCGGCCGACGAACCCATCCCCTATCTGATCGGCCACGCGCCCTTCTATGGCCAGGCGTTCGCCGTCTCACCCGCCGTGCTCATTCCCCGGCCGGAGACGGAGCAACTGGTGGAGGCGGCCGTCGGCTGGGGGCGGGGGCGGGGGGCGTTGCGCGCGGCCGACGTGGGCACGGGCAGCGGTTGCATTGCCGTGATGCTGGCCCGCCATCTGCCGGCGGCCGCGGTCGTTGCCGTGGACGTGTCGGCCGCGGCGCTGGCCGTGGCTGCGGCCAACGTCGCACGGCTGGCTCCCGGTCGCGTGGCCCTTGTTCAGGGTGATTTGCTGGCGGCGGTGGCTCCCGGCCTCGACCTGATCGCCGCCAACCTGCCCTATGTCAGCCGCCCGGAGTGGACGGCGTTGCCCGATGGAGTAAAATCCTACGAGCCGGCTCTGGCTCTGGACGGGGGGACGGACGGCCTTAACGTCATCCGCGCCCTCTTGCCCCAGGCGGCCGGGCACCTGCGGCCCGGCGGCCTCGTCCTGTTGGAGATCGGCTGGCGGCAGGGGGCGGCGGCGCTGGCGCTGGCCCGGGACGCATTCCCGGGGGCGCGCGTTGAGGTTCGGCCCGATTTTGCCGGCCACGATCGCCTCGTAGCCATTCAGACCTGAGCGGGTCAGGGACGATCCATAGACGTACATATGACTTCGCATAGCGAAATGACCACAACGATCCGGCTGGACACGGCCGATCCGGCGGCCATTGCCACGGCGGCCGGCCTGCTGCGCCGCGGCCTGCCGGTCGTCTTCCCGACCGACACCGTCTACGGCGTCGGTGTCCTGCCGGCCGACGCGGCGGCCATCGAGCGGCTCTACGACATCAAGGGGCGTCCGGCGGAAAAGGGTATCCCGGTGCTGTTGGGCGACGTGGCCGACATGGGCCACGTAGCCGGCGTCATTCCCCTGACGGCGGCGGCGCTGATGGCCCACTTCTGGCCGGGGCCACTGTCCCTTGTTGTGCCCCGCCGCGCCGATCTGCCGGCCAACATCTCGCCCGACGACACAATCGCTGTGCGTGTGCCCAACCACCCCGTGGCCCGCGCCCTCATCCGCGCCGCGGGCGGGGCGGTGGCCACGACCAGCGCCAACGTTTCCGGGCAGCCGCCAGCCCGTTCGGCCGGCGAAGCGCTGGCGGCGCTGGGCGGGCGGGTGGCGGCCGTGCTCGACGACGGCCCGTCGCCGGGCGGCGTGGCTTCGACCGTGGTCGATTGCACTGTCGATCCGCCGGCCGTCCGGCGCGCCGGGCCACTGTCGGCGGCCGACCTGGGGCTGGAGGCGTCATGAGCGGCCTGTTCCTGCCCATCCTGCTCTTCGCCGGGGCACTGGCGGCGACGTTCCTGACGTACCGCAATATCCGCCGCGGCGGGGCGCGCTTCTATACGCTGGAGCGAGAGATCATCCTGCGGCGGGCGGCGTTCACCCTGGTCGTGGCCGCGCTGCTCTATACAGGCACGCTGGCCTTGCTCTACTTGCAGCGCCAGGACCTCATTGAGGCGTCGTTGCCGCCAGAAGAGCAGGCGGAGGGGGAGGCGGCCGGCGGCACGTCCGGGCCACAAGTGACGACGCCGACGGTGCTGTTTGAGGAGTTCCCGCCCACGGCCACGGCCACCTCGACCACGCCCCAGCCGACGATCACGCCGACGACGGTCGTCTGCCGGGCGGTCGTCGAGGGCACCAGCGGCAGCGGTATCTATCTGCGCGACGCGCCGCAGGGTAACGAGCTGGTCATCCTGGCCGAGGGCACGCTGCTGACGGTGCTGGACGACGCGCCGGTGGAAGCGGGCGGCTTTGTCTGGCGCAAGGTGCGCGAGGTGGGCGGCGAAGAGGGCTGGGCGGCCGAAGACTACCTGACCATCCGCGCGCCGTGCGGCAGCGATTAAAAGACGAATTATCCGCAGATTGGGCAGATTCAGCAGATTTCAGAGAAGCACGACAGGACATCTCTTAAAAATCTGCCCAATCTGCCTAATCTGCGGATCAATACTCTTATGATCATCGGCATTGACGCCAGCCGGGCGGCGACGGGGCAACGGACGGGGACGGAGGCCTATGCCACTCATCTCATCCGCGCGCTGATTCCCTTATCGGCCGAGCGCGGGCATACCCTGCGGCTATACTTCAACACAGCACCGGCGGCCGATCTCTTCCCCGCCGCGCCGCACGTGGAACCGGTCGTGATCCCTTTGCGGCGGCTGTGGACCCACGCCCGGCTGGGCCACGAACTGCGCCGCCGCCCGCCGGATGTCTTCTTCACCCCGGCCCACGTCATCCCCGTCGGCATCCGCTGCCCGTCCGTGGCCACTGTCCACGATCTGGGCTACGAGCACTTCCCGGAGGCCCACCCGCGCCGCCAACTGGCCTACCTGCGCTGGAGTACGCGCCACAACGCCCGCGTCGCCCGGCGCGTCATCGCTGATTCGCGGGCCACGGCCGGCGATCTGGCGGCGCTCTACGGCATCGACCGGGCCAGGATCAGCGTTGTCTATCCCGGCGCCGACCCCGATCTGCGGCGCGTGGACGACCTGGCCGCCATCGCCGCCGCGACGGCCAGGTACGGCATCCGACCGCCCTACCTGCTCTATCTGGGCACGCTCCAGCCGCGCAAGAATCTCGTCCGCCTGGTCGAGGCCTTCGCCGCCACTAATTTACATAACGACGGCTATTCGCTTGTCCTGGCCGGCCGCGCCGGCTGGCTGTCCGAGCCCCTTCTGGCGGCGGTCGGCCGTCAGCCGTCGGCCGTCGCCAGTCACATTCACCTGCCCGGCTACATCGCCGAAGCCGACAAAGCCCCCCTCCTCTCGGGCGCGACGGCGCTCGTCTTCCCGTCGCTCTACGAAGGCTTCGGCTTTCCCGTGCTGGAGGCGGGGGCGTGCGGCGTGCCGGTCATCTGCGCCAACACGAGTTCGCTGCCGGAGGTGGCCGGCGACGCAGCGCTGCTGGTCGATCCGCTGGACACGGCGGCGCTAACCGAGGCGCTGCAACGGGTGGCGGCCGACGAGACATTGCGGGGTGAGTTGATCACCAGAGGCTATGCCAACCTGGCGCGCTTCAAATGGGAGCAAGCAGCGGCGCAGACGCTGGCCGTGCTGGAAATGGCCGCTCCCGGCCCATTGACGTAGAATGAAACAACCATTGGAGGTGATCGCTATGACTTACCTCGACCTCGTTAGTGAACTCGCCGACGACCCGGAGCAACTGGAACGGGCGTATCAGGCGGCCGTGAAAGCCGGGGAAGCCGACGCTTTCAGACAGGCCATTGACTCCCGCCGCCAGATGGCGCCGGAGAACCGGCTCTACGCGGCCTGGTTCTACCGTCTCCACCACGCCGCCGCCCAGGCCAGGGGCGCGTTTGTCAAATGGGGCTGGGCCATTCCGCTGGCCATGCTGAACGGTCTTCTCTTCTGGTGGCTCTCGGATGACGCGCGCTACGCAATCGAGATCGCCGCGTTTGGCCAGGAGCCGGCGACGTACTCAATGCCAACCCTGCTGCTGCTGGTCGCGCCCATTGCCGCGCTCTTCGTACTGGCCTATCTGACGGCCGCCGGCCGGCGTCGCTGGCAACTGGCGGCGCTCATCGGGGTCGCCCTGCTGGCCGCGGCCGGCTATGTGCTGTGGCTCTACCCGCGCCTGGGCACGCGGCCGTTCCAGGAGCAGTATCTGACGCTGATGGCCATGCATCTGCCTCTTCTGGCCTGGGCGGGCGTGGGCGCGTTTCTCATCGCCAACCATCGCGACCCAGGCAATCGCTTCGCCTTCCTGATCAAGTCGCTGGAGGTCGGCATCATGGGCGGGCTGTTTGTCATCGCCGGGGGCTTGTTCACCGGCATCACCGTCGGCTTGTTCGAGGCGCTGCAAATCCAGTTGCCGGAGCTTGTCATGCGCCTGTTCATCGCCGGGGGCGGCGGGCTGATCCCGGTGGTGGCCACGGCCGTCATCTACAACGCCGCCGCCTCTCCGGCCGGCCAATCGTTCGAGGATGGCCTGAGCAAACTGGTGGCCCTGCTGATGCGCGTCCTGCTGCCGCTGACGCTGCTGGTGCTGGTCGTCTACGTGGCCTTCATTCCGTTCAATTTCCGCGAACCGTTCGACAACCGCGACGTGCTGATCATCTACAACGGCATGCTCTTCGCCGTCATCGCCCTGCTGGTGGGCGCGACACCGATCAGCCTGGCCGAAACCTCGCCGCGCGTGGCGCGCTGGCTGCGGCTGGGCATTATCGCCGTGGCCGCCCTGGCCCTGGTGGTCAGTCTCTATGCGCTGGCGGCCATCGTCTATCGCACCGCCCTTGATCGCCTGACGCCCAATCGCCTGGCCTTCATCGGCTGGAACGTCGTCAACATTGGCCTGCTCGTCCAGCTGCTGCTCCTTCAGGCGCGGGCCAAGTCAGGTGGGTGGCTGCACGCCCTGCACCGAGCCTTCAGCACGGCCACCGTCGCCTATGTTGCCTGGACGGTGGCCATGATCGTAGCTCTGCCCTGGCTATTCGGCATAGACCGGCGTGCGGTGGAGGCTCTGCCCCCGGCGGTGCAGCAGATTGTGTTTGAGCACCCCGATCCGATCCTGCTCAAGTGTGCTCAAAGCCCCCACATCTACCTGCTCGACGACGGCGAGAAGCGCTGGATCGACACAATTACGACGTTCACCGACCGCGGCTACGTGTGGCGGGACGTTCATTTCGTGGCCTGCGACGCCTTGCGCAGCATCCCCGACGGCGAACCCATCCCGGACGACGCCGGGCCGCCGCCGCAGCCGTGACAGGGTAGCACATGCAAACCGAACTCACCCAACCCGGCCCCCTGCTCGATGCGCGCGGCCGACCGGCCCAGGTAGGCTGGTCGCGCCGGCCGCTGCTCGATGCCAACCTGGAGAACGCCCGCTTCTACGCCCTGCGCCCCTTGCAGCGCTTCCGCCTGAAGCGCTGGGACTACTACGCCATCTTCACCCCGCGCCGCTTCTTCTCGGCCACCATCGCCGACCTGGGCTACGCGGCCAATGTCTTCGTCTACTCGCTCGACTTCGAGGGCGGCGGGCTGCACGAGGAGGGGCTGGTCGTGCCGCTGGCGCGCGGCGTCGCGCTGCCTCGCGGCAGCACCACCGGCGAGACGACGTTTGCCAACGACAAGGCGTCGTTGCGCTTCACCGCCACGCCGGAGGAGCGGCGCGTCCTTGTGGACTGGCCGAGCTTCCACGACGGCCGCGGCATTCAGGCCGACATCCGCCTGGCCGTCCCGCCCGGCCACGAGTCGATGAACATCGTCATCCCCATCGGCGCGCGGCGCTTCTACTACAACACCAAGATCAACTGCCTGCCGGCCGAGGGGCGGGTGCGGTATGGCGACTGGGTCGAGGAGCTAAGCCCCGACACCTGCCTCGGCGCGCTGGACTGGGGGCGAGGGGTCTGGGAGTATCGCAGTTTCTGGAACTGGGCCAGCGCGTCGGGCTTTCTGCCGGACGGGCGGACGATCGGGCTGAACTTCGGGCAGGGCTTCGGCGACCTGAGCCGGGCGACGGAGAACGCGGTGATCGTCGACGGCCGCATCCACAAACTGGGCGAAGTGCGTTTCGACTACACGTCCGGCGACTACAGGCGACCATGGCGCTTCACCGACGACGCTGGCCGTCTCGACCTGACCTTCACCCCGTTCCATGAGCGCGTGGCGCGCACGAACCTGGGCGTCATCTATAGCGAGGTGCACCAGATGTTCGGGCGCTATGCCGGGACGGCCGTTCTGGACGACGGCACGCCGCTGGCGATCCGTGACCTGATTGGCTTTGCCGAAGAGCACCGGGCGCGGTGGTAGGGGCGCGGCGCGATTCGGAATAACCGCGCCACGCCTGTCAGCCGTCTATCGTGTAATGATCGGCATGTAGAGCTCGCGGATCCCTGGTTCCGACGGCGCAGCCCAGAAGCCGCCGACCAGGGCGAACTCGCCACCCGAGGCGCGCCCGGCGTCCGGTTGCCCGGCCGTGCCTTGCAGCGTGTATGGGCCGGCGCTGCTCCGGCCGCCGCCGCCGTCGGCCGTCCACCGCGGGATTGACAGGCTATCGGCCAGATCGTCCGAGGCCGCGGCCAGCGCCCAGGCCGTTAGGCAAAGCAGTCCGGCCAGCAGGAGAACCACCACGCGCCGTTTTGTTTTTGGGTTCATGTCGTTCTCCTAACGCAAGGTGACGAAGACCGGGATGGTGTCCTGCCCGGCCACCGGCGCGGCCAGGGCGATGCCGATGACCGGCGCACCTTCGGTGATGGTCATGCCGTCCAGTTGCCGCGTCTGCAACGCGCGCGCCTGTCCTGCTAGGTCAGAAGCGGTGAGGCGCTGCCCGGCGGCGATCTGGCTGCCGGCGGCGATCTTCACCTCGGCCACGCCATAGACGATCAGCGACACGAATTCGCCCTGCTGAGCCGGGCCGTCGGCGCCCTGCATACTGTACTCTTCCTTCCCCGGAGCCGGCGCCCAGACCATGCGCCTTTCCACAACGCCGATGACGCCCCCATACGTGGCCTCTTCGGCGCGCCGCACCATGGGCACGGCATTGTGCCCGCCGGGCAAGGCCTCGCCCGCGCCGGTGACGGCCACCACGTCCCCGGCCTCCAGCGGGCCGCTGCCGGACACGCGGGCCACCAGCGAGAACGCATTGGCGACCACGTTGCCGGCTTCGATATTGTCAACTGTGAAGAGCGCCCACTGACCGCTGGCATTGGTCGTGTTGGGCCACAGGCCATACGTGTTGACACCGGGGCTGGGAATATAGACGCCGTAGTTGGAGTTGGCCGGGTCGGAACCAAGCTGAATGGCATCATCGCCCGTGTCAAGCACGCGAATGCCGTCAGAGCCGACCGTGTCGCTGATGACCAGGCTATAGTCCGCGCTGGGGCCAATACGCAGGCCACCCTCATTGGGCACCTTGAGCCGGATGCCGGCGTTGTAGAGTTGCCAGTCGCCGGTGGTGCCGTCGTAGTACGTCCAGGCCCGGAAGGAGCCGTTGGTGGCATAGCCATAGAACGGCCAGCCGTTGGCGTGTTGGGTCTCGACGTACATGCCACCATAATCGTTGGCCCCGCCGACGTAGCGCACGCCGAAGACTTCGTTGCCGCTGATGCGGGTATTGCGGCCGATGCCCACGAAGTTGCTGGCCTCACTGGTATAGACATTGGGCATGGCCAGGGCGTAGGGCGCGGGGGTCAATTCCTGCCGCGGCGTCAGCGTCGTGTAGGCCCCGCCGCTGTTGCCTGGGCGAACGCCGATTTGCAGCCAGCGCGCCCCGCCGCCGAACGCGCCGGAGCCGAAGCCGATCTCGACGGTGAAAATGCCGTCATTGACGGCAACGTCGTTGGCCGGCGAAGTGGAGCCAACTTGCGCCCCCGCGGCGGCCGCGTCGTAGAGCTTGAACTCGAAGTCATAGAGGCCATCGGCCGCCGCGTCACCATCCGTCAAATGCCCTTGATAGGTGAACTCCGTGCCGGTGGGGGCGGAGATGCTTGCCGGCTGCGGCACTGTCCGTTCGGGGGCCATGATGCCCGATTGGGCGGCGACGTAGGCCGTGGCCGCCAGAAGCAGACCGAGCACGACGACCGCTACCAACTGCAACTGTTTCCGTTTCATCGTCCTATCTCCTTACCTGGGTTTGGGATCGTTAGCTCTCCACCCATGACCGATAAGGGTAAGCCGCGGTCGCGCTGGATAGCGCCGCAGAATTGCCGGTTGCGCGGTTGTGGTTGACTATCGCGGAACAACGCAAAATCGGCCGTAAGCTCTACCACTTGCAGCCGATCATCAAGGAATCATAAGATGTGATGCTACCTATACTCTGGTCATAAGGTGGCGATGAGGGGACGGAGTGCGGTCGGGGAAGTTGATTGTGTCAACCTTGCCATTCTAAGGCTTCTCTCTGTCAAGGTCAATAGCCCGAATTACGTCTCTGGCGGCAGGAGAGGGACACAGAGAGAGCAGAGATCAGTGTTCTTCTCTGTGTTCCTCGGTGCTCCTCTGTGTAGTTCTGTGTTCCTCTTCCAGCATCCGTCGAAGATGCTCGGCGATGTCGTTCATCTCTTCGTCGTTTATGCGCTCCGCCTCCGGCACACCCAGATAGCCGAACACAGCCGGCCCGCGGCGCTCGGCCGGCTGGCCGGCCATGCGGGGGATGACGTGGAAGTGGACGTGGGGATGCTCGGCCTGCTCGGCGAACTGGCAAACGTAGGTCTTGAGGCAGCCGGTGACGACACGCAGGGCGGCCGAGACACGCCGCAGCAGCAGGCCCAACTCGGCCGCCTCTTCGTCGGTCAACTCGTCGATCGCCGCCACGTGTCGCCGCGCCACCAGCACCAGCCAGCCGGGCAGCGACGTGTTGTAGCTGTGGACGAGGTCCCAGTGGGTGGTGCGGTGGATGCTGTCCCACAGCGAGGCCTGGCCGGCATCGCGGCGGGCGATGAGGGCGCAGGTCAGGCAACTGGTCGTTGTCGTCATGGGTAACAGATATGACAGGTGGCCGCCACCTATCAGGTCTTATGTAAACTGTGCGTCTGTTAGATCGCTAACCCGCCAACAACCCCTTCATCTTGCCATACATGAATTTCGTGGCGCGCTTGGGGCTGAGGCGATAGAGCAGGTTCATCATCTTGGCGTCGCGGCCGACGTAGACCTGGAAGGCATCGTCCTCAATGCCCTTGATGATGATTTCGGCCGCGTCCTCGGCCGACGTGGTTGGGAAGCTCGACGACTCGGCCGAGGCCGGGGCCTGGATCGTCACGCCGGAGTTCTGGCTGATGTTAGTGGCAATGGCTCCAGGAAAGACTGTTGTTACCCGGACGTTGGTATCAAGCAGTTCCGAGTATAGCCCCTCGGTCAGCAGCTTGACGCCGGCCTTGGACGCGCCGTAGAGCGATTGGCCGGGCACGGGGAAGAAGCCGCCCATGCTGGAGACGTTGACGATGTGGGCCTCGGGGCGTTTCAGCAAGTGGGGCAGGAAGGCCTTGGTCATGTAGATGACGCCGTAGAAGTTGACATTCAGCACCCGCTCGATGGCGTCGAATTGCAGGTCGTTGAAACGCACAAAGGGCTGGATGATGCCGGCGTTGTTGATGACGGCATCGACCGCGCCGTGGGCGGCGATGACTTCGGCCGGCAGCGCTTCGACGGCCTGGCGGTTGCTGACATTGACGACGTGGGCGCTGACCCTACCCGCCTGGCCGGCCAGGGCGACCGTTTCATTCAGGGTCGCGTCGTTGAGGTCTACGGCGGCAACCCGTAGCCCCTTGCTGACTAGGGCCAGCACGAGGGCGCGGCCCATGCCGCTGCCCGCGCCAGTGACGACGACGACTTTGTTGGGTGAGAGCTTCATAGGATGTTCCTTGCGTTGCTAGCTGTAAGGCGTTGAAACGTCATGTCGACCATATTGACCACCACCAGTATACCGGGTTACGAGTGCTCCCCCAACACTGCGGCAAGCTTCCGCCGCGCGCCGCGGGCCATGACGGGGTTGGTATCCACGTAGTAGGGCAGGGCGATGATGGCCGTGGACAGCGCCCAGCCCATGCCCCGCGCCCAGGCCGCATCGTCGGCCGCCAGCGCGGCGCGGAAAGCGGCGCGGGCCGGGCCGCTGAAGACGCTCCAGGCGGGGATCAGATCGACGGCCGGATCGCCCAGGCCGAGGCAACAGAAGTCGATGACGGCGCTGAGGCGGCCGTCGCGCAGCAAGAGATTGCCCGGCTCCAGGTCGCCGTGAAACCACAGCGGCGGGCCGTCGTAGACCGGGGCGCTCAGGGCGGCGTTCCAGGCGGCGGTGATGGTGTTGGTGTCCACCAGGCCGCGCGAACGGGCGATGGCGTCGCGGGTAGCGGCGTCGCGCGTGGCCAGGCGCAGGCCGCGGGCGGTGGAGGTCGGGTCGGGCGTGGGGCCGCCGCCGGGGTCGATGGCGCGCAGAGCGAGGAGGAAGCGCGCCAGGTCGGCCGCGGTCTGAACGGTGTCGGCGGCGGGGTTGTCGATGGCGTGCTCGCCACCCAGCCAGCGGTAGACGGCCCAGGGCCAGGGGTAGCCCTCGTCCGGGGCGCCCATCGCCAGTTGCTCCGGCACGGCCAGCGGCAGATGGGGGGCCAGCCGCGGCAGCCAGCGGCGTTCCAACTCGGCCTGCTCGGTGGCCCAATGGATGCGCGGCAGGCGCGCGGCGAGTCCCTCGCCCAAGCGGAAGATGGCGTGGTCGGTGCCGCTGCTGGCGACGGGGGAAATGGGCAGGTGGGACCAGTGGGGGAATTGGGCGGCGAGGAGGCGGCCGACAAGGGCGGCGTCTACCGTTCGCTCGTCGGCGTGCATCCGAGTTGTGGTCACCAAACGTTACCGTGGGGTCACTTACTCAAACAGCGGCCGCATCTCCAGCCGCTCCACCTGGGCGCGCATGTCGTCGTCGGCGATGGGCTTGGTGTAGCGCGCCGCCGAGTCGAGCACGCGGGGCAGGACGTGGATGTCACCGACGGTGTTGATGAAGAGGTGCGGCCGGCCCAGAACCCATTGCACGGCGGTATCGATCGCCGGCTGATCTTCCAGCGGCTTGTACCACGTCGCCCGCGTGTGCGGCTCGTGGCCCCAGGGGGTGTGGACGATGGACTTGATCGTCTGGATGGCCACGTTGCGCTCGCGGCAGACGGCGTACAGCGCCTCGAAGTCGGCGCGATAGGCCTCGTTCTGCATCATGGTGTAGCTGTAGGGCAGCAGCACCGAGTCGAAGTCGAAGCGCTCCAGCGCCCGGCGGTGGGTC
>CXWK01034580.1_pt1 | contig 15494 bp, 19 predicted proteins | sample 590851 | NCBI WGS metagenome assembly CXWK01 (sample SAMEA3498364, study PRJEB10139) | wastewater metagenome | biome: wastewater treatment plant; material: activated sludge | place: Denmark | collected 2014-08-01 | reverse complement strand
AGCGCGTTCGCCTCCTCGGCCTGCGTCGCCGCGTCGAGTTGGCGCGCGAGCCCGGCCTCCGCGTCGGCAGCCGACGTGGCCGCGACCTGCAACGCGTCGAGGTTCACCGCCTGCTCTGCGAGCGCCGCCGCCGCCGCCGAGCTCGTCGCCGCGGCCGCCGCCTGGCGCGCCTCGAGGTCGGCGAGCTTCGTCGCAGCCGCCTCGATCTTCGTCGTGTCGCCCGTCTCGAGGGCCGCCGCGAGCTTGCCCTGCTGCGCGGTCGCCGCCACGCCGAGACGCTCGGCCGCCGCGGCCGCCTTCATGGCCGCCGTCTCGGCGCCGGCATAGGCCGCCTGTCCCGCCGCCACGGCCGACGCAGCGGCGGTGCTGGCGGCGCGCGCGCGGTCAAGCGCCTGCGCCAGCGAGTCGAGCGTCGACGCCGCGGCGACGGCTTGGGAGCCGTCTACCGGGATGTCGATCTCGTACGTCGTGCCGTCCGCCACCGCTCTACCTCCGCCGTCGTCTCGGTTGCCGCTCGCCGCCGCCCGTGAGCGACTGCCGATGCAGAAGCGCGATCTCTGCGATCACGAAGGCGCCCGCGCGCATGTCCCGCTCGCTCTCCTCGTCTGCCTCGCCGCCCCCCGCGACGCGGGCCAGGGTGACGATGCAGTCGCCGAAGACCGCCGCGCTCGACTGAGCCGCGGCGATCCGCGCCCTCAGCCTTTTTTTTCCTCCCCGGCGGCGCCCTCCGCGAGCCGCGCGACCTCGATGCCGGCCACGACGTAGACGCCCGGGCGAGCCGCGAGCAGCGCGCTCCGCATCTCCGACTCGGGGGGCGGGTAGAGCATGCAGGACTCGCCGAGCCGCTCGCCCGCCTCGCCCCGCACGGTGTCGTTTTTCGCCGCGCGGACGGCCTTCAAATACTCGCGATAATGCGCGCGCTCGGGCGCGATGACGATCGCCATCGTCGGGGTCCCGCGCTTGTAGGACCCCGCGAACCGGATGGCGCGCACCGACCCGAAGCCGTGCTCTTCCTCGAGATCCACGAGCGCGGCGAAGTCGATCTCTGCCTGCTCGGCCTCGAGCTTCTCGTCCTCGGCGCGGAGCGCTTCGCGGCGCTCCTGGAGCAGCTCGAGCTTGGTCTTCTTCTTCTCGTCGCTCATGGGTCAGTCCTTCCGCGCGCTCAGAGGAGCGCGACGCGCGTGCCGTTCTTGAGCGTCTTGATCACGCTCGTGGGTCCAAGGTCGACCTCGATGAAGAGCGCTTCAGAACCCTCTTTGTTGTCCATCGTGAAGGACCGCCAGCGACAGCCGAGCATCTCGGTCTGGTAGACCTGGGTCGGCTGCGACAGCGTCTTGTGCTGGATGACGATCGAGAACTTCGGCACGGAGATCAGCTTCACTCCGCCGCGGCTCGGCGCGACCGTCGCAAGGGCCGACTCGATGCGGTCGACCGCCGACATCGAGAACGTGCCCGACCCCTCGTGAGAGGCCTTGCCGCGAGTCTCCTTCATGACGCGCCCGCCGCTCGTGCCGAATGAGAACCCCGTCTCGATCTTGCCGCCGCACTTGATGCCCTCGACGTCGGCGATGTCGATCGTCACCGACTGGTAGAGGGAGAGCACGACGGAGATGTCAGCCCAGGAGATCTCCTCGTCGTCCGTGATCGGGAATGCTTCGTTTGCCATGGCTCATGCTCTCCGTTCAGGTGACGACGACGGCCGTGTCGACGTTCGTGATGGTGCCGCGCAGGCCAAGGGGGCCGCTCCCGTGCAGCGTCTTCCCGGTGCCGCGAAGGTCGTCGGCGCGGCTCGCCACCCAGGTCGCCGAGCTGGCGTTCTGGCCCTCGCTGCCGGGGCTCAGCAGCCCCTCGGTGAGCGCCTGGTTGATGCGCGCCTCGAGGAGCTTGAGCTCACTCTCGGTCGCCGTGCCGTCGGCGTTGAGGACCGGCGTTTTGCCGATCATCCGCGTGGTCTCGGCCTGGACGATCGAGCAGAACTTGTTCGTGACGGCCATGTTGTGCGTGTAGGCCAGCACGTCGCCGTCGGTCGCGCGCGTGAGCGCCATCGCGACGTAGGTGCCGTTCGGCCCGTTGTCGCTGGTCGTGAGGCACGTGAACCGCGCGGCGAGGGCCCCGCCGTCGACGCGCTCGTCGTACTCGACGATCTGCTTGTCCGTGTCCTCGAGGTCGACGCCGTCGAGCGGGCCGAGATCGCTCTGCCACGACGCGACGTGGAGCGCGTGTTGGTACTCGCGGATGGCCACGTGCCACGAGGCGGGGCGGCGGAAGTCCCAGAGGGTGATCGGCGAGACCACGCGCGCGCGCCCATACCCGAGATCGATCCGCTTCTGCGCGTCGACGCTCGCGAAAGCGATGTCCGCGAGGGACACGTCAGCGGCCTTGCTGAGGACCTTCGCGATCGTGACGTTGTGCGAGCCGATCTCCTCGGCGGCGAGGTCCGTCGATGCCAGCGTGAGCACCGTCGCGGACACGCCTGCGAGCGCGTCGGTGGTGACGTTGTTCGACGCCGTGCCGGCGATGGTCACGATGTCGCCCACCGCGAAACCCTCGGTCACGAACGAGCCCGCGTTGCGGGTGATCGTGTCACCGGTGCCGCCCACCTCGGCGAAGATGAAGCCGTTCGACGCGACGATCGATCCGACCCCGGCAGCGGTGACCTCAGCGGCGAGGTCCGTCCCGTCGAAGGTGAGAACCGTGGCCGACAGGGCCTTGATTCGCCCGGTCACGTTGTTGAGCGCGGTGCCGGCCACCGTCACGACGTCGCCCACCGCGAAGCCGTCGTCGATGAAGGACCCGACCGAGCGCGTGATGGTGTCGTCGGTCGCGCCGACCTCGGCGAACGTGAGCGTCTCGGCCGCGGTGATCTTCACCCAGCGCTTCACACCGCTCGACTTGGCCAGCATCGAAGGCGTGCCGCCGTCGCGGACGTTCGTGCGGGCGTACACGAACCGCTTGTTCGTGGTCTCGTACGCGTTCGTGATCGTCGTGACGTAGCCGGCCTCGGTGCTGTTCGCGAGGTCGCCCACGACGTTCCACGAGCGGCTGGCCTTCTGCTGCGCGGCGAGGGCGGCGCGCGCGGCCGTAAGCCCCGCGTTGTCCCACTTCGGCGCGGTGAAACGGAACGTCAGCGTGTCGCCCGCGACCATCGTGCCGGCGCCGAAGTTGAGGACGATCCCGACGTGGGGGATCGTGTACGTGCTCGCCGTGCCGAGGCGCACCGTCTTCGTCGTGCGCCCGCCATCGAGCGAGAGGGTGAAGATCGGACCCGAGCCCGCGCCGATGGTGCCGCCCGTGGTGACCGTCAAGGTCGCGTCGACCTCCTCGAGGTAGCCGTACGTCGAGGCGCTGTAGGTGACGATGCTCGTCCCCGTGCCCGTCGAGCGCTGCATGCGCAGCGCGCCCGCGGTCACGATGGGGAGCGGCACGAAGATGACGGGCGACCGCGTCTTGGCGAGCAGGTGCGCGGCGAGGTCCGCGCCCTGCGAGTAGTCGTGTCGCTCGAGCAGCGCGGTGATGCCCGTGAACACGCGCGGGGCGCCGTCGGCGTTCTTGCCGACGCAGGCCAGGATGACCGCGTAGCCGTCGCCGCCGGCGTAGGCGCCGCCGGTCGTCGCGGTCGAAAGGCTTGCTTGGGGTCGAGTCGGCATTTTACGCTCCGCATCCGGTTTCGGTTGGTGGTGTCGGGTCGCCCTCGAGGCCGACGACCGTGGTGCTCGCGACCGTCGTGGCGGTGAAGGCGCCGCCCTCCTCGGCGGCCGAGCCCGCCCAGGTGCGAACCTCGACGGCGCGGCGGACGGAGAACGGGATCTCGTAGACGGCGAAGTTCGTGACCGGCGTGCCCTTCGTGTCCTCGAGCTCGACGAGCTGTCCGGCGCCGCCGATCTCCGCGCCGTTCTTGCGCGCGACGAGCACCTGCCGGAGCGCGGCGAGCACGGAGTCGACGACACGATCGGCGCGCCGAACGTGCTCGTGGTGTTGCGCGCCCGCGCGCGGTTCCTGCGCGTAGACCGTGATCTTCGCCGCCAGCTTGCGGTCGAAGACGTGCACCGGGTTCCGGGTGTTCGCGCCCTTCGGCGGGAGGATCTGCTCGGGCGCGCGGAGCCGCTCCACGACGATCCGCTCGCGCGGCGCGACCGCCGACGTGGTGCGCTCGGGCCCGTCGACCACGGGCATGGGGACGCCGGCGGTTTCGAGGAGCGCGCGGAGCTCGCGGGCGATCTCGTGGATCATCGGAGCGCCTCCCGGATGACGCCGGGCACCGTCGATGCGATGCCGGCCGAGAAGCTTGGCGGCATGGGCTCGCCCTGACGGGGCGACACAGGGCGCTTTCCGATCAGCCACTTCGCGTGCTTCGGAAGCGCGGCGAGTCGAATCCTTGATCCGATCGCGACGAGGGTCAGGGCGGCCTCGAGAGCGCCGCTCTTTCGGAGAGTGATGGCCCGGCCGTCCACCCCGGGAGCCCAGGCCGCCCCGTATGGGTCTTCGCCGGCGCGGAACGTCTCGAGCACGAGGCTCGTGAGGATGGGCGCGGCCGCCTTCGCGACACGATGGCCCACGACGAGCGGGAGCTCACGCAGCGAGGCGGCGAATTTCTTGAGGTTCGCGGTGCTGCTCATGGGAGCCCACTTCCCCAGCCGCGCGGGTCCGCGCCGGAGCTGACAGACGTGGCGGTGATGGCGAGGTTCGTAGGGGTCTGCGCGGTGCCGCCACGGAGCGGCATGCCCGCGGCGAAGCGCTCGAGGATGGCCTTCGACTCGAGGTCGACAGCCTTCACCGCCTCGCTGTTCTGCCCGTTCCCGTTCAGGATGCGCTTGGCGACCATGTCTGCCACGCAGCCACGCACGAGCGGGTGAATCGGCGCGGTGAGCGGCACGAGGTGCGCCGGGAGAGACGTGTCGGCCAGGCGCGAGCAGAACTCGATCACGTCGTCGAACTTCGGCTCGCGCGTGACGATCATCTCGACGCCATCGCTCGTGATGTTCAGCGGCGCGCCGCCGGCCGTGGCCGCGAGCTTGAACGCCGCGTTGCTCAGTCGGATCGCGTAGTAGGTCGTCCCGGCCGCGAGCGGCGCCGACAGGGTGCCCGCGCTCGCCGCGCGCACCGTGACCTCGTCGTCCGTCTCGAGCCCGTGACCGTCGTACGTGAGCACGTCGGTCGACGCGAGGCACGACGCCAGAATGCCAGCGGGCGACACCACCGTTCCCGGCGGGAGCCGGGCGGTCACGTCGCCACGCGAGCAGTAGAGGTCCTGTGCCACAACGCCACCGCCCCGCGCTCAACGAGGAGGCGAGGCAAGGCAACGTGGGAGGTGCGTGTCAGGTCAGAGGGTCAGAGGTCGCGGAGGCGGGCGAGGACGCGGTCGCGCCGCGCGGTGAGCGCCTCGGCGCGGGGCGTCTGGCCGGCCGCGCGGGCGTCGGCGATGCTCTTCTCGAGTTGCTTCGCCTCGAGCTCGAGGGCTTCGAGTTTCTGGAGGTCGTTCATGGGGCTCCTTGTCAGGCCGCGCCGGCCCAGCGCTGCATGCACTGCGGGAGGGCGAGGACGCCGTTACCGCGGAGCACGTAGGCCACGCCGACCTTGAGGGTCGTTTGGTAGAGGTGGCTCGACTTGTCCGAGCGAATCTCCTCGGGCGCGCCTTCGTCCTGCACGATCCAGGGGACCATGCCGGGCTTGTTCAGGCCGAGGCCGTACCACTCGTCATCGTCCGCCAGCTCGTCGGAGATGATCATCTTGACCGTCCCCTTGTGCCGGTTGTTCACGGTGCCGAAGGTGGAGCCCGCGCCCGCCTGGATCACGAGGTCCTGCTCGAGCAAGTCCTTCGCGGTCTCCTCGAGCGCCGACGGGATCAGGATGTGCGTCAGGCGCAGGCCGAGCGGCTTCCCGTTCGGTGCCTTGATCTTGCGCATGCGCGACTTCGCGAGCTTCAGGTTCGCCGCGGTGAGCGTGGTCCCCGCGCCGGTGAAGTCGTTGTCGTAAGTCCCGACGTCGACGTCGAAGACGTTGAAGGGGTGCGCGTCGGCGAAGAAGGCCGAGCCGTCCCAGCAAGTCGCGTTCGCCGCGAGCGCGTCCGCGATGATCTGGTTGAGCAGCGCCGAGGCAGCCGCCGCGATGGCCGCGGGCTCCGACGTCCAGCCGATGAAGTCCGGCGCCTCGATGACGCTGGCGAGCTCGGCGACGCCGTCCTGCCAGGTCTTCGGGGTAAGCGAGAGCGACTTCTGGAAGATGTCTCGATACTTGACGTCGCCCTTGAACTCCGCGTAACCGGCCGCCGAGACGGGGACGGGGTACGTTGTCCGGAGCGCGCGCGAGGGGCGGTAGAGCCCGTTTTCCTTCGCCCACTGCTCGACCCCGGGCTGCGTGAGCGCGAGGGCGAAGTCCTGGGCGAAGTCCTCGAGCGCGCGCTGCGCGTCCGAGCTGATGAGGTTGAATTCCTGACCCATGATCGTTCAGTCCTTTCGATGAATCAGGAGGCCTTGCGCACGTAGCGAAGGCGGGCCTCGTGGAGCATGAGATCGTCGGTGCCGAGCAGGCCCGCCGTCGGCGTGACCGTGAAGGTCATGCTTCGAGCGAGCGCCGGGACATTCGCCGCCGTGATGATGTGCGTGAGCATCGCCGTGGTCTTCGCCGTGGCGTTGCCGGTGAGCGCGTTCGTCACGCCACCGCAATCCGCGTCGGCGTCGTGAAGGTCGCCCACCGACAGGATGAACGCGGTGACCGTGAGGGTCGTCGCGTCGCCGACGGTCGCGCCGCTCTTCGAGCACACGAACTCGAGCGCCATCGGCGAAGCGTCGTCGAGGTCCGACGGGAGCGACACCTGACAGAGCGCGGTGCCCGGGGTGGCGTCGTTGTTCCAGCGGATGTTGAGCGCCTCGGAGTCGGCGAGGTTGAGGCCGAACGTCGGGGACGCGGCGCTCGAGAACTTCGCCAGCGGATCGCCGTCGGCGTCGACGAACGAGTTGAGCGGGATGGCCACGAAGCCCACCGCCGACTCGGGGCTGACGTGCGGCCCCATGTAGACGTACGGCTTCGAGTTGACCACCTCGGTCACGATGCCGGCCACCGGTCGAAGGTCCGTGTTGCTGGTCAGCGCGACGGTCTGGTCGTCGACCGCGTAAACCACCTTGCCCACGTCGGCCGCCGCGATGGCGTCCGTGCTGGCGCTGTTCGCGAACTGGAACACGCCGAACTCCACCTCGACGTCGACCGCGGCGGCGGCGCCGCCGAGAGTCGACCCGGTGCGGTTGTCGTAGGTGGCCGACGCCTTGCCGACGATGCGCAGGCAGCCGAGCGCGATCGTGGTCGCCGGCATGGCGCGGCCCGCCGAGTCGAGGCCGACGAGCGCACCCTTGAAAATGCGGACGTTGGCCTTGATCGGGTAGGTGCCGCGCGCGGGCGATGAGCCCGCGAAGGGGGTGAGGCGTTCCTGGGCGAGGGAGGTCATTGGGCGGCTCCGGTGCGAGCGCGGATGCCCGCGCGGGTGGCGAGGTAGACGTTCGGGTCGATCCCGCGCTTCTTGCACTTGGCGCGCTCGGCGGGGGTGATGTCGGCGTCGGCGTCGTCCACCGACGGCACGACGCGCGCGACCGGGCGGGCCGCCGTCATGGCCGCCACACGAGCGCGAAGCTCGGCGATGGGCTCGGCCATGAGGCGCGGCACGAGCGTGCCGACCGCGAGGCCGGAGGTCGCCGGGGTCTCGGCGCCGACCTTCACGAGGCTGGCCACGAGGGCCTTGCGCTCAGTGAGCTCGAGGACGGCGCGGTCACGCGCGACCGCGGCCTCGCGCTCCTCGACGCCGACCGCGAGGGCCGACCGGCGCGCCATCTCCGCGATGGCCTCGCCCGGGTCCGAAACGCCGGTGAGCGCGAGCGCGGCGCGACCGAGGGCGGCGAGCGCATCCTCGCCGGGCGCGACCACGACGCGAGCGGCGGGCATGGGCTCCGCGGCGGGCTCCTCGGAGGCCGGCTCTTCCGCGGCGGGCTCCTCGGCCTCCGGCTCTCCACCGAGGGCGGAAGCGAGCAGACGGTTGAGCAGCTCGAGAGCGCCCTTCGCGTCCTTCGCCGTGATGATCTTCAGGCCCTCGAGGGCGAGCTTCGGGTCGAGCATGTTCTCTTTCTCCTGAGCCTTCGCGGCCCGAACCTTTGCCGTCGAGCGGTCGATCTGCGCCAGCATCGCGCGGGCGATCAGGCCCTCTTCCGGCGTGCCCTTCGCGTTGATGAGCGCCTCGGAGATGGCCCACACGACCTGCTCTTCATGCGCGATCTCCGCCGGGCTCGACGTGCCGAACGCCGCGAAGTGCAGGTGGAGCAGCTCGTGCACCACCGTCTCGACGACCTGCTTTGCGGCCTGCTCGGCGGTCGCGCCGTCGGGCGGGGTCGCGGGGTCGCGGATGACGATCGTTGCGACCTTCGCGTCGACGGTCGGGTAGCAGAGGCCCCACACCGGACGCCCGCGCGAGTCGGCGAGGTCCGGCGCATAGGACACGTCGATACGCCAGTCGAGGAGCCGAAGCTCGCGCTGGTAGTGGGCCACGAGGGCGGCGAGGTCGGGGGCGACCGGAGCCGCGACGGCAGCGCGCTCGGCCACCGGCCGGGCATGTGCGTCACGTCTCATTCGCGTCTCAACCGCCATGTGAGAGGCGTAGCCCATTCTAAATTGAGACGCAAGAGAGACTTGACGTGCTACGAAAAACCATGGCCAGAGCCCCGAAGCGCGCGCAGAAAATCCGCAAAGCTGGAGAATTCGCCAGCTCGGCCAAGGGCGAGAAGCGGCCGCCGTCCGGCTCGGGGCTCCTCGAGGGCTGGACGGTCGAGCAGATCTACGCCGCGCGCTCCGCCCAGATGCGCGGGCAGTTCCGGCTCGCCGCCGACATGGCCGACGCCATGCGCACGGACGACGCGCTGTTCACGGCCTACGGAAACCGGCTCGCTCCCCAGCGCTCGATCGCCGTCACGATGCGGCCGGCCGTGGCGAAGGGGAAGGCCTCGTCAATCTCCGAAGAGGCGGCCTCGCTCTACGGCGACAGCGGGATCGCCCTCACGATGGCGACCCGGCTCAACCTGCACGGGTGCCTCGTCAACCACGGCGTGGCGTTCCTCCGCCTCACGCGGCAGGTGCGCGACGACGGCTCACGCGTCGACCTCTACGCGAACTTCTGGCCCATTCGTCACGTTCGGTGGGACGAGTACAAGCGCGGTTACTTCACGCGCGTCGAGGGCGTCGACGGGTCCTTTGCCGGCGGCGAGGTCGAGATCGTCCACGGCGACGGCGAATGGCTCATCGTCGCGGTCTGCGAGCACGAGCCCTACAAGTACGGCGCGATCGTCCCGGCCTCAGTGATCTGGGCGCGGCACGCCTTCGCCGCCAAGGACTGGACGATGGGCTCGGCGACCCACGGCAACGCGAAGCCGATCGGGACGCTGCCGGAGGGGATGGCGCTGGAGGCCTCGGAGGGCGTGCTCACCCGCGAGGCGGCGGGCTTCCTCGAGCTGCTGCAGGCCATCGCCACCGCCCAGGCGCCGACGGGGATCAAGCCCTTCGGCTCAAGCATCGAGTACCTCGTGAACTCGAGCCAGGCCTGGCAGGTCTGGAAGGAGCTCGTGCTCGTCGCCGAGAAGGCTGCCGCGCGGATCTACCTCGGCACCGACGGCACCCTTGGCGCCGCCGGCGGCGCGCCGGGCGTGGACATCGCGGCGCTCTTCGGGGTCGCGTCGACCATCGTGCAGGGCGATCTTGAGACGATCGAGGCGGCGCTTGCGACCGGGCTGCTGGACGTGTGGACGGCCATCAACTTCGGCGACTCCTCGCTCGCGCCGGAGCTCCGCTACCAGATCCCTCGGCCCGAGGAAGAGGGCGAGGTCGAGGCGCTCGGCAAGCGCGAGGCGCTCTTCTTCGACGCGCTCGACCGTGCGAAGGCGCTCGGCCTCATCATCGACCAGCCGTGGATCGACGAGTGCGCGGCGCGGTACCGCGTGACCGCGCCGAGGCTGCCCGAGCAGCAGACGAAGGCGCCGGCGTTCGCGCTCGCGCCGACCGACGTCATTCGCTGGCTCACCCCGAACGAGGTGCGGGCCACGGGCGGCGCGACCGCCCTGGCGAACCCGGACGGCACCGTTCACCCGGACGGGGCGATCCCGATCGGCGTGCTCGACGCGCGCGACGAGGCGGCGAAGGCCGCGGCTGCGCTCCCCCCGGCCCACGCCGACCAGCAGGGCAGTGGCCCACGTTGACGCCTACGAGGCGCGACGCGCCGCTCGCTCCGTCGAAGAGGCCGAGCGCGAGGACCGGGCTACCCGCCGCGCCGCTCTCGAACTTCGCGCGATCCTCGACCTTCCCATCCCAGCCTGAAAGGACCCGGCGAACTATTTTCAAGAATCGACCGATGGGTCATTGACCGCACTGCATAGGCAGTGCATCATGAATCCCAAGCTCGGCGGGTACGACATCGCGCGCTCGACCTATCGCGCGCAGAACGGAGAATGAACATGGGACCGACCACCGCACGCGAATACAGCTTCCACGCCTTCATCGCTCGCGGCGACTCCTTCGCGGCTGGCGACATCGCCGGGACCTCGAGCGAGGACGCGCACGCCCGAGCGGCCGAGCTCTGGGGCTGCGAGGTGGCGCTCATCGACTCGCACCCGTCGACCGAATGCCGTCACCGGGGCTGCGCTGGGCGTACCCGCGACGGGCGATGACGGCGCGAGACCAGGCGCTCGCCGTGCGTTACCCTGCCCCCATGACCCGCCAAGGCAACCCGAAGGACTCCAAGTGGCGCTCGACGCCCAACGCCGCACGCGTGAACAAGAACGTCATGCTCACCCTTCCGCCCGACGAGCGCGAGAAACTCGACCGCCTGGCCAAGGCCTGGGGCTGCCCGCGCTCGGTCGCCGTAGCGCGGCTCGTGCGGGAGGCTGAGGAACCTGCGGAGAAATAGGGGTTCCGAACTTTCTTTCAACAATCGACCGTGAGGGGCTTGCGTGCACTGCCCGAAACACGCCACGCACCACAGCGCCCCCACGACGACGAGAATCCGCATCCTGGCTCAGACGTTCGAATTCAGGTCTCTCGGCTGGCGCGGGCCATCTCGTCGGCGACGCGGTCCACAAGCTCGCGCGTGACCCGCGGGTTCTCGATCGACGCGTTGCCGAAAGCGAAGCTTCGACGCTGCGCCTCGCGCTGCTCTGGCGTCATGGGGTGCGCTCTCGCGACCAGGAGCAGCTTGGCCAGGTCCTTCATCGCGGCCCCGCATCCTTCGGATCCATGGGCGCCGCCGGCAAGTGCCCGCGCCTCGTGAGGTCGAACAGCACCACCGTGGCCTCCTCGTAGTTGTCCACGCCGAGCAGGCGCAGCAGGTGGGCCAGGTCTTTCGCGGCCTGGGCGTTGTCCTTTGCGATCTGCGATCGGTAGGGGACATGCGGGACGACGATGCACGCAAGGTCGTCGGTGCGCTCGTAGGCAGTCATTACCGGTTTCGCACGGTCCCACTTGTCGACGCTCATATCGTCCTCCCTCTCCCGCGTGGCCCCACAAGCATAGACGTCAACGCCGCCCCGCGCGAAGGCTTCATCAGCTCCCGTTGCGCCGTCATGATCCCCCGCGTCCCGCCCGAGTGATCCACCCGCTCCGTCGCCAGGCCGAGGAGCTCGACGACGCCGTGCACGAGCGCGTCGAGGTCGCCAGGCGACACCACCCGCGGGCCGTCCACCCACGTCGTGAGCGTGGTCTCGAGCGATGCGAGGTTGGCGCCCGCGACGTGCCACACGCGCCCGCGCTCGTAAGCCGTCGTGACGGGCTTCGCGCGGTCCGACTTGTCCCGGCGCGCGTACACCTCCCGCACGTAGATCACGCGCGGGTTGTGCGGCGGCGTCGCCTGGTCCTTCGCGAGCACCACGACGCCGATCCCCTTGTCGCCAACCTCGGCGCGGATGTTCTGGGCCACGAGCTCGCCGCCCTTGTTCGTCTCGACGACGACGCAGTCACACCGGCCGCCGAGGTAGAGGTCGATCACGAGGGCGCCCCACACGCGCGCCGTGTGCCGACCCGAATGGTCGGCGATCACGTAGGCCATGCGGTCGGCACCGAGCCCGAGGTCTGCGATCCCGGTCGTGTCCGAGCCGGCCTTGCTGGTCGTCGCCGGGTCGACTGAGATCACGCGGCGGAGGTACCGCGCGGGCGCCGCGCGCCGGCGCTCACGGAGCAGCTCCAACGTCACCGTGACCGCCTCGTCTGACTCGAGGCTCATCTCGCCGTCAAGCTCCTCGCGTCCTGCCGTCGTGCCCTCGAACTCCTCGATCAGCGCGCGGACCGCCGCGGGCGCCAGGTGGGCGTAGTTCTCCCGCATCGACCCGCGCACGACGACGTTCGCCACGGGGTCACGCTCCGCCATGCGCAGTAGCCGCCGCAGGATCGGGTGCCCGGCCTTCGGGGTCGCGTCCACGATCATGCGCGCGCGGCCCTTCCGCGTCGCGAATCGGAAGTTGATGTAGGCCTCCTCGCGCGTTGCCGTCGGCCAGCTCTGCAGCTCGGAGAGCCAGCAAAGATGCAGGTTCTTCGAGCGGATGTTCTGCGGCGCCTCCGGTGTGTACGCGTAGGCCACGGCGCCGTTCGGCCACACGAGCTTCGCCTCGCCGTCGATCCACTTCGGAACGAAGCGCGGCGGGCTCGCCGCGATGAGGCCGAGCACGTTGACGTCGTACGTCTTCACGTCGTTCTGCGCGGCCATGCCCATCTCGCGCACCTCGCCACGCTCGATCATCCGGATGATCGACGGTGCCGCGGCGGCCGTCTTCCCCCAGCCGCGAGCGGTGAGCAGGAACCAGGTCAGCCACGGGCCCGCCGGCTCGATCTGCGCAGGGCGCGCCCAGTGCCCCGCCCACATGTGCCCGAGCGCTGCGAGCTCCAAATTGCTCAGCGCATCGTGACTCTTCGCCAGCGCGGCGCGCGCGCCGTCCGGCCCGAGCGCGGCGAGGAGCCGCTCGAGAAGCTTCACGCGCGGGCTCTGCTCACTCATGCGAGCAGCTCCGCGTTCGCGATGATGTTCTCGAGCGTCTCGAGGTCGAGGAGCTTCGCGCGCTCGGCCGCGGCGCGGATGTCGATCGCTTCGTTCGGGTCCTCCACCGGCGGCGGGGCGATCTTCCTGCGGTGCTCCTCGATCGCGACGAGGAGCCGTCCGAAGCTCGCGAACGCGGAGAAGTCCCCCGCGAGCTCAGCGACGCGGAGCGCCGCGCTTGCCCGAGCGTGGAGGCCGGCGAGCGCGCTTTCGTCCGCGTCGTCGGGCACCTCGTCGGGAAGCGCCGGGGCGGCCTTCGCTGCCTCGACGATGGCGTCTGCGAGCGCATGGGCGGCGGCGGATTTCATGTGTCCTCGCCCGGCACGTCGCCGCACTCCACCGGGCCGATTGCCGCCGTGGCTCGCTTGCTATCGCCCTTGAGAAACACGAGCACGTTCTGGTGAGTCTTGCCGAGCTTGCGCCCGCGGACGAACTGCGCGCCGACGCGAATCGACAGCGAGCCCACCATCGTCACGAGCACGGCCTCGTTGTAGAGCGTCAGCCCGGCCGCGAGAAACGCGGCGATCGTCTCGCCGACGAAGTTGCAGTAGCTGCCTCGCTTGTCCCGATAATCGCCAACGACGAAGCACGCGAAGGCGTCGGGCTTCAGCCGGGCGCACGCTTTGGCGATGATGACTCGATAGGCCGCCAGGAAGTCGCCAGGCGTCTTGCGAGACAGGTCGCGCTCGTCATCCGAGTAGACTTCAAGATCGCCGTATGGCGGACACGAAAACACGAAGTCTGCAACGAAGCCCGGCGCAAGCAAATCGTCGAGCGCCGCCGAGTCTCCGGCAATCCAGCGCGCGCGCTCCGCGTTCGTCCCGAGAATGCTCGCGCCCTGCTCTTCGTTCGCGGCCACTTGCTCGGGGCGCAGGTCGATCCCAACGTACGACCGACCGAGAGACGCGGCGACGATGCCGCGGACGCTGCCGCCCGCGAAGGGGTCGAGCACGGTCCCGGTCGGAGGTGAGAACCACCGATAGGCAAGCTCGCATAGCACCGGGTCAAAGATGCTCGTCCCGCTCGACGTAGCCGCAAGAATCTTGCGGCTAGTCTCGTCGAGGTCCTCCGCGGAGCGGCCGGGCTGCGTCACGCCGCCCCCCCCCACTCCCCGTGGATCAAGTCTTGTCCAAACGCTCTCGCTGGATTCTGGCGCTTCATACCGCACGTCCTTTGCCGTCGCCGCGCCGCTCGTTGTGGCCTCGCTGCGGTGAATAGTCACATGCCGGCATCATGGCGCCTCCCGGCGTTGCGTTTGATCGCCTCCCGGCGTTCGAGCCCCCCCCCCAACGCCGCCAAGTTCTCGCCGCGGCCAAGCTCCGAGCGAATGCCGAGCGCAAGCCATGCGCGCTTGCGCTCTTGCCAATATCCTTGGCGCGCGTCCAGCACTGAGAATGGCGGCACGATGAACCGCTGCGCGAGGGTTGTCTTCGCGGCCTCCGGCTGCATGGGCTCGGGATCGTCGGCCGCGCTCTCGCCGCTCGCCGGCTCGCTCTCTTCCTCACCACCTCTCAGCGCCGCGAGTAGCTCCTCCGTCCCCTCCTCCGCCCCGCGCCCCACGTCCTCGAGCAGCGCCGCGAGCTTCTTCGCATCGCGCCCGGCGAGGTCTCCCACCGCGTCGAAGGTCGCGAGCGCCTTCGCTGCCTCGGCTCGCGAGAGGTCCGTCACGAGCACCGGGATGGCCTGCCCCCGCAGCTCTTCAGCGCGCATGTGGCCGTCCACGAGCTGGAGCGGCCCATCATAGCCCGCGAGCCACGTGGCGAAGTCCTGTGAGCTCCTAAGCGCCGCGCGCGCCATGTCGTCGGGGACCCATGCGAGCACGGCGCCGATGATGCCCACCTCGGCGAGCAGGCCCTTCAAGACCTTGCGTTGGCGCGCATCGTGAACGCGGAAGTTCTCATCAGCGGCGCGGAGCCTCGAGCCTGGCACGCGAGCGAGCCCGCGGATTCTGTCNNACGATCATAGGGTCACCTCTCGGAGTGCTCGGGCTACCGCAGCCGCGGCGTCAGGATGGGTCGCAAGCGACGAAGCGATAGCAGCCTGAATGCGGCGCCAGACCGGAGAGCGGGCTAGGAGCGCGTCCACTTGGCGCTCGGCCGCGCTCAGCGCAGCGCCTGCGTCGGGCACCATGGGCACGGGCGGCGCCTCCTCGGGAGGCTCCACGGGCTTGGGAGCCTCGACCAGCGCTGCGGCGCGCTCGGCCTGGACACCGGGTCGGAGCTCCTCGAGCCTTCGGGCGATGGTTCGGTGGCTGGCGGTGCACCCTGCGGCAGCAAGGCGGACGTGGATCGCCTTGCTCCCCAGTCCGCGAGCAGCAAGGGCGCGCATCTGCGCTTCCACTTCGGGTGCCAGTTGGGTGCGGGGAGGTGCCATATCAGTGCTTTCTATGCCACATCAGGGGCCAACCATGTGGCATTCGTGCTGTTTTTTGTAAAATCCCGAGCGAGAG
>CXWK01006214.1_pt1 | contig 15496 bp, 16 predicted proteins | sample 590851 | NCBI WGS metagenome assembly CXWK01 (sample SAMEA3498364, study PRJEB10139) | wastewater metagenome | biome: wastewater treatment plant; material: activated sludge | place: Denmark | collected 2014-08-01 | reverse complement strand
ATCAGGTCGGTCCCGAACAGATATTGCTGCGGGCATGCGTAAGCTTCCTCGCGATCCGGGTAATCGTGGTACATGGGTCGGACGAGCGACCGGCCTTCCATCTCGTTCAGGCGCGACATCGTGTAGAGGTAGGGGATCAGCGCGTGGCGCAGCTGCATAGCCTCACGCGTGATGCGCAGCACCTCGGCGTCATACCCCCACGGCCGCCGGTCGTGGAAGGGGTTCTTGGTGCTGTGCAGACGAAAGATGGGACTGAACACGCCGAACTGCACCCAACGGGTATAAAGCTCCCGGTCTTCGATGCCCTGCATGTGCCCGCCGATGTCGTGGCTCCACCAGCCATAAGCGACATTGGCCGCCGTGGCTGTGAAGTAGGGCTGAAAAGTCAACGATTCCCAGGAGACGACCGTATCCCCGGAAAAGCCAATCGGATAGCGATGATTGCCCAAGCCACCCCAGCGAGAGAAGGTGAACGGCCGCTTGCCGTCGCGCCCCAGATCGTAATAGTGCAGGTGATTGAGCCACCATAGCGGGTCCAGCCCGGCGATGGTTGTCTGCGTGCCCTGCTGCCAATCCATCCACCAGAAATCCACGCCGTCGGCCTCATAGGGATGGTGGAGAATCTCAAAGTACGCGTCGGTGAACTCCCGATTAGCGATATCAAACGGAATGGGTTGGCCCGCTCCGGCGTCAAGCCCCAACCGCTCGGTCATGGCGGCGTATTGCGCCTCATACGGCCGGATGCCCAGCGCGGGATGGAGATTCAGCGCGGTTCGCAGCCCCTGATCATGAAGCCAGCGAATAAAGCCGGTTGGGTCGGGAAACAATTCGGGGTTCCATGTATAGCCCGTCCAGCCGTTGATGCCCTCGCCGACATCGACCAGGTGCCAATCCATATCGACAATGCACACCCCCAGCGGAACGTCGCGCTCACGGAATTCAGTCATCAGGGCGCACAAATCGTCGGCGCTATACTCCCAGTAGCGGCTCCACCAGTTACCCAGCGCCCATCGCGGCAACAGGGGAGTGCCACCTGTGACCGCAAGATAGGCACGCAACGCCTCGTGATACGCCTGCCCATAGCCGAAGAAATAAAGATCATAGGCTCCATCGGCCGCGGCGCGCGCCGTCAACCACTTCGCTTCGTCGAAGACCAGGCTGCGACTATCGTCGACTACCGTCCAGCCGTCGCGCGACAACAGTCCCGGCTCCAATATCATACTGCCGCGCACCTGGTCGAGCGTTCGTGCCGTGCCCAACAAGTTCCCCGACGCCGGATCGCCGTAGCGCCAAACGGGGCCACCGGGCAACAGAATGACACGTAACGAATCGGCGGCGAACGGTCGCCCCTGCCCGGAGTATTCGAGCCGCAAGTAGTCGGTTGTCAGGGTCAGCCCATTAACATCATGCGCGGCATCGAATCGCGGCACGGGCTGACGACGATACCAAAATGCCTGGCTGGGCCGGTCTTCGAAATGACCATCGGGCGCATACTCCATGCGAACCAGACGCGGGCCGAGGACGGTAAAGCGTGCATTCCCGGTCGTCACCATGGCTTGGGGATCGGCGACGGGAGCGAAGTCGACACGTGTATAAGCGGGTTGTTTGGTCAATGAACATCCTCAAATAAATCTTGTCGGCACGAGGCCAAAAATCGAGCCGGTATCAATGGAAGGGATTATAACCCGCTACAGCCGGGCCGATTAATTCAACAAGCGCATCGAACGTGTGTATAATCCTGATCAAGAAAACTTCAAATGGTGTCCACTCTGTCGATCATCGTCGCATAACTATAGGCACTTAAACTTAAAACGGTTCATCAGGCAGCGAAAATCCTGCCGACCCCGCTGTCATTTGTCTATGTCATCTGATTTCCCTAAACCCACGATCGTCGCCTTCGTCGCCGATCTCATGTTCACAATGCGAATCGCGAAGGTGATCGAGCACATTGGCTATGATGTCGTCTGGATCGAATCGGCCGTCCAACTCGTGTCGCAGAGCGAGCGAGTCGCGCCGGAGTTCATCGGTGAGCAACTCCACGGGCATGAGGGCCGCCTGTTCGAGGAGATCGTCAGGATACAACCGGCGCTGATGCTTTTCGATCTGAACAATGCCGACATCCCGTGGCGCGAATGGATCGCCTTGCTGAAATCGGCGGCCGCCACCCGGCGAATTCCTATCATGTGCTTTGGGCCGCATGAAGACGTAGACGCCATGACCGCGGCCAGGAGCGCGGGCGCGGATGTCGTGCTGGGCCGCTCGCGCTTCACATCGGATATGCCTGCCCTGCTCCAGCGCTACGCGCGCATACCCGACCGGCACGCACTGGAAAGCGCCTGCGCCGAGCCACTGTCTGACTTGGCGAAAGAAGGCATCGAACGGTTTAATCGCGGCGATTTCTACCCGGCCCACGACGCACTGGAAGAGGCATGGGTCATCGATCAGGGCGCGGGCCGCGATCTGTACCGGGGCATCCTGCAAGTCGGCATTGCCTACTACCAAATCGAGCAAGGCAACTACCGAGGTGCGGTCAAGATGCTGCTGCGCGTGCGACAATGGCTTGCGCCACTGCCGCCGGTTTGTCGGGGTGTGGATGTCGCCGCCCTGCGTGATGACGTGGAACGGGCCTATTCAGCGCTCATGACCCTGGGGCCGGATCGGGTTGAAGATTTCGACCGACAGTTATTCAAGCCTGTCATCATCCATCAACAATAATTCGTACACGGGAATATCCTTGACCGCGCGCGCCGCTTGACGCAATATCACACGCCGGCAACGATTGACCGGCAGACAAGAGGCAACAAATGAGTGAATCATATATCCCCAAAACGGCGATGTTCATCTTCGCCCACCCCGACGACATTGAATTCGGCGTGGCCGGCACGGCCGCCAAGTGGGCGCGCGGCGGCAGCCGGGTCATTTACGTAGTCATCACCGACGGCAACGTGGGCAGCCATGAAGCGGGCATGACCGCGGAAAAGCTGGCCGAGATTCGCCGGGCCGAGCAAACGGCCGCAGCCGACATCGCCGGCGCGGAATGCGTCTTCCTCGGCTATCACGACGGCTTTCTGCAGCCGACGCTGGAGCTGCGCAAGGACCTGGTGCGACTGATCCGCCGGTATAAACCCGACGCTGTGGTTTGCATGGACCCTACTAACATCTTTCCCAGCGACAACTATATCAATCATCCCGACCATCGCGCCGCAGGCACCGCCGCGCTCGATGCCGTCTTCCCGGCGGCCGAAATGGGCATGCTCTATCCTGATCTGGCCGCTGAAGGGCTGGCCGGTCATAAAGTCGACAACGTCTTCGTTATGTTCAGCGATAAGGTCAACTACTATGTAGACATTACCGACACGATCGATTTGAAAGTCAAAGCCCTGGAGCAACATGCGAGCCAGCTAAACGGATGGGAGCCGGCCGAAATGATTCGCCAATGGGCGGCTGAATCCGGCAAGAAGGTCGGCTTTGCCTACGCCGAGGGGTTCTACCGCATCACATTGCGCTTGCTGGAAACGCCCTCGGAACCACAACCGGAGATCTAACCTTCCATGCAACTTTCACAACCGTTCGTCCTCGGGGTCAACTACTGGCCGCGACGCAAAGCGATGTACTGGTGGTCGGATTTCGACACGGCCGAGGTTCGCGAAGAGTTCGGTCTCATTCGTGACCTCGGCATGCGACTTGTCCGCATCTTCCTGTTGTGGGACGACTGGCAGCCCACGCCGGGCACGGTCAATGCAGCAGCGCTGAAGCATCTCGGCACAGTTCTCGACATCGCCCATGAACTGGGCCTAAAACTGGACATCACCTTCTTCACCGGGCACATGAGCGGTCCGAACTGGTCGCCCGGCTGGCTGCTGGAGACCGGCGCCCCACTGCCCCCCCGCGTGATGCAACTGGTCAGCGGCGGGCAGGTGGTCGATTGCGGCTATCGCAACCCCTATACCGACCCGACCGCCCTCGCGGCGGCTGAATTGCTGCTCCGCACGGTTGTCGGCCGCTATCACGCTCACCCGGCAGTCGGCTTCTGGAATCTGGGTAACGAGCCGGACCTGTTTGCCTGGCCGCCCGATCCGACGACGGGTCGAGAGTGGGTGCGGCGGATGGCCAGCCTCATTCGAGAAATCGACTCCGTGCATCCGGTCACCTGCGGCCTACACATGGATAGCATCGTCGGCGACAACAATCTGCGCGTCCACGACGTCTTCGGCGAGGTGGATTTCGCGGTGATGCACAGTTATCCCATGTACACGCCGTGGGCGCGCGGCCCCCTGGATCCCGACTTCGTCCCTTTCAGTTGCGCCTTGACCGCGGCGCTATCGGGCAAGCCGGTACTCATGGAAGAATTCGGCGGATGCACAAACGCACCGGGGCTGCCTTCCGACGTATGGGAATGGACGGCTTATGGCCAACCGCGAACGCAATACATGGCCTCAGAGGAGGCGCTGGCCGATTATCTGGAGAGCGTACTGCCGCGACTGATCAATGTGGGGGCGACCGGCGCCGTGCTGTGGTGCTTCGCCGATTACGCGCCGGAGTTGTGGGATCGGCCGCCGTGCAAGGAATCGATCCACGAGCGATTCTTCGGCCTGGTTCGGCCCGACGGCTCGCTCAAGCCCCATGCCGAGGTCATCAAACGCTTTGCGGCCACCGACCCTGTTGTTTGCCCGCCGGTTCATACCGTGGAACTGGACATCACGCCCGAAGCATACTATGCCGATCCGTCCGGTAACGCAATCAGGTTCTACGAGAAATTTTTAGCAAATCGCTAACGCACCCTTGTTGGTATCCCTCGGCTAAGACGATAAACTACCCCGGCTATGGCACGGAAAAAGATACTATTCATTGGAGGGTCGCTCAATATGACGCGAATGACCCACGCCGTCGCTCGACATCTGCAAGACGAGTTCGACTGCTGGTTCAGTCCGTTCTACTCCGACGGGATATACGATTTTCTGGCGACCCACACCAGAATAGTGGATTTTACCGTCTTGGGGGGTAATTTCCGCCGCCAGACCGATGCCTACCTGCAATTACATAATCTGCCCATAGACTACCGCGGGCAGGCGAGAGAATACGACCTGTATGTGGCCACAACAGACCTCATCGTCCCCCGGGACCTGAGGGACAAGCCGTTCATCCTCATTCAGGAGGGAATGACCGACCCTGAGGGAATCATGTATCACATCGTGCGCAAGTTCAGGCTACCTCGCTACCTGGCCAGCACATCGACCAACGGACTGTCTCAACAATACCGCTACTTCTGCGTTGCCTCTGAAGGTTATCGGGATTTCTTTATCCATAAAGGCGTAAGGCCCGAAAAGTTAATCGTCACCGGTATCCCGAACTACGATAATTGTGCTGCCTATCTGGACAATGACTTTCCGCTGAACGATTATGTTCTTGTGGCCACGTCTGATGCGCGCGAGACCTATAAATTCGACAACCGCAAGAAGTTCCTGCGGCAGGCGGTAAAGCTGGCAGCCGGGCGGCCGATGATCTTCAAACTCCACCCCAACGAGAAGTTCGAGCGCGCCATTCGCGAGGTCCGCGACGTCATCGGCGAGGTGCCCATCTACACCGACGGCAACACCGACCACATGATCGCCAACAGCGTCGCCCTCATCTGCCAATACTCAACGGTTGTCTATACCGGCCTCGCACTGGGCAAGGAAGTCCATTCCTACTTCGACCTGGAGATGCTGCAGCGCCTGGCTCCCCTGCAGAACAGCGGCACGTCGGGCCGGAATATCGCCCAGGTTTGTCGCCACATCCTGCGGGGCGAATCGGTGTCATGGGAGGAGTTCCTGAACTATGCCCCAGTCGAGTGATGGCATCGTCACCGTCATCCAGGCCCGAACGGGATCGACGCGTCTGCCGAACAAGGTACTTCGTCCCCTGGCCGGCAAGCCATTGTTGGTGCGGATGGTCGAGCGGGCGGCGGCCGCGCAGCTCGCTGGAACCATCGTCGTGGCGACGACTCGCGAACCGGCCGATGATCCGTTGGCGGCTCTGTGCCGTAACGCGGGATTCAATTGCTACCGTGGCGATTCCAGTGATCTGCTCGATCGCCATTATCAGGTCGGCAAGCTCTATCAGGCCTCGGCCGTCATTAAAATCCCTTCAGATTGCCCTCTTATCGATCCGCGCGTCATCGATCGGGTGATTGCCCACTACCTTGCGTCTCCGGAGCGCTATGATTTCGTCAGCAATCTGCATCCGGCCACCTACCCCGACGGCAACGACGTGGAAATCATGAGCATGCCGGCGCTGGAGATCACCTGGCGCGAGGCGCGGCGGCTACTGGAGCGCGAGCATACCACCCCCTATTTGTGGGAGAACCCCGGGCGATTTCGCATCGACAACGTCGCCTGGGAGACGGGGCTTGATTATTCCATGAGCCACCGCTGGACAATCGATTATGAAGAAGATTATCAATTTATCGCCGCCATCTATGATGCGCTATACTCAAGCGAGCGTCATTTCACGCTTGATGAAATTCTCGCCTTCCTGTCCGAACATCCGGAAGTAGAGGCAATCAATCAGCGGTACGCGGGAGTCAACTGGTATCGCCATCACCTCGACGATCTTAAGATGGTTTCCGCCGGGCAGACGCGGCAGGAATCATGACTGGCTTTTAACCACAAGGATGACACCTTTCACCTTTGAGCTCCGTAGGGAAGAAAAAGTATGAATCAAGAGGAAATATCTGAACTGGAAAACATGGCGCTGCGCGTTCGCGAGCATATCATTCGCTTGTCGACCGACGGCGGCTGCTTCACCGGCGCGTCCCTGTCTTGCGCCGATCTCATCGTGTACCTGTACACCCACTTCCTCAATGTGGGTCCAGACAATTTCGATGCACCCGATCGGGACTACCTATTCCTTTCGAAAGGCCATGACGTTCCTGCCCTCTACGGCACCTTTGTCGAGTTGGGCTGGCTGGAGCCGGAGCGTCTGCGCAACCATCTGAAGACCAACGACACCATCTATTGGCACCCCAATCGCAACATCCCCGGCATCGAGTTCCACTCCGGTTCGCTGGGGCACTTGCCGTCGGTGGCCGTCGGCGTGGCGATGGATTGCAAGCTGCGCGGGCTGGATAACCGCGTCGTCGTCATCACCGGCGACGGCGAGTTGAACGAAGGCTCGGTCTGGGAAGCGATCCTGGTGGCCAACGCCTATAAACTGGATAACCTGCTCTTCATCGTCGATCGTAACCAGTTCCAGGCCAACATCCGTACCGAGGAACTGATCCCGCTGGAGCCGCTGGCACCCAAGTTCGAGGCATTCGGCTGGCAGGCCAAACGTGTGAGCGGCCACAGTTTCGCCGAACTGGACGACGCCCTGGCCGAAGTGCCGTTTGCCGACGGCCGGCCGAGTGTGCTCATCGCCGACACCGTCCGCGGCCGCGGCCTGCCGAGCATCCAGGAGCGGGCCGATCGCTGGTTCTGCAACTTCACTCATGAAGAAGTGGACGCGCTGATGGAAGAACTCCACGGCGTTCGCCGGGCCGAGATCGAGTCCGAGGCATTGATGGTAAGATAAGAAATCCACAGATTTCACAGATTTAAGAAATTGCCTTTCAAATCTGCGGAATCTGCGGATGATTCTTTTCTGTGAGGAACATCATGAAAAACTATGAACAGACCCTGCTGGATATGATGGTCGCAGACGAGCGCATTATCGTCATGACGGCCGAGAATCGGGCTGCCATCCGTAACCTGCCCAACCTCGCGCCGGGGCGTTTCATCGATACCGGCATTACCGAGCAGACGATGGTCGGCGCGGCCGCCGGTCTGGCTTTGCGCGGCCGCGTGCCCGTTCTCCACGCGCTGGCCACGTTCCTGACGCTGCGCGCCTTTGAGTTCGTGCGCACCGACGTGGGCATCGGCAATCTGCCGGTCAAACTGGTGGGCGGCGTGCCCGGCTTCCTGTCCGACGGCAACGGCCCCACTCACCAGGCCATCGAGGACGTCTCGCTCATGCGCGGCATCCCCCACATGCACGTCTTCTGCCCGGCCGACGAACAGGACATGCTCCTGGGGCTATCCCACATCATCAACAGCCCCCACCCCACCTATATCCGCTTCAACAGTCTGAAGTCGGTCATCGACCACGACGATCAGTTTGAGATCGGCCGCGCGGAGCAGGTGTCGGACGGCATGGACGTCGCCATTCTTGTCTACGGGATGCTGTTCGCGCAGGCATGGGAGGCGAAGGCGCTGCTGGAAGCCGAGGGCCTGTCCGTTCGCCTCATCAACGTGCGTATGCCCAAGCCGGTTGACGAGGAAGCCATCCTGCGCGCCGCGCGAGAAACGAGTCTGCTGGTGACGCTGGAAGACCACTTCCTGACCGGCGGCCTGTTCTCTATCGTGGCCGAGACATTACTGCGCCACGGCGAGACGGCCGAGGTATTGCCGTTCGCCCTGGAGGAACGTTGGTTCCGCCCGGCTCTGCTGAACGAGGTATTGCGCTTCGAAGGCTTCACCGGCGAGCAAATCGCCGCGCGGATTCTGGAGCGCGTGCCCGCGCGCGCCTGATCAAATTCGATGGCGCGAGGATCGACTCGCGCCACAAAGGATAAAACCCACATGCCGAATAAAGTCCAACTCGACCAGGACTATCCAACCATTACCGAATCCCAGAAGCTCTACGCCCGCGCCAAAGGCCTAATACCGGCCCTTTCGCACACCATTGCCAAAGGACCAACGCAGTATGTCGACGGCGTCGCCCCCAAGTTTCTGAAACGGGCTGAAGGCTCGCATGTCTGGGATGTGGATGGGAACGAATACATTGACTACAACATGGCCATCGGTCCCATTTCCCTTGGCTACGGCTATGAGCCTATCGATTCGGCCATACGCCGCCAACTCGATGAGGGAATCGCCTTCTCGCTCATCCATCCACTGGAGGTTGAAGTTGCCGAACTGGTGCGCGAAGTAATCCCCAATGCTCAGAGCGTACGTTATGCCAAGTCCGGGGCCGAAGTCACCAGCGCGGCCGTGCGTCTCTCCCGCGCCTACACCGGTCGCGATAAAGTGCTTTGCTGCGGCTACCACGGCTGGCACGATTGGTATATTGGAGTCACCGCCCGCAATCTGGGCGTGCCCGAAGCTGTCAAGGATCTTACTTACACCTTCAACTATAACGACATGGACTCCGTCATGGCCGCCCTCGATGAGGACACCGCCTGCGTCATCCTGGAGCCGATGACCTTCGACTTTCCGAAGGACGACTTCTTGCAAAAGCTCAAGGACGCCTGTCGCGCCAACGGCACATTGCTCATCTTCGATGAGATGTGGACCGGTTTCCGCTGGGCACTCGGCGGGGCGCAGGAGTACTTCGGCGTCACGGCCGATCTGGCCTGTTATTCCAAAGCCATCGCTAACGGCATGCCTCTCGCCGTGTTGACCGGCCGGGCCGACGTGATGGAGCTGATTGATGAGCAAGTCTTTTTCTTCACCACCTTCGGTGGCGAGGCGCTGTCCCTGTCCGCGGCCGGCGCGACTATCCGCGAACTGCGTGACAAGAATGTGCCCGCCGACTTGGCTCGCAAGGGACAGAAGCTGATGGATGGCTATAACGAGATCGCCTCGGAGCTGGGCATACGCGACATCACCCATTGCAAAGGCCATCCGGCACGCGGCATGATCGTCTTCGACGACAAGGGAGGCCAAAGCCTGTTGATGAAATCACTCGTACAGCAGGAACTTATCAAGCGCGGCATCCTCTGGCAGGGCTTCCATACCATGTGCTATAGCCACACCGAGGCCGACCTTGACTATACGCTCGAAGCCTTCGGCGAAGCGCTGACCATACTCAAGACCGCACTGGAAAACAATGATATCGAAACGCGACTGCGTGGGACGCCCGTCCAGCCTGTCTTCCGGCGAACGGACAGCTTCAACCTGAAACCGAAAGTGAAGGCGGACAATGGCCGGTAGGGGAGCGAGGACTGACCTGTTCTCACTTGAGGGGCGAACGGCCATCGTTACCGGGGCGTTGGGACTAATCGGCCGCAAGCATTGCGAGGCGCTGGCCGCGTTCGGGGCCAACGTCATCGTTGCCGACCTCGATGCCGACGCGTCGGCCGAATTCGCCGCCACATTGCCTGCCCCTTCGTTGGGGCTGGCCCTGGACGTGACCAACCCGGACTCGATCACCGCCCTGCGCGATGCAGCCCTGGCCCGATTCGGCCATCTGGACGTGCTGGTCAACAACGCAGCCATCAACGACATGTTCGAGAATCCCGCCATGGCCGCCGAGCAATCCCGCTTCGAGAATTACCCGTTGACGATGTGGCAGAAATCACTGGAGGCCAACGTCACCGGCGTATTCCTCTGCTCGCAAATCCTCGGCGCGCCGATGGCCCGGCAGGGCAAGGGCAGCATCATCAACGTCGCCTCGACCTATGGCATGGTGGCCCCCGACCAATCGCTCTACAAGACGCCCGACGGCCGCCAGCCGTTCTATAAATCGCCCGCCTACCCAACGACCAAGGGCGCGGTCATCGCCTTCACCAAATTCCTGGCCGCTTACTGGGGAGCGGACGGCGTGCGGGTCAATATACTATCACCCGGCGGAGTTGAGAACAATCAGCAGGAATACTTCGTCCGCAATTACTCCGCGCGGACGATGCTCGGCCGCATGGCCTTGCCGACCGACTACCAGGGAGCGCTTGTCTTTTTAGCAAGCGACGCCTCGGCCTACATGACCGGGGCCAACCTGGTCGTCGACGGCGGATGGACGGCGTGGTAAGCGGATGGTCATGAGCGAAAGATACGGACTGATGACAGGCGACGACGCATCAACGAGCCCACCGGCCGAACTGACCCGCCGAGCACAAGCCGTTCGCCTGCTGCTCACCGACAGCGACGGCGTATTAACGGACAGCGGGGTATACTACTCCGCTGCAGGCGAGGAAATGAAGCGGTTTTCCATCCGCGACGGCATGGGTGTCGAGCGCTTGCGCAAGTTCGCCGGCGTGGATGTCGGCATTATCACCGGCGAATTCTCCGGACCGGTGCAGCGTCGCGCCGAGAAGCTCACCATCACCGAATTGCATCTGGGCATCAAGGACAAGCCCGCCGTGCTAAAGGACATCCTGGCTCGGCTGGAGTTAACACCCGAGCAAGTCGCCTACATCGGTGACGACACCAACGACGTTGAAATCATGAGACAAGTTGGGCTGGCCGCCTGCCCGGCCGACGCGATGCCTTTCGCCCGGGCCATGGCCCATTACATTTGCGCCAACCGAGGCGGGTATGGCGCATTCCGCGAGGTGGCCGAACTCATCATTGCCGCGCGCGCCGATTCGGCTGCATCAGGAGAGTAATTATCTATGACAGTATCTACCAGGATAAAAACAGGCCGCCGCACCATCGGCGACGGCGAACCGGTCTATATCATCGCCGAGATCGGTATCAACCACAACGGCTCGCTGGACCTGGCCCGCAAGTTGATTGACGGCGCGATCTTCGCTGGAGCCGATGCCGTCAAGTTCCAGAAGCGCACGCCTGAGCTTTGCGTTCCACGGGATCAATGGAACCTCGAGCGCGATACGCCCTGGGGCCGCATTACCTACCTCGAATACCGTCATAAGATGGAGTTCACCTACGAGCAATATCGCACCATCGATCGCTACTGCCGAGCGCGAAATCTGGATTGGTTTGTCTCCTGCTGGGATGAAGCGGCCGTCGATTTTATGGAGCAATTCGACACACCCATGTACAAGGTCGCATCGGCCACCCTGACGGATCTGCCCTTGCTGCAAAAGATGAAGGACACGGGTCGGCCGCTGATGCTCTCCACCGGTATGTCGGAGATGTGGCAAATACAGGCCGCCGTGGACCTGATCGGACATGACAATTTGATGATCGCCCACGCGACCTCCGCCTACCCGTGCCCGCCGGAAGAGTTGAACCTGCGGATGATCCCGACGCTGAAGGCCATCTATCCCGATGTTCCGATCGGCTACTCCGGCCACGAAGTTGGCCTGGCGCCAACGTGGGCGGCCGTCACGCTCGGCGCGACCTTCATCGAACGCCACATCACGCTCGATCGGGCCATGTGGGGATCCGACCAGGCCTCCTCCGTCGAGGTGATGGGTTTCCACAACCTCGTCCGCAACATCCGGGATATTGAGATGGCCATGGGTGATGGCATCAAGCGCATTTATCCCAGCGAACTATCGGCCATGAAGAAGTTACGCCGTGTTGACGCAACCCAACCCAGCCATGCAAATTCGTAAACTGGACACAACGCAGAAAAGCGAGCGCGCTCGTTTCGTCGATTTCATATTCGACCTGTACAAGGATCATCCGTTGTGGGTGCCGCCGTTTCACTCCGAGGCGATGAAGACACTCGACGCCTCGAAGCACCCTTTCTACGAGCATTCCTATGCCGACTTCTTCGTCGTTGAGGAAGGAAGTCAGGTCCTCGGCCGCATCGCCATGCTCGAGAACCGCAGCTTCAATAACTTCCACAACACGAAGACCGCGTTTTTCGGCTACTTCGAGGTGGTCGAGAACATCAATGTGGCGCGGATGTTATTGCAAAAGGCGATCGAGTGGGCCAAAGCCCACGACCTCGACACCCTCATCGGCCCTCGCGGGGTAATAGGGATCGACGGCAGCGTCCTGGTCGAGGGTTTTGAGCATCGCCCGGCCATGACCATCCCCTATAACTACCCCTACTACGACGCCTTCATCAAGGATTCAGGTTTTGAGAAGGACACGGACTATCTCTCCGGCTACGCCAGCGGCGACCACGAATTGCCGCCACGCCTCTACGACATTGCCGCAAAGGTGAAGGCCAAGCGCGGCTTTTCCATCAAGACCTTTTCCTCCAAGGACGAAATACGGCAATGGATCCCCCGAGCGATGGCTATCCACCGCGAGGCGATGAGCGGCCTGCACAGCTTCTTCCCGCCGTCCGAGGCCGAGACGCGGGAGGTCATCAACTCCTTGCTGATGATCGTCGATCCTTCGCTCATCAAGCTGGTCATGAAGGATGACGAAATCGCCGGCTTCCTCATCGCCTACCACGACGTATCGGCCGGATTGCAAAAGGCGGGCGGCCGTCTTTTCCCGTTCGGCTGGTTCCACATCCTGCGCGATCGCCAAAAGACGGATTGGGTTAATATCAATGGTCTGGGATTGTTGCCGCAATATCGCGGCCTGGGAGCCAACGCCGTGCTCTACACCGAGCTACGCGACACCATCGCCGCCCACGGCTTCAAGCATATGGACATCGTTCAGGTCAACGAGACGAACTTCAACAGCCGGTCCGACATGGAGACGATGGAGATCAAGTGGTATAAGCGCCATCGGCACTACAAGATGATTTTCTGAGCCGCTTTCAGGCCAATAAACGCGCAACGGCTGCTTTCGTGCTGGTGAAGGCGAGTTCCGGCAACTGGTCGAGGGCGAAGAACCCGGCATCGGCCGCGTCGTCGCCCGCCAGCAGCCTGCCCCCGATGACCTGGGCGCGATACAGAATGAACACCGACGCCCCACCTGCCCCCGGCGGGTTATGAAAAACGTCGAGCACACCCTCTATTTGCACGATCAAACCTGTTTCTTCCAAGGCCTCGCGCGTCGCCGTCTCTTTTGGGTCTTCCCCCTGATCGACAAACCCCGCCGGCAGGCTCCATTTGCCGCGCTCGGGATTCATCGCTCGCTTGACGAGCAATAGCCGCCCATTCTCGACGACAGCCACGCCCACCCCGACCTTCGGATCAGTGAAATAGACATAACGGCAAGAGGGGCATATGCGGCGAGGCTTGTCCGCGACGCGCTGGGTGCGCATGGGCGACCCGCAGCGCGGGCAAAAGGCGAACCAGTCGGGGGCGCTCGCTACCGGCGAGCCTTCAGACATGCCGGCCATCCCGCTAGAACCAGCGCGCCTGTCGCCGGGCAATCAGCCAGAGGACCAACAGCAGCAAGAACAAAACGACCAGCGCGATCTGGATGGGCAGCAGGTAAGAATCAATCATGCCGCCGGCCGTCACATCCGCGGGAGCTTGTTCAGAGGTCGGCGTTTTAGCAAACGTTTCGGCCCCGGCGCCGGATGGTGCGGGGACAAGCGCCGACTCTTCGGCAACCTCGGCCACCTCTTGCGTCGCCACCGGGATATCCAGACTTGTCTCCGGCATTTCGGTTTGGGCCATATCGGTCCCGGCTTCGGTTACAACGTCCTGCGCTGACAAGTCGGCCGGGGCGGACTCGATCTCCGGGGCGGGTGTGGCCATCGCTCGCGCCTCTTCGCTCGTGACGGCCGTAGCCATTTGCGGCGCGCTCTCAGCCACCACCGCAAAGGCACCCATCTCCTCTTCGGCGACGCTCTCCGTGCCGGCTTCCGACGACGACATGGTTACGCCACCGGCGAACTGACCCTGGAACATACCCAGAGCCAGGGTGAAGACAAGCAAGAAGGCGGTCATTGCTGTGGCCCCGCGCAAGACCGGATAGAGTTGCATCAGGGGCCGGGCCTTGGGCCGGGCATAGAGCGCCGGATCGAGCGCGAAGCTGCGCGGCACCCGCCGACGGGATAAAGCTCGCAATTGCAGCTTGAATACCCGCAAGCGTTCCAACTCTTCTCGCAAGTCCGCGTCGCCGGCCAGTTGCTCTTCCAGGCGCGCGCGCTCGGCGGCCGTGAGGGCATTATCCAGGTAGGCACCCAGCACCTCCAGACGTTTTTCCTTGGCCGTCGATCCGCGATCTCGCATAAAGTCAAACATGATAGTCCGCCTAATTTTCTCTGGTCTCTAGACGATATGCGGACGGCAATAGTTCCCCGCCAAATTCTTGCAAACAATCGCGCAGCTTGGCCCGCGCCCGGCTCAGACGCGACTTAACCGTGCCCAAAGACACGCGGGTGATGGTGGCGATCTCCTGATAGTCATATCCCTCAACATCCNNACGATGCGCTGGTCATCGGGCAGGGCCTTCAGGCAGCGCTCGATCACGAGCGCCAATTCGACGCGCTGCCGATGTGCTTCCGGTCCTTCACCGGGGCTGCGCAGGAAGGCGAAGGACTCGTTCTCATCCATGATTTCGTCCAGCGAGGTCTGCGGCCGACGTTTGCGGCGGCGCAACTCATCGTAACAACGATTGGTAGCGACGCGGATCAGCCAGGATTTGAAGCTCCCGCCCCGGAAACTCTTCAGACTCTGGTAGGCAGTGATGAACGTTTCCTGGGCCACGTCCTCAGCCACCGCCGGATCACCCATGATGCGGTAGGCCACGTTGAAGACCAGCTCCTGATGTTGCACCACCAGCCGGTTAAAGGCGACGATATCCCCTTCCTGAGCCTGGTGAATGAGTGATTCTTCGTTCATCGTTTTCAGGCCGGGTGCGATTGACAGAAACCGGGCCTTGGTCTATACTCCGCTCTTGATAAGCCATGCCGAAGTGGCGGAACAGGCAGACGCGCACGACTCAAAATCGTGTTCCTTCGGGAGTGTGGGTTCGATTCCCACCTTCGGCAT